>Ga0302320_10022937_pt1 | contig 12286 bp, 8 predicted proteins | sample Bog_T0_3_FD_202130 | JGI IMG/M metagenome (GOLD analysis project Ga0302320, IMG submission 202130) | Peat permafrost microbial communities from Stordalen Mire near Abisko, Sweden - Bog_T0_3 | ecosystem: Environmental > Terrestrial > Soil > Wetlands > Peat | place: Sweden: Abisko, Stordalen Mire...
CGAAAAGGAAAGCGGCAGCAAGCTGCACGCAGTCCAAAGCTTCGCTCGGTCGGATTGGCTTGGGATTGGAGCGGTGGAGCGGACTTTCGCAAGCAAGCTTGCGAAGGGGAAAGCGGCAGCAAGCTGCACGCAGTCCAAAGCTTCGCTCCGTGTCACCGAGCACGCTGTCCTCAACGGGGCACGTTGAGAATGACCGGCACGGCCTCGTAAATACTGTGCTCAGGTTCTTCATTTCCAAAGCGTGATGAGAAATCCGGGCTAAGCACTGATCAATGTTTTTTTGATTCCGGATTGTTTTCCAATCCCTAACCACGAACCACAAGCCATAGTTCTTCCGACTCCGAACCCCGGACCCCGAACTCAGGACTTTGTTTATTGGGCTTTACTTGTCAGCAACTATTTGTTACGTTTTATTTCATTTGCTGTCTAATGGTGCCCGGTCGATGGAGTTGAAAGCGGCTGGCGAGGCAAATGGAGGGTATGCGAGTCTTGCATCCCTGAGATTCTTAAGCGAAGCGCAACGGTGGACGGGCGATTGTTCCCGGCCACCGCTGTTCACAATTGGGGACAAACGATGAACCGTCGAAATTTTATGGCGCTAGGAGCGGGGGCTTTGGCCGCGGGCGCGGGGAGCAATGCGCTTGGGGCACAACCTGATGACCCTGCGCCGAAGACCACCAGCGCGGGCCAAACCGGTTCCGACGAAGCTCTTCCGCTGGAACGATTTGAACCCCGCAGCATGCTTCACGCGCCGGAAACGCCCGTTGCGCGGTCGCGTTTTCCCCTGATCGACTTTCACACGCACCTCACTTGGGGGGGCGACGGCGTGAACGGAGCCGGCCTAAAGGTCGATTTGGAGCCAGGACATTGCCTTGAGGTCATGAAGCGCAAGAATATTCGGATGATGGTGGATTTGACCGGCGGTTATGGCGATGGCTTGCGGCAGGCGATTGCCAACCTGCAAACTGCGCATCCGGGGTGTTTCGTTGTCTTTACTGAGCCTGCATGGTCGCGGGCTTCAGACGCCGGCTACGCGAAATTTCAGGGCGACCTGATTGAAGATGCTCATGGCGCTGGCGCCAAAGGGTTGAAATTATTGAAAACGCTTGGTCTTTTTCTTCGTGAGCGGGGAACCAATGAGCTGGTGGCCATCGACGACCCGCGGTTCGACCCCATGTGGGAGGCGGCCGGGGCATTGAAGATACCGGTGGCGATCCACACCTCCGATCCCGAGGCTTTTTTTCTGCCCATCGACCGATTCAATGAGCGCTGGGAGGAACTGCACGCCCACCCGGACTGGTCGTTCCATGGGCGGGATTTCCCCAGCAACCGCGCTCTGCAAGAAGCCAGGCGAAGGGTGATGCGCCGACATCCACGCACTCAGTTTGTCTGCCTGCATGTGGCGGATGCGGAAGATCTACCCTACGTTTCCGAATGTCTCGACAGTCATCCCAACATGCACGTTGACATCGCCGCCCGAATTGGGGAGTTGGGACGCCAACCGCGTATGGCGCAGAAATTTTTCAACCGCTACCAGGATCGAATCCTGTTTGGCACCGATGCCAGCAGTGACCTGAGCACGCCTCAACAGTCTTTCGGTGACAAACTCTATGAGATTTACTTTCGTTTTCTCGAAACCGAAGATGAGTATTTTGATTATTCGCCTGCACGGGTCCCACCTCAGGGCCGCTGGCGAATTTACGGGCTTGGACTGAAAGAAGAAGTTCTGCGAAAGGTCTATTGGGAGAACGCGGCTCGGCTGATTGGCGTGTCGGCCTAGGACATTTAGTCTTAATTGCGATCGGCAGCAAAACCGGACTGACGAGGTTCGACATCCTCATCGCATTGAGAGTCCGGGCTGAAATTGGCAAATTGTCATGGGCAGACTTCAAAATGAGGGCTTATGAGGATCTTTCAAGACAATCTTCGATTATTGTCAATCGAAAGAATTGATAATTACAATAAACTAGCGATATACTTTCGAAGTATTTCGTATTGAGCCGAAACTGCGATCCACCTTGAAGGTCTTGTATACCTTTAAGAGCTCTTGTAAACGACTGTATAGTAAAAATTGGAGCGCAATCATATGTCACAATCCCCTGATGTGTCTGCAGAAGGTGGCGGCTACATCGGACACCACTACACTCTGAAAGAAATTTTTCAGCAGCCGGTGCTTTGGCCCACCACGCTAACGCGCGTTCGTGCCGCTGCTGAACGGCTAAATTTACCAACACGGCTCAAGAGTGCGCGAATCCTGCTGACGGGAGCCGGCACTTCCGCGTATGCAGCCACTGCCGTCGCTTCAGCATGGCCGAAGGCCGTTGCCGTTCCGACCACCGACCTGCTTGTTGACCCGGAACGCTATCTTCCCGATGTGGATGTGGTCATTTCCCTGGCGCGGTCCGGCAATAGTCCGGAGAGTGCCGCAGTTGTTGAACGGATTCGCGCCCTGCGTCCGGAGATTATGCACCTCGCCATCACCTGCAGCGAAGATAGTGCCCTGGCAAAATCCAGTGTGGATGGCCATATTACTCTCGATCCGCGCACCAATGACCGCAGCCTGGTAATGACCAGCGCGTTTTCAAATCTGGTTCTTGCCGGCCTGATTCTTGCCCAGCATGAAAGCGCAGCCCACACAGTTGAGCCTGCCAGCGAACGTGCCATTGAACTGCTGCCCACCATCGATAAGTTATGCCAGCGCGTCGCCGCACACGTTCGTGACCGCATTGTTGTGCTTGCCTCCTCGCCGCTTTTGGGATGGTTGCGCGAAGCCGGACTGAAGACGTTGGAAATGACCAACGGCCACTATCCGGTGATTTCCGAGACCTTTCTCGGGCTGCGTCATGGTCCCATCTCCTACGTGAAGTCCGACACGCTGGTGTTGTGCCTGCTTTCCAGCGATCCCCTGCGCCGGCTTTACGAGCTGGACTTGATTCGCGAGCTTCGTTCAAAAGAGCTGGGATACATCGTGGGTATCGCGGACCCGGATGGCGCCAACGATCTATTCGACGAAACCATCCCTGCTATTTCGCCTCATGCCCCGGATGCGTTGCGGACTCCGTATGAAATCATCGCTCCACAACTCCTGGGATATCATCTCAGTTTGGGCAGGGGCATTGATCCCGATAATCCCAGCCCTGATGGCGTCATGAACCGCGTCGTGCGGGGGTTTAAGATTCACCCCTTGGTGGTTGGTGGCCGGGCGGCCACAAACTTGTAGCCATCTCGGAGCCAATGGATTCGGGGACGCGGGTTGCCCCCGACTTTTGCCTTCGCGCCTCACGCCTCAAAAAGTCCGCGCTGCTCTGAAGCGGCCATCTTTCGTTGGAGCCCGGCCATGACGCAGGAAAACCCGGCAATTGGCGCCTCCTCATCCACCGGCGGTGGTCCTGTTCGGCTCCATCGCACCCTCGGTTTATGGAACCTGATCATCATCGGCATGGTCATTATTCAACCGACCGCGCCAATGGGGATTTACGGAGTCATCAGCAATACAGCCAACGGCCACGTCGTCACCACCATCCTGATCGCCATGGTTGCGATGCTGTTCACCGCCATCAGCTATGGACGGATGGCGCGTGTCTATCCCAGCGCGGGTTCGGCATTCACATATGTAGGGCAGGAGATGCACTCTGCCGCCGGCTACATTGTCGGTTGGGGCATGGTGATGGATTACCTCCTGAACCCGCTGATCTGCACGGCGTTTTGCGCCAAGGCTGCGATGAATATCCTTCCCGGCCTCTCCTACTATGTCTGGATTCTGATCTTCGCCGGGTTCTTCACCTGGATAAACCTGCGCGGCATCAAGACCTCAGCCCAGATGAACGAGGCGCTTTGTGCCGGCATGGTGATCGTGGTCATTCTCTTTCTTGGCGCGGTTATTCGCTTCCTTTGGGGAGTTCATCACGATCCCGGATTCTTCACACACCCTTTCTATCAGGCTGATACCTTTCGTCCTTCCCGAATCTTCGCCGGAACTTCGGTGGCCGTGCTCACCTACATCGGTTTTGACGCCGTATCGACGCTGTCAGAGGAGGCGGAAAATCCACGCCGCAACATCCTGCTGGCCACCGTGCTGGTCTGCCTGATCACCGGCGTGCTTTCAGGTTTGGAAGTTTACGCTGCGCAGCTTGTGTGGGGATCAACACCGTTTCCCATTGACCGCGTTGAGTCCGCCTTCGCAATCATCTCGCGCCAGGTGGGCGGAGTTGTTCTGTTTCAGATCATCAATTTCACGCTGCTGGTGGCGAACATGGGTTCAGGAATGGGATCGCAACTCGCCGCCGGCCGCCTGCTTTACGGAATGGGCCGTGGAAATGCGCTTCCCAAGGCGTTCTTCGGAGCCATTGAGCCCAAGCGCCGCGTTCCACGCAACAACATCGTTGTGGTGGGCATCTTTGCTTTGGCCGGAGCGGGCATTCTGGAATTCTTCGCCAATCGTTTGGGTGGAGGCGCGTATGAAATCGGAGCCGAAGCCCTTAACTTTGGCGCCTTCATCGCCTTCATGGGAGTCAACGCCGCGGCCTTCGTCCACTTCTGGCTGCATGGCAAGGAACGGAAGCTTAGTGACCTGCTGGTGCCCGCGCTGGGCTTCTTTATCTGCGCCTTCATCTGGGTTCATCTCAGTCATCCCGCTTTGGTATTGGGAACTCTCTGGATGGCTGCCGGCATCATCTATGGAGCGATCCGCACCAAGGGGTTCCGGTCAGAACTGGTGAACTTTGATATTCCACCGGAAGAGGCCTGAGCGGAAAATTTGCCTCTACATTGAGAGTTTTGATTTTCAAAAAATGCGCAAAAAAAGAAGGCGTTCCAAAATTTCATGCTTGGGGAACTCTGTAAGGTAATGCTATTTGGTGACGAAGGTTTGTTCCTGTGGCACAGCTTTTATTTCTCTGTATCTGTATAATTATAAAGTACTTATTTTTCTATAGAAATAAAACGCAACCTTTCGATTGATTTTGAAATACCTCTTCGGATACAGTAACCTCCGACGCCGTTTGCCTCCCTCGCGCGGCGACGTCCATTCTCTCTGGAGTCTTCTCATGCGACCTCTAAAAGCCACCCTTCTTCTTTGCGGATTCCTGGCCGCTTGCCTGCCCGCGTTCGCACAAAATGTCCGCGTCTGGCAGGCCGACCTCGACATCCCCACCTATCTCCTGGGCGCTGAGGACCCCAACCCGCCGTTTCCTTTGGCGGACGCTCCCCGCATCTACCCTTACACTCTGCTCGATGATCTGACCAACCAGCGCGAAGTAAAGACCTACAAGGCCGTCTATCTGGAGAATGACTATCTCAAGGCCACGATTCTGCCGGAAATGGGCGGCCACCTCTACTCCCTCTATGACAAGGTGAACAAGCGCGAGGTTTTTTATCGCAACAACGTGGTGAAATACGGTCTTGTTGGCCGCCGTGGCGCGTGGGTTTCCGGCGGCGTGGAGTTCAATTTCCCCCACGGCCATACGGACGTCACGGTTTCGCCCGTGGCCTTCACCACGGTGCAGAATTCCGACGGCAGCGCCACCGTGGTGGTGGGCGATGTCGATCTGGTGACCGAAATGCACTGGGAAGTGGCGCTGACGCTCCATCCCGGCCAGGCGCGCCTGGAGCAGCATGTGACGCTCTTCAATGACACCGGCCTGACCAATCTTTATTGGTATTGGGCCAACTCCGCCGTCCCGGCCACGGACGACATGCGCTTTATCTACCCCATGCGCGAAGCCAATCCGCACTCGCACGAGGAGATCTGGCAATTCCCGCTCCAGGACGGCACGGACTATAGCTGGTACAAGGACATTCGTCACGCCACGTCGCTCTTTGCCCGCCAGGTCCATCGCAATTTCTTCGGTGCCTATTATGAAGATTCGGATTATGGAGTTGTGCATGTAGCGGACTATTACGAGGTCCTGGGCAAGAAGACCTGGACGTGGGGCGTGGGCGGCGACGGCCTGATCTGGACCAACCTGCTCTCTGACCACGACGGCGCCTACAACGAAATCCAGGCTGGGCGCTTTGAGACCCAATTGACGATGGAATTCATGCCGCCGCGCCGGGTGGATGAATTCACCGAATTCTGGTACCCCCTGCAAGGCTTGGGCGGCGGATTTGTTGAAGCCACGCCGCGTCTTGCCCTGAACGCAAATTTTGTGAGCGCCACGCCCGTCGCCACGCAACACGTGGAGTTTACCCTGTTCCCCACGGAGGCGATTTCCGGCGTCCACCTGCTGGTGAAGCTGGGAACAAAGGTGTTGAGTGATTCCGGCCCCCTCGCGCTTGCTCCCATGACCCCAGTAACCGTAAAGGTCCCGGTGGCGGATTTGAGCGCGGCCAAACATGCGATAGAAGCCACCGCCACCGGCCCCGACGGCCACGTGCTGCTGCACTGGTCAGCCGCCGACCCGATTGATGGCAATCCCAATTTTGTTCCTGCCGCCGGCGTCCACCCCCTGCCTCATCTCTCCGCCGGGGCGATGACGCTTGAGCAGCTCTACCTTTCCGGTGTTGAGGCGGAAAAGGACGGAGCGGAACAATCGGCGCTCGCGGCCTACCGTGCGGTTCTGAAGCGCGATCCCGGTTACATTCCGGCCCTGCTCAAAATGGTGTGGCACAGTCTCCAGGCGGCTGACACCCATTCGGCGGAAGGATTTCTTGCCACGGCGCTCGCCCGCGACGACCGCAATCCGGAAACGCTTTACGCCGCCGGAATGGTTCATCGCGCCGAGCACCAATATTCACTTGCGCAGGATATGTTCTGGTCCGACCTTCATTTCGAAGGCGATCCCGCACCCGCCTATGCCCAGCTTGGTGAAATCTCGCTCGTGCTGAAGAATTATCCCCAGGCCATCGCCCTGCTGCAAAAGTCGCATGAATACAACCCGCAGGATGCCATGGTGGAAGCGGACCTTGCCGTGGCCCTGCGCCTTGCCGGGCGCATGGTTGACGCCGGAGACACCAGCACCAAACTCCTGGCGCGCATGCTCCTGCTGCCCTACGCAAACGCCGAACACTGGATTCTCGAAACCACGGGTGAAAGGTCAACCCCCTCGACCGCCGCTGCCGCCACGGCGAATTGGACAAAGATTTATCCTGCCACGGCGGAGACCACGCTTCAGGTGGCCGCGTGGTACCGCTCGGTGGGCGATGTGGAGGGTTCCGATGCCGTGCTGCAACTGGCCGTAAAACAACTGCCAACCGATGCCCTGACCGCCACCGTTTATTACTATCTGGCGTCGAACGCGCGTGCCCGCGGGAATGATGCGCAGGCGGAAGACTTTTCGCGTCAGGCCGCCAACGCTCCATATGCCCGGGTCTTTCCCAACCGCTTGGCCGACGAGGAAGTGATTGAGGAGCAGTTGCGCCACCACCCCCAGGATGCGCACGCGCTCTACTTGATGGGGAATTTCCTTTTTGCCCATGACCGCTACGAAGAAGGCGCGCATCGCTGGACGCAGGCCGCCGCCCAGGGCTTTGAATACTCCGTGATGATGCGGAACTTGGGTCTCTATTCGTGGCGCATCAAGAACGACCTGCCCGCCGCCGCGGGATATTACGAAAAGGCGGTGAAGCTCGACCCGGAGGATTACCGGCTCTATAACGATCTGGACGAAATCTATTTCCGCCTGGGCAAAACCAGTCTGCGCGAAAAGTTGTTTGCCGATGCCCCCGCCGACGTTCGCAGCCGCGACACGGTGATTGTACGGCAGGCGCTGCTGCTGACCCTGAAGCAGGAGTATGATCGCGCTCTCGCCCTCTTCCAGAACCACAGTTTCAAGCCCTGGGAAGGCGGTGTGCTGGTGCGCCAAACCGTGGCGATGGCCGATCTGCAAAAAGGCCGCAAGGCGTTGCAGGCAGGCGAGGCGGTGGCGGCGGAAGCAGCCTTCCGGCAGGCGCTGGAATATCCCGTGAACCTGGGCAGCGGCAAGCCCGACAAACCCCACGATGAGGAAGCATGGTTCTGGCTGGGTGAGGCTTTTACGGCGCAGAACAAGGTCGACGCCGCGCACGATGCGTGGAGCGAGGCCGTGAAGGAAGGGAAGACGGATGAGACTCCACTGGGAAGTTTGTACCAGGGCCTCGCACTGCGCAGGTTGGGGCAGAACGATGCTTCCGCGAAGGCGCTGGGCATTCTGCTGCAAGTAAAGGTGGGCGGGAAACACGACGCGTCAGTGTTGTACGCCGCTGGTCTGCTGGATTTGTACGACCATCAGGACTCCGCCGCCACCACCGAGCTAACCGCCGCGCTCGATGCCGACCCCAGCCTATGGCAAGCCCGTCTGCTGCTGGCGGGGCTGAAACATTAACAGGAGTTTTGCTCCTGTAACCACCCCCGTCGCGGGCGCTCCGGCCCCTCCTTAACAGGAGGGGAGTTTTGCCGGCGCCGTGGCTCCCCTCCATTGCCCGGTCACACCAAAAAGGCCTTATCCATTTATTTCTCCCAGATTCCCCACCCCCTTGATTCCAACACTTCTTGAAAAGCAAACATTCTTCCCAGCACATTGCCGCAATGTGCTAAGCTTTGGCTGGGGGTTGAATTTATCCGTGAAGAGCCGTCAATTGTCCGGTTGGACTCCGCATTTCGACATTACGACGATTCCCGATGACTTGTTGCTGCGGGAGAGTGCGCGCCGGTTGCGTGCGCGTCAACTCCACTCGCCGCGCGCCAAGGTGCTCCGCCAGTGCCCCAAATGCGGGGAACCGTTTGGGGCCCGTGAATTACGCAAGCATCTGCCTCAGTGCGTGCAGCCTGCTGGCAAGGGAATGAGGCTCAATCCAAGCCGGGCCGTTCGCAAGGTTTCGAGCGTGGAAGAACAGGAAGCGGAGAACTACCGCTATTGGCAGAGCATTCCCGCCGGGGAGAGGCTTGTAGCCGTGTGCGAGCTCACCGAGGCCGCATACGCGATTCGGGGGGCGGATCATAATGCTAACCAGGGACATGAAAGAACTCATCAGCGCGTTCAACGAAGAGGGCGTTGAGTATCTGCTGGTCGGGGGCTACGCCTTCGGCGTCCACGCTCAGCCACGCGCAACCAAGGACCTCGACCTTTTCATCCGGGCCAATGCCAGGAACAGCGATGCTGTATTTAGAGCTTTGTGCAAATACGGCGCGCCCCTTGGCAGACTGACCGCCAGGGATTTCCGGGATGCAAAAACAGGACTTCAGATCGGTGTGCCTCCGAATCGAATCGATATCCTTCAGCAGGTCAGCGGCGTGACGTTCGACGAAGCCTGGAAGGACCGTATCCCCGCCATGATAGAAGGTGACACACCAACTTACGTCATCTCACGGGAAAACCTGATCAAGAACAAACTTGCTGCCGGCAGGGAACAGGACATTCTCGACGTCAAGCAAATCCGACAAGCAGCCATCTACGCTCCGGAGCAGCCATTAGAGAAAACCGCCAAACCACTTCTCAAAAAGAAAACACGGAGGAAAATTAAGCGCTGAGGGCACGGTTCCTCCGATTGATTAGACAAGCAACCGGGATAGAGAGCGGGAGCGGCATGGTGGGTGGCCGACCGTTGGTTCCGCCCACCTTGTGCCCGGCCAAGGCATGCTGTAGCTTTAACAATTATGGTGATCAACGAGGCGCATCTGGCGGCGGTGTTCGGGATTCTCACGTTCGCCTTCCTCTGTGGATTCTGGTTTCTGCCGGGTGGCGTATTGGCGCTGCGCCGCCGCGCGCATGGCGAAATGCAGGTGGATGTGCGGCCGGGCTACAGCCCCGAAACTCTCTACCGCCTGCTGGAACTTTACGGTCCTGATGGCATCCGCTGGTTTCGAAAGATGCTGATGGCTGACATGTTCTTCCCCGCCGTGTATGGAACCTTTCTCTTTACACTCGGCGATCTTGCTTCGGCGGCGCACCCGTCGGCTGGAATCGCACGCGTGACGGCCATCGCGGCCGCAGGCTTCGACTACCTTGAAAACATCTTTCTCCTGCAAGTGCTGCGCCGCCTGCCTTCACCCAACAATTTTGCCGCGCGCGCAGCGGGAATCTGCACAACCTTGAAGACGCTCAGCATTGCTGCAACGCTGGGCGCACTGGTTACAGTCTGGCTGAGTCCCTTGGTCCGCTGATCTCCCCGCGGGGCTGTCTGGTGCAGGCTTCCTCCGCAGATAACGGGCATAACCACGCTGGATCGGAGCATTCTGCCCACGGCATAACCGCAACGCAAAGCACCGTCGTCCTTGACAATCGCAGCTAATCGTAATAAGACACAAGCGAAGGGAATGTTGAATTTTGGAGAGGCAGGAAGTTAACAACCGCTATGTTAAACGAAGAGCGTCGCCGAAAAATTCTGGAAATCATCAATGAGGAAGGCCGCGGATTGGTGAAGGATCTTGCTTCGCGCCTGCACACGTCGCAAGTGACCATTCGCAAGGATCTTGAGGCTCTTCACAGTGAAGGTCAGCTTCAACGCTCACACGGCGGAGCCCTGCCGGTGCGCACGGGCGCTCTGCTGGACCCCAGTCTGCGTGAAAAAGAGAAGCAGCACCGCAAGGAGAAGCAGCGAATCGGCGAGGCTGCCGCGGCACTGGTGAATGAGGGCGAGTGCGTGATTCTGGATTCAGGAACCACCACGACGTCGGTGGCCCGTGCTTTGCGCAATCGAGGACGGCTCACCGTGATTACCAACGCCGTGAACATTGCCGCGGAGCTTGCCGGCACCACCATTGAGGTGATCCTGACGGGAGGAATTCTGCGGGAAAACTCCTTCTCCCTGGTCGGGCCGCTTGCCGAGGAGACTCTGGGCAGGCTGAGTGCGGATACCTTCTTCCTTGCCGTGGATGGATTTGATATTCATTACGGCCCCACAACTCCGAACCTTCTGGAAGCCAAGGTGAATCGCGAGATGATCAAGATTTCGCGGCGAATTGTTTGCGTGTGCGATTCCAGCAAGTTCGGGCGCCGCAGCCTTTCCCAAATTGCTCCGATCTCCGCCATCCACCAGGTCATTACTGACAGCAAAATTTCCAAGGCAGATTTGAACGAGCTTACGGAGGCGGGGATCAAGGTCACCGTCGTTTAGCCTCACAAGGCGCCCACCCAATGTTTTTTGGAAAGTGCCTCCCGCCCGATGTTTCCTGAACGAAACCACGAGGAGAATGGATCCATGGAGAAGGAAAAGGAAGTATCGCGCCGCGACTTTTTGAAGACGGCGAGTGTGGTGGGGGCGGCGTCATCGCTTGGGACGGTGGTGGCTCCGCACATCATGACGGCGCAGAGCGTGGGGAATCCCACCCGTTATGGATTCATCGGCACGGGCACGGAGGGCTGCACGCTGCTGAAATTCCTTGCGACGATTCCCGAGGGGCGGTGCGTCGCGACGTGCGACATCTATCCGCCCAACCTGAAGAAGGGCGTGGAGACGATCGGCTCGAATCCTGAAACGTATACCGAGTACCGCAAGATGCTTGAGCGGAAAGACATCGAAGCGGTCTTTATCGCGACGCCGTTGAACCTGCACACGCAGATGGTGGTGGACGCGCTGGATGCCGGCAAGCACGTCTTCGTGGAGAAGACGATGTACTTCAAGGAAGAAGAAGCGGACCTGATCGAGAAGACGATGGCCGAGCATCCCAAGCAGGTGCTGCAGGTGGGATTGCAGCGGCGGTCAAGCGTGCTCTACCAGGTGGCGATGGAGATGATTCGCAAGGGCGCGCTGGGCAAGATCATGACTGTGCGCGCGCAGTGGGATCGCAACAGCAACTGGCGGCGCCCGGTGCCCGACCCGAAATTCGAGCGGCTGCTGAACTGGCGCATGTACAAGGAATACTCGGGCGGGATGATGGCGGAACTGGCGTCGCACCAGATCGACGTAGCCAACTGGGCTATCGGCGCGGAGCCGAAATCGGTGATCGCCACGGGAGGCATCGATTACTGGAAAGACGGCCGCGAGGTGTGCGACAACGTGCATGCCGTTTACGAATATCCCGGCGGCCAGAAGTTGATCTGGAGCGGGGTGATGAGCAACGCCCACTTTGAGTTCAGCGAGCAGATCATGGGCGACCAGGGAACGCTGATCATCACGCTGGGCAAGGGCATGTACTTTCGCGAACCGATGGCCAAGGTCTCCAGCGGCAATGGCAAGGAGAACTGGTGGGCGGGCGCGACGGTGAGCAACCAGGCGGCGCAGGCGGGGACTCCGATTTTTCCGGAAACGGGCGCCATCACGGAGCTGGGCTTTATGGATCGCGAAATGCGCTACGCCAAACACTGGCTGGCGTCGATGGGGATTTATGATTACGAAGAACCGCACGATCCGTGGTGGACCGAACTGCATA
>Ga0302320_10022938_pt1 | contig 12286 bp, 11 predicted proteins | sample Bog_T0_3_FD_202130 | JGI IMG/M metagenome (GOLD analysis project Ga0302320, IMG submission 202130) | Peat permafrost microbial communities from Stordalen Mire near Abisko, Sweden - Bog_T0_3 | ecosystem: Environmental > Terrestrial > Soil > Wetlands > Peat | place: Sweden: Abisko, Stordalen Mire...
ATCAAGATTTAATTAGTCTTTATTTAAGAGATTGTGTGCAAGCTCAGTGCAAGATTGAATGGTAGCGCGCCAAAGACAAGGAGATTATATTGTGACAATCAAGCCCGGTATTAAGGAATTTTTGTGTATGGTCATCGGCGCGGTGATTTTTCTTGGGGGCATGCTAGTAGTGATGCATTTCCAAACGAGACAGAGCCCCGCCGAGCAGCTTACTTTCAAAGCCAAGAGGGTGGATCTAGTTGCTCTGATGCGTTTGACGCTGGTCTCTGCCTCAGAGGCTGAAAAGAGCTCAGTCTTGGCCGTCACCGATCAAGATTCGCAGACTTTTGCAGATCAGGCTCGTGCGGCCACGGCGGAAGTAGAACAGGAGCGCAAGGAACTGGGAGCGCTTCTGGCTACGGGCGGAACCCAGAGCGAAAAAGATCTTTTTGCCAAATTCTCCAGTGTCTTTACAGACTTACAACACATCGACAAAGACCTATTGGATCTGGCAGTCAAGAACACCAACATTAAAGCTTACAGTTTAGCCTTTGGTCCGGCCGCTGACGCGCTCAAGGACATGGATACTGTCCTTTCCAAGCTAGTGGCGAAGAGTACTGGTTCACTGGAGGCTGGAAACGTGGCGTTGTTTGCTTTCGGTGCACAGACCGCGGCGTTACGCATACAGACTCTGCTTGCTCCGCACATCGCGGAAGAAAGCGACAAGAAAATGGACGAGTTGGAGGCGCTGATGACCAATGAGGATCAGCAGGTCCACAAGAATCTGGATAGCTTGGCCTCGTTACCAAGACTTCACGGTGATTCCGATTTAGAAACGGCGACGTTAGACTACGCCAAGTTTGGCGAGATCAGGGGGCGTATCCTCGCTCTTTCTCGCGAGAATACGAATGTTCGATCCTTAGCCATGTCCCTGGGGCAGAAGCGCAAGGCGTTGTTTCTCTGCCAAGAAGTCTTATCCGTTTTGCAGCAAACTATTCATGACGAGCCTATCTTGGGTGGGAACTACGGGGCCGTGTATAATCCTCGATCTCTGTAAGTTTAGAAATCGGATACTGGCAACTAGTTTTCGACTTTACCAGTACCAAAGGCATTTTTAGTTGATGTCATTAAATAGGTTCTAACTCTATCCCGCCAGTGACCCCATGTTTTTTACACCCTTTGCGACGTAGTCAGTTGCAAAGGGTTTTGCTTTTCACCGATACAATATGGTAGGCTTTAATCATGTTTAAACCAACGTATCGCATTACGCCATTTTTAATAAAGTGTCTTGAGCAGATTGCTTCTCAAAAGGGGGCTATTGATCAAATGGGCAAGAAGTCGCCGTTGAAAATAAGCGTAGCCCGAGACAGTTTTAATCACAGTGTCCATTCATCCACATGGATAGAAGGGGATCTGCTTTCTTTGGCACAGGTGGCGGCTTTATAAGCAGGTAGAGACATAGTTGCCCAAGAAAAACAGAAAAGTGAAGTCAAAAATTGTATTAAGGCTTTAAGATGGATCCTGCAACATAAGAGCTCTGTGTTAAGCGAGGAGAAGCTTTTAAAGCTGCATGAAAGATGACTAAAGGGCTCCTGCCTCAGGCGCGTTGTGGTCAATATAGAGACATTCAGAATTATATTGTTAATGCCAAAGGTCAAGTAATTTTTACGCCATGCTCGCCTTTAAAAGTAAAGCAAGGAATGCATGGTCTTTTTGTGTGGTTAAAACAGCAGCACACAGAACATGCCATTATTCGAAGCGCCATTTTCCATCATGAATTTGTAAACATTCATCCTTTTGTCGATGGTAATGGCCGGGTGGCCCATGCTGCGTCTCAGTGGATATTATTTGCTGATCAGTATGATCCGTTATGGACATTAGGATTGGATGAATATTTTGCTCAAGATAGAAGTAGATATTACGACATCATTCAACAAACTAGGGACATGGATAATGACTATACTGATTGGATTGAATATATAGCCCAGGGCTTATTAGAAGCAATCGGGCATGTTTCCAAGCGGATTAAGGAAGAGACGCGCAGGTATAAACAAATCAAATTGACGCCTAAGCAAGTTGAATTGTTAGATTTATTAGAAAAGAATGGGACGTTGGGCTCGGCAGAGATTTGTCAAGTGATGAATATCAATCGCGCCCGGGTTAATCAGCTTATAGCACCTTTGGTCAAGGGGGGGGAGTGATAAAAGAAGGGGAAACTCGTTCTGTTAAATATATTCTGGCCTAGATCTAGAGCACAGTGCCATCTTCAATATAAAGGGATTTTATAAAGCAATTAAAGGTAGTGTCCTGTCACGCACCCCAGTTTAGAAAAAAGAGATTGGAGATTGGGAATTAGACAAGGTGTGAAGCTGATCCAGAATCTAATCTCTAATCTCTGATACAACAATACAGCAATACAACTATCCAACAACCCATAACATCTCTTCCCTTTAGCGTGAGCCAATCTTAAAATGACCAACCAACTTTTGTAATTCCATTGCTTGTGAGGACATTTCTTCAGCCGCAGCTGCTAAAGCTTCCGCTGATGAAGCGTTGGCAGTGGTGATTGATGTGTTTTCTTCCATCGTCGCAGCTTCTTCCTGGGTTGCTGCGGAAATGCTTTTCAAAGATTCTGCAACTTTATTGATATCTGCCAAAATCATCCTTAGTTGCTCTCCGGAAGCTTGAGACATATCAACCCCATGGCGGACCTGTTTCGAGCTATCTTGAATCAAGCCCTTGACCTCTTTCGCCGACGCTGCTGAACGCTCTGCAAGCTTTCTGACCTCATCGGCAACGACCGCAAACCCTTTACCATGCTCACCTGCGCGGGCTGCCTCAATAGCCGCGTTTAATGCTAACAAATTTGTCTGATCAGCGATTTCTGTGATAATTTCGACCGCCTCATTAATTTGTTTGGAACTTTTCTCAATCTCGTTCATCGCCTCAACCGTCTGTGCCATACCCTGGCCTGTCTGTGAGGCGCTATTGGCAACATGCTCTGAGACGCCGCTCGCCGTTTGTGTATTGCTTGCATTCGTCTGAATAGAGGATGAGAGCTCTTCAAAGGATGCGGATTGCTGTTGCGCTCCATCAGAGATTTTTTGGGCGCTGGAAGAAACTTCATCAACAGCAGACGCCAATTGTTCGGCTAGTTGCTTGATTTGGGCGATCATGGACTCGATTTTTTCAATAAAAACGTTAAACCACTTGGCCATCTCCCCGATCTCATCATGACTAGAGATTACGATACGTTTCGTCAAATCTCTTTCTCCTTGTGAAATATCCTTTAAACCATTGACCAAAAGTCTTAAGGAGTTGATTATGCTCCTGGCTATCAGTGAAACAATCGAACAAAAGATAGCAAAAGCAACGATAGAAACAACTAAGGCCAAGATCCGCTGTTGCACAAACCAACCAATGCGGATATCCAGCATCTTTTGTAATTCCTTCAGAGATGCTATTTCAAGCTTATACGCAGCTTCCCTGTTAGCTTCTCCAGAAGTGATCCAGTCATCCATTTTGATTGTTGGCGTATCCGAAGCGGAAAGTTGTGCCGACAAATTCTCAAAATTTGTTGCTGCGTCATCATATTGTTTTAAGAGAGCAGGAATATTATTCTGAAAAGAATCGCAAATGCCGTAGCTGCTATTATGACTGCCGGTATTCTTATTTTCATTGAATGCCGTCTTAAAATTTGAATCCGCTGGCCCATGGTCTGACTGATTTAAAAGATTGGAGAATGTCGCCATATCGATACGGTCTTTGATCGTCAAGGATCCTTTTTTAATTAGATCTCGTCCTTCGGAAATTGTTCTAAACACACGGTCTTGCGTTTGAGGAAAAATGATCAGGGTATTGGTCCCCGTATAATAGGTGTCGAGTACGGGATCAAGGATGATATTAGACATGTCGCCCATATGCGTAACCATTGTCTGTACGGTTGTCTCCATATTGTCGTAATTTGTTTCTGCGGCAGAGATATTGCCCTTATCCTTAGTTGAATCTTGAACCGCGCGCCATTGGCTTACTAAATTCTCTATAGTGGCGGTCTGTCGGCCGCGTTTGGCTAGGCCTTGAGGGGTAAATTGTAAATCAGCGCCATATTTATCATGCATCGTTTTAAGATGATCAATATCTTGATCGATTTTACTTTTAAGCGCCGCTAATTGTTGTGAGCAATCCTGGTTCCCTGGGCAATAGTGAAATAGCAATTCGTGATTCTGAATGTCCTGTATCAAATCTTCCAAAGGTTCTTGATATAAACATCCTTTCACTTCAGAATTAAAAAAATTGATTTGCGTATTGATATTTGCAACCACCATCCAAACCAGGATGCTGATAGGTAAGGCAAAACTTGCGATGATAAAGGAAATCTTCCTAGAAATGCTTAGTTTCATGCCTATGCCTCCGTAGATAACCATAATGGTTAAGAATTGGTTGATTTTTATAAATAATCTAAAAAATATGCTTGTTAAATATCATTTAATGAAGAAATACTCCATAATACAAGTAAGAAAAAGGCTTTTTGGTAACTGTTTTGGTCTTTTTTAATTAGCGATGTTCTCCATTTTGTGCATGAGGTATCCAGCGAAAGAAAGGATAAAGCAAAGAGTCAAGCCAGGTGAGCATCATAATAAAGCATATTATCAGCGTTGGATCAAGTCTGGAGTTAAGGGGGAAACCTGAAAGATAGTAAAAAGCCTTGGGTGTCATTGATCCCCAAGGCTTTTTACATCTTAGCCAAAGTATCATTGGGGCATCTCCTTGTGCAATATTTATTTTAAAAGTTTCTATAAAATTACTTGAATGCAAGATATCATGAACTGGTGCCTAAAATAAAACAATTTGCGTTTAAAGTAGCATGGTTTGCGGTCATCGCCCTAAGCATACCCGGCGTAGCCGGTGCGGCGGGGTTTAATCAGTACATCGGGTTTGGCGATAGCGACTTGGATAGTGGATATTTTCGCTATAGCCCTATAAACTACGATGGATTAGATTCTCTGATCGCCGCCGCTGTTGCCACTGGTGACACTGGCGCGTGCGTCGCCAATGGGGTGATGAATTCTACCATACTGGCGGGAAAGTTTGGCCTGACTGCCGCGCCGGTTGGTGCTCCCGGAGGGGGAACCAATTATGCCAACAGTGGAGCCACTACGGCTATCAACGCCCAGCTATTCCCTGGGAACGTGTCCACTATCCAGCAGATCCAGAACTACCTTGCTTCTGTCAGCGGCAGCGCTGATCCCAATGCTCTCTATGTGATCCAGTCCGGCCTCAACGATCTAATCTATTCTGGTCCCATACCCCTGCAGACCTATCTGAGCAATTCAGCATCCGCCCTGGCATCAGAAGTGGTACTTCTGCAGGCGGCCGGCGCACGCACCATCATGGTGCCGAATTCTTATAACTCCGCTATTCTTGCCGGTTTGGGTGGTGACATCGACCCTGGCAATACCGCCGCCTATGCGACTTCAGTGGCGTATTTTTCATTAAGATGGGCCAACCTGCAAGCGGCCGGCGTGAGCTTTATTCCCGCCGACCTCGACAGCGTGTTCAGGTACGTCGTACACAATCCCGCCCTTTTCGGGTTTACCGTTTCTTCGGTGCTGACGGTCAATGCCCCGGCTTACAACAACCCATATCCCTATAATATTGCTCTTTTTGCTTTTCCCCTCACCCCTGCCCAACAGCAGAGCTTTCTATTCGTCGATGACGTCGGGCACCTGACCACGGCGGGCCAGACCATCGAGGCGGACTATGAATACGGCTTGCTCACAGCACCGAGCGAGATTTCCCTGGTGGTGGAAAACGCCGTGAAAAGCGGCTTGACGCGAGCGGCCACTGTCCAGGGGCAGATCGATCTTTCCCGGCAATCTCGTGGACCGAAAGGGATCAACGTCTGGGCCAGTACCGGTGGCGAATGGCAGAGCATTGATAACTGGTCGGGCTTTCAAGATGATCCTGGCGTTCGTTTTGGCGGCACGGTGGGCATGGATTACCAAACGCAGAGCGGGGTCATCCTGGGCGCGGCGTTCTCGGCGGACGGCCAGATGCAGAATTTCTCCACGGGTGGCCGCTTTGATCAGACGGATGAAGCGCCCAGCCTCTATGCCGCATACAAGACAGGGCCGGTGTGGGGGGACGTGATGGCGACCTATGATCCGTTTCAAGACAAGATCGATCGCCAAGTGCCGCTTGGCATCTTAACCGACGATAACAACGCCAACACCGGCGGATATTCTTTAGCGCTTGCGTTACGCGGCGGCGGTGATTATAAGCTGGGACAGATCACCACTGGACCGGTTGCGGGGGTGGTGCTGCAACAAGTGCATCTCGATGGTTTCACCGAGACAGGGGCCAGCCATGTCACGGCATTATCGTTTGACAGCCAGATAAGGGATTCGTTCGTCAGCCAGATTGGCTGGCGCGTATTGGTGGACATGGGCAGCTGGCAACCATTTGCGGAAGTTGAATGGAACCATGAGTGGGCGGATAGGAACAACACGGTAACGGCCTCGCTTGTTTCGGTTGCGGCCCCGTCTTATACCATGGACGCCGCGCCGGTGGCCTTCAATTGGGCCACCGCATCGGTCGGTACTTCGTATAAACTTAACTCGCGAGTGACGCTGCGAGGCGCCTTTTTGTCGACGTTCCTCGATCCCCAGGTGAGAAGCTACGGCGGCGAGTTGGGCCTGAATGTCAGTTTCTAACTTCACCCAGCAGTGCCCCTCTTAAAACATAACCGCGGCGATCATAAAAAGACTAGGTGTTTTATTGTTTTGTTCCATTTCTGGTGATACGATACGCTGTGGCTGGAAAGAGTAATCTTTAAGAAAGGATGAATTAATGAATAAAAAGAACGTGTTGTTTCAGATTTGTCTTATGGTATGTATGGTTGGATTGTTATCGTTTCAGGCCTATGCACAGACTGCGCCCGCTTCTAACACTCAGACGGCCGTCGGCCCCTTTGATCCGATTTCGACACGCATCCTATCTGATCCACTCTTTTTGCCATTGAAAGGACAGATATACGGGCAGACTGACTATCTTTTTTCCGATGAGAGATTCAATGGTTTTGCCCCCGCTTCAGGAGTGAAAAATTATAATGAAAAGGACTTTGTCCATACCCTTTCGCAAGTAGTGGAATATGGGATCACCGATGATTTTATTGTCCAGGTTACGGAGAGCTATACTTGGGAGCATTACGAGTACATGCAAGGAAGCTTTTCATCAGCGCGTTCCGTCAAAGATACGAGTAATCCGGAATTCGCGGCTAAGTATCGTATTTTAGACCAGTCCGTTTATCCGGTTGATGTTGATCTGGGCATGAGTTACATGCCCAATTTCGATATTAATGGCGGCTATGTTGCTTCCGGCCTTAATATGACGAGTTTTACGGGAAGCCTGGGTCGTGAGATGAAGGCGTTCACCGTTCAGCTTAAGGGAAGCGCGCAATATTATGGTGTAGAGAAAGATACCTCTTTAAATGAGAGATTCGGCCCGTATTGGTTTTACACCTTGGGCGTTGAGACGCAGACACGTTTGACAGACCGCTTTTCAGTCAATCTCGGCTTCGACTATTGGTTCCCGGATGGTCAAAAAAACCATCTGACGGATGTTGTTGAAGAGCAAGCGTGGGGCAGCATGATGTATATTGGTACGGCTTTCAATTACCAGATCATTCCCCATAAGCTGGTAGGCTCCATAGGCTATTCCTATATGCCTTTCGGGAGCGTTAAGTACAAGTATTCAAATTCAAATGGGTATAACGAGAATATAAGCGGGTTTTATGGAAATAATGTCAGCGCGCGCTTGCAGTATCTTTTTTAATTGACACCGACAATCGATCCTGTCCATAGGTCGCTACGTAAAGGTGATTGTATTCCTCGGCATTCTTGATACGGATTGTTTATGGTTGAGAAAACGATAAACTAAGTATGCGGTAATAATGCCTTGATCCACCGAATCAATTAAACAGATTCTAATACTATTAAAAGTCAGTCTTCTTACATAAACTCATCTGTCGGGTTGCGGAATACGTCCTGCCACTCACCCCATGATTTAACCCGTTGCAGGCTAATAACTTGCAACGGGTTTTTTGTTGACCCTTGACGGGAGTTAGAACCTTTTCTAAAAAATTGTGTGCAGAATAGAAGACCGCGATTATAATTACAATTAAGTTGTGTCATTGAAATTGAGAGGAGAATTTATGGACAAGGCCCAGCAAGCTCTTGAGAAATTCAGTAAAGATTTTAATTGTGCTCAGGCAGTCTTTTCTGTTTATAGTGAGGATTATGGCTTGAGTCCTGAGCTCGCCTGTAAGACGGCTTGCGCTTTTGGGGCTGGGATGGGACGGACCGGTCGTGTCTGTGGAGCTGTGACCGGAGCTTTCATGGTCATTGGTTTGGCCCGCGGCATGGGGAAGGTTGACGAGAAAGAGCGCAAGGAGCAGACCTATCAAATGACTCAATTGTTTATTAAGGAATTTGAGAAGCGACATAAGTCGGTTGATTGTCATGATATTTTAGGCTTAGATATAAGTACGGCCGAAGGACTAAAAGAAGTTAAAGAGCGAGGACTTATCAAGACTGTTTGTGCTCCTTGTGTTCGTTCAGCTGTCGATATTGTGGGGGAGATGTTAGAAAAACAAGCGTAATCGACAGGTTTTGTTAATCCGTGAAACAATAAATTTATATTAAATCCCCGGCAAAAAACAGTTGCCGGGTTTTTATTTGACATCAATAATGGCGCGCAGTATATTATGAACTATGGTTCATAATGAAAAGGGATGATATGAGGCCAAAAAAGACCAGATGGGTGAAGTGTTTGCCGGCTGAAAGGTGTTTTCGTCCAAAATGCAGGAAATTAAGCGAGCTGGAAGGGGTTTGTGTGGCTATCGATGAGTTCGAGGCTATTCGGCTGGCCGACCTTGAAGGGATGACACATGCTAAAGGAGCGAAACTCATGAAAATATCGCGTCCAACTTTTACCAGGATACTAACCTTGGCCCATCAAAAGGTTGCTGATGGACTTGTAAATATCAAGGCGATTCGCATTGCGGGGGGGTGTTGTTCAGTAAAATAATCGGTGTTTAATAAGGAGGATTCTATGAAGAAGGATGAGGAAAAGATTGCACCAAAGGATGTAAGTAAAAAGAAAGGGTTTTGGAAAGGGCTAATGGAGAGGTTAGATAAGAAAATGGTTGAGAAGGCAAATCAAAGTTCCTGCTGTTGTAAGAATTCTAAAGGTGGGAAATGCTGACGAAATTCACCGATTGGCTGGTCTATGGTTTATTAGGCCTTGACGTGAAAGCGCAGTTGCCGCAGGCGTTGGATTTTTTTATCTATGATTCCATCAAGATAATTCTTTTGCTTTTTGTGATGATTTTCGTCATAGGGTTTTTAAGGACATTTTTGCCGCAGGAGAAACTTAAACAATGGCTTTCAGCAAGGGGCTTTATAGGAAACTTTATGGCTGCTCTTTTTGGGGCAGTAACTCCTTTTTGTTCCTGCTCTTCAATTCCGATCTTTATAAGTTTTCTTAAAGCAGGGGTACCGTTAGGGGTGACCTTTTCATTCCTTATCACATCGCCTATCATCAATGAGTATCTGGTGGTTTTGATGATTGGAACTTTTGGGTGGAAGATCGCCCTGCTTTATGTGATCAGCGGTCTTTTAATAGGATTTTTTTCTGGGCTGATCTTAGGGAAGATGCAATTGGAGAGATTTTTGGTTGAAGATATGAATGCGGCTCCGATCGCAGATGAAGAGAAGGAAATGGTGCCTACTTTTAAGTCCCGTATTTCCTTTGGTTGGAGGGAGGCGGCAGATATTACGTATAAACTTTGGATTTGGGTTCTCGTTGGAGTAGCTATCGGTGCGGGAATTCATAATTATGTCCCGCAAGAAATGATACAAGGGGTTTTAAGTAAAACAGGGATATTTTCTGTCCCTATTGCGACTATTATCGGAGTGCCGATGTATGGGAGTTGTGCAGCCATAGTTCCTATTGCCGTTGTTTTATTTGAGAAAGGTATTCCATTAGGTACTGCTTTGTCATTTATGATGGCTGTTTCGGCTTTAAGTCTGCCGGAAGCCATTATGCTTCGACGTGCGATGAAATTGAAACTTATTGTAATATTCTTTACTATCACCACAGTAGCTATTATTTTAACGGGTTATTTGTTTAACATCCTTCAAGGGGTACTAATCAAATAAATTAGTGCCTGTCACGATTATTCTTCAATTTTACGCGGTTATTAAGCTCAAGGCTGCGATCTCCTATCCAATTTTTAAGTGATATATTGTTTTGTCCTGTTAGCGGTGATACACTGCACATAATAATTAAGGAACAACTATTTAGAAAGGATAATTTGATGAAGATAAAAAATGTGTTGTTTCAGATCTGTTTTATGTTGGGGCTGGCAGCATGGTTATCGTTTCAGGCTTGTGCACAGGCAGATGCGGGGGATCAAACAGCGGTCGGTGCGTTTGCTCCGGTCTCGACACGCATTCTTTCTGATCCGCTTTTTCTGCCGTTAAAAGGGCAGATTTACGGCATGACAGACTACACCTTCAGCGATTTGAGAACGGATGGTTTTAACGCCCGTACGGGAGTTAAGAACTATTATGAGAAGGACTTTATAGATACCCTTTCTCAAAATTTTGCCTATGGTATTACTAATGATGTTACTGTACGGGTGACAGAGGGCTTTAGTTGGGAGCGGGAAGAGGTCATGTTAGGGAACTCTTCATCAGCCAGCTCCGTCAAAGATACGAGTAATCCCGATTTCGGGGCTACATATCGGGTTTTAGATCAGTCCGCGTATCCGGTTGATTTTGATTTGAGTGCCAGTTATACGCCGAATTTCAATATTAACGGCGGATATACCGCTTCCGGCCTTCAAATGACCAGTCTGACAGGAAGCATAGGCCGTCAGATGAAGGCTGTTACGGTTCAGCTTACGGGAAGCGCGGAATATTATGGCGTGACGAAGAATAAATATCTGGATGAAAAATACGGTCAGTCCTGGCTATACCATCTTGGCTTTAATACGCAGACTCGCTTAACAGACCGTTTCTCGGTCAATTGCGGCATAGACTATATTTTTCCGGATACTCAGAAGAACTATAGTGCGGATAGCGATGAAAAGGATGTGTGGGGTAATTACATACAGATCAATACGGCTTTAAATTACCAGATCATTCCCAATAAGCTGGTAGGCTCAATAACATATTCATATGCTTTCTTCAGCATGAAGGAAAAATATTCAGATCCCAGCTTTGATAACGAGAATGTAAACGGGCTCAGCGGACACTTCGCCGGTGTACGCCTGCAGTATCTTTTTTAAAAAAACATGGAATTAAAGATCTTTAAAATTGCGGGCGCCGCATTATTCATTCTTGGGAGCGGTTTAGCCTATGCCGGCGGGAATAAGGAAATAGTTCAGGTTTCCTCGATCGACATGCTTTCCAGGGGCCAGTATACGGGTGTGTATACGATCGGGGAACTGCATCAGTACGGTGATTTTGGCCTGGGGACATTCAACGGCCTTAACGGCGAAATGGTTATTCTTGACAACCGGTTTTATCAAGTGACTTCGGATGGCCGTGTTCATGCAGCGGATGATGCGATGACCGTCCCTTTTTTGACCACGACATTTTTTCATCCCGGCCAAAAATTCTTGTTCAAAGATAATGCAGATGAGAAAGGGTTTAAAGATTATCTAAAGTCAAAGTTTAGAAACAGGGATCACTTTTATGCCATCAAGATCAAAGGGGCGTTTCAGTTTGTTAATACGCGCAGTGTGCCAAAGCAGCAACAGCCGTATTTGCCTTTGGATGAGGTCGTCAAAGATCAGCAGCAAGTATTTAATTTAAGGAATGTTCAGGGAACCATGCTGGGGTTTTGGTGCCCGGCATATGCTGCCGGAATGAATGTTCCGGGGTTTCACTTTCATTTTTTGACACAAAACAAGAAGGCCGGCGGCCATGTTTTAAATTTCAAGACCGGCAATGTTGTTGTCGAAATTGAGGAAATAGATCAATTCCGAGCCTTGTTATCCAAGTAAATGAGGGATAAATTAGTGAGACACCTCGTCCGAGACCATCTGGAAGTATTTTGACTTAAGAATTAACCATTCATTTGCTTTTCTGTATTATACCCCGGTACAATTGATTCGTTTTGATCCCCTCTATAAAATGCCGTTATAGATCCAGAGAAATTACATGTTATGGAACAGGCATTACATTGGTTAATTTTCTATTAGCATTAGAATTAGAAAATGATCAATAAAAAAGGGGGC
>Ga0302320_10022939_pt1 | contig 12286 bp, 10 predicted proteins | sample Bog_T0_3_FD_202130 | JGI IMG/M metagenome (GOLD analysis project Ga0302320, IMG submission 202130) | Peat permafrost microbial communities from Stordalen Mire near Abisko, Sweden - Bog_T0_3 | ecosystem: Environmental > Terrestrial > Soil > Wetlands > Peat | place: Sweden: Abisko, Stordalen Mire...
CATATCTCTCAACGATACCCCGGCAACTCACTCCGCTGCTCGGCCTAAAAATTTATCCGCTCCTTCTCCGTCACCAGCGGCCGGTTCTGCACAATCGCATGGATCGACCCCACATACTCCCCAATAATCCCCAGCGACACCAGCTGCACCGACCCCAGAAAGAACAGCCCAATCATCGTCGGCGCCAACCCCAGCTCAAAGTGGTTCCAAAAAACCAGCTTCGCAACCAGATAGACAAACCCCACCAGCATGCTCAGCAGCGCGCACACAAACCCAAAAAAAATCACCGCGCGCAGCGGGATCTTCGAAAGGTTCGTTATCCCCAGCATCGCAATGTCGTATAGCGTGTACCAATTGTTCTTCGTAATGCCGCGCACCCGCCGCTTCTGGTTGTACGGAATCTGTTTCGCGGGCAGTCCAATCTCCGCGATCTGCCCGCGGAAGTATGGATTCGGGTCGCGAAAGTCCCGCCGCAAAATATCCATCACCTTGCGGTCGTACAACCCAAACCCCGTGAAGTGCTCGAAGACCTTCACGTCCGTCAGCTTCGCAATCGTCTTGTAGTATGCGCTGCGGATGCGGTACATCATCCCGCTCTCATCGCTGGTCGTCTTAATCGCCACCACAATCGGCCAGCCCGCCTCCCACTCGCGCACAAAATCCTTCAGCAGCTCCGGCGGGTCCTGCAGGTCACTCAGCAGCACAATCACCGCATCGCCCTGCGCCTCCAGAATCGCGTGGTGCGGCGACCGGATATGCCCAAAGTTCCGCGCGTTCACAATCACCTTCACGTTCTTGTCCCGCGCCGCAATCTCGCGCAGCTCCGCCACCGTGCCGTCGGTCGAGTTGTTGTCGATGATGATGTGCTCATACCGGTACTGCGGCATCTCCGCAAAGATCTCGCGCACCCGGTCGGTCAGCACACCGACGTTGCCTTCCTCGTTGTAGCACGGACTCACAATGCTGATCAGCTTCATACTCGTCTCCCATCCCTGAAACCGTACCACGCCGCCGTCCGCCGGATCGTCTCCTCCAGCCCAACCGTCTCGCGCAACCCCAGCAACTCCTCCGCCCGCATAACGCTCGGCACATACCGCGCCGGCGCTGTGCCCGTAACAGCCCGCTTCGCTACCCTGATCTCCGTCCCCGGCGCCAACACCCTCGCCACCGTCTCCGCCAGCTCGCGAATACTCACATCGCGCTTCGAGCCCACATTCACCGGCACCAGCGCAGGCGCGCGAAACAGCATCGTCCACAGCCACACCGCCAGGTCCGCAGCATACAGATACGACCGCCTTGGCGTCCCATCGCCCGCAATCTCAATCGCCCGCCCCGCCAGCACATCCCCAATAAAATTCCCAATCGCAAAATGCGCATCCAGCGGCAGGTGCGGCCCACAGAACGCCCAGCACCGGGCTATCTTCGCTTCGAACTCCTCTCCCCGCGAACGCGCCATCTTCTGATGCAGCGCGCACATCAGCTCGCTCACCCGCTTTCCGTCCGCATACACGCTCGCCGCATCCAGCGGGTCCGGCGCGCCCGCATAACTCTCCGGCAAATGCGTCATCTCCGCCGGCTGCCGCCCATACACCGCGCCCGAACTCGTCAGCAAAAACTTACGCGCCCCACACCGTCCCGCAAACTGCAGCGCGCGCTCCGTCCCGGCCACCATCGTCGACAGCATCTCCAGCGGCCGCTCCTGCGAGAGCTTCAGACTTGCCTCCGTCGCCGCATGGATCACGTACCGAAACTCACCCGCCGGAAAATCAAAATCCCGCACATCGCCCGCCAGCAGCGTTACCGCCGCGTCATTCGCCAGATGCGGACACTTCGCCGCAAACCTCCCCGGATCGCGCGTCAACACCGTGGCCTCCGCCCCCAGCCCCAGCTCCCGGTTCACATGGCAGAAGCTCTCCACCAGCCAACACCCAAAAAATCCGGTCCCGCCAGTAATAAGGATGCGCTGCCCGCGCATCTCCTCCCACAATCCCTCCGTCGCCCACCGAACCATCTCAAGATCGTTCGCAAGTCTATTCATGCAACCGCTCTTATCCGCGTTCATCCGTGAAATCCGCGGTCGCTGTTTGCCCTCGCTCGCGGTAGCCGCAACCTAGCTCGCATCCAGCCCGCGGTTGTAGATTGTCTTGCGCAGCGAAGGGATCTGCGCATACGGACTGTCGATGTCGTCGATCCGGATCGGCTGGTCTTTCTTCACCGGCTTCATCATCATCTCGCCGCTCATCAGCTCCCGGCAGGAGAGCTGGCCCTTCTGCAGCGGGATCGCCAGATACACATCGTCATCCGTCAGGGAGTGTCCTTCGGGAAGGTCCTCCTTCGCGTAAACGCCGCGCACCAGCGCGTCCAGATATTCAATCTCCTTCTTCGGAGGCATCCGCTTCTGCGTACCCGGTGCGCCGCACATCTCCTTCGCCTTATGGAATGCCTTGAACCATTCATCGATCTGGTGCGGCAGGCTGCAGTACGGCGATACCTTCACCCCATCCGAATTAATGTCGATGTGCCGCTCAAACGTCCGCGCCCCCTTGGCATACGCAATCATCATCGAGTTCGTCCAGTCCGAGCACTCATGCGTCGAATAGCCGATCGTATTCTTCGGATAACGGTCGCGCAGAAAATCAATCTGGTTGATCTCAAGCTCCGAGTCCTCCGCCGGGTAGATCGAAACGCAATGATTAATCGCCAGCGGTATATTGCGGTTGCTGAAGAACGTCACAATATCGTCCAGGTCCTTCAGCGACGACCCGCCCGTCGACACCACCACTGGCTTCTTCGTCTTCGCAATCCTCTCCAGCAACAGCCAGTCGTTCATGTCCGAGCTCGCCACCTTCAATATCGGCAGCCCCAGCTCCACGCACAGATCGACCGACCGCTCGTCGAACGGCGTCGCCGTCGCAATGCATCCCGCCTGCCGGATCGCCTTCACCAGCATCGCGTACTGCTCGTCGGTCAGCCGCGTATCCAGCGTCTTCTTCACGTAGCGCAGGTCCGCGCGGTCGATAAAGTCTTTGTGCACAAAGTTGCCAACATCGCGAAACTGCAGCTTGATCGACGCGCGCACATTGTTGAAGCGCACCACCTGCGAGAACTCCTGGATGATCTTCAGCCCGCGCTCCACGCTGCCCAGATGGTTGTTCGCCATCTCCAGCACGAAGAGGTCCTCAAAAATATCCTTATCGATCACCGCTGCTGCTCCTCTGCCGGGCCCGGTATAAGTTCAGAAAAGTGGTCGCACCGAAACGCCACGGTAACGCCCACATCCATCGTCACATCGCCGTAGCCATGCGTCATCAAACAAAACCGCATACCGCAATCAGATGCAGCCTCGGCGTCTTCGATTGTATCGCCAACCATCAGGCACTCCTCCGCCCTCATCTCCCACTTTCGCAGCAGGTGAACCAACATCTCCAGCTTGCCCGCATACGCCGGCTCACGCGAATCCCGCGTCACCACCTCATCGAACAACCCCAGCGTCCCCTCCGCTTCCAATATCCGCACCGAAATATGCCGCGGCTTGTTCGACACCACAAACAGCCGCTTCCCTTCCGCCCGCATCGCCCGCAACATCTCCGCCGCGCCCGCATAATGTGGCGTCCTCTTCCATCCCTCGCTGTCATAGCTCACCCGAAACGCCCGCTCCAGCGCATCCAGCTCCGCTTCGCTCACACCGCGCGACATATTCGCCAGGATCGTCCTTATCGGCGGCCCAATCAACCCCCGCAAATTAACCTCGCTCCTTACCAGCCCACACGCCGCAAACGCCGCCTCCGCCGAATACTGAATCCCTGGCAACGAATCCAGCAGCGTCCCATCCAGATCGAAGAACACCGCCTTAACCGAACGGAGCAAACGCATCATCATCTCCCTCGAACCCACACACCTTCGCTCACGTCCTTAATCCGCGTTCATCCGCGCAAATCCGCGGTCGTTCTTCTCACTTCTCCGAAACCAACATATTCTCCGCCAACTCCCCCGCCGAAAGAAACGGATACATGTCCTCCAAATTCGGTGTCTGGATCGTCCCATCCGGTAGAATCCTCGACCGCAGCCGCGGCTCAAACTCCTGCGCCACATCCAGCTGCACATCGAACAGCGTCGGCCCCGGCTTCGCCAACTCCGCCTTCACCATCTCCAGGTCGCTCAGCCTCTCCACCGCGAACGACGGAATCCCATACGCCGCGCCCACCTTCAGGAAATCCGGAAACGTCACCCCACTCGTCGCCCCCGTCCCAATCAGCCGCCCCTGAAAAAAACCATTCTGCGTCTGCCGTATCGAGAGATACCCCCCATTGTTCAGCACAAAAATCTTCACCGCCAGCTTGTTCGTCACTACCGTCTGCAGCTCCTGCACATTCATCTGTAGGCTTCCATCCCCGGCAAGACAGATCACCCGCCCGCCCTTCGCGACTGCCACGCCAATCGCCGCCGGCAGATCGTACCCCATCGATGCCGAACCCGAGTTCGAGATCAGCCGCATCCCCTTTTTCAGTTTTCCCGCCTGGTACGGCACAATGCACGCCGTCGCATTCCCGCAAACCACCGCGTCATCCTCGTCCAGCAATTCAAACAGCCGGTCGATAAAGTAGTAGGGGTTCAGCGGCGGCCCATCGTGCTTCTGTCCCTCCTGCACCACCGGATACTTTTCCTTCCACGCCCGCGCCCGCTCCAACCACGCTTCGTGAATGCCGGGTGCCCCATTCATCGCAGTCTTATCGCGATGAGTGGGATGCAACCCCGCACCCTCCTCCAACTGCCTCACCATCTCCCTCAAAAAAACCTTGGCATCGCAATGGATCGCCACATCCGGCCTCTGCGTCGGCTTCGTAAACTCCGCCGCATCCACATCCACCTGGATCTTCGTCGCGAACCGCGCAAACGACGCCCAGTTGTAACTCGTCTGCCGAATATTCAGCCGCGACCCCAGCACCAGCAGCACATCGGAGTTCTGCACCGTAAAGTTTCCCGCCCGCTCGCCAATCGTCCCCGGCCGTCCGCAGAACAGCTCGTCGTCCGACGCAATCAAATCGTGCGTCCACGCCGTCACCACCGGAATCCGCAGCCGCCGGATCACCGCCTCAAACTCCTCCAGCGCTCCAGCCAGCCGCACCCCGGTCCCCGCAAATATCACCGGCCGCTCGGCCTTCGCAATCCGTGCCAGCACATCGCGCACCTGCTCCGTCACCACCGCCGCATCCCACACCAGCGCATCCTCGCTCGGGTCGTAGTGCCGCAACTTCGTCTCGTCAATCTGCGCCGACTGCACATCCACCGGAATATCCAGCCAGCACGGCCCCGGCCTCCCATGCTGCGCCAGATACCACGCACGCTCCAGGTGGTACGCAATCGTCTCCGGCTCGTTCACCCACACCGCACACTTCGTAATCCCCGCCACCATGCGGACGATGTCCACCTCCTGGTCTCCCAGCTGCCGCAGGTCCGTCATCCCATACGTCCGCATGCACGTCTCGCGCTTGACTTGACCTGAAACGATAAGCATGGGAATCGAATCCGTCCACGCCCCAAACACCCCATTCAGAGCATTGATGCTCCCCGGCCCGGTCGTCACATTCAGCAGCCCCGGCGTGTTCGTAATCCGCGCATACCCCTCCGCCGCCATCGCCGCCGCCTGCTCATGGTGCGTGCAGACATATTCAATCCCCGACGTCCCCACCGAGTCGTTCAGGTGCATCGCCCCGCCGCCCGTCACCAGAAAGATGTGCCTGCCACCCCACTCCTTCAGCCGCTTCAGCACATAGTCCGAAAGCTTCACCATGCTGGTGTGGCTCCTGCAATCGCGGCCGGCGGCTCAGCCCACGTAAAGAGCTGACCGAACTTGGTCGACGACCAGGCACGATACCCAATACTGCCAAGCAGCCTCTCCAGCGGGCCGGACGTGCATCGGCCACCCACCCTATGGTTGCTTTCAATCGAAAAGTGGATCGGATGCTCCTTCAGAAATTCGAGTGTACTTGAGATCACGCTCAGCTCCGCGCCTTCGATATCCAGTTTAATGTAACTGGGCACCGAGCCAAACCGCTCGCACGCATCCTGCAGCCCCAGCGTCTCCACCACGCTGTCATTCTCCGCTGCGCCGTACGCCAGCGACTCGCTCAGCCCGGCACTCATCGTTCCATCCATGCAGAAGGCTGAATTGCCCGTCTTGTCGGAGAGCGCAGCCTTCACCGGCGTCACGTTCGAGAGCCCGTGCCTCTCAATATTCAGCAGAAGATACTTGTAGTTCGTCTCGTCCGGCTCAAACGCATAGACCCTGCCCGTGGGCCCCACCATCTTCGCCAGCCGGTAGGCCGACGTTCCTATGTGCGCGCCCACATCCCACACCACGTCCCCCGGCTGCGGGCAGTAGGATGCCGTGTACGCCTCCATGCTGTCGTCCTCCGCCAGCGATGGCGCATAGAACGACAGGCCGAGCTTGCGATAGCGATGCAGCCCCGGCTCGGAGAAATCCAGCACCGTCTTGCCGCCCTGCACCTCGCCCTCAAGCGTCTCGAAGAACCGGCCCCACTCGTGCACCGCAAACGGAACGCTAATCGCGTCCCGCGCGCCCAGAACAATCCTGCGCCGCCCGCGCGTCAGCGAGATGCGGCCATCCTCCACCTGCATCCATATCCCGCTCATCGCCGCCTGCAGGCGAAAAGCCTGCAACAGCAGACCGTTCCGCGGTCCGGCTTCCAGCAGGCGACTCTTCAGACTGCTGAGCATGGCCCATTCTCTCCCTTAAACCCGGATCATATAGCGTCCCACCGCCCCTACCCATCCCAAACAGAGCTTCCGCATTCCCCTTTTGGTGTAGGGGGGAGTGCCGCCTCAGATACGGGCCCAGCGCGTGGCATACTCATACACGGAGCGGATTAGCCTTGAAGCGTACCGCCAGTTCTCTCGCCGTCTCAATTCCACCATCCCACTCCCGAAGGGAACCAGAATGAAGGCAGTCATCCTCGCCGGCGGTCTCGGCACTCGCCTCTCCGAAGAGACCACCCTCCGCCCCAAGCCCATGGTCGAGATCGGCGGCCAGCCCATCCTCTGGCACATCCTCAAGCTCTACTCCCAGCAGGGCATCAACGACTTCATAGTCTGCCTCGGATACAAGGGCTACATCATCAAGGAGTACTTCGCCAACTACTTCCTCCACACCTCCGACGTCACCTTCGACATCGCCCACAACAAGATGACCACCCACGGCTCCGTCGCCGAGCCCTGGCGCGTGACGTTAGTGGATACTGGAGACGACTCCGGCACCGGCGGCCGTCTCCGTCGCATCCAGAAATACCTCACAGCCGACGACGACCCCTTCCTCATGACCTACGGCGACGGCCTCTCCGATGTCGACATCCAGGCCACAATCGCCTTCCACAAGAAACACGGAAAGCTCGTCACCCTCACCTCCGTCCAACCCGTCGCCCGCTTCGGTGCCCTCGGCCTCAAGAACAATCAGGTCTATGCTTTCCAGGAGAAACCTAAAGACGAAGGTGGATGGATCAACGGCGGCTTTTTCGTGCTCTCACCCAAAGTCATCGCGGAGATAAAGGACGACCGCTGGATGTTCGAGCGCGAGCCCATCGAAGCCCTCGTCGCCCGCGGCGAAGTCCAGGCCTACCCCCACCACGGCTTCTGGCAAGCCATGGACACCCTCCGCGACAAACACCAACTCGAAGACCTCTGGGCCTCCGGCCACGCCCCCTGGAAGTCCTGGTAGACCCACAAGAACCAACCACGGATCACACGGATAAAAGCGGATTAAAGAACAGACAATGTATTTTCAATCCTTGTCCTTAATCCGTGTTCATCCGCGCAAATCCGCGGTCGATCTTTGTCCTTTCAATCCGCCTCCGGCCTCACTGCCCCATCCACCACCATCGCTGACACCATCCCGCGCGTCGCCTCCAGCTTCAATCCAAGCTGCTCCTGGACCGCGGTAAAGAGCGGCGGGCTGGGAGCATCGTCGGGAGCGGGCGCGATCGCGCCGCCATACTGCGTCTCATCCGGCGCCCAATAAACGTCGAAGTCGTACTTCCCCTCGAGCCCCGTCCGGTTCACCGTCGGCCGGTCGAGCGTCGCCCGCTGCAGCATCGCCACAAAGTCATCCATCGTCACGCTCTTCGCCGGCACCTCAATCTTCCCTGGATACACCACCCCCACCAACTGTGGCGGATCGTCCGGCTTCGCCGCGGCCTTCAGCTTCGGCCCACCCTTCGCCACAGTCAGCGCGTAGATCGCAAACTCCTTCTCCTGCCTGTGAAACTTCAGCCCGAACCGCTCCACCAGCAGCACGCGCAGCATCTGCATCTGCTCCAGCCGCAGCGGGCGCACATCCCCCGGCGTTACCGCCTCAATGTTGAACTGCTGCGTATCGATCCATCCCGGCCCACCCGAGATGGTGCGCGGGTTCAGGTCGTACGCCAGGGCGATCAGGTTCTTCAGCGTGTAGTTCGTCGCCACCCAGCGATGCGTCCCATCCATCTTGAATATCCGTCCGGCCTTCGCGTCGGCCTCCACCGGCTTAACCGTCGCAACCTCAAACGCATCAAACGCCGGCCGCGCCACTGGTGCCTGTGCCAATATCCCACACCCCGCAACCGCCAACACCGCAACCGCAACCCATCGCCCCATAACGTCCCCCTCTCAACTGATTCATGCTATGCCAACTGCCTACCTTTCCATCGCGCACTTTAAACCCCATGGTCTTTAATCCGCGTTCATACATGCAAATCCGCGGTCGTCTTTATCTTTCGATTATGCTGGCAACTATGTCCGTTACGCCAACCTCTTCCTGGCAAGGCCGCCGCGTCTTCCTCACTGGCCACACCGGCTTCAAGGGCGGATGGCTCGCTCTCTGGCTCGCCTCCAAAAGAGCCATCGTCCGCGGCTACGCCCTCGACCCCTCGACGGATCCAAGCCTCTTCACCACCGCCCGCATCGGCTCAATCCTTGAAGACATCCGTGGCGACATCCGCAACCCCGCCCTCATCGAGCCCGCCCTCCTCGACTTCGCCCCGGAAGTCGTCTTCCACATGGCCGCCCAACCCCTCGTCCGCGCCTCCTACGAAGACCCCATCGGCACCTACGAGACCAACGTCATCGGCACCGCCCGCGTCCTCGACGCCATCCGCCGCACCCCCTCCGTCCGCGCCGCCGTCGTCGTCACCACCGACAAGTGCTACGAAAACATCGAGCAGGATGTCGCCTACCGGGAGACCGACCCCCTCGGCGGCTATGACCCCTACTCCAGCTCCAAGGCCTGCGCTGAGCTGGTCTCCGCCGCCTATCGCCAGTCGTTTTTCCCACTGGATTCGTTAGGCAAACTCGGCGGGCACAAAGTCGCCCTCGCCACCGCGCGCGCCGGCAACGTCATCGGCGGCGGCGACTGGTCCTCCGACCGCCTCATCCCCGACCTCATCCGCGGCTTCCTCGCCGGCCAGCCCGTCCGCATCCGACGCCCTCACGCCATCCGCCCCTGGCAGCACGTCCTCGAACCCCTCCACGGCTACATCCTCCTCGCCGAGCACCTCCTCACCCACAATCCCAAATTCGGCACTGCCTACAACTTCGGCCCCTCCAAAGACGACGCCCAACCCGTCTCCTACATCGCCGACAAGATGGCCACCCTCTGGGGCAACAACGCCGCATGGATCGACGACTCCGCCGCCAACTCCCCCCACGAAGCCCACTACCTCCGCCTCGACGCCTCCCGTGCCCACACCGACCTCGCCTGGCAACCCCACCTCCGCCTCGATACTGCCCTCGACTGGCTCGTCCAGTGGTACCGCGCCTGGCAATCCGACGCCGACATGCACGCCTTCACCCTCGCCCAGATCGCCTCCTACGAATCCCTCCTTCTTTGAAATTGTCATCGCCACCAAACTGGGTGCCCCATGTCAGACAGGTTCACCGTCTGACGTGGGAGTACTCACCACCACAAGCACAGCCGAACCCGACCCACAATCGCATGCGCCCCATTCATCGCCGCTTTATCGCGATGAATGAGAACCACCCGTAAAATAACTACACCCATGACCCGACCGCAGACCCTCCTCGCTTTGTCCCTCCTGCTCACCACGCCGCTCCTCGCCCAAAGCACGACACATACTCCCACCACCATCCCCGCCCTCTTCCTCTCCGACATCCATCTCGACCCCTTCGCCGACCCCGCCAAAGTCGCCCGCCTCAACGCCTCGCCCATCGCTCAGTGGCCCGCCATCCTCACCGCACCCGCTTCGCCCACCCAGCCGCAAGACTCCGCCGCCCTCAGCAACGCCTGCCCCACCCGCGGTATCGACACACCCAACGTCCTCTGGCAGTCCAGCCTCCACGCCATCCGCACCCACGCCGCCAGCGTCCGCTTCGTCACCGTCAGCGGCGATCTCCTCGCCCACTCCTTCGACTGCAAGTACAAGACCCTCCTCCCCGCCGCCACCCACGCCGACTATGTCGCTTTCACCGAAAAGACCGCAGCCTATATCGTCACCGGCCTGCGCGCCACCCTCCCCGGCATCCCCGTCTACATCGCCCTCGGCAACAACGACTCAGCCTGCGGCGACTACCACCTCGACCCCGCGCACGATGACCTTCTCGCCCGCCTCGCCCCCACCGTCGCAGATGCCGCCGGCCTTCCAGACGCCGACCGCGCCTCCCTCCTGCACGACTTCACCACCGGTGGCTACTACAACGTCCCTCTCGCAGATACTCCCCACACCCGCCTCATCGTCCTCGACGACATCTATCTCTCCGCCAAATATACCGCCTGCTCCGGCACGCCCGATCCCGCACCCGGCATCGCGCAACTCGCCTGGCTCGACGCACAGCTCGCCGACGCCCGCCAGCGCAACGAGCGCGTCTGGGTCCTCGCCCACATCCCCCCTGGCGTCGATCTCGTCGCAACCGCGCGCAAACTGACCAACCTCTGCGGCGGAGCCCAGATGCAGATGTTTCTCAGCTCCGAACGCCTCGCAGAAGTCCTCACAAACTATCGCGACACCATCCACCTCACCCTCTTCGGCCACACCCACACCGACGAGATGCACCTGCTGACGAGCAGCACCGACGCCAAGCCCGGCATCGGCGTCCCCCTCAAAATCGTCGCGTCCATTACCCCCATCAATGGCAACCGCCCCACCTTCACCGTCGCCCGCATCAATCCCGCGACCGCAAACCTCGCCGACTACACCGTCTTCGAAGCCTCCAACCTCACCGGCATCGCCACCACCTGGTCCGCCGAGTACACCTACTCCACCGCCTACCATCAGCCCGCCTTCAACGCCACCGCCGCGTCCACCCTCATCGCAGACTTCCAGTCTGACCCCTCCGCACAAACCTCCGCCAGCCAGTCCTACCTGCGCAACTACTTCCCCGGCGCAGGCAACCTCACGATCCTGCTCCAGACCGTCTGGCCCCAGTACACCTGCTCCATGGCCCACGACTCCGCCGCCGCCTTCACCGCCTGCGCCTGCTCCACTGCAAAATGAACCATCCCCCTCCCATGAAATTGTCATCCTGACCCTGAGCGAAGTCGAAGGGGAAGGACCTGCTTCTCGCTTTTGTCTTCTACTGAAACAAAGATCTCTGCCCAATCGTCCCCAATTAGCCCAATATCCCCGGCCAGTGCTACGATTCCCCGGCAAACATTTCTCCATTCGAATCCAAGGACACACCATGCCCCGCACCCTGCCCGCCTCGCTCCTCATCCTCACGCTCACTCTCTCCATCGCTCAGGCCCAAGCGCCCGAAGCCCCCGCCGCATCTGCAACCCCGCGTCCCCCCGCCGCGCCTCGCGCCCCGCGTCCGCCCCAGCCATCTCCGCTCTGGTATCCTCCGCCCGCGCCGCTCACCGGCCCGGTCACCTACACCTGCGGCCCCGCCAAGCCCGGCGAAGTCTCCCTCGCCTCAGGCGCGCAGCTCTATGACCCCCTCGCCGGCTTCGACCTCCACACCACCGCCACCATCGCCAACGGCGTCTGCTCCTCTGCCAAGCCCTTCTTCTTCTCCTTCGCCGTCCCCGAAGGCAACTACCGAGTCACCCTGGATCTCGGCGGCAAGCAACCCTCCGTCATCACCGTCCGCGCCGAGGCCCGCCGCCTCATGCTGGAGAAACTCGCCATCCCCGCCGGCCACTCCGTCACCAAAATCATCGATATCAACGTGCGCGTCCCCGAGTACATCGCCGCCGACGGCACCCCCAGCGCCGTTCGCCTCAAGCCCCGCGAGATCGCCAACCTCAACTGGGACCAGAAGCTCACCCTCGAGTTCAACGGCA
>Ga0302320_10022940_pt1 | contig 12286 bp, 12 predicted proteins | sample Bog_T0_3_FD_202130 | JGI IMG/M metagenome (GOLD analysis project Ga0302320, IMG submission 202130) | Peat permafrost microbial communities from Stordalen Mire near Abisko, Sweden - Bog_T0_3 | ecosystem: Environmental > Terrestrial > Soil > Wetlands > Peat | place: Sweden: Abisko, Stordalen Mire...
ATAATAATAATTGAATATTTGGTTTTTAGTTTTGTTAAATAAATAAGAAATTTCAAAATTTAGATAAAAAATTTAGCAAAAAAATTTTTTTTATACGAAAGTTTTCAAACATAATTTTTTTTTTCTTTCTTTTACTTCAAAATGTTTTGATCCTATTTAGAATGATTAAACTAAGGCAAACACACAGCTTTTAAAAAAACGCTAATTTTTATTTATTCAATTAAAACTAATACTCGATAGGTCTCATTTTTTTAAAACAAGCAAATTCCTCTTTAAAATAAAAACAAAACTGTTAACATAATAATTTTTAATTAATTCTTCTTAATAACGTTTCCTTCAAGGTGATATCGTTTCCTTTGCTCCTTTTTCAAAAGAACAATTTCTTCCCATTTTTTTTCGCTAATCTTTTTGTAATAAACTAGGGAGTTCAAAACATCCTTCTTCAAAAAGAATCGACTTTGCCATTCTTTGATGATTGTTTTACCCAAGTATTCTCCGAGCATAAAAAATTCCAATTTTTCTACAATAAAATTTCCACTGAGCTTATAAAAATAATTTACATAAGGCTTTCTTTTCATAATTCCAATTTCTTGAAATAGTTGTATAGCTTCGAAAATGTCATTTGTTGAGAGCAATATTTCTAGTTTCTTTTCATTAGAGTGATCCCAAGATGTCTGATGAAATGTGAATGGTTTTTCCTCTTTCACAAGCAGATTTTCTTTGAATGCGAAATATTTAAATTTGTAGATTTTGTCACTTTCCTGTTCAATAGTCTTAGAAGCCAAACTTTCCAAAAATTCAATTGCTTCTTCAATTTTCTCACAGTTTTTATAATTAGACAATTTTATTGCAGAACTTCTTGAAGAATTTTTGACCTGTATCTGATTTTGCAACGAACAAGCCAGAAATTGAATGTCATTTTTAATACCTATTGAGGAAAAATCTAATTCAAGGTCATCTTTTTTGAACAATTTTCTAATTTGGAACAATTTTTTGCATTCTTTCTTGAATATTTCAAATTGATTCTGATAATATTTTTCTTGGAGTTGTGATAATTTGCCTTCAACATAGATCTCTTCTATTTTCATGAGTTTTTCCTGTGGAATAAGAATTGGATTATCATTTGATTTTTTTTCTTCTTCTTCATTAGATTTTGATTTTTCTTGGTTTTCTTTCTTTTCCTTGAGAAGGATCATGGCTTTTTCCCCATAATTTACAATTTGCTCATTAGAAATATTTAATCCTTGTTTCAAAAGTGAAGCTAATTCGTTTTTATCGATTTTCTGTTGATTTCTTCGCAGTTCCTCTTCACAAAGTTTATTAAATATTTGATCAAAATTCTTCATTTCTTCCTCTTTTATAAGTCCAGTTCTCAATGCACAATACACCTGTAACAGAAAAACAGCGTTATTCGATACATTTTCACATCTTATATCCCCATTTTCAAGATAAAGCATCCATCTTTCTTTAAGTTTTTGCAACAATTCAAGATTATCTTCATCTAGTAAAATATTTTCGCACGTTTGCAAAATTAAACTGAAGACCTTTTTTGGGAACTCTTTCTCCGGGTTTTCCAAATAAACCATATAACTTTTTTCAAGTAATTTAAAAGGAACTATTTCTAATTGGGTACGATCATAACCGGCTGGATCCAACGTCATAATCCATCCCAAAACAGGTTTCATCATTAATTTAGCTATTTTCCAATGTTCAGGACAAAGGAAAATAGGTAAACAAGCATTGATGTCCTCCGCAGCGAGTCCTTTTACTATTTTCCCTTTTTCATTCTCTTGTTGGACAAAACCTCCAATAGAATTTGGGTTGATTTTTAAAGCATATTTGACACTTTCAAGGAAAGATGTCGCTGAGATGAAACTTGGGAAAATTTCATTAATGATCAATTTGTTTGGTTCAACCATACATAATTCATTGCAAGTTACATTAAATGTAACACATAGGCAATCTTTTTCCAACATAGCCTCAATAAAGTTGTTGCAACTTAAAATACAAGAACCGATTTCAAAAATTATTTCTTTGTATTTTTGCATTAATGGCTCTTTTTCAACAATTAGTGAATATTTGGCAACGTTCTCATAAACATCGTTGATGAGTTTTGCATTGATTTGAACCCGTTTTTCAACTCTTTTATTTATTCTGCTCTTAAAATGATCCCTATATGATAAAGCCTGAACGTTCGCTATCAATTCATTAGTGATGTTATTGTTAAAACCTGCATTTAACAGCTTTTCAATTTGGGGAATATATTCACTTTGCAATGGACCGATTGAGTCAAAAAAAGGCTGACGTTCATTAGCTGGAATGCGGAAAATTTTCTGAGCAGTGTTGTTAAATTTTGGCTTTAATGAATTGAATTTGTTGGCTAATTTTTCATAATCTTCCAAACTTTTCTTTTTTTGGTTCAGTAATTCTGGAATTATGCTCAGAATCTCGTTTTTTAAATAGAAAATTGACATTTTGAGAGTTTGAATTTTATCTATTTTGAATACTTTTTTTATCATTGGAAAATATATTTCCGTTTCATTTGGTGATTTAATTGTGAGCAAAACGTCGTTTTCTTCAATTTTTTCTAAAGGAATATCCAAAAAACCAACACTTTCAAAATTTGGCTTCAATTTTTCACCCTCCAATTTTTGAAATTTCAATGCAATTGATGGAATCATTTTGGTTTTGAAATCCAGACTGGCTTGAAAGCAATAAGAATCATCAAAAACCTTGATAATATTTTCAAAGCAATCATTGATGTTGTTGTTGTCTTTGATAAATTGATACGTTCCTTGCCCACCCCCAATTTTGATCAAACTTTCTAACAAAAAAGGGTCATGAGAGCTTCCTAAGCCTAAAGTATGGATCTCAAAATTAAGGACGGAGTTCATAATTTCGATGTTTAACTTACTAATAGATTTCCTAAGTATTGCAAAATCATTATCTATTTCGAGACCATTTACTTTCCCATCAGTTAAAAAAATGACAGATAAAAAAGGAATTTTATTCTGGTATTTTTGAATAATCTCATGGATTGCATCCAAAGCTGAGGAAAAATTGGTCCCACCACTTGCTTGGATCTCTGCAATGATTTTTGGAATGTCTTTTGCATTTTTCTTAATTTGGAAATAAATAGAGGCCATGGTATTAAATTTGATAAAGGAAATATTAGAAGTCTGGCTAGTCAAAAGGAAATCAGTTAATTTAACAAGAGTTGCTTTGGTTTGTTCCATTGCTTTACCGCCCATTGATCCACTACAATCGATTACAATGATGACATCTTTTGAAATACTTTGGAAAAGCTGAGCATCTGATGAAATGTTGATCTGATAATGGGTAAGATTATCGAAAGCTGTTAAAACAGCTTTGGAAATTATATTGGGTTGCATTTTTTTGATTTGGTTTCTTTGTTTGGACTGATTTTATACTTGATTTTTTATAAAAGAATAAAATAGCTGAGGAAATTGGACAGAAATATTTATTCTTGCAATTAGGTAAAATGAAATTAACAATACAAGAAAAAATTAAAATATTCTTGCTAATTCGAAAACAATAGAAATTAAAATGTGAAATTTAAATTTTTTTTTCTAATAAAATAAAAAAAAAACATCAATAAATTTTCAAAAAGATGTATGAGTCTAACCGTCAGACCTTATCCTATGGTCATATCATTTCATTTTCCCCTCCTGACGACAGAAATTCTTACGTTTTTTGCGACGGGTTCATAAGCAACAAAACTGTCTTGAAAAGTTTCCAATTTGCAGACCCCAATTGCAAATTCCTTGATTGCCTCTTCCAAATTTATCCATCCTTCCTAAATTCTGGCAAAAAAGCAGCCTTAGGTTTGAAAAAGGAATTACAGGTTAAATATGCTGAAGCAAGCGAGCAGAAAAAAAGAGAGTTGATCCAAGAGACTCTTGAGAAGGTTTCCCATGAATACAAATTCAATCAAGACACTTTCGACAAATTGAAAGACACGGCCATTTCATTTGATACTCCAGTCCAATTCCTGCACATTACAAGCAACAAGTTTCTGGCCTGCAACTTTGAAGAAGAAGCAAACTATGAGAAAGAAAATTTCAAATTGGAGCTGACTGATTATCCTTCAGAAAACACCTTTCTGAAATTCCTGCCTGTATATACCTACCAAAAGAGAAATGATGGTGTCATATATGTCAACGATACAGTTCATTTAGTTTGGTCATCTCAATATTTGAACAAGACCCCATATATTCATATTAGTTCCGATTTCGCGAAACATAAAATCAGGCCGAAAACTGATAAATTTTTAGATTTTGGAGATCTGGAAAAAAGTGTCGTCAAAAAAGTTGATGAAATTTTGGAAAATCCCAAAAATGACCAAAGTGAAAAAGTAACGGTCATTGAGCCGGATGAAGATGAAGATGAAATGAATGAAGAAGACAATAGTGAAAGGAAAATACCTGGAATAATTGGAAATCCAAGCAAATCAAAAAAAAAATTAGATTTTGACTTGCCAAAGATCGAAGAAGAAAAATCAATAGAGATAAAGCCGCAAACGAGCAATTTGAAAGGGAAGAGCATGATGAAATCAAAAATCGAGAAAAATGTTAACTTCCAAGCAGTAATCAAAAAAAGCGTGATCTTGACTAGAACTCAACAAAATGAAGTTAAAGATTTGTTCTTTACTCAAGATTCCTTTGAAATGGTAAATTCAGGCCCCAAAAAAGAAATCAACGTTTCTTTAGACTCAAAATCGTTATGGAAGATTCAATTGATTCGTTCCATAATCGATGATAAAAATATTCTTTGTTATGGAGACATCGTTTGGTTGAACTATTCCCAAAAAAATTCCACTCTGATTGCCAAATACATTGATTCTGACAGAAAAGAGGGCAGATACAAAGTTGGGTTCGTCAACTCCATGTTTTCCGAACAACAAAACCAAAATTTCCAAGGTGACACCAATGGTATGTGGATGATAGAGCATGAGGACTGTCGTTCGGGAGGGATGATTGAATGGAAGGCTCCCCTCAGGTTGAAGCATTTAATTTCTGGGAAATATTTAAGTGTTGGAGAAGATTATGGTATAGAGGATCAACATGATATTGTAGGACCAGGTTTATTTGAAATGGTGACCAATCCCACAAAACATACCTTGTTTGAGTTTACAATTTTGCCCACTACAATCAACAAAGCAAACCCTCTTCATATAAAATGCGTCCCCAAGGAAGCATTTATGAAGCTCAAGCATTGTTCCACCAAACATTGGATCAAGTTTAATCATGAACGTGGAGGATCTTCTGAAGTTAACAAAGGAAATGATAAAAAAACGGAAGACATCAATACTAACACAGAGTTGATTCCTATCGCAGGAGATGAAACCGCATTTAAAATATTCAAGGCCAATGAAACTGAAATCTGGGAAACGAATTTTTTGATCTCTTCCAAACCATTTTTGTTTTCGATGCTCCATTATCTGAGGGTTTTTATTGATCAACACAATGTATATAAAAATTATATTAAATTATTTTAGATTTTTTAATATTTTTAGAAATATGGAATTCTCAAAGATAATGCTGGGTTCAAAATTGAGAAAAAAATTAAAAGATTAATTGCATGTCTTAAAGAACTAAACATGTTTTCTTTGAATGAAATTTTAAATACTTCACCAGATCAAAAATACGGTTATGTCAATTCCTATCGCCAAAAGGTTACCTTATTCATAATTTTGAATTTGCTAATTTCAAAAAAAAAAAGCTCATGAAAGAACTTGGATTTATTAATATTTGCATTGATCTTCTAAGAATTAGTTTAAGTGATTTGGAGTTGGAAAAAGTAATAGATAACTTTCTTATTTTCCATAAAGAAACAAAACTAGTTCGTTGAATATACAGAACATAAAAAAGAAGAGAAAAAAAAGAAAATGAACGAGAAAAACATATTTTCAATTTTAGGTCAAATAGTTAAAGAAAAAAGAGAAAAAGGTGATGAAATTATATTTAAAAAAAAAATTCTTATATTTTTTTAGGAGGATTTTTTGATGTTTTGAATAAACTTGAGGATAAGGGGAACAAACTTTACAATCTAATTTTGGAGAATAAGGTTGAAATGGTTAATGTTGTCTATACTTTGCTTACCAACATCTGCAAAAATAACGTGGATAATGAAAGCTATGTGCACAATTTGTTTTCAAAAATTCAATATCAAGTAGTTCGATTTAAATTTTTGATTTTATCTGTTTGCAGGCCAAATATTTAAAATGTGCAACTGATTGTATCATTTCTGTCATAAGTGATAATGAAGGAATTTTGAACAATATTGCTGATAGCATCAAAATAAACAAAGACGCTTCTGAAGACCAAAAAAAAGATATAGAGGTTCTAAAGTTTAAAAAAAAATTATGGCAAAATTTTTAATAGAATAACCTCATTTATTACTTTTTGAGAATCGCAGAAGATCAAACTGGAAATAAAATGAAAAATAAAAAGCTGAAAAATTGTGAGCTCTTGAAATTCTTTCGGTCAATTTGCAAATATCAAGGAAAAGGAATGAGTGGAAACCAAGAAATTTTGCATAAACTGCTCTTGGATCAAAACCAAGCGTTGAAAAAAGCAATTTTCCTTCCCATTAAAATGTAATTCTAAATTTAATTAAAACTTTCTTAACGTAAATAAAAAATTTGATGCTTTTTTTTCTTTCACTTAAGTGTAAACCAACAAATGTCAATTGAATTCGTCGAAGGAAAGGTTTAACTATTAAATTTATTTAGAAATTGTTTATTAAAATCATCTGTTTTTTTTTTTTTGAACCAAAGACCAAATTTTTAGATGATCTCTTCAAGTTATTATTATTTTTTTTTTTTAAACTTAAAATATTATTTCAGAGAAGGTCCTGATTCCGTGATCACACAAGAACATTATTCTTATCTGTTGGAACAATTAAACTTTTTTTCAGATTTAGCTCTCGGAAGAAATTATTTATGGAAAACTGTCTTGGAGAAGATTTTCCCTATTAATTTTGTATTTTCTCAAATTTCCGAAGAGAAGCTTTCAAAAGGTGTAGATTAATTATTTTTTAGGGAAATAATTTTTTTTTTTTTGCAGAAATGAGATCTGCTTTTTGCAATTTGGCTCTTTCTTTATATGTTGATCATGAGCCGAGAAACCTTTTGAATGTCCCGAATATGTGCAGGGTTTATGTAGGGAGCAATAAGAAATATGAGGGTTCACCAACAAAATTTGCTTTAGGCAATTTGACTAATTTATTGGTAAAAAAGAAAATCAGCACAAGTCCTGAGAAAAAGGATATTGGGATAAATATGCTCGAACAAAGTCTTTTTGAATATCTCATCGAACAAACCTTCAAATATATTAACGATGAAGTAAAAATGCTGAAAATAATTTATTAATTGTTATTTTAATTTAGAAAGTGACAATTTCAAATAACTTATCAGATCTTTGCAAATTGAATGATAAAGGAGAAAACCCCATGAAAACAGGAAAGAAAACACAAATTCCTGATTATCTCAACAATATTTTGACCTTGGACATCATCAGATTATCGTCAATTTTAATAAGATTTGATGTGTTGCGAATGTTGGATCAAAGTGAAAAATACGCAATCATTATTCCTGATTTGGTCTCTTTGCTGGAATTCTATCGAACAAATCCTGAATTTTCCTATGTCATTTCAAAAATTCGAGGTTCATAAACTCAAAAACTATTACGGAAATATTTTATAATTTTTTTTAGATGATAATTTACAAAAAAATCAAAATATTTTCGCGAAAAACTTTTTATTGGGAGGTTTCAAAAATATTGTCGGAAACGTTTTCGACAATTTCACTGAAATTTCGAAAAGTTTGGTGGGAGCAGTTTTTTTTTTGGGATCTTCAGGTGAAAAATCCGGTGGATCTGGTCAAGGCCTTGACTTCATTGATTATAATGATCCCTTGTTTTACAAAACCCCATTGATGCGGGGTTTGATTTCAATCCGTAACAAATTGGAATTGTTGAATGTAGAGGAGATCACAAATAAAGAAGAGAAGAAAGAAGCAGAACTCAAGGAAAAGCAGGAGAATGACAAGAAAGCTCTCACATATGAGAATAGCAATGATATTTTGATAAAAATGGAAATCTGTGAGCTTTTGATATTTTTTGGTGATCTTCGCATTGATTTTTTGATAACAAATTTCTTGAAATTTTTTGAGGAAAAACTCAGAAAATTAAATCTTAATTCAGATCACGAGATGGATCATGAAATGGAAATTAAAATTGGTAATGAAGTTGAAGAGGATGGAGGCACTGTGATTCCTCCTTTGTTGCAAACTGGAATTTTTGATGTTGATCTTAAATACAAAATTGACAGTTCTTTGTTTAATGTTTTGGAGGGTGCCATGGATAATGTCAAGTTGCCATTAGGGAAGACAGGTCCCAAAAAAGCCAAAGTCAAAAAATTTCAAAATTACACTGAAGAAGCTGAAATGCCTGATCTAGATTCTTTAATGGGAAGAAAAATGGATGGAAGTGTGAAGTCGGAAATTTTACCTTCGTTGATTTTAGGGTTCTTCTTAAACAAAGATCCAAATTTGGAAAACAAAATTTTGGAAGTTATAATGAAATGCTTCAATCAAAGAAAAGAATTCACAGAGAAACTGATACAATTGGAAATATTATTTGATCCCTCTGATATCAAGTTGTTTCAAATGATTCAAAAGAAAATTAACATGTTGAGGACTCTCACAGAAAGATCAGAAGTCTGAATTAATTTTCATTTAATAGATAAATTAAAAATTTTATTTAGATATGGATAAGCAATTTTATGGGGGACTATCAACACACTTCAGAAATCAAAGAAACCTTGGATCTTTTGTTGGAATTAAATAGTATCTTCTATGTGAAAATAAACACAGAGGAAGATGATGAAAACAAGAATCTTCTTAATTTGAAGAAAACTTCTAGTTTTAGAGAGTTAAATTATCAAAAATTATTTATGAATATTGAAACTAAAATTATTTTTTTTCTTTAAGAGTTCATGAAGAAATCAGCAAAACACGTCAAAATATCTACAGATTCGTAAAAGGCTATCTTCCCCTAATTAACTTGATTAAGGACAGTCAAAATCAAATTGCCAAAATTGTTAGAGACAATAAAATTCCTCTCCAAAGCAGAAAATTGATTTATGAAATAATGAAGACGACATATTTCACGTTAAAAAACTTCTGTACGAGCAATGACGAAAATCAAAGATTATTGTTCCCCTATTTGGATTATTTTTTGGATGAGCTACAATATGATTTTGGTCAAACAGATTTGGTCAATGCAATTTTCAAAAACAACCAATATTTATGTGAAAATTGTCCAAAAACTTTTGAAAAAATGAAAAAGATCATCAAGGAAAAGGGGCGACAGAAAAGATTTTTAGAATTTTTCAGGGTTTTTCAAAATTAACCGTTTTTAAATTTTTAAATTTTTAATAGGTGATTCAAAAGGTTGATGAGACTGATCTTCTTGAAAATCAATTATTGGTAGTTGGGAATTTTTTGCCAATCACAGTGACCAACGAGGAAAATGCAAGTTTGTTATATGGTACATTCGTCGATAATTCAAAGAGCAACTTCCAATTTGATTACGGATTTCAAGAAACACCTGACACTCGAGATGAGCCATTTTATTATCATGCAGAGTTGATCAATGTGTTTTCTAAAACATTGCATGGAAGTGAAGCTTCTAATATAAATTTGGCAAAAGTGCAAGAGATATTCAGATTGAAGTATTTATTGCCTTTGCTTTTGGAGCGTGATGATTTATTTGTGAAAAATATCAAGGAGGAAAAACTAATTCACCAAAATATAAATCTACCTTCTTTTTATGAGGATTATGACAGCATAGTGGAAAACGGTTATGAGCTAATTTTGGAGAAAAATCCAACTGCTATGAGTATTTTAAAGCCTGCGGTGCTTGACATCATATTTTTGGTTTATTTGAATCCTGCCAAGATTTCACTTGAAAGAATTTATAAAAACTCGGCACTCTTCATTAAATTCTTCCAACTTGAAGACAAAAGGTTAAATCAATGCAATAATACGGAAGATTTCACCCAAAGTGAAATCGATTATATTTTTGGTCATTTGTTGAAATTCTTGAAAGCCTATCAGGAGAAAATCTTTGCTCATGAGTTAAATTCTGATATAAATGATAGAGAGGACAAAACAGCGATTAATTCAATTTTTACATTTATTGAAAAGAATTTAAACAATTTCAAGGGAAAATTGACAAGATCCCAAATTACCAATGTAACGGATTTTTTCTTGGTTATGAAGGGAGAAACAAAGGAAAAAATCAAAGAAGAATATGACATGGATCTAGAAAGATCAGCCAGGAAAAATACTCAGAAGAAAGAAGGAAATAAACTTTCTGGAAAATGGGATGAGTTTTTTAGGAGTTTTTTGAGCTCATCTATTTTAGAAAAAGTTTCTTTAAAATAAGTTTGCTTTATATTATTTTTTGTTTTAGGAGTTAAAAAATGAGCAGAATATTTTGGGTGAGGCATTGGTGAATATAACAAAGCTGTTCACTCCAGGGCTGAAAAAATCCTATAAAATCGATATAACTTTTCAAGATATTTTACAGAAATTGATAAATTTCATGAATTATGGACTGGTTAATAAGGCGGGAAAGCAAACTATGATTTATGTTCTTGAACTTCTTGAGTAAAAAATTAAAAATTTAACAAAATTTCAAATTATTTTAAGAAATATCATTTGCAATGCAACAGACATTACTGAAATGCAGAACTTATTTGATAAATTCAACGCCACAAAAATGTTCTTGAATTTGATTTCTGATTCCAAAGTAAACATATTGGAAGATGACCTTTTGAATCAATTGTTATCTTTTATGATCAAACTATTAGAGGGAGGGAATTCCAAAGTCCAAAAAACGATCTTCAACTTCTTCACATATTACGACAAATCAGAAAAGTTATTTTGGAAATTTCACAGTATTATTGCAGAATCGATAAAATCGATCAAGGAAACAAAAAAAACGATAAATAGCAGCATTTATAATCTCTCAGACCATTCAACTGAAATGGTTGAAAAGGAAAATTTGAAATCGATGATTTTAATGAAAACTTTGAGGCTTTTACAATTATTCACTGAAGGCCATAATCTTGATCTGCAAAATTATGTTCGAGAACAAACCAATAGCAGAAACAAATATGATATGGTTTCAATTATTGTCGAGTTGTTAGAAACCTACCACAAGAATTTAAACGTTGATAATTATGAAAATTATACCAGATGTTTGGATACTTTGACGGAATTCGTTCAAGTAATTTTGTTTCGATGAAAAAATATTAGAAATAATTTATTATTTTTTTTATTTTTAGGGACCATGCCCTTCTAATCAACAATCTATCATTGATGGGAAATTTTTAGAAATTGCCAATTCTTTAATGACAATTAAAGGGAAAAAAAAGGACAAGAAACTACCTGGCAGGACCCTCCAAAAAAGAAGGACCTTCAATGGGATCTCAAAAGATCTTGAGTATTGGATGCTTCAAAGATTAAGACATAAAGTTGATTATTTATTATTTCGAAATTTAATTTTGTTTGAATATTTTTAGTGTATGATTCTTGTTATGAGTCTGGTTGAATTAAGGAAAGAAAACTCTGTGATTAAAAGGATCATCAGATCTTTGCCTTTGGATATTTTAAAAGATAACATCATTAAAATCTATAAGAGATACAAAAATATGTACCAAGATGGTCGTTATATCCAAGAGTGCTTAAAACATGTAATTCTAGCTAATTTATTTTTTTAATTAAAATTTTCCAATAGTTTGAAGGAGATCCAACAGATAAAAATCAAGATAAACCAATTGAACATTATGAATTGATTCTTGAAACTGGATTTTATATTTATTTCTTAATCCTTCATTATCTGGACATTGATATAAAAGAAGTTGATACAGGTAATAAATATGTTTATATGGAATATTCTAATTTATATTTTATAGAAATAAGCGATGAACTCCAAGAAATAGAACTAAATGTTGAAGATTCTGCTGTTGGCCTATTTAAAAATAATATTGTCACTCAAATTTTGGATTTTGTCAGATCATTGCTTGAATCTGTTTTGCATTATGCAAATTGTATTTTTTATATTTTTATAGAGTGTTTTTGAAATAAAATAAATTAGATATAAAAACAAAAATATGGAAATTTCAATTTAACAATCAAGCAAATGAAAAGGTGAAAGATCAAAAGAAAAGAGAGCTTTATAAAGAGGTTACTTTT
>Ga0302320_10022941_pt1 | contig 12285 bp, 10 predicted proteins | sample Bog_T0_3_FD_202130 | JGI IMG/M metagenome (GOLD analysis project Ga0302320, IMG submission 202130) | Peat permafrost microbial communities from Stordalen Mire near Abisko, Sweden - Bog_T0_3 | ecosystem: Environmental > Terrestrial > Soil > Wetlands > Peat | place: Sweden: Abisko, Stordalen Mire...
GTTCTGCAGGATCCGCAACGGAGACGAAGCGTTGCCTCGCGGAACTCGCCGATTGTGCGCCAGGCATCGAAGTCGCCTTCCCTCGCGGGTTTAAGGAGGGTCGCCGCGTCGTGCAATGCGTGGAAGGTCAGGTCCCTGAGTTTGTGCGTGGAACTTATTACCTTAATGGTCCGGCTCGGTTCGGTTTCGGCGACCTTTCCTACAAACACTGGCTGGATGGAGACGGCATGGTGAGCGCCTTAGAATTTGGAGAGCGCGGCATGCGGCTCACCAACCGCTACGTTTGCAGCACGAAGCGGGAAGCCGAGCGACTGGCGGGCCGTCCGCTGTTTCGCACCTTCGGGACGAGTTTTGCCGGCAGCCGGCTCAATCGGCTCAACAACGCTACAGAATCTCCGGTGAATGTTAGCGTCTACCGATTCGGAGATCATTTGCTGGCATTCGGAGAGCAAGGATTGCCGTGGGCCTTGGATCCGAAGACACTCGACACTCGTGGACAATTTAATTTCGGCGGCCGTCTCAACGATGCCAGCCCGTTCTCCGCCCATCCAAAATTCGACCCAGTCACGCTGGAGATGTTTAATTTTGGTATCTTCTTCTCCGCTCAATCCCCCCGGCTCTACCTTTATTGCTTTACACCGCAAGGCTTACGGTACCGTGTCTTCGCACCCCTGCCTTATCCATGTACGATTCACGACTTCTCGCTGAGCCAGAGCTATGCAATCTTTTATTTGAGCCCTTACCTTTGTGACATTCAGGGCCTTCTCCGGAAGGAGCAAACGGTAATGCAATCGCTCCAATGGCTTCCTGAACTTGGTTCGTTCTTGATGGTGCTGGAGCGAAGTAGTGGGAAAGTGTTGGCTTCAATTCCTATCGGGCAGCGGTATTGCCTGCATCTGATGAACTCGTTCGAGAGTGAGAAAAGTCTAGCGGTGGATCTGCTTGAATTCGATGCACCCATATACGGCGAATACCAGCCGATACCTGATTTATTCAAGAGTGTCGCTCAAGGAGGCCCGGTGCGGTATGTGATCGATCTGCGGTCTTGTGAGGCAACGGACCGAATTGCAATCGAGTGTCGCTGTTCTCCCGATTTTCCCGCGCTAGATTGTCGTCGAGCCATGCAGTCTTATGAAGACTTCTGGATGCTAGGAATCTCCTCCTCTGGGAAGTCCGGCCGTAAATTTTTTGATCAGCTGGTGCATGGAAACTGGAGCCGGAAAACGGATGACCGGTACCAGTCGCCACACAAACGCTATCTGGGTGGAGAGCCAGTTGTTATTGCAGCTTCCGGCTCCGAGGAAGCTGTTGTTCTCTGCCAGGAAGTCGATGTTAACGAGCAAACCAGCTATTTTGTGATGTTCGACGCAAAAAGCGTCAAGAATGGGCCGATCGCCCGGATTGCCGTTGGACAGTTACTCTATTCCGGGTTTCACGCGATCTTCCTGCCCGAATGCCGCTGACGTGCGGATTATTCTTTGAGATGGTCGACCTCGGCGGAGTGCTGCAAATCCGCGGCGCCCTATTGTCTATTCGGTAGAAGACTTTCTCGCGGGTCGTCCTCTTGCCGTCGCTGGGTCTCCAAGCATTTGTGTAGGGGGGCGTGTCAGGCCGTTTGTTGTTAGTTGGCAGCAAAAAGCTCGACGATTAGCACAATCGGTCCGATCTCGGGCCACGCTATTTTCCTGACTTGGGATCCAGCGGCGACGGTGATGCTTTGCAATTCGCTCAGAGTGGAAACTTAAAAGAGACGCCGATCCTTATGCAGTCCACGTCGCATAGCAGATTACCGGTCGACGAAATGATCAAAGCAACCGGGAGTCTTGCGTCCGCGATCTCACTCATCGGGCTTCAGCAATTGAGCAGTTTCGCGAGGAGCGGAGATCGACACGAGTCCGGTCACACCGCCCCTGGCAAGATTCCGCGGCTGCCATGCACCAATTTCCTTTCGCCCAGGAATATGGTTCGAGGAAGCATGACCGCGATGTGGCTTTCCGCGGAGTTGGCCAGAAAGATTTCCTCGGGATCAAACATTCGCCTTGCGCGGGAATTCCAAAATAAGTTGGAAGCCTTTTGTTTGTTTGAGTACGTTGACTATGCATTGAGCCTAAGCGATTCCGGACCTTTATCTCTGTCGCAGCTGGTTGCGCGGGCGGACAGACTCAACCCTTATGATTCGGTTTGGGCTACAGAGGGAGTTGGTCATTGCTATGGGCAAGCTTGTCTGCTTCACCAAGGTTGTCCGCAGTCTCTTCAGGCTAGCCCAGAATCACTTGGGATTCCGAAGTCCAGCTTGGTACCTCTCAATTCGGGTCTCGGGCTGGCTCTAGCCGAAGCGTGTTTCGAGCCAGAGAATCATGGGCAGCGAGTGGATTGTCAGAGGCTGATGACCTTCGCCCAATGGTGTCTCGATTATTGTACTCACGGTTGCGAAGCGATTGGTTTTGAGAGCCTCGGTCTTGTCGCACGCAGCCTTCATCCTCATCTCGTGCCTGAGATCGATGAGCTTTTATCGCGCCATCATCCGGAACTTGTTGAATACTTCTGGCATGGCGTGGGTCGGGCACTGTACTTTTCTCCCTCGCTCCTTTTTCCAATTCGTCCCGACCCGTGGTATGGCCTCGAAATGTGCCTTAAAGAAGTGCCGCACGAGCTCGGGAAACGGAATGCCATCGCGGGCTTCTCTTGGGCCCTGGCGCTGGTCAACATACGCCACCCTGAAATCGTGGCTGAATTCTTGAATCGGCACGCGACACAGGTACCCTACCCCGAAGCCATCGTCAATGGATTTTGCTCGGCGCTTCTTATTTGGCGCGACGCACAGCCCAGGCAACGACACGTGGACGATTTCGTCGACGTGTCGCGTGGCTCGTCAAACCTGCCGCTGCGCCGGATTTGGGCAAAATACGTAGCTGAGCCATGGACGCAGACCTTGTGCGAACATCGCTGGGATGAAGGAAAGATGGGGTTATTGTTCCGCTACCAGTCTTCAATCGGATTAGCCGATCCACCTGCCTGACGAAAATACAGGAGAGGCAAAGGCTATGTGGGAGATGTTTGATCTATTTTTCGGAACCGCTGCTGCTGTCCTGACCTCGAACCTCCAGATCCTTGTGGGAGATATTCCCACGGTAACGAAGATCGACGCCATGATTAGCCGTAACACACACATGATGAACCGCGCGGTCACAGGGCAGGGAAGTCAGGAGTTGACACGGGACTCCCCCCTACGGAAACCCGTCGACCAACCCTGAGGACCCAACCCTTCGAACGCTTTTGCGAAAGTAGTTGGTACGCAGACAGTGATCCTCCATGCGATGGTGTGCAGGTCGCCTGGGACTGCGAAGCTACTCATTGCGTTTTCCTCCGGCCCAGAACTCTGTCGTCGGTTCAACGATAGTACGGCTGGCCTTCTACTTCCCAATGCTTGCTGGTACAACTTGAGAAAGTGCAATTGCCAACTCTTCAGGCTTAAAACCAAAGGGCCCAGGCTTGCTCTTATAGGCAACGCGGCCTTGCGAGTCGATCAAATAGATGCGGTCGGGCCAGCCCGTATAGGCTTTCTCCGTCGAATTTCCGAACGCGTCGAGCACGGCGGGAAACTCAATACCGAGTTTCCGCACGCAAGCCCCAGCGATGAGTGCGCGGTCTTCTTCAGTTTTCGGACTCGCAAAGACAACCTTGTCTTTGACATTGCTCTCCATTTGCCAAACGTCGCTGGGATGCGCCTCGGTAATGTAGACAATCAGGAACGCAACTCGCTCGCGGTATTGCTCGTAAAGTTTATTGAGGGCAGGAACCTCCCGCCGGAACGGCGGTCACGTATAGCTTCCGAACACCAAAACCACGGGTTGCCGGCGGTTCAGCGTGGAGAGTTGAACCGGAACGCTTTTGTCCACCTTGAGAAGTGAGAAGTCCGGCGCAGGATCGCCGATGTGGAGCGTTCCAGCGCGAGCGTAGAGCCAGCTGGTTTCAAACGGAAAAAGTAAGAAGGGAACTGTGCCTGGCATTCTAGCCATGACCCGGCCAAAGGTCTCCGGAGGCTGATGCATAGCCCACCAGACAAGAGTTCCGAATGAAAGGTAGGCGATCGTTAGAACTGTTAATAGTCTGACCAGTAACTTTCTAACGAACGGAGCGACTTTTATGTAACCACTAGGCATATTGTTTTCGATCAACCGTAATTGCGTGGTCGACTCGACCGAGCCAGCCGCAGTCGCTTACCGGCCATTCTCAAATCGTCAAAACAGGAACTTCAGCGCTACCTGAATCACCCGCGGGCTTACATCCGACTGGATCTGTCCGAAAGTTGCCGATTCGATGTCGCTCACCGGCAACCGGTAATTGGTATGGTTCAGGAGATTGAACAATTCGCCACGGAATTGAAGCTCTTTTGATTCTGTGAGTCGAATGTTCTTGAAGGCCGATGCGTCCCAGTTCACGTATCCAGGGCCCTGGACTACGTTGCGGCCTTCGTCTCCGAACACCTCGAACCGGCCCAGAGGATCCGGTTCAAGCTTCTGAAAGGCGCCGACGTTGAACCATTCCTGAGGCGTGCGCGGCCCGGAGTTTGGATTGCCGATTAGATTGGGGCGGTTCGCCGAAAAGCCGGTGATCTCCGGCGCCTGCCCCTGCAGCGAAACGTCGTTCGAGTCGAATACCGTAAACGGCCCGCCACTCATGGCTGTCACAATTCCGTTCAGTTGCCAGTTGCCGAGAACGTGCCCATACCAACTGTTGGAGTGCTGCAGGAATGGAAGGCTCCACTGATAACTCAGAACGAAGCGATGGTGGGAATCGAACATCGACCGTCCGCGCTCCGCAGCAAGGTCGAAGGGGTTCTGCGCGAGGTCATTTTCTCCTGCGACGGGCTGCGAAGCAGAACCGGTGATGTTGAACGAGGAAACGTCATCGATGGAGTGCGCCCACGTGTAGGACGCTAGGAACGACAAGCCGTGGCTGAACCGTTTTCGCAGGCTGGTTTCCAAGGCGTTATAGCTGGAGTTCGCAATGCTCGCGATCTCGCCGACCGAACTGTAGATGCAATTACCCGTGGGATCTGCCAGCGTACATCCGGAATAGAGACGGCGGTAGTTTACATCGTTTTCGTTAGATATCGGGCACGGCGGGCTCTGCGGCGCACAGAAGGCGGCTGAATTACTCAAGCCCGGGACAAAGACTGGCGGATTGCCTTCAATGAATCGCGGCAGCCTCACTCCGGTCGTGCCCACGTAACCGATCTGCCACAGCCAGTCTTGGCCCAGAGAATGTTGAATATTGAGATTCCAATCCTGCGCGTACGGCAAATGCAAATTGCGCGCAACGACGAGCAGCGTCATTGGCTCGGGGAAAGCCTGACCGAAAGGATTCGGCGTGTAGAACGGGTTGGCGAATGAGTTGACTGGGAAACTGATCTGCTGGGTCTTGAGGTAAGGAGGAGCGCTTACAGGATCCTGCAGTGGACCGCCCTCGCCGGTGTAGTACGGCTCATAGAAAATTCCATAGGCTGCACTTAGCACCGTTTTCGAGTTTCCAAGAGGGTCCCAGGCGATGCCGAAGCGCGGGGCGAAAGCTGTTTTCTGCGTGGGAATTAAGCCTGCCGGCACGCCCCGGTCGCCGGGATAAAGCAGTCCTGCGGGAGCGTTCGGCACCACCGTCGACTGTGCACCCGGAACGAAGAGATTTACTTCGTTATGCCGTTCGGTGGAGGGAAACGGCAGCTCGTAACGAAGTCCAAGGTTCAACGTCAAGCGAGAATTGACTTTGTAGGTATCCTGACCATAAGCGTCGAGAGCCCGGTCGCGGATTTCGCGGGCAAAGTTACCCCCGCCTTGTAGAAAGACGACTGGATTGCCGGACAGGAAGCTGGCGAAGCCGTCGCTATAGGGAAAGTTGGCGAACACAAAAAAGCCGTTGCTGGCGATGCCCTGCAAGGCATTGATCTGATCGCGGCGGTAGCCTCCGCCAAACTTCAACTCGTGGCGGCCGTGAATCCAACTCAAAGACCCTGAGAGATCAAATGTGTTCTGAAACGTATAGCGCGGTCCCGTGATGGGGTCGCCCACCGAAGCGTATCCTCCGACTTGAATAAAGGGAGGGCCGGAAGCCGAAGGCAGCGTTGGAGCGTACTGAAATCCCAGGTCCGCCGGCGATTCATGATTCAGGTGCTGGTCAAGCAGGAAGGTATTGCGCAGGAAGGAAAAGCGCGCCACGCCGACGGTGCTGGGCGAAAAGATGTGGGTCTCTTGCGTGACAAAGTTCTGGGCGCGATCATACTCACCCACCGGAAAGCCCGGGACATTTGCACCCACCGGCGAAAGCGGATCCGTCGTCGGGCCGCTGCTATACATGTAGCGGAAATTGAGAGTGTCGGCGCTTGAAAGATAATGGTCCACGCGCACTCCGAACTGATCGTTGTTCTCGCTTAGAGTTTGTGTGGCGATGAATCCGTTTTCTCCGACGTTTGGCAGAGGGAAGAACGGCAGCACATTGGTTGCAATGGGATCGATGGGAGTGAACAGAGTCATCTGATTGAACGGCACCGGCGTTCCAAAAAAAGTGAGTTGCCCATTGGGGTTGCTGCAGAGACCGGTGCTCTGGCTGAAAGTAGCATTGAGGCCGGTACACTCCTCGGCGAAGTTGCCTTGCCTTTCTGCCACGGAAGGCACGGTTGAAGGCACAGTTTCACCCTGCCGGTTGCGGAAGCCCTCGTAGTATCCGAAGAAGAAAGTCTTGTCCTTGAGGATCGGTCCCCCAAATGTGGCTCCGAATTGGTTTTGCTTCAACGGCTGCACGCTCTGCGTGAAGTAATCGGACGAATCCATCGCGTCGTTGCGAAGAAATTCCCATGCCGCTCCGTGAAATGAATTGGATCCCGAGCGGGTGACGATATTAGTCGTAGACCCGGTGTTGCGTCCGAACTCCGCATTGGCGTTATGGCTGAGAATTTTAAACTCGGCGATCGCGTCGATGGGTGGCTTGAGTACGAATCCACCATCCACCGAGCTCTCATTGTCGGCGCCGTCGATCATAAAATTGTTTGATTCAGGTCGCTGCCCGTCGACGGCGTAAGCCTGATTCTGTCGCGCAGGGCCGCCGGCTTCAAGAAGGCCAGGAGTCAGTGGCACGACCCCAGGCTGAAGCAGACCGAGCTGAGAAAAATTCCGCCCATCGAGAGGCAGGTCGAGAATCTCGTGCTCCATCACGGTCTCCCCAAGGCTACTGACCGTGCTCTGGACCAAAGCCGCGTTGGCACTTACCTCCACCTGCTGCGTCTCCGACCCAAGTTTGAGGCGAATGCCGACCGTCGCAGTCTGATTCACGTCCAGCGAGATTCCTTGCTGCAAGTAGGTCTTGAAACCTTTCGCCTGAACCTCTAACTGATAATGTCCGATCGGGAGTTCGACCAGGACGTAATCTCCCTGACGGTCTGTGATCGTAACCCTCGTCAGTCCAGTTTCCGTCTGCTTCGCCGTGACCGTGGCGGCTTGAACAATCGCTCCGCTCGGATCTAAAACAGTTCCTCGGATGCTTCCGGTGATTTGCTGTCCGGCCACATTCAAACTGGTAACAAGGACCATCAGGAACGTCAGCGTTTTCGCGCTAGGCATGCTTCTCCCCATATATCGTCGAGCGTTTTTGAGAACGCTCGAGAAAATTTACCCACAGATTTGGTGCGGCAACTATAGGGATGCCCCAGCAGCACCTTCAATAATCTGAAAGCAGTACGTGCTGGTTGGCCAGAGATGCCAGAGATAAAAGAGCGCGGCAATGTGGGACAGGGTTCGGACCAAGGCAAGAGTGCCTTATCCAGACTGCTGCACGCAGGTCCTTTATCTCTAAAAGTGAGCAATATTGAACAGCGGCAGTATTGCGAATCGCGTAGTTTTTGTTTTTTCGCTCCATTCTGGCCCCCGATTGCCAGGAGGGATTTAAGCGGCAGCCCAAGTCGCATTCGCGCTCCGCCCGCTTTCTGGAACGGCGGCGGAGGCGCCTTTGTCGACGGCAAGGAGATCGCATCTCTCGGAAACCGCAAGGCTGTAACTCAACTCGAACGGAGGGTTAAAGGATGAAGAAAGCTAGCATTGATGTTTTCGTTATTGCGACGGGGTTTGCAGTCCTGATATTTCTGTCATTGTCCGCCCAGGCGCAGAGTGCCTCGGGGAGTCTCTACAAATCAAAGTGTGCCGCATGCCACGGGGCGGACGGAACCGGTTCGGCGATGGGCACGAAAATGGGCGCCCACGATTTCACCACGGCCACCGTGCAGGGAATGTCGGACGCGGATCTCACTGAAATCATCACCAACGGCAAGAACAAAATGCCAAAGTATGGAGCATCTCTGAAGCCGGAGGACATTAAGGGCCTGGTTGCCTATATCCGGACACTCAAGAAGTAGGCGCATGGTTTAGCATGGCCGGGAATATCTGCCTCCAAGTCGAGAGCGTCATCGCAGTACGGTATCGAAGCTACAAGGGAAAAGGGTAGCCGTTCCATGACTCTGCGAGAACGAATTCGAGGCTGGTCGAAGCCCATCTATTTTCTTGGTCAGAACACCCTCTCGCTTGCAGGCGCCGTGATTACTACCAGCACGGCGCTTGCCACCGTCGCCTTCTGGTTCTACGAGCTCTTATTACCCGGGCCGCCGCATCCCTATATTGGCATCCTGTTCTTTCTGATCTTTCCCAGTCTCTTCGTTTTCGGCCTGATTCTAATTGCACTCGGCATTTTCTTGAGGCTGCGCAGTCTACGCGCTAGCGGGAAAATGCCGACGACGTTTCCCGCCGTTGACCTGCACCTGCCCGTGGTGCGGCGAACCTTTGAATGGGTAGCCCTGGCCACCGCCCTCAATCTTCTGATCACTGGCACCGCAGCATACCGCGGCGTGCAGTACATGGAAACGCAGAATTTCTGCGGCGCAACCTGTCACGTCGTCATGCAGCCGGAGTACGCGACCTATCAGAATTCGCCTCACTCCCGCGTGGACTGTGTTGCCTGCCACATCGGCCCCGGCGCAACCTGGTTCGTGCGGTCCAAGGTTTCCGGACTGAAGCAGGTCTACGCGGTGGCGTTTCACACCTATCCGCGCCCCATTCCTTCGCCTGTGCAGAACCTCCGCCCAGCGCAAGCCACCTGTGAGCAATGTCACTGGCCGCAGCGCTTTACTGGCGACAAGTTCCTGGTGAACACGAGCTATAAGGAGGACGAGAAAAACACGCCGCAGACCGATGTGTTCCTGATGAAAGTTGGAGGGCGCACGTGGCAAGGCGCGGTTGGCATTCACGGGCACCACCTGGCCGATGGTGTCCGTATCCGCTACATTTCGACAGACTACGAACGCCAGACCATTCCCATCGTGGACTACACCGACGAGCGGGGGAAGACGACCGAATTTGTTTCGTCCGATACGAAGATGACCAAGGAACAAATGGAAAAAGGCGATCACCGCGTGATGGATTGTGTGGATTGCCACAACCGGCCCACGCATGCCTTCGACCTGCCGGAAAACGCTGTGGACAAACAAATGTCGATCGGGCGGATCAGCCCGGATCTTCCCTACATCAGGAAAAAAGCGGTCGAAGTCCTCAAGGTGAACTACACCACTCGCGAAGTTGCCCGGCAGAGCATCACGAGCGAGATCACCGCGTTTTATCAGACCAACTACCCGGAGATCGATCGCGCCAAGCGAACCCTGGTGGAGCAAGCGGGTCAGGAAGTGGCGAATATCTATTTGCGCAACATCTTCCCCGACATGCGTGTGACCTGGGGCACGCACCCCAACGATCTTGGGCACAACGACTCGCCCGGCTGCTTCCGCTGCCACGACGGCAGTCACACCAGCGCCGATGGCCAAACCATCACCAATGACTGCTCGGCCTGTCACCAGATGCTGGCCTCGGGCGAAACCAATCCCAAGATCCTCACCGACCTGGGATTGAAGTAGGGTGACATGCTCAGCGACCTCACATTAAATCCGCTCGCAGCTTCCGCCAGAGTTCTCGATCGTCTCGGAACCATCGACGAACGCCTGCTGCGCTGTGGCATCAGCCGCCGGGCCTTCATACAGTTCTGCTCCTCGCTGATGATCGCTGCGCCCTTTGGCTTGGCGATTACCGACAAGAAAACTCCGGAAGAAGTTGCCGCAGGCCTCGGAAAAGTGATTCGTCCGCCTGTAATCTGGCTGGCCTTTCAAGACTGCACCGGCTGCACCGAAACCCTTCTCCGCACTTCCCATCCCGACCTGGGCGATCTGATCATGAACGTGATCTCGCTCGAATATCACGAGACTTTAATGGCGGGCTCGGGCCTGCAGGCCCAACAGGCCCTCGACGAGGCGGTCAAGAAATATTCCGGCAAGTACATTTGCGTGGTCGAGGGCTCGATTCCCACGCGGGATAAGGGCGTCTACATGAAACTGGCTGGACGGCCAGCCATGGAGGTGCTTGCCGATGTCGGCGGCAAGGCAGCCGCAATCATTGCCATCGGATCCTGCGCGTCCTGGGGGGGCATTCCCTCCGCCGATCCCGATCCCACCGGCGCGGTGGGCGCGGCCGATCTGCTACCCAAGCAGACGATCGTCAATCTACCCGGTTGTCCGCCGAATCCGTACACGCTGCTGGGAGTGGTTTTGCAATTCGCCGACTCGGGCACGCTGCCGGAAATGGATGCGGAGCGGAGACCAAAGTTCGCTTATGACCGCGACATTCATGAGCATTGCCCGCGCCGGGCCCACTTTGACGCCGGTAATTTCGTAAAGCAGTTCGGCGACTATGGCCACCGCGAAGGCTGGTGTCTCTATGAGATGGGATGTAAGGGACCGGACACTCACGCGGGATGCTCGACCCGGCACTTCAACGAAATTCCGGACGTGTGGCCCATTGGAATCGGAGCGCCTTGTATCGGATGTACCGAGAAAAGCATCGCGTTCCGGGTTCCCATGTTCAAGGTTGTGCAGATTCATACACTGGCCGCGCCTCCAACCGCCTATGCGCCCATCAGTGCGCCGCAGGGAGTAGTTAGCCCATTGGCGACGGGCCTGGTCGGACTCGCGGCGGGCGCGCTCGCGGGCGCAGGCTATGTGGCCTCTCGCAAGTTCTCTACCGTGAAAGACGATGAAAGTGTGCCCGGCTCCCGCACGAAGCCTGACTCCGGCGCGGGGCCGAAAGGATCGGCATGAACTCCGCCATCGTTTCCGATCAGACCACTCCCCGTCAAATTAGTCGGCGTCAAGCCCTCCTCGGGATTTTCGGACTCGGAGGAACAATCACGGGCTTGGCCGTAAACGCTGTGGGTAGCGAACACCCCGAATACCCTGTGGCCGCGCCCGACGCTGTCTCCATGCTCTACGACAATACGATCTGCACCGGTTGCAAGGCGTGCATGCCGGCGTGCAACGAGGCCAATGGCCTGCCCCCCGACACGGTGCTTTCCGGAGGCATCTGGGACTTGCCGGCGGATCTCAACTCGAAGACTAAAAACATCATCAAGCTCTATCAGGAAGAAGATGGGCCTGGTTTCTCCTACGTGAAGCGGCAGTGCATGCATTGCCTCGATCCCGCATGTGTGACCGGCTGCCCGTTTGGGTCCTTGAAAAAAGCCGACTGGGGTGCGGTTACATGGAATAGTTCGCTCTGCATTGGCTGCCGCTATTGCGAGGTGGCGTGCCCCTTCGATGTTCCCAAATTCGAGTGGGACCATTGGAACCCCAAGATCGTGAAGTGCGAGTTCTGCTATGACCGCTTGCACAAAAATCAGCAACCGGCCTGTACCGCAGTCTGTCCCACGGGCGCAGTGATCTTCGGCAAGCGCACCGATCTTCTGGCCAAGGCCAAAGATCGCGTCGCCGCTTCGCCAGACAAATACTTCGAGAACCGGGTCTACGGAGAGCATGAAGCGGGCGGAACGCAAGTCCTCTATCTGTCGAACGTCTCGTTCCAGAAAATTGGCCTCCCGAAGCTCGGGACGACCTCGCTCGGGCACTACGCCACCAAAGTCACGTCGGTGATCTACAAGTGGCTCTCGGGACCGATTCTCGTCGCTGGCCTGCTGGGAGTAGTGATCAAGAAAAACTGGAATCGCCACGAGGCAGAGAGCATGGAGCAAGAAAAAGAAACGGGGCTGCGCGGTCAGTTATGAGCGGACCAGCGATGTCGAATCAAGACACGACCGGCTCCACGCTGATCAACCACTGGCAGCGGGGCGTGCCCGTGTATCGCGAGGCTGTAGTCACGCCGACCGTCGTTTTCTTCGCGGCGCTGGCAGCTCTTGGACTTGTCCTGGCCGCGG
>Ga0302320_10022943_pt1 | contig 12285 bp, 13 predicted proteins | sample Bog_T0_3_FD_202130 | JGI IMG/M metagenome (GOLD analysis project Ga0302320, IMG submission 202130) | Peat permafrost microbial communities from Stordalen Mire near Abisko, Sweden - Bog_T0_3 | ecosystem: Environmental > Terrestrial > Soil > Wetlands > Peat | place: Sweden: Abisko, Stordalen Mire...
GCACGAGCGCACCTTGATCGTTAATCATCGGGAGCAAGAAGCAACGCGGATTGGATCATCACCGGCGATGAAGATCTGTCGGAGCGGTTGCTCCATGCGCAATTGTTTATAACCATAGTCGACAAAAACATTAGACCGCATCCGCTCATGAATCTACCATCTGAGGCGGACATGAAACATGCAACGTTGTGTTGCTCGGATGGAACCTCGCCAACGACTCGTCACATTTATACCTATCGCAATTTCATCGACCCTCTTTAGTTCGATGCGGTGATTCGAAAGCAAATCGGCCTTTTGCCGCTGGCGAGAGTGCTGCTGGGACCGTCGATATACAACCTGGGGATTTTTCGCAATGCCAACGATTTCGCTTCTGGCCCGACCTTGTGCGCCCGTATCGCCAATGAAGATGCTGTGCATTACCGTTGCGCTCCTGAATTCCGTTGCGGCGCTGGCAGCGGCGACCGAAGTCGGCTCCGACCCGCTCGACGAGGTGATCGTGACGGGGACACGAGAAACGGGACGCAAGGCGAGCGACAGCGCGACGCCCATCGAAATCATTTCCGGTCAGAGTCTTCAAAGCATAGGCCAGACGGATTTGCGCGACGCATTGGAGCAGCTGTCGCCGTCGATCGCCCGAGAGTCATTCAACACGAACTCGGCCGCCTTGACGGATATTTTGACCCTTCATGGACTGAGTCCCAACCATTTGCTGATCTTGGTCAATGGTAAGCGCCGGCATTCGACGGCGAGCGTCGACACCGACGGACCGCAGCAGGGACAGACCGGTGTCGATATCGACACGATCCCCATCTCGGCCATTGATCACATCGAGATTCTCCGCGACGGCGATTCCGCTCAATATGGTGCAGATGCCATTGCCGGCGTGATCAACATCATTTTGAAATCGAGCGACCACGGGGGCTCGGCCCAAGCGACGGCGGGTGAATACTACGCGGGGGACGGGTTTTCGAGACAGGTGTCGGGCGACGCTGGATTCAGTTTGGCGGGCAGGGGATTTCTTCACCTGAGCGCCGAGTACTCGGGCAAGAATTTTACCGACCGCAACGGCGTCGATCCCCGCACGGGTGAGCACACGAATACATTCGAAGGAAATCCAAGGAACAATACCGTGTCCCTTGGCATCGACACGGCATATGACGTGAGTGACAACGTGGAATTGTACGGATTCGCCACCTACGCCCATCGCAAGGGGGCGGGCAAAGAGCTGTATCGTTTGCCAACCTTCTTGCCGGCGGTGTATCCGGAGGGCTTCCAACCGCTGGACACACGCCTCGAAGACGATTTCGGCATTACCGGCGGCATCCGGGGCAAGGACTTTTTGGGTTGGTCATGGGACGCAAGTTCCACCTTTGGCCGTGATACGGTCAATGTCGGACTGATCCATTCGGTGAACCCCGACTTCTATACCGCCTTTGGATATACCCCGACCGCTTTTCATATCTCGACGTTCAATAGCTCGCAATGGACCAACAGCCTGGACCTGACTCGGCCCTTCACCCTGGCGTTTCTGCCTCAGCCCCTGACGATTTCGTGGGGTCTCGAGCATCGCCGCGACTCCTATGAGATCGGCGCAGGGGATTATGCCTCCTATTACAACGGAGGCCCTCAGGCCCTGGCCGGCATCGCACCCGTGGACGCCAGCGATCATTCGCGAAATGTCGCGGCAGCCTATTGGGATCTTGCCACCCGGCTGACGCCGCAGTGGCAGGTCGACGTGGCGGGGCGGTTCGAGCACTACTGGGGAATCGGCAGCAACGAGACAGGAAAGGTCTCGACACGGTACGATTTCTCCCCGAAGGCCGCTGTGCGCGCGAGCTTTGGCACTGGCTTTCAGCCCCCCTCCCTCGCCCAAGAGTATTTCAGCAGCTTGGTGGTGGGACCGACTGAGGCGGTCGGTCAGCTGTCTCCGCTCTCGCCGGTCGCGAAGAGCCTGGGGGCAACGCCGCTCAAGCCCGAGGAGTCGACCAACATCAATCTAGGCGTGGTTCTCAATCCGATCGAGAACCTCAACGCGACGATCGATGTGTACCAGGTCGTCGTGCGGAACCGTTTGATCGACAGCGGCTACGCGGAAGGTGCCACGGCCGCGGACGCCTTGGCCGCCGGCGGCATCGTTCTGCCGTCGACCGCAACCTACATCTCCACCAATTATCTGCAAAACGCGGCGGATACGCGCACGCGCGGCGCTGACATAGCCGCGTCGTACCGGTCCAATTTCCAGCAGTACGGCATCGTCGACTGGTCGGTCTCCGCCAACATCAATGACACGAAATTGCTTCGGGTCGCGACCGTGGATGGCCTTCCCGTGACCAACGCGCAGCAAGATGCGTGGCTCACGAACGTGACTCCGAAATACAAAGTCATCGTCGGCGGGATTTGGCACAACGACAGCTGGGCGGTTTCGCTCCGTGAGCATATCTACGGTCCCGCGAGCGACCAGGTCACCATCTACGAGGGCCCGAACACGTTCTCCACCACCGTATTCGATCGTTTCGACGAAAGAGCGAAGGCGACAACCGATCTGGCGGTAAGCTACTCCTTCATTCGCAATCTGACCTTGACCGTGGGCGCCAACAATCTGTTCAACACCTACCCCGATCGTATGGCTCCTGAGGACCAATATTTGGGCTGGCAATACGATGGCTATATCTCTCAGATGGGAATCAACGGCGGTTTCTACTATGCGACCCTGAGGTACTCTTTCTGATCGTGGTTTTGGTTGAAATCTTTGCCGGGAGGTCACGATGCTGAGTCGCCGCCGATTTGTGTCCGTTGCCGCGGCCAGCACCGCGCTTGGCTTTGCGCGGGTCCCGTCCGCGGCGCCGGCCACCTTGGGGCATAAAGAACGCGTCGATCGCGCCTTATTGGGCCGGGAAGTCGACCGACCGCCGTACACGCTCTGGCATCATTTCAACAAGCCGACCGCCGAAGAAGAAGCGCGGAGTTTGGTGGAATTTCACCAGCGCTACGATACTGATGTCGTCAAGGCCATGAACGACTTCGACTATCCAAGGTCTGCCACCGGCAAATGGTATGAGATCACGCCGACCGATTCTCCGTATCCGAAGCAGCTCGAAACACTGGAGCTCGTCAGAAACGGGCTCAACGGCGAAGTGTATTTCATCGATACGCTATTCGGCCCTTACTTCACTGCCCAGCTGTTGCTCGGCGCAGAACCCGAGTACGCCGATAGAAAGCTTTCCGAAAACCAAGTATTGGTCGAAACGAGTGCAGGCCTCGGAGCATTTCAAAAGCGCAACCCGCAAGCGTGGCATGACATGATGGGCGCCATCACGGAATCGACCATCAATCACATCAACAAAGCGAAAAAGATCGGGACTTCAGGTGCGTTGGTGAGCATCATGAATGCGACCGCAAAGTTCAACAGCATCGAAGACTACGAACAATACAGTCGGCCGTACGATAAACGAATCATGGATGCCTTGTCCGATAGCCGGTTGACGATGCTGCACCTGCATTTCCTCGATGAGTCGTTCATTCCCCAATTCCGTGATTTTAAATCGCCGGTCATCAATTACTCGGTGAAGACGAGCGGCATCCCCATGTCGACCATGCGTGCGAACTTCACGCAGACGCTCGCGGGCGGCGTCGATGAAATCGACTACAACTCGCTCACCGTTGCGGAAATCCGGCGGCAATGGACGGCGGCCCGTAAGCAGGCGGGTCCGAAGTACATCATCACGCCGGGATGTGCTCTCCCCAAGACCAGCACGCCGGAAGCTTTGGCGCGTCTAAGGCAGTCGCTCTCGGCTTGAATGCGTTCAGCGCGGCCGCGATTCCATTCCTTTCGTCGATTCCAGCCGCCTGCCCGCATTGCGGCGTGGACAATTACTTGTTGGTGTTCGTGGGCTCCAATGCGGTGACCCAGACCGGTCAGGTCTTTGCGCAGCCGCTGTCGCCGAGCTCGGCGCAGGCGATCGGATCCGGGCCGGTGCCGCTGGTCGCGGCTTCTGGAACGACGGGTCAATATCAAAGCGGGATCGTGGTCGCCTCCGATGGCGCAAATTTCCTGGCGGTGTGGGACGTCAACGCCCCTGGTCCAGCGGCAGGCACCAGCGCAGACGCCGCCGCCGTGGCATTTGCTGGACAGAATTATTCGCATCGCCAATCGCCGGCGGCCAGGTGCTCACCGTGACCGCGGGTCGTGCCGGAGCCGCTCTGCTCGCATGGCTGGCGTTACCGTTTTCAGAACCGACCGCGACGCCCGCGAGCAGTTTCGGCGCGAGTTGACCTTTGTGAGTTATGCGCATATAATGCGCATAACGAGGTTCTAACCATGAAAGCCAACTTCAATGCGGCGGTGCGCAAGCGTCCAGTCAATCTCACTCTAAATGAAGACCTGGTGAATCAGGCCAAATCGATGACCGATAATCTCTCCGGAGTCGTCGAATCGCTGCTGTCAGAGTTTGTCGCTCGAGAGAGCCGCGAGCGGCTTGAGAGGAGCAAAGTCGTGGAGGCGACCGTGGATCAATGGAATCACTTCAATTCCGAGTCGGGTTCGATTTCGGACGAATATTCGTCACTCTGATGGCGCAGTTCGATGTGCACCGGAACGTTGGGAGACACAAGGACCACATCCCGTTTGTCGTCGTGGTGCAATCTTCGCAGTTTGACAACTATCGTCGTAGGGTTGTAGTCCCTCTGGTAAAGACAGCCGCGATTGGCAAGGTGAACTTCAAGAGCTTTAACCCTTCCTTCAAAATTCGGGGCACTTCGGTTGTGCTACATCCGCTCGAGGTCGTCTCCATACCCGTCGATCAACTGGGAGAACGCGTCGCTTCGTTGGCCGAGGACGGCCAACTGATCGTTGCCGCGCTGGACGAACTCCTCGCGCGCGCCTGGAAATAGTCGGCGGCGCATTTGTAGAGTTGATCTGAAGCTTGGAGAATCCACTCCTCGTGGCAAGACCTTGGCATTGCTCGTGATTCGCAACGGCGACATTTTGGTGCAAGTCACGTCGCCACGGCGTGGGATTTCCGTTGCCGATGATACCTCAGCTCAAACACCGCCGGCGGGACATCACCGATCGGCTCGAGCAGATGCCGATTGTCAAACTCAGCGGTTGGCGGCAGGATGCGGTGACTCTCCGAACCAGTCGAAGTCTTCCAAATAGGTTTGCACCCCCGTGGGTGTGGTCACGGTGCCGCTGCAGACCATGCGCTTGCCGCCGTCCACCAGGCCACACATTTCCGTGAATCGTCCGATGCCCGGAAATTCGCCTTCGGTTCGAATTCCTTCCTTGGCCGAGCACGTCAGACGCGCTTCGATTCCAGCGCCAACGACGACTTGAGCTGCTCCTCCATAACGCCCCTTCCATGTCAGTACCTTGGTGAGGCTGGATGAGTCGGTTTCGACCGCCACCCAGGTCAATTCTTCGTCGGTATTTCTGATGATCCAAAGAGTCATTGATTTCGGGGCGAGAGTCTTGGATCGCGCTTCGTTTAATACCCAAACGCCTGTCGGGATGGGGCCGCTCGGAGAGTCTTGCGTGTCGTGCATGGCTATTTCGGGCTTGCTGATAGCGGCGGTAAGCGCTGGACTCAGCCGCCAATCTCCGCGATGACCCTGCACGGAAGTCCCGTCAGTCCCGAGCGCTTCAGCGGCGCCGTATAAACGGTAAATGGCACCTTCTGATAGGCCATCAGTGCCTTGACGTTATCCAGGTTCTCGACGATGAAAATTCCATTGTCGGCACACAGCTTATCGACCTTCTGATGCTTCGTGGGCTTTTGTGCGCCGGCAGCATCCACCGCGATCAAGCGAATTGTCTTCGAGATGAGGTATGAAACCGCGGCGTCTGACAACTCGGCACTGCGTTTCCAATACATCCGGTTCTCGTAACCGAATTCATCCATGTACCCGGTATGAAAGATGACGGTATCGCCCGCCTCGATCCCGCTCGAAACGAGGTCGCTGACCTCAACTTCGCGCCCGCGGATCGCGGAGATGTCCACCAGCTTCCCGGACGTCTTGAAACTACTGATCGGAAACTCCTTGTCCATGACGTCGAAGTGCGTGCCGACATGCCCCTCCATCTGATGCTCCGGGCGCGCAACCGTGGTGGGCAACTCCGCTTCAGCGGCGGACTGTTGGATTTGCTGTGCAGCCTTCACGCGATTTGACCGTATGTCCAAAGTGAGGTCGATCAACATGAGTCTCTCTCCTTTCACTCGTCAGGGGCGACTTCGAGGCGAAGACCGCGGATGCCGCGGGGTACCCGCATTTGGCAGGCCAATCGAGATCTCTGCGGCTTGAAATGAGTGCTCAGTTTGAGAAGTTCGGTTTCCTCCTGCGCCGGCGGCGAACAGTCCGAACCTGCGTCGCCAAACAGCCATATGTGGCAGGTGCCACAAATCATGTTGCCACCGCAAACGGAACCAATTGCAATGCCATGGCGGTGCAATGCAGACAATGCCGCTTCACCGGCGTCTCCCATGACCACATGAGTGCCGCGTTCGTCGGAAACGTGCATCTCGCATTTCTCATCGCTCAAGAGGTTCGAAGTCCGCGGTTCGTCTGCAGAGCGCGCCGGCATCATCGCGCGGTCTCAGGGGCGGCGTCGGCCGGGCTTTGCTCCGACGCCGAGGAGACCGCCTCGATCAGATCGTGGGAGCTCATCGTGAATCCGAAGCAGAAGCGCACATTATGAAGGGTCGCCTTCAGACAATAATCCGGCGAGGTCGTCGCGGTGCAGTCCTCCAGCAGAATGGTGTCGTAGCCGTGAAAATTCGCATCCATGAGCGTTGCGAGCACGCAGTGATCCGCATTCACGCCGACGAATAGCAGCGTCTTGACGCCCAGGTTGTTCAAAATGGCGTTGAGGGGCGTGTCCCAGAAGCCGCTTATCCGGTGCTTGTCGACATGAATATCCTGCGGGTCCTGCACCAGCGAATCGATGATTTGCGCTCCCCAGCTGTCTTTCTGGAGGACGTTGTAGGTCCGGGAGGCGCCGACAATTTTACCGGCCAAGCCGGGCTGCTTGCCATTGGGGTTGAAGGGGTGTTGCGTGCCGGGCGAAAGGTTGAGCCGGTCGGGCCGCACACCCCAATTGACCCAGATCACCGGCACGCCCTTGGCGCGCAAGGCAGCGCTCGTCCGGTTGATCGGCGGGACCAGAGCTTGCGCCGGCGCCGTGTCGATTCCCAACGAGCCGATCCAGCCATCCTGCGCGCAAAAGTCGTTTTGCATATCGATGACGATGAGCGCCGACTTCTCCAAATCGAACGCCACAGCTTGCGGCAGGGCCGCTACGTGCACTGCACGGATCGGCCTGATGGATCGACACATGTCGACCAGGCGGTCGCTTACTCGGTACGCGTTGCGGTTCATCAGAATCTCATCGAAAGATCAATGCCGTAGGAAATGGGCTGAATGGGGTATGCGACGTCATAGGGCAATCCCGTCGCTTGTTTTGGGTCGTAAGTCTCGTAGGCGTGTGTGTCGAGAAGGTTCTTTCCCCAGATCGTGGCGGTAAGGCCGCCGCTCTTCAGTCCGAAGCTGGCATTGAGGTACGTTTTGGGATCTTGCATCTCGAGGTTGTCGATATACCAATAGGTCTTGCTGAGGTGCTGCACATTGGAGCCGGCGAACCAGGAAAGCCGGTCGGTTATGGGACGAGAGTAGGAGAATCCTCCTTGCAGCGTGGTTTCGTTCGCTCTCGGCGTGAGATTTCCAATGTATTGCGGGAATAACGACGAGCGGACGATCTTCGGCACGGACACCCCCGCATTTGCGAAGAGGCTGAGATTCGGGGTGGGGGTAAAGCGCGCCTCGAACTCTCCCCCCGAGACGCGTACGCGATCGACGTTTCCGGTGACCGGCGACGCGGTGGCGAAGTCGATGTACGAATACTGATAGTTGCTGACAATGCCGGTATAGACTGCGCCGTTGACGGTGAGTCTTCTCTCGAGCCATTGTGTTTTAAAGCCGAGTTCGTCGTTCTTCAGCGTCTCTGCGCCGAAGACCGGCACCGAGAAATTCGGTTGGTTGAATCCGCCCGACCGAAAGCCCACGCCATAGGTCGCATAAACGAGCGCGTCCGCGGTCAACTTGTACGTAGCGGTGAACTTCGGCTCGATGGCGTTGAAGTCCGCCTCGCGCACGCTGTTCTCGTTCAAGTTGATTTGCTTTCTCTGGTCCTCGTCGAATCGCACGCCGGCGGTGAGGGTGAGAGTTTGCACGACGTCATAGTCGACCTGGCTGGAAATGCCGTAGTCCTTGCGCTTGTTCTCCGCCGAGCTCGATTGCAACAGAAGCATGGGATTGAACGGATCGGATGTGTAATGTCCGGTGTCCAGGAAGATATTGGTGCTCAAGAGTTGACTCGACTGAAGGTAGTCTGCGCTCACCAGCCAGCGAAAGGTGGATGCAGTCGGTCCTACCAGACGCAGGTCCTGGCTCAGAACGTGATTATTGGAAGGCTGGTTATCGCCCACCTGAAATGCCGGAAGGACCCCGGGGTTCGTAAAGTCCACATCGCTGATCTGGTGTTCGGCGATCCGGGCGTATCCGGAAACGCTGGTCAATGTTGCAAATCCAAGATCTGCCTCGGCTTTTGCGTCCAGAAAGACCTGATCCCCGGTATCGACGTTCGGGAAATTGCCTTGCGGATATTCGAACTGATTGGGGTTGCCGGAGAATATCGGTGCGAAGAAGGTGCTTCCCGCCGCGAATCCGCGAAATTGACCGATCAGGTCGAGCTTGAGCTTGTCGGAGAATAAAAATGTCAGATCGGCGCGCAGGCTGCGGTCAAAATCGACATAGTCGGAATCGTTGCGCCGGTAAGTGTTGGGAATGAGGCCGTCGCTCTTGACGTAGTTCCCGGCTACCCGGAACAGCAGGAAATCCGGAACGATTGCGCCGGAGAGCGCGGCGCGTCCATTCACCGTCGAGCCATTGCCATAGGAGATCTCGGTGGATCCCTTGATCTCGTTGGTGGGCGCCGCGGTGTTGATGATGATGGCGCCCGCTTCGGCGTTGCGGCCGTAGAGTGAGCCCTGAGGGCCTTTGAGTACCTCGATCTGCGCGATATCAAAGAGGTAGGTATTGAACTGCTTTGAATCGTCCTGAGGCACGCCGTCGATGACGATGGCTACGGGCACATCTGAGTTGTTCGCTTGCGTGATGCTGCGAAGGACGATGGTGGAGTTGGTGTAAGTGTCGTTTCGGGCCACGATGAGATTGGGAATCGTCGCGGTGATGTCCGCCGCCTCCTTTATCTGAAGCTGCTCCAAGGCGGCGGCGGTGAGCACATCCACCTGTGCAGGCACCTCCTGCAGACGTTCCGGCCGTTTCTCCGCGGTAACGATGATTTCATCCAGCGCGGGTTCTGTCTCGGTCGCGGCATGACCCGCCGCCGCAATGACACTGAGCGCGGTCGCAATGCTCAGACACTTCACATTCATCATGGTGTCCCCTTGGCAGGCGGCACAGGGCGCCTCCGTCGTTTATCTGCGCGTTCTTCTCGACGATTACGGTCTAAAATCCTCCAATACGCCGATCATGTGATGGTCGAATATCTGCCAATGATCGCCGTGGCGGCGCCAGCCGCCGATGTAGAGCACCGATTTCCCGTTCACCAGCGAACTCAACTGATCGCCGGTCGGCATGCCCTCTCCGATCGTGGCGCCGTCTCGGAAGGATTCCTTGGTGTACTGGACCACGCCGGTCACCAGCACCACGTTGCCGAATTGACGGGCCGTGACTTCGAGCCAATTCACATCCATGGTTTCGATGGCTTTATCGAGGTCGATCATTTGCCGCTTGTTCACGGCGAGCGTTGGCCACGGCTGCGCGGTCCCGTGGAAATCCTCCGCAAAGTGCGTCTCGAACCAATCCCACTTCTTGTTGGCGATGGCGTCTCCCCATGCGTCGTAGACGGCCTTGAACTCAACTGAAAGGGGATCGGCGCTCATAAACCCTCGTCGTCGGTGGCTCGTTACGCTTCAACAATTACATTTCATCAACGTTTTGTCAACGATTCGTTAACATATCGGCACTATGAGGCGCCAATCTGAATATTCCCCCTCGACGCGGGCTGTTCAGTCATGACACCGCTACGCCGAACGTGATTTACTCTTCGGGACTGTTTGACAGCGTGCACTTAGGGGGAGATATGGCGGGCAAGAAGGCTAAAGCAGGCGATGAGTCCGAGAACAAACTCTCGGAACTCGAGTTGACGTTGACGGTGTTATGGAATTGCGTGCGTCGTTGGATGAGTCAACGGAACAACTCCAGTGTCGTGACGGGCTTGTCCGATTTGGACGTATTTCTCCTCCACATGCTGGTTTACCGCAACAAGCAGCTTCGCGGCATGGACCTCGCCTTTGCGCTGTCGATCGACGACATGCATCTCGTCTCCTACTCGCTCAAGAAGCTGACCCGACTGGGTGTCATCTCGAGTGCAAGGCGCGGCAAGGAAGTGTTTTATAGCCCGACTGAAAAGGGTAAGGAACACTACTTCGAATTTCTTGCCGATCGAAAGAAATATCTTGAACCCGCGATGAAGTTGATACCGCAAGACTTCGACCTGGAATCGCTCAGCAAGGCGCTGCGGACCTTGTCCTCCGTCTATGAACAGGCCGCGCGCTCGGCGGCGTCGGCGCGCGGGATCTGAGAGCCCCACAGACCGGTCACAAACGCCTTCGGCCCGCATGCCCTGCCGGCGGCTGGATGAATGGGTCATTGGACCCGTGTACACTGGAGGAACCATTACTGAAAGGGATTTCGCTATGCGCACCGTGTCCATCGGCCTCGTCATGCTGCTCACGGCCACGCTGGGAAAAGCCGCTGCTCCCCCCGACCAGACGCTCTACACGACCTACACTCTGGGCCAAAACTCGCAATCGATCGGGTACTTGGTGTGCGGCTCGACCGTCGAGACCTTCGGCTGCTATACCTCGGGTTCCCTCGGACCGTTCGGCCGCGTGGGCGCAGTCATTCAGGGTCATATAGGTCACGCGGGCGATTTCGCTGTCCGCGATATCTACGTTATCGACGTGGCGAGCGGCACCGGCGGAACCGGAGTGACACTCTCGGTGTGGCGGAAAACCGATACCGTGAGCGCCTCGTCCGACTCCGTGCAGGTGGAGTTCGTGCGCTCGGTGCCGCTGCCTCTTACGGGAGGCGCCCTTGCCAATTGCTACGTCGTTGGGACGACCTCATTCTTATACATTGGAACCGACCAAGGTGGCACCGCCGTTCAGGTGCGCAAGAGTAACTATGAGCTCAATCCCATCGGGGGTGGGGGAGGGGGCGCCATCACCAGCATCACGGCAACCGACGAGGGCTACGTCGCGATTTCCTACGGCGGCCCGAACGAGATCGGCGCGGGCTTCCAGAGCTTCGACCCTACGGGCGCTGCGCTGCAAGTCGGGGGCGGATACTCCGTGTTTCTCAATTCGAGGGTCGGTCTGTCGACATTCAATATTCCCCTCTCCACCGGCGTGGCCTCGCCGCAGTTACTCGAGCCGCTCGCGCGGCGCGCCGCAGCGGCGCCGTCCAGCTCGACGACAGTGCCTCCGGTTACGCTCTACACTGACTATTCCTTCGAGTCCGAATCCCAGGCCGCGCCCGCCTTCAACTGGGTGCTATTCGCCGACTGCGGCTCGACGCTGGAATCCTCTGGCTGCTTCGGCGCCGGCTCGCTGGGGCCGTTCGGGAACGTAGGGGCCGCCCTCGTGGGCCCGCAGGTGATCGGACGCGAAGTCCTGACGCGCCATCTTTATGTACTCGATAGTGCGGGCGGGAAGACCAAGAATGAGGTGATCCTCTACGACTATCTCAAGACAGACACCTACAATGTCGCCAGCGACAGCGTCTCGGTGAGCGACAAGCTCCTCGCGACCGTGACTCTGCCCCTTACCGGTGGCCTCAACGTGCCCGCGTTCATGGGTGCGAGCGGCGATTACCTCTACGTCGGAACGAACGCCAGCGACGGCGGGTACGTCCAGGTGCACACCGGCTCCCTGAGCGTCAATCAGTTCGGCGGCTTCTCGCCACCCATCCCCTTGAGTTCCATCACGAGCGACGATTATGGCTACGTCAGCCTCGTCTCTTCCGGGAGCCAGTTCAGTGGCTACTATCTGGTCGACAAACAAGGCCAAGGCGATGGGGACGGCGGCGGGGTTGCTTACTTGCTCAACAGCCTGGTCGGCATCAACGCCGAGACCCTTCCGCCCTGATCCCCGCGGCGTGAGGTGCGCGCGATCGAGGAGCCGCTGCGCCAGATCGTGACCAACGCGC
>Ga0302320_10022945_pt1 | contig 12284 bp, 6 predicted proteins | sample Bog_T0_3_FD_202130 | JGI IMG/M metagenome (GOLD analysis project Ga0302320, IMG submission 202130) | Peat permafrost microbial communities from Stordalen Mire near Abisko, Sweden - Bog_T0_3 | ecosystem: Environmental > Terrestrial > Soil > Wetlands > Peat | place: Sweden: Abisko, Stordalen Mire...
GCTTGGTCGCCATGGTCAGGAAATCCGGACCCGCGCCGGACAGCACGGGATTGCCGGAGATGACGATGATCGGCGTCAGCGGCTGCTGCGCGTGAACCAGCCGCATGGTCTCGATGCCATCCATTCCGGGCATGAAGATATCGAGAAACAACAGATCGAAATCCCCCGCCTCGAAGAGCGCAAGCCCGTTGCGGCCGTCGCTGGCGACGACGACGCTGTGGCCGGCGCGTTCCAGCAACAGCCGGATCGTCGCCTGCACGGCACTGTCGTCGTCCACGATCAGGATTTTTGCCAAACCAGTCTCTCCGGTCGAACGCGCAGTCAGGTCAACGGCAGGTTGAACCGGTGTCGCCGGATTCGCGTTCCAGCGCAAGTACTTCGACACGAAACGTCCGGTTGATTTTTGTTCAAACGATGTCGCTGAAAATTTTCATGTGCACGGTGCCGGGCAGACATGTCAGCGGCCTCGCGCGGATGGATTTTTGATTCGTTCGAAAAATTTGCCGGGAATTTCCAGCACGGCCTCCGTCTTGCTCCGTATTGGTACGGGAGCCGATCTCGACCCTCAGTTAAATTATCGCGGCCACACGATGATCGTTGACCCTGAAAAGTATCCGAGTGTCCGTAGTTGTACCGGGCGACGGATTAACCGCGATGGATGTCATCACCGCTATTTGATTGATTTCCGCAATGGCCATCGAAGATGGCTGCAGAACCGAAGGGCCTTGCAATGTCTCTGCTGTCGCGCGTCAAGATCATCACCAAGATCCTGGCTGTCATCCTGCTGCTTGCCGCGGTCGCGGTCGGCACCAGCTGGCTTGGCATCCGTGCGATGGCCTCGCTCAACGCCGGCGCCGACAATATGAGCGCGGCGGCGCAGCGCGCACTGGAGGCGGCCAGAGCCAATCAAAGCGTGATCGCGCTGAATCGGGCGGAGTTTCGCGTCGCGCTGGATCCAAGTGCGGAAACCCGGTCGGCGGTGCATGGCGTGATCGACGAACAGACCAAGCTGTTCAATGAGCGGCTGGCCGATCTCGGCAGGACCCGCGACGAGCAGGCGATGATCATGTTGCCCGCCGTCAAGGAGGCGATGGCCGACTATCAACGCAGCCTTCAGAATACGCTGGCGCTCGCCGATGGCGCCAAGAACGTGCAGCTTGGCGACGTGACGATTCAGTTGCGCGATTCCGCCATGAAGAGCCGCGCCGCCGCGGAGAAACTGCAAGGCTCCGTCAAGGCTGTTGCCGACCGGCTGATAGAAAGGGTGGAGTATTTTTCCAAAGCGGCCAGCGACGAATACGAGACCACGTCACGGCAGTTGATGGTCGTCGCTACGACCGGCATTATTCTGGGCATCGCTTTCGGCTACCTGATCGGCCAATTTGGGATTGTCAAGCCGGTCAACCTGCTGAAAGCGGTAATGGAGGCATTCGCGCGCAACGATCTGAAGGCCGACGTCCCCGGCGTCGAACGCCGCGACGAACTCGGCGACATGGCGCGCACCGTCGAGGTCTTCAAGAACAACGGGCTCGAGGTCGAGCGGATGCGGGCGGATCAGCAGGCCGCCGAAAAGCGCAACGCCGAGCAGCGCAAGGCGGACATGATCAAGCTCGCCGACGGTTTCGAAAGCGCCGTCGGTGAAATCATCGACACCGTCTCCTCGGCCTCGACCGAACTGGAAGCATCGGCGGGAACGCTGACCAAAACCGCCGAGCGGGCCCAGGAAGTCACCACGACCGTGGCAGCCGCCTCCGAGGAGGCATCGACCAACGTGCAGTCCGTGGCCTCGGCGACTGAAGAACTGACGTCGTCGGTCCACGAGATCAGCCGTCAGGTGCAGGAATCGGCGCGGATGGCCGGAGAGGCGGTCGATCAGGCGCGCAAGACCAATGATCGCGTCAGTGAATTGTCCAGGGCGGCGAGCCGTATCGGCGACGTCGTCGAGTTGATCAATACCATCGCGGGACAGACCAACCTGCTGGCGCTCAATGCCACCATCGAGGCGGCGCGCGCCGGCGAGGCCGGCCGCGGCTTTGCCGTCGTCGCTTCCGAAGTCAAGGCGCTGGCGGAGCAGACCGCGAAGGCGACCGGCGAGATCGGTCAGCAGATCAGCGGCATCCAGGCCGCAACCCGGGAATCGGTGAACGCCATCCAGGAGATCGGCGGCACCATCGAGCGGCTGTCGGAAATTTCATCGACGATCGCGGCGGCGGTGGAAGAGCAGGGCGCGGCGACGCAGGAAATTTCCCGCAACGTCCAGCAGGCGGCCGAGGGCACGTCCCAGGTCTCAGCCAATATCGTCGACGTGCAGCGCGGCGCCGGCGAAACCGGATCCGCATCTGCACAGGTTCTCTCGGCGGCGCAGTCGCTGTCGCGCGACTCCAGCCGGCTCAAGATGGAAGTCGGCAAGTTCCTGGATACGGTGCGCGCGGCCTGAGGAAAAAATCCGGCGCGTTGCAGCGGCGGTGCTGCGCTCCCTCCCCGCGCTTGCGCGGGAGGGTCGGGGTTGGGAAAGCCGCTTGCCTCTTCGCCAGTTGCTTAGGCGAACAAATCGGCAGTCCTCATGCAGCGCCCCCACCCCACCCTCCCCCGCGAAGAGCGGGAGACGGAGTGAGGGGACGGCGATCGTGGCCTGAACCGATCGGTTTCATGGAACCGATTCACCAGGCCACGGCCGACGGGTTGCTTGTCGCGTACGGCAGCGCGCCCGTGGCCGCCATCACGACGTTGCGGCCGAATTTTTTTGCGCGGTAGAGTGCATGGTCGGCGTTCTCGACCAGCGTCTCTGCTGTACCTTCGCCACCGGCCATGGCCGCAACTCCCGCGCTGACCGTCACTATGCCGTTGATGTTCGCGTCGTGGGGAATGCCCAATTCCATGATCGCGTTGCCGATGCGTTCGCCGATCATCACCGCGCCGTCCTCGTCGGTATTAGGCAGCAACACCACGAATTCTTCGCCGCCATAACGCGCAGCCAGGTCGGCTGGCCGCAAGATGGCTCCGGCGATAGCTCCGCCGACGCGTCTCAGGCAATCGTCGCCGGCTGGGTGGCCGTAGAGGTCGTTGAAGGTCTTGAACCAATCGACGTCGATCATGATCAGGGCGAGTATCGTCTGCTCGCGCCTGGCGCGAAGACGTTCCTTTGCCAGCGTCTCGTCGAAGGCGCGACGATTGGCGAGACCCGTGAGTCCGTCTTGCGAGGCGAGGATTTGCAGACGGCGGTTGGCGAGGGCGAGTTCGTCCTCCACGGCCTTGCGCGCCGAGATATCGCGAACCGCGCCGATGATGCCGGCCATCGCGCCGGTTTCGGAATCCCTTATCGCGCGAAACCGCGCCTCCACCCAGACCCAGCTTCCGTCGCGATGACGGATGCGATTGACGATGGACTGATGCGTCGCACGACCCGTTTTCAGGGTCTGAAACACGAGTTCAAGGCGACCCGCATCGTCCGGATGCGCCATGCTGAGCGGTTTGACGCCGAGCATCTCCTCGGGCTCGTAGCCCAACAATTCGCGGCAGGCCGGAGAAACGTAGCGGCGCACCAGATCCCGATCGAGCTGGAAAACCATATCGCTGCTATTCTCGGCCAGCATGCGATAGCGCGCTTCGCTTTCGTGGAGGCGCTGCTCCGCCAAGACGCGGTCCTGGATGTCGCGTCCGACGGAATGGATAGCGGTGACGCGGCCATCACTGTCGGTCAGCGCCCGATTGGTCCAGGCCAGCCATCGCTTCTCGCCGCCCGGCAGCGTGACCTGGTTTTCGTCCTCAATGCTGCCTTTGGTAGCGCAGACATGCCGCAGATGTTCGGCGAGCGAAAGACGATGCTCCTGGGGCACGAACTCGAACAGATTCCGGCCGATCATCTCATCGGACTGTTTGCCGTAGAACGCGGCGTAGGCGCGGTTGACGTACTGAAGCTGACCACCCGGACCAGCGAGCGAAACCAGCTCGGACTGGTCCTCAACCAGTCCGCGGTAACGCGCTTCGCTTGCGACCAACTGATGTCTTGCGCGGACCAGTTCCGTCACATCGGTGATGACCGCGACCGAAACAGAGCCGAGCGGACCTTTGTCGAGGATGGCTGACAGCAGGACGTCCAGGACGCTGCCATCCTTGCACACCATCTGATACTGCACGTTATCGCAACGGCCGGTCCGGAAGAATTCCGGTAACACCACGCGAACCGCGTGGTCGCGCGACTCAACGGTCAGAAAATCCGAGGAGGGACGCCCCAGAACTTCTTCGCGGGCGTAGCCTAGTTTCCCAAGCCAGGCATCGCTGACCGACACCAGACACCCGTTCCCGTTGATCGAGTGGACCATGGCCGGCACGGCGACGGCGCGGCGATCCACTTCCGCGCGGAGCCGCGCTTCGAAGTCAGCATCCGCTTCTCTTGGCGTTACGCGCGGCATCGTGCCTGGCTCATGGCACGGCGCGTCAGCGAAACGGTTTGGCGCTCGCGGCAATCTTCGTTCTCCGTCCGTGAGAGACAACCTCGTTATCCGAGCCTTGTCGATTTGAGTTACCGTCGCGTGAATTGGCAGTATTGCGAGCCGCACAAAGCACCGTATCGGCTAGATCGGACTCGATTTGTAGCCCTGTCTGCGTCGCTCCTCACGCTGCATGCAAACAAGATGAGTTTTCGGGGGCGGCCGAGGGGCAAAACGATACAAGTGCGCGGCGCAGCTGATTTGACGGACGCATGCCGGCGCGTTGTCAATCGCATTGAACAGCTCCATGGGCAACGAGATCGTCGGCGATTCCCCTGATCACACCGTAGTTGTACGGTGCCGCTATTTTATCATCGCTTAAAACATCGATGAAAAGGTGGCCATCGCCCGAATGGCGCTTCCCTTTTGAAGCGCTGGCCAAAAGATGCGCAGGGCGCAAGCACTTCTCCGAAGTCTCCTTTAAAGGATGAAATTGATGTCGATTTTCAATCTCCGTATCGGTGGCCGGCTCTACGGCGGCTTTGGCGCACTGGTGCTGTTCGGCGCGGCGCTCGCTGCCTTCGGGGTCTGGCAGTTGTGGGCGATTGAGACTGGCGTCGACGGAATGTCGCAGCAATCGCAGAATGCACTCCGGGTCGTGCAGATGTCGAGCGAGCTGCAGGCGGTCCGCCGCGCCATCCTGCGCTATCAGTTCGATCACGACGAGGCCTCCTACGCTGAAGCCGAGAAGCGGCTGGCGGATACCGCTGCGATGCTCGAGGTCGCGGTCAAGACCACTTTGTCGGAAGATCGTCGTGCCGCCTACAAGGAAATTCAAGGGACCGTTGACGAACTGAAGGCCAAGTGCGCCGAACTGGGTGGTGCGGTCAAGCAGTTCATCGCCGGCAGGGACTTGCTGTTCTCCGACGGCGACCAGATGGCGGCGGATGTTCAGAAATTCTCCGACGCCGCGAAGGGCAGCGATTTTGCGCCGGACGCCGATGCGCTCGTCGCCAAGGTGCTGCTGGTTCGTGTTGCGAACTGGCGCTTCCTTGCCACCCGCGATCCCAAGGGGCGCGACACTTTCAAGGTCGATCTCGGCAAGGCTCAGATGCAGATTTCCGAGATTGAAAAGAAGGACCTGCCGTCGAATCTGGCGGCGCTGGTAGGCCCGGTCAAGGCAGGCATCGGTAAGTATGCCGTGGCGTTCGAGAAGGCCTCGGTCAACCTGCTGCTCGGCGACGAGGTCTACTACAAGGCCGTGACACCGCTGACGAAAACTGCGGTCGACACCATCGAAAAAGTAAAGACCGGTATCGAGGCAGCGTTCGCAAGCACCACGGAGAATGCCAAGCGCCGCGTCAGCGGTACGGTCACTACGCAGGAAATCGTGTCCGGCATTGCCGCCGGGTTCGGCCTGCTGGTGGCCTTCTTCATCGCCCGCGGCATCACCCGCCCGCTCGCCGAACTGGTCAGCGACGCCGGCCGGCTCTCCAGCGGCGACACCACGGCGGAATTCAAGACCGCGCAGCGCTCCGACGAAATCGGCCAGGTGGCCGGTGCAGTCGCGAAGTTCCGCGACAACGTCATCGCTCAGCAGGAGGCCGCCAAGAGCTTTGCCCAGGAAGTCGAGGCGCGCGAAGCGCTCAACAGCGGCATGGAGAGCGCGGTAGAAGGCTTCCGCAGAACCGCCGACGAATTGCTGACGACGGTCGGCGAGAACGCCGGGGTAATGAAGCAGACCGCCGAAGCTCTCACCAACATTTCCGGCGAGGCCACCAAGCAGGCCGCGGCGGCAGCCGCCGCCTCGGAGCAGACTGCGACCAATGTTCAGACGGTTGCCGCGGCCGCCGAACAGCTCACCAGTTCGATCCAGGAGATCGGCCGCCAGATCGAGCTGTCGAATTCGACCGTGCGCACCGCAGGCGCGGTCACCGCGCGTTCGGAAACCGAGATCGAAGGCCTGGCCAAAGCCGCGCAAAGCATCTCCTCGGTGGTGGACCTGATCCAGGCCATTGCCGCGCAGACCAATTTGCTGGCGTTGAACGCGACCATCGAGGCGGCGCGTGCGGGTGAAGCCGGCCGCGGATTTGCCGTCGTGGCGCAAGAGGTCAAGTCGCTGGCCGAACAGACCGCGAAGGCCACGCAGGAGATCGCCCAGCATGTCACGGGCATCCAGAACTCGACCAGCACCGCGGTGGCCTCGGTCAAGGAAGTCGGCGTCGCCATGCGCCAGATCGACGAAGTGACAACCGCGATCGCCAGCGCCGTGGAGCAGCAGGGCGCGGCGACCCGCGAAATCTCGCAAAACGTGCAGATGGCGGCTTCCGGCACCCAGACCTTGGCGTCGAGCATCTCGACGGTCAATAACGCGATCGAGGAGACCAACCGCTCCGCCGACCATGTGCTGGACGCTTCCGGCAAGGTCGCCATCGCCGCGACCAGTCTGGCCGAACAGGTCAAGGCGTTCTTCATCACGCTGCGCCGTGGTCCGATGGATCGGCGCGAGCAGGACGATCCGAACTTCAAGGGCCCGAACCGCCGTGAAGGCGGCGCGCGGGATCGTTCGGGCGGAAGCATCCGCGACCGCAAAGCCGCCTGATGTGAGGGACTTGATGCGCATGTCCGTCTTGATGACGGCAATGCGCATTCCGGCCGCTGGCTTCGGTCTGCGTCAATGCATGCCGTAGTTGTACGGACGCGATGTTTCATCCCAGGTTAAATTGTCAATGAGATGGTGACCATGACGAACGCGCGCCGCCTTTCGGGCATGAATCCGGCCATCGATGCGTGCTGATGCTACCGACGAATTCTGACCTCGCCATTCGAGGAAAAATCCTTTTCGAGAGGTTCGAATGTCGTTTCTCGCCCGCTTCAAGGTTCTGACCAAGATCCTCGCCATCGTCATATTCATGTCGGCGATTGCAGTCGGCCTGAGCTGGCTCGGCATAACCTCGCTGGCCCGACTCGATAATGGATCGAGCGAAATAAGCCGCGTGTCGAAGCGGGCACTGACCGCCGCGCTCGCCAATCAGGAAGTCATCGGAACCAACCGTGCCGAATTCCGGTTGGCGATCGATCCGAGGCCGCAGAATGTCGCGGAGACCAAAAAGGCGATCGAACGGCAAATGGCCACTTTCGAGGAGGGCCTGCAAAACCTCGGCCAGACCCGTGACGAAAAGGCGAAGGCGTTGCTTCCGGCGGTCAACGACGCGCTGGCCGAATACAAGAGAAATCTCCAGGAAACGATTCGCCTTGCCGATGCCGCTGGCGATGTCGAGGTCGTCGAGAAAATAGCCACGCTTCGCGACGCCGCATTAAGGAGCCGGGTCGTGTCGGACAAACTGCGGGCCAGCGTCCGCGCCGTCTCGAACCGGCTGATCGAGCGGGTCGACGATTACACAAAGCAAGCCTCGGACGAGTACGCGTCAAAATCCTGGCTGATGATCATCGCAGCCTCTGTTGGCGTCCTGCTCGGTCTGGTCGCGGGTTTTGTGGTCGCCCGGTTCGGCATCGCCAACCCGATGGCCGAGCTGGTGAAGGATTCCGAGCGGTTGTCGGGCGGCGATACCTCGGCCGAATTCAGAACCACGCAGCGCGCCGATGAAATCGGCCTGGTTTCAAGCGCGGTCGCGAAGTTCCGCGACAACGTCATCGCCCAGCAGGAGGCCGCCAGGAGCTTCGCGAGCGAAGTCGAGGCCCGCGAGGCGCTCAACCGCAACATGGAAAGCGCGGTCGAAGAATTCCGCACGACGTCAAGCGGTCTGCTTGCGCTGGTCGGAGAAAACGCCGGCGTCATGCGGCACACCGCCGAAGCCCTGACCGGCATCGCCGGTGAGGCGACCAAGCAGGCAGCTTCGGCCGCGGCGGCTTCCGAGCAGACCGCGAGCAACGTGCAGACGGTCGCCGCCGCCGCCGAAGAACTGACCAGTTCGATCGTGGAAATCGGCCGGCAGATCGAGCTGTCGAATTCGACCGTCCGTTCCGCCGCCGCCACGACGGAGCGCTCGGAGGCCGAGATCGAGGGTCTGGCGCAGGCCGCCCAGAGCATCTCTTCGGTGGTGGATTTGATCCAGGCCATTGCCGCGCAGACCAATCTGCTGGCGCTCAATGCGACCATCGAGGCTGCGCGCGCGGGCGAGGCCGGCCGTGGTTTCGCCGTGGTGGCGCAGGAGGTCAAGTCGCTCGCCGAGCAGACCGCGAAAGCGACCAAGGAGATCGCCCAGCATGTTGCTGATATCCAGACCTCGACCGGCACGGCCGTGGCTTCGGTCAAGGAAGTGAGTGTTGCGATGCGCCAGATTGACGGCGTGACCACGGCGATCGCCGGCGCGGTCGAACAGCAGGGTGCCGCAACCCGCGAAATCTCGCAAAACGCGCAGATGGCGGCTTCCGGGACCCAGACGCTGGCGTCGAGCATCGCGACGGTGAATGCCGCGATCGGCGAGACCAACCGATCCGCCGATCAAGTGCTCGATGCGTCGGGCAAGGTATCGACCGCCGCCGAGCGCCTCGCCACCGAGGTCCAGGCGTTCTTCGTCAAACTTCGCAACGGTCCGATGGATCGCCGCAAGGAGGAAGATCCGAACTACAAGGGGCTGGAGCGGCGCGAAGGCAATACGCAGGGTCGCGCCGGCGGAATTCAGAATCGCAAGGTCGCGTGATCAAGACGGCCTCGCCGACAGCGAGGCTCGATCCACCGCAGTCCCCTCGCAACGAAAGAACTTGATGCAGACCTCTTTATCGAAACTCGGCATTCGCGGCCGGCTGCTGGCCGGCTTCGCCCTGATATGCCTGCTGCTGGCGGCGACCGTGTCCTATACGGTCTACGCGGTGTCCGACATATCCTGGCGCGTCAAGCAGGTCGTCGATCTGCGCGCGCCGGTGGCGATTGCGAGCACCCAGCTGGTCGGCAATCTCTATTCCACGCTGTCGACGCTGCGCGGCTATCTTCTTACCGGCGATGAGCAGGGCAAGCAGAATCGCGCCGCGATGTGGAGCGAACTGGACCAGACCGCCCGGGAGTTCGACCGGCTGGCCGCTGGATTCACCAGCCCCGAGAACAAGGAGATATGGAGCGCAGCCAAAGTGCTGATCGCCGAGTTTCGCGAGGCGCAGGCCAAGGCCGAAAGCGTCGCTTTCACCGCCGATGCCTATCCGGCCACCAAATTGCTTTCGACCGAGGCGGCGCCGCTGATCGCGACCATGTTCGGCGAAGTCACCGGGATGATCAACGAAGAGGAGACGCTGGAGGCGAGTCCGGAGCGCAAGCATCTGTTGAAGTCTCTGGCCGATGTGCGCGGCAATCTCGCCGCGGCCGGCTCCCAGCTTCGGCTCTATGTGGCGTCGGGCGAAGCCTCCGACCGCGAGAAATTCGCAAGCCCGCTGGCGAATTTCAAATCGGCGCTGGCACAGGTCGCGACCCAGAAAAGTCTGCTCACCGCTACTCAGAAATCAGCCTATGAGGCCATTGTAAAAGCCGAGGCAAGCTTCGCGGCCCTGCCGGAAAAGATCTTTGCCATCAGGCAGTCGCCGCAATGGAACGCGCCGGTTTTCCTGCTCACCACCGAAGCCGCGCCCCGCGCGCTGCAGATCCTCGACCTGCTCGACGGCAAGAAGCAGGCCGACGGCACCCGCTCGGGCGGGATCAAGACCAATCAGCAGGCGATGCTGGCGCAGGATTCGCGCGTTGCCGAACACGAGGTTGATACGCTGCTGCTGGCGCAATGGTGCCTGCTCGTGATCGGCCTCGGCATGGGCGTAACCATCTCACTGCTGGTGGCCCGCTCCATCACCCGCCCGATCGCCGAACTGGTTGGGGATGCCAGGCGGCTGTCCGGCGGCGATACATCGGTGCAATTCAAGACGGCGTCGCGCAGCGACGAGATCGGTCAGGTGTCCGTCGCCGTCGCGCAATTCCGCGACAATGTGATCGCGCAGCAGGAAGCCGCCAGGAGCTTTGCCGGGGAAGTCGAGGCGCGCGCAGCCCACAGCCGCAACATGGAGGGCGCGGTCGAGGGCTTCCGCAGTTCCGCCAGAGAGGTGCTGGCGACGGTCAGCGAGAATGCCGGGATCATGAAGCGGACCGCCGAGGGCCTGACCGGGATTTCCGGTGAGGCGACCACACAGGCGGCCGCGGCCGCCTCGGCGTCGGAACAGACCGCCAGCAACGTGCAGACCGTCGCTGCCGCCGCCGAACAGCTCACCAGTTCGATCCAGGAGATTGGCCGTCAGATCGCGCTGTCGAACACGACCGTTCGCTCCGCCAGCGCCGTCACCGCGCGTTCGGAGACCGAAATTGAAAGTCTTGCGCAAGCCGCCCAAAGCATCTCTTCGGTGGTCGATCTGATCCAGGCCATCGCCGCGCAGACCAACCTGCTCGCGCTCAACGCCACCATCGAAGCCGCCCGCGCGGGCGAGGCCGGCCGCGGATTTGCCGTGGTGGCGCAGGAAGTAAAATCGCTGGCCGAACAAACCGCGAAGGCGACCAAAGAGATCGCCCAGCATGTCGCGGGCATCCAGACCTCGACCGGCACCGCCGTGGCCTCGGTCAAGCAGGTCGGGGTCGCGATGCGCCAGATCGACGAGGTGACCACGGCGATCGCCAGCGCGGTGGAGCAGCAGGGCGCGGCGACCCGCGAGATATCGCAGAACGTTCAGATGGCCGCCTCCGGCACACAGACATTGGCGTCGAGCATCTCGACCGTCAACGACGCGATCGGCGAGACCAACCGCTCGGCTGACCAGGTGCTCGATACCGCCAACAAGGTGTCTGGTGCCGCCGAGCGTCTCACCAGAGAGGTCCAGGAGTTCTTTGTCGCGCTGCGCAACGGTCCGATGGATCGCCGCGACGACGAGGATCCGAATTTCAAGGGCCCGAATCGCCGCGGAGGCGGCGCCCGGGACCGATCGGGGTCAGCCCGGGACCGCAAAGTCGCGTGACGCGACGCCTCAGGCGCCGATGCACTCGCGCAGCGCCGCGGCGACGCGCTCCGCGGTGTAGGGTTTTGGCAGGAACACCCCGCCATCCGGCAAGCCGGATACCTTCGGGTGTCCTGACGTGGCAATGATCTTGATCGAGGGCCATCTGCGGTTGACTTGCTTGACAAGTTTCAGGCCGTCAATCGAGCCGGACAACCGGATATCGGTAAATACCACCTTGACGTCCCGCCGCGTTTCGAGCACCGCAAGCGCCCGTTCGGCATTTTCCACCTCGATAATTTCGAAGCCGCGATCGCTGATCATTTCCGCCGCGCTCATGCGCGACAGGAATTCATCCTCGACAATGAGAACGACCGGCCGCCTCGCCGTTGCGTCTCCGGCGGCGCGACCCGCTTCGCCCCACTGTGATTGCAGCGAAAGGGTAGTTCTGAAAACGACTCGGCCCGAATCATCGCGCACGCTGACCTGAATGACGCGGTCACGCGCATCATGCGCAGCGTCCCTGAACACCGATGCGACAAACGCGGCGGCTTCGCGCGGGACTACCCTGGGGTCGGTCAATTCGGTGCCTATGGTGTCGACGTAATCGGCTTTTCCGTCATCGAGATCGAAAAAATATCGCGACATCGCTCTCCTCTCCGGTGTGTCATCATCATCTGGCCGCCGCTTGCGTGCGGCGCGCCATACGCGTAAATGCATCCATGGCGCTCTCCAGCAGCACGCGGGGAGCACAAGGCTTTCTCTGTCGTTGGGTCTCTTGTTGGGTCGCTCTGGTGTCGGCGCCAAAGGCTCGCAGGTTGCAATGGCGGAATCATGCCACGGTTTTCAAAAGTCTCAAGCACAATCAGTGGATGTTCTGTGCGCCATATGCACGGCAATGGGCACAGTGAAATGTCGGGACACACTCCCCGC
>Ga0302320_10022948_pt1 | contig 12283 bp, 9 predicted proteins | sample Bog_T0_3_FD_202130 | JGI IMG/M metagenome (GOLD analysis project Ga0302320, IMG submission 202130) | Peat permafrost microbial communities from Stordalen Mire near Abisko, Sweden - Bog_T0_3 | ecosystem: Environmental > Terrestrial > Soil > Wetlands > Peat | place: Sweden: Abisko, Stordalen Mire...
TTACGTCGCCCTGCAGTATGTCGCCCGCAAGCTCCCCGATGACGTTTTCCGCCTCGCCCAGGACGAAATGCGGGATCTCGGGAAAGTCCCGGTAGCCGGTTCGAAACAACGGTCCGCCGGCGATGACCGTCCTGGAAAGCGCAGCGCAGCGCGCTGCGACCGAATGCGCCGATCGCTTGTGGACGATCATTCCGCTCAGGAATACATAGTCGGCCCAGCCCAGATCCTCATCACTGAGATCGGTGACATTCATGTCCACCAGGCGCAGTTCCCAGTCGGGCGGGAGCATGGCCGCAACGGTCAGCAGTCCGAGCGGCGGGAACGCCGCACGCTTCCTCACGAAGCTGAGGGCATGCGCGAAACTCCAGAAGGTATCCGGAGTACGCGGGTATACAAGCAGGACTTTCATCCACAGCAAGCTATCGGAACACAATGCCGGTGTCTGTACGCAGATGTACCAACGCGTAAGTCACCGCCGTGGCGGCATGTGCGGTCCCGTACAGATCTCTACGCACAAAGAACGACACACTTTACACCGTAATGGACGTTACGCCGATCCTCCTCGTGGCTGTCATGAAGGCCGTATGCGTCCTCCGATTGTTTCACAACCAAAGAGACACATCATGAACGTAAAAACCCTGATGGCCATTGCTGGCCTGACATTGTTCGCTCTCGTAACCAGCCCGGCGTCCTACGCCCGCACCAAGGCCGAGATCAACGCAAGCGCCGACAAGGCCCTGCAACGCTTTTACGCCATCAGCCCCCGCAACAAGGAACTGGCGGACAAATCCGCGGGCGTATTGATATTCGGTCGTGTGACCAAGGGCGGCGCCGGGATTGCGGGCGAGTTCGGTGAGGGCGTGCTGCGCGTCAGTGGCAGCGCGGTCGACTACTACAGTGTGACGTCCGGCTCGGTCGGGCTGACGCTCGGGGTCGCTCATCACAGCGAAATCATCCTGTTCCAGACACCCGCGGCGCTGGACAAGCTGCAGAAGAGCGACAACTGGTCAGTCGGTGCAGATGCCTCCTTTGCCCTGGTGAAGAAGGGTGCCGGCGGCCAGTACGATACGGAGACGCTGAGCAAGCCGATCCTCGGGTTTATCTTCCACGAGAAGGGGCTGCTCGCAGATCTGTCCTTTGAGGGCTCGAAGATCACGAAGATCAAGACCGCCGACTGAACGCCGGGCACTGCGGCGGTGGTACGCGCTGTGCGCAGCCATCGTCCGCAGGCCCCGCACTCTGTACGGCGACGTACGGATCCGGGCCTGAGCGTCCATTAGCATTGACCGGCACTGCCGCTGCAGCGCACCGGTTATTTATCGGCCAACTCTGTCGAGGAACACATCATGAGCATCAACAAGGATCAGGTACAGGGGCGTTCACAGGAGGCCCAGGGCAAGGTCAAGGAAGTCGTCGGGCACGCCGTGGGCAACAAGACTCTGGAGGCTAGAGGTAACATCCAGAAGAACGTCGGCGCTGTCCAGGCCTCGGTCGGCGACGCCGAGTCGGACATCGACACGGCAATCAAGAAATCCTGAGAAACGGAGGAGCCATGAACATCAAGTTAGCGGGATCGCTGGTGTTGCTGGGAGCCTTGCTCGGCCCCGGGGTGGTGCAGGCCGCCGACACCACGACCGACACCACCGGGCAGTATCTGGACGATGCGACCATCACCGCCAAGGTCAAGGCTGCGTTCGCTTCAGACAAGTGGATCAAGGGGCGTGACATCAGCGTGCGTACGGACCATGGTGTCGTCGATCTGACCGGAACCGTGAACAGCAAGGATGAATCCGACCGTGCCACGGAACTGGCAACGAACGTGAAGTCCGTAACGGCTGTGCATAACAACCTGACGGTCACCTCGCACTAGCGGCCCGGGCACGGCGCGAGCGCTCGCGCCGTGCCCGCCTGTCGCGGAAGACTGTGTACGTTTGCGCCCCGACGGCCCTTCGCGGCCATGGTTAATTGAGAACGACTGGCGGTCAACGGAGATCCATATGTATATCGGCGGTGGCATTGTCGGAACCCTTCTCGTGGTATGTCTCGTCGTCTGGCTGGCTCGCAGGGTATAGAGGCCTATAAATGAGTCCCGCCGAACAGGTGCATGCTGTAGCGATCGATGCAGGCACAAACCCGCGGCGGAACCACCTGCTGGCGGCTCTTCCGGACGAACAGTGGCAGCGGTGGTCGCCGCATATCGAGCACGTCGACCTGTCGCTCGGTCGGATACTGTATGAGGCCGGCGACGTACTGAGTCACGTATATTTCCCCACGACCTCGATCGTCTCGCTGCTCTACGTGATGCGCGACGGTCAGTCGGCCGAGATTGCTGTTGTCGGCAACGAAGGCGTCGTCGGGGTGTCGCTGTTCATGGGCGGCGAGTCAACGGCCAGCCGCGCGCGCGTGCAGAGTGCAGGCGGCGCTTTTCGCCTGACTGCGGCGCTGATGAAGCAGGAGTTCGATCGTGGGGGACCGGTGCTGCACCTGTTGCTGCGATATACGCAAGCCCTGATGACGCAGATGGTGCAGACCGCGGCCTGCAACAAACACCATACCCTCGACCAGCAGTTCTGCCGCTGGCTGCTGCTGAGCCTGGACCGGCTGCAGGGCACGGAGATGCTGATGACGCCGGATCTGATTGCGAACATGCTGGGTGTCAGCCCCGCAATCGCCACGGACGGCGCCCTCAAGCTGCAGAAGGCCGGGCTCATCGACTACACCCAGGGCCGCATCCGGGTACTGGACCGTCGCGGGCTGGAGAAGCGCTCCTGCGAGTGTTACGGGGTCGTGCGGACGGAATATGACCGGCTGTTGCCGGAGAAAAAGGCGGCTTAACCGGATCCGCCGCGACGAAAGCTCGGCGCTGGTGCGCCGAAGGCAATTGTCGCAAGCCTTCTCAGTTGAACAGCCGGGGATCGATCGCCGCGGCCATCGCGGCGTAACCCGCATCGTTCGGATGCAGGTGATCGCCACAATCGAACGCCGCCGACAACCGGGTCGGGTGCGCCGGATCGCGCAGCACCCGGTCGAAATCAATGACGGCGTCGAAAGCTGCGCGCGTACGGATCCACGCATTCACCGCCGCACGCTTGGCTTCGCCTTCTGCAGAATAATAGGGCTCGCCTGAGTCGCCGAAGGGTGTCAGCGTTGCGCCGTAAATCCTGAGGCCCTTGCCGTGCGCGCGCTCGATCAGCTGTGCGAGTGCGCCGATCAGGTCCTCGCTGCCGACCGCCTCCGCCGGGTGTTTCAGGTAACCCGGCAGACCGATGTCGTTGATACCCTCGAGGACGATGACGTGGGTGAGGCCGGGCTGCGCCAGTACGTCCCGATCGAACCTCGCCAGCGCATTCGGACCGATCACGTCGTGCAGGAGGCGATTGCCGCTGATCCCCTGATTCAGGATCCCCATGGCCGAGCGGCCATCGGGTGAATTCAACCTCCTGGCGAGCTGATCGGGCCAGCGGCGATTGGCATCGGTCGTCGACCCGTAGCCATCGGTAATCGAATCCCCCAGTACTGCAACGGCTCCTGTCGATCGCGGCGCGATGAGCTCAACGCCTGCGAGCAGGTACAGGGAAGTCGACACGATCGCTCCGGGAAGCTCTGGCGCCGCAACCGCGTTGCCGGGCGATGAGATGTAGGTTTCCTGGCTGCCGAGCTGATGCCAGGTCAGGGGCCCGCTGGAACCCGGGAGATAAAGACTGATCGCGAGATCGGCCAGGGGCGCGACGTCCAGATCGACCGGATCGCTGAGCACGAGGGCACCCGCCGGAATGAGCACAGAGGTTTTTCCGTCGAAGCTCAGCGCCCGATCGGATTGCGGGTCGATCGAGGAGCCTCGCAGGTGTAATGCGAGATGTGCGGCACCGACTTTCAGGGATGCCGTTCCATACGCATTCGAAAGACGAATGCGCAAGCGGTGGCCGCCAAGACTGATATGCGCGAACTCGCGCAGGGTCTGGTTCGAGAAGCCTGCATTCTCTCCGTCGGGCAATGCGTCAGCGGGCATCGGGCTCATGGTCCAGGTGGCAACCCAATGGTTGCCCTCCTCGAACCCTGCGAATGCCAGTCCTGCATACCGCAGCTCAACCGCACTGCAGACGAGAACAAAACCGAGGATCATGAGTCCTCGCCTTACTGCATCGACCCCTCGGATGGTGTCTATTATCATATGCAATATATGAGTAAGCGTTCCCTGACATGCAGAGTTCCGGTTCCACCCGGGCACCCGGGCCGCAATCCCTGCGCCTCGCCAAAGTCCGGGAGCCGCCGGGTCACCCCGCACCGCCATGGTAAAGTTTTCCACCCATGACTGACTCAACCGCAGCGGATTCGTCGGACATTTCAGCCTTGCTGGAGCGATGGTCGCGCGGAGAAAAGCAGGCCTATGACCAGCTTCTGGCCCATCTGTATGGGGATATTCACGCCATTGCGGTCCGCCAGCTGCACGGCGAGCGCCATCTGACCATTCGCCCCACGGCCCTTGTCCACGAAGTGTACCTGCGCCTCGCGGAACTTCGCCACATGCAGTGGCAGGACCGCGCGCATTTTCTGTGCATGGCGGCCAAAGTGACCCGTCAGGCGCTGGTGGATGAGGCGCGGCGACGGCGGGCTGAGAAGCGCGACGGCGGCTGGCCGGTGACGCTGAGCGATACCAATCTGGGGGCCAGCGAGGCAGCTTACGATGCGCTCGACGTAGATTCCCTGCTCGGCGAGCTGCAGCAATTCGACGCGGTTGCCGCGGATATCGTCGCACTGAGAGTGTTCGGCGGTTTGTCGATCGAAGAAGCGGCCGAGGCGTTGAAACTATCCGTGGCGACCGTCAATCGGCGCTGGGTGACGGGCAAATCGTGGCTGGCCCGGGAACTGACCCGGGAGGCGTAGCCGTGGCCGACGGTGGCGCCCGGGCGCGGGCGTACCGGCTTTTTGCCGCGGCGCTGGATTATCAGGGCGAGTGGCGCGATCAGTTCCTGACGCGCGAGTGCAACGGCGACCCGGCGATTCGTGCCGAAGTCGACGCCTTGCTGAACATCGCAACGAGCGAACTCGCAGTCACCGGCGCTCTGCTGCCCGCGCCCGAGCGGTACCGCGAGGATCTCACGGGCCAGACTTATGGGCATTTCCGCCTGACTCAGCACATCGGCGAGGGCGGGATGGGCGTCGTGTATCGGGCCGAGCGCAGCGATGGCGTACAGCAGTCTGTCGCCATCAAGCTCCTCTCGACGACGGTGGGACAGGCCGGGCGGGCCCGCTTCGAGCGCGAAGCGCAACTGTTGGCCCAGATCGAGCACCCTGCCGTGGCGCGGCTGGTGGACGCCGGCGTGGAGCGTGGTCGCGCGTGGCTTGCCATGGAGTTCGTCAACGGCCTGCGCATCGACGAGTATTGCCGCGCCCGGGGACTGGGCGTCGACGGCGTCGTGGAGCTGCTGGCGCAGCTCGCCGGGGCGGTGGCGGCGGCGCACCGCATGCTGGTGGTCCACAACGACATCAAGCCTGCCAACGTGCTGGTCACGACGGACGGAGACCCGAAGCTGATCGACTTCGGCATCTCCAGGGCGCTGCAGGAAGTGGGCGCCGAAAAGTCGGACGGACCCGCGACGATGGCGGTCGGCCGACTGTTCTCACCCGGATTCGCGGCACCCGAGCAGATCAATGGCGGCCCCGTCACCGTGGCCACCGATATCTTCGGGCTGGGGGCGCTCGCCTATCGACTGCTGACCGGCCGCACGACCTTTGCAGATGCCGTCGAGCCTCTGGACTACATGCTGGCCATCACGCAACGTGACGTGGAGCTGCCGAGCGCGGCCGCACAGCAGTCAGGTCTCCTGGCCCAGGCGCGCGATTTGCGCGGAGACCTCGACGCGATCCTGTGCAAGGCGCTGGAGCGCAATCCCGCGCGCCGCTACGCCTCGGCCATGGAGCTGCAGGCGGACCTGCTGAATTACCTCGCGCGCCGTCCCGTGGCGGCCCGGGTGCCTACGCTGTGGTACCGCACGGCGAAGTTTGTTCGCCGCAACCTGCCGATGGTCAGCTTCGCCGCGATCCTGGTGCTCGGACTCGCCGTTGGCATAGCCCTGATGGAGTTGCAGCGCAGCCGTACGACGCGGGCGCAGGATGTGGCGGCGCGCCGCGCGGAGTTCATCGAAAACCTGCTTGCGTCCGCCGATCCCGCCAGCGACAAACCCAGCGTGACGGTGGCGGCGCTGCTGGACACGGCGGCGCGGGAGCTGGATCACAAGCTCGGCGGCGAACCTCTGGTCGAAGCCTCCATCCTCGGCATGATTGCCAGAACCAACGCGTCACTCGGCCGCTACCCCGAGGGACTCGCGGCCAGTGATCGCGAGCTGGCGATACTCCGCGCGCAGGGCGGCAGCGCACTGGAACTGGGGCGCGCGCTGACGACCCGTGGCGACCTGCTGCGGGAATTCGGCAGATGGTCGGATGCGGTACCGCCGCTGCAGCAGGCGGTGGCGATGCTGCGACCCCTGCAGGTACCCGCGGACCTGTGCAACGCCATGGACACGCTCGGTCTCGTGCTGGCGCGCACCAACCAGGAGAAGGCGGCAGAGGCGATGTACCACGAGGAAATCGCCATCGAGACCAAGGGCGATGCCGCGCTGCGCGCGCAGCGCATCCATCCCATGTTCAACCTGACGGTCCTGCTCGGCGAGTGGGGACGATTCACGGAAGCCGCGGAGTACGGCCGTGACGCGCTGGCGCTCGCGCGCGAGACACTGCCGGCGGATCACCCGGACCTGCTCAGCATCGAAACGGCATATGCCAACATGCTCGGCAACCTGAATCAGCCCGTGACGGCCGAGCCGCTGCTGCGCGAGGTTGTCGCCGCCCAGACGCGGGTGCTGGGGCCCGGGCACAAGGCTACCCTGCTTACGCAGATCGGGCTGGGGCAGAACCTGCTGACCCAGCACCGCTACGAGGAGGCGGCGGCGACCGCGCTGCCGGCGGCACGGTCGCTGGAATCAATGCTGGGCGCAGACAATGCCTATGCGCTGAGCGCCTGGCATACCTATGGCATGGGCGCCTGCGGCAGCCACCAGGAGGCCAAGGGCATTGCCGCCCTGCAGCGCGTGGATGAAGCCAGGCGGCGGGTCTATCCGGCGGGGACCTGGGTCATCTACAACACACAACTCGGCATCGGCCAGTGTCTCTACCACCTGCGCCGCTACGGTGAATCGGAAGCCACGCTGCTGGCCGCGGTTTCCGGCCTGGAAACGGCTCGAGGCAGCGGCTTCAACCGTACCCAGGAGGGGTACCGGGCGCTGGGAGACCTGTATGCGGCCATGGGCAAACCCGACGCGGCGGCGCACTGGCGCAGCAGGATCCTGCCCTAGCCGCCACATGACCGTGGCGCCATTCTTCCCCGGCCTGATACGAAATCCCGAGCCAATACGCCTCTCTCAACAGGGGCTGTCGATTCGCGGCGCTGCCACTTCATGCTGGGGAGAACTGCCGATGAAACGCATTCTGGGTGAACAAGGCACGATCCGGTCGCAGGGTGGAAAGCTGTTCCTTGCATGGCTCGTGGGCGCGCTGGCGGCCAGCGGCCACGCGGTCGCTGCGGGGTCCCCGTCGCCGGCGGTGCCGCGGGTGAGCATCAGCGGGATGCCGCTGAACTTCGAACGGAACCTGGGTCAGGCCCCGGACGAAGTGCAGTATCTCGCCCACGGACCCTCCTATGCGATCGAGTTGTCGGCGCAGGGTGCCGCACTGGGCTTCGCCGGGCAGGGTTCGCTGTCCTCGGGGGTCGTGCGGCTGCGAGTGCAGGGCGCCAATGGCGCCTCGCGGCCGGCGGCCGAGGCGCCGCTGCCGGGGTATATGAATTATTTCATCGGCAACGATCCTTCCAGATGGCGCTCCCAGGTTGCGACCTTCGGCAAGGTCCGTTACCCCGCCATCTATCCGGGCATCGACCTGGTCTACTACGGTACACAGGGCCGTCTGGAATATGACTTCGACGTCGCGCCGGGGGCTGATCCGCGGGACATCCGCGTGAGCTTTGACGGCGCGGAGCGCCTGACGCTAGACCGCGGGGGCAATCTGCACGTCACCACACACGGCCATGATGTCGTGTTCGACCGGCCCGTGGCCTACCAGCATGACGATCGGCGCCACGTCGCCGCTCGCTACCGCGTGCACGGCCGTAGCGTCAGTTTCGACGTCGGGCACCATGATCCGCACCAGAACCTCGTCATCGATCCGGTGCTCGACTATTTCACCTACCTCGGCGGCAGCGGTTCGGACATCGCAGGTCTCGCGGCGCCGACAGGCAGTCCCTTCTTTACGACCGGCCAGACTGCGGCGCTCGATCGTGCAGGCAACCTATATGTCACCGGATACACGGGTTCGACCGATTTTCCCGTCAAAGCGGCCTATGAGTCGGCGCCCGCCAAGATCCCGGGTGGTTCACCGCCATCAGCGTTCGTCACCAAGTTTGCCCCCGATGGCAAAACGGTGATCTTCTCGACTTATCTTGGCGGTACCGTGGGATCGGATCTCGCCGCGAGCATTGCCGTGGACTCGAATGGTAATGCCATCGTGGTGGGTAACACCGGATCTAATGATTTTCCCGTTACCTCCGGGGCCTATCAGACCGTGTGCAACCCCAAGTTCACGGTCGGCTCGTCGGTGCCACTACCGAACTGTCCGGGTGGCGGCGGCATCGCTGCGTTCGTGACCAAGTTCAGTCCGAGCGGTACCTTGCTTTATTCCACGTTCCTGAGCGGTTCCAACACCGGTACCAACGCTTACGCCGTGGCGGTGGACACGACTGGACAGGTGTACGTGGCAGGACTTACTTTCCCCGGCACGGTCGTGCCGACCAGTACCAGTGCGAACCCGCAGATACCCTTTCCGACCACTGCCGGCGCGGTGTTGGCCACCCCGCCCTATTCGACCGGCGTTGGGGGATATCAGAACGTTCTGAGTGCGGAACAGGATGCCTTCATCAGCGTGTTCGATCCCACCCTGAGCACACTCAAGTATTCGTCATTGTTCGGCGAGCCCCAGGTTTCAAACGCAGGCCTCGGGTTCGAGGGCGCCAGTTTCACGGTGGGCGAGGCAGTGACTGTCGATGCCGCAGGCAACTTCTACCTGGCAGGGATCTCGGAAGATGCATCGCTGGAGACCACTGCCGGCGCGTATGAGGCCAACGCATCGAGCTGCGGTACGGTGACGGACAACACGCTGCTGAACTGTGCCTTTGTGGCCAAATTCTCGCCCGTGCCCGTGGGCAGCGGCACGCCCCATCTGATCTACGCCACCTACCTCGGTCATACGGTCGGCGGCAGCTACGGAGATCTGATGAGCGGCATCGCTGCGGATGCGGCGGGGGACCTTTATGTCGCCGGCTGGACCAACCAGGCGACGTTTCCCACCACCCCGGGCGTCTATCAGACGACCTGCAATCAGTACGGGGTCAACGGCAACACTGATTCTGAATGTGCTTCTGCATTCATCGCCAAGCTGAACCCGAACGGCACCGCACTGCTGACGAGCACCTATTTCGGGGGCACAGGGGCGAGCGGTGTCACCGATAACGTCACGGGGGTGGGTCCGATCGTGCTGGATACCGCCGGCAATGTGTACATCAGCGGCACCGCAGCGAACGGGCTGGCTCAGGTCAATCCGCTGGGCAGCAACGACGGCGTCGGCGGTGCGGTCTCGCCCTTCGTTGCGGAGTTCAATCCGGGCCTGACGACGCTGCTGTTCTCGACGCTGTTCAGTACCGGCGGCCAATCGCAAATCGCCGTGGACGGTCTCGCACTCGACACGACCGGCGACATCTATGCGGTAGGCAGCGTCGGCTCCCCACCGAACTCCGCCGCAACCCCGGGGGCATTCCAGTCGACGTATGGTGGCGGGTCGACCGATGCGTTTGTGGCGAAAATCAGCAATCTGCCGTTCTATGCTTCGGGTGACCTGACGATCCCGACGATCACCCTGGGCGCTGTCACCTACTCGAACGTCGTGGTCACGATCGGCAGCCTGGTCAGCGGTCCCACCGGCACCACGCCCAACGGTTCCAGCGTCACCTACAGCGCCGCCACCGGCGAGCTGACCGTGCCGGAGGTTTCGCTCGGCAGCACGGTGTACTACAACGTCGTCGTCAAGCCCGCGGCATTGGTCTCGATCGGCGCGGCCAGCAATGCGGACAGCTACGACGGCACGACGCTGCACATTCCGTCGGTACAGGTTATTGGCGGTGCGATCTACAGCAACATTGCGATCACCGTTGCGGGGCTCGGCGGGATCGCGGGCGGCGTTCCGGCCGCCCCGCGCGATCAGTACAATCCGGCAAACAGGCAGCTGTTCATCCCCGCCGTCGAGTACGGCGGCAAGCTCTACACCAACGTGACGGTCGGCGTGGGCACGGTGCAGTGAGCCGGCCGGCACCTCGGATCGGCTGAGTCCCAACCGCCTGCAACGCGCCGATCATTCATCGCCGGGCGTGTGTTCAGGCGGCGAGTGAGCGAGCAGCTCGGCGCGTTCCGCCCGGGCACGCTCAGCCAGGTCACTGACCTGGTACCACGCTTCCCGCACCGCCGGTTTCGCGCTGGGCCAATCGAGCGAGGAGTCGCCGCGAACGTCATCCCAACCCCGGGCGAGATCGCCCTCGGATGCATCGATACTGCGGTCCGGATCTGAGTAATACCAGAAGACGCCATAGAGATAGGCCGGCGCGTACTCGTCGTATTCCTTGCCCGCGTCGACATAGGGTCGCGTGGCGTAATTGGCGGACCAATGGGCATTCTGGGCCTGATAAACCGAGGACGGAATCTCCCTGCCCCCGGCCTCCGTCATCTGACGACGTAGCTTGTCGATCAGGGGGCCGTGTTTTTCTGCTGAATTGCGGTCGCCGCTTCCGATGTTCATTCGCTTCTCCGGTTGGCTTCGCCTGTTCGGCTCCACGTCAACCTTGAGCGTATCGGGAGCTCGCTGGAATATCGGTGCGCTCGCCCACCGTGACGCGAGCCGCCGCCGACCGCTGAACGGTCGCGTTCGTGCGGCTGCATACAGACCGCGGCTCTGAATCATCGTACTGTCCCTCGCCATGGCCGCACGGGGACAACGATTCTGATGAACGCCGCATCATTGGCAACGGGAACAATTCTGCGGGAGCGACCCGGCGATGCAGATCCGTCTTTGCTGCACGCCCTCACGAGCGCCTGCGAGCGCTTTGCGTCCATCGATTCGGCCGACATCGGGCCGCTGATGAAGCGCATCGGCTCCGCGCGGGTCGTTCTGATCGGCGAGGCGAGCCACGGAACGTCGGAGTTCTACCGGATGCGCGCGAAGATAACGCAGGAGCTCATCGAGCATCACCGGTTTTCATTCGTCGCGATCGAAGGCGATTGGCCGGATGCCGCCCGCATCGACCAGTACGTCAGGCATTTCACGACTCCCGCCGCGGAGTGGACGGCATTCGCGCGCTTCCCGAGCTGGATGTGGCGCAACCGGGAAGTTGCGGAGTTTGTCGATTGGTTGCGCGGTCACAACCGGGGGTTGGCCGCGGGAGAGATGACCGCGGTCCATGGTCTTGATCTCTATAGCCTGTATACGTCCATACAGGCGGTCCTGGACTACCTGGAGAGCGTCGACCCCGCGGCAGGCCGGGAAGCGCGCGAGCGCTATGGCTGCCTGTCACCCTGGCAGGACGAACCAGCTGACTACGGACACGGCGCGGTCACGGGTCAACACGCCTCCTGCGAACCGGCAGTGACGGCGACGCTGACCGACCTTTTGAAAAAACGCCACCTGTACGCCGGCGCCGGCGGGGAAAGGTTCCTGGACGCCGTGCAGAATGCACGCCTCGTCGCGGATGCCGAACTCTATTACCGGACGATGTATTACGGCTCGCGTGCCTCCTGGAATCTGCGGGACAGCCACATGTTCGAGACCCTGCAGCATTTGCTGAGGTTTCATGGGCCCGACAGCAAGGCCATCGTCTGGGCTCACAACTCCCATGTGGGCGACTCGGCGGCGACCGAAATGGCAACGCGCGGCGAATACAATATCGGAAACCTGAGCCGCCGCGAGTTCGGCACGGCGAGTTACTCGATCGGCTTCGGTACCGATCATGGGAGCGTTGCGGCCGCGTCCAACTGGGATGAGCCGATGCAGGTCAAGACGGTACGCCCCGGGCTGCCTGGCAGCTATGAGTCGCTCTGCCACCAGACCGGGGAACCCTGCTTCCTGATGCCGCTGCGACATCTGGCGCCAGCACTGGCAGAGGACTTGACGCAGCCGCGGCTGGAACGCGCGA
>Ga0302320_10022954_pt1 | contig 12282 bp, 11 predicted proteins | sample Bog_T0_3_FD_202130 | JGI IMG/M metagenome (GOLD analysis project Ga0302320, IMG submission 202130) | Peat permafrost microbial communities from Stordalen Mire near Abisko, Sweden - Bog_T0_3 | ecosystem: Environmental > Terrestrial > Soil > Wetlands > Peat | place: Sweden: Abisko, Stordalen Mire...
CGTCCTGGTGCTCTGGGGCGAATCCGACCGTATTGTCACGCCCGACTACGGCCGTCACTACGCCAGCCTGATCCCCACCGCGCAATTTGCAACGATCCCGCAAGCCGGCCATCACCCCGAACTCGAACGGCCCGCTGCTTTCGTGGCGCATGTCGAGGAATTCCTCGCATGATCTTCATCATCCGCACCACCACCGGGCAGCCATCCGGGTTCGACATCAAAATGACCCGCCGGACCCCCGCCATCGTGCCCGACAGCGCCAACCATATCGATTATTTCTGTCTCGGCGACCCGGCCGAGGCCCCAAACCACACCCCGGTCCACGACGGTTGGTACGCCGACGAAACCGGCGGCGGCATGGCGATCTGGGGCCAGGGCCTGTTCTGGGAAGTCCGCGACACACCCTTTACCATCAAGCAAGCCTGCGGCCCGGACGCCTGGCCAGCCGCCCAACAACACGACGATGCAGCCGTCAACGTCCGCCAGGCGATCTTTCGAGGCTAACGAAACAGGCGCCTAAAGCCGCAACATCCATCCCAGAAACAGCAGGAACCCGGCCGCCGCGACGCCGATATGGGTGATTAGCGCGACATTCATGGTCTGCACCGATCGCCGGCCGATCATCGGCGCCAGCAGCCCGGAGGCCATCCCCCCAAGCAGGCACATCGCTGCCAACCGCCCCAGCGAACCGGCTTCCGCGACCGTGCCATCCGGCGTGCCCCGCAGCAGCATCGCAATCGTTTCAAGGCCGCCGGCGCCAAGCAATAAATGGGCGCCCATGACCAGCGGACTGCTGCGCTCGCCGCGCAGATACTGCAGGCCGAGCACCACGCCCAGCGCCACGGCGGCGCTCAGCAGGATGAAAGATGGCAACGCTACCAAACTAGGGCTCCCCAACCGGTCCCGGAAGAATACGCGATCGTGACGCTTTATCCCAGCCGGATCAATCCCGACTCCGTCATCCGCGCCCGTGCCGTCCGCATGCTCTCGCCAACCGCCAGCGCCGCCGCCAGGGCGCGACGCCCCACCGCCGCATTCACCAGCACCGGCGCGCCATCCAGCACCGACGCCACGAACGCCGCATGTTCCGCCGCCAGCGAGTCGTGATCCTCCCACGACACGTCCTCGATGCCGAACCCGGCCACGCCCGGCACCGGCGCCTGACCCGGCGGCAGCCTGCCATCCGCCCCGCGTGCGATCACCGTCAGCCGCCGCGCCGCAAAATCCGCCGCCATGTATGAATTCTGCGCAAATATCCGCATCCGCCGCTCGGTCCGCGGTGAGATCCGACTCGCGGTGATCGTCGCCACCGCGCCGCTGCGAAACCGCAACCGGGCGTTGGCGATGTCCTCGTACTCGCTCGCCACCGGCGCGCCGACCGCATCGACACTCTCGATCTCGCTGTCCACCAGCGCCAGCACCAGATCCAGATCGTGGATCATCAGGTCCAGGATCACCGACACATCCGTCCCGCGCGGCTTGAACGGCGCAATCCGGGTCGCCTCGATATACAGCGGCGCCCCGATCCGCCCGGCCATCGCCTGGTACGCCGCCGAGAACCGCTCCAGATGCCCAACCTGCAGCACCAGCCTGCGCTCACCCGCCAGCGCCCCCAAAGCATCCGCCTGCGCCAGTGTCGCCGCGATCGGCTTCTCCACCAGCACATGTTTTCCAGCCCGCAGCGCCTGCGCCGCCAGCTCGTAATGCTCCTCCGCCGGCGCCGCCACGATCACCGCGTCCGACAGATCCAGCAGTTCGTCGAAACCAACCTCGCGCGCGCCCGCTTCCCAGCCCACCGTCTTGGCGCGTTCCACATCAGTGTCGTAGATGCCGGACAGCACGGCGCGGCCGGACGCGGCCACCTTCAACGCATGATACCGGCCAAAATGACCGGCCCCGGCAATCCCGATCCGCAGCGTTGACCCCGGCATCACATTCCTCGCCTGTTCACCACGCTCGGTTCACACATCCGACGCCGCGCCTTTCTGTCAAGAGTACCCCGGTGATCGCGGCGGTGGTAATTCGCTGGAATGCGCAACCGTCTTGTGCTGAATCCGCCCCGCACCGCGTAAGGAACAGCCCAGTTGCGTATCACCATGATTGGCGGCGGCTATGTCGGCCTGGTCTCCGGCGCCTGCTTCGCCGAATTCGGCACCGAGGTCACCGTCGTCGAGACCGACGCACAGAAGCTGCAGGCGCTGAACCAGGGCCGCATGCCGATCTATGAACCCGGCCTCGAAAAGCTGGTGCAGGACAACGTCGCGGCCGGCCGCCTCGCCTTCACCGGCGACCTCGCCGCCGCCGTCAACGGCACGGAAGCGGTGTTCATCGCCGTCGGCACACCCACCCGCCGCGGCGACGGCCACGCCGACCTCACCTATGTCTATGCCGCCGCCGAACAGGTCGCCAAAGCTCTCACCGGCTATGCCGTCATCGTCACCAAATCCACCGTCCCGGTCGGCACCGGGCGCCGGATCGAGGAAATCGTCCGCTCGACCCGACCCGACCTCACGTTCGACGTTGCTTCCAACCCGGAATTTCTCCGCGAGGGCAACGCCATCGGCGACTTCATGCGCCCCGACCGCGTGGTGATCGGCGCCGAGTCCGACCGCGCGCGGGAGGTGATGCGCCGGCTGTATCGGCCGCTGTACCTGATCGAGGCACCGATCGTCTTCACCGCGATTGAAACCGCCGAACTGACCAAATACGCCGCCAACGCCTTCCTCGCGATGAAGGTCACCTTCATCAACGAAATGGCCGATCTGTGCGAAAAAGTCGGCGCCGACGTGCACGACGTCGCCCGCGGCATCGGCCTCGACGGCCGCATCGGCCGCAAATTCCTGCATCCCGGCCCCGGCTACGGCGGCTCCTGCTTCCCCAAGGATACGCTGGCCCTGGTCCGCACCGCGCAGGATTACGGCGCCCCGTCCCGCCTCGTCGAAACCACCGTCGCGGTCAATGAGTCGAGAAAATCCAGCATGGCGATGCGCGTCATCGCGGCCTGCGGCGGCTCCGTCCGCGCCAAGACCATCGCCGTCCTCGGCCTCACCTTCAAACCCGAAACCGACGACATGCGGGATTCCCCGGCGCTGTCGATCGTGTCCCGCCTCGCCGGTGACGGCGCCATCATCCGCGCGTTCGATCCCGAAGGGATGGAGCAGGCCCGTCCCCTGCTGCCCGAATCGGTAAAATACTGCACCGATGCGCTGGACGCGGTGGCGGGCGCCGACGCCCTGGTGCTGATCACCGAGTGGAACGAATTCCGTGCCCTCGCGCCGACGCGCCTGCGCGGTGCCATGCGCGGCCGGGTGCTGATCGATTTGCGCAACGTCTACGACCCCGTCGCCATGCGCCAGGCCGGTTTCGATTACCACGGGATCGGCCGGCCGGCCGTCTGATGCCCGATCCGACACGCGAATCCGCTTTCGATCTGCTGACCGCCGTCCTGGAACGCCATCGCCCGCTGGAGGAAGCGCTGGGCGCGTTGCCGGCCCTGGAACCCAGGGACCGAGCCGCTGCACATCGCCTCGCCGCGGCCGTGCTGCGCCGCATGGGCACGCTGGACGCAGTGCTGGAGCCCTTCCTGCGCAAGGAGCCGCCGGAACCCGTCCGCCAGGTCTTGCGCATCGGTGCCGCCGGGTTGCTGTTGCTGGAAACGCCGGTGCATGCGGCTGTCGGCACCGCGGTTGACCTGGCGAAACGCCGCGGTCTCACGCCGTTCGCCGGCCTGATCAACGCCGTGCTGCGCAAGGTCGCCGCCGGCGGTCCGGATGCCCTGGACGACCTCGATCCGGCCCGCCTCGACACGCCCGCCTGGCTCTGGGCGGCCTGGGGTCAGGCCGCCCGCGCGATCGCGACCGCGCATCAGTCCGAGGCCCCGCTCGACCTCTCCCTCAAGCCCGGCGCCGCGCCGCCCGAGGGCGGCCTGCTGCTTCCCACCGGTTCGGTCCGCTTCCCCGCCGGCACCCGCGTCGCCGACATTCCCGGCTTCGAATCAGGCGAGTTCTGGGTGCAGGATGCCGCCGCCGCGCTCCCGGCGCTGCTGCTTGCGCCGCGACCGAGGGAAAGAATCGCCGACCTGTGCGCCGCACCCGGCGGCAAGACCGCCCAGCTTGCCGCCGCCGGCGCCATCGTCACCGCGATCGAACGCGATGCCAACCGCATCGAGCGGCTGACCGCCAACCTGGCCCACTGGCGCCTGCACGCCAACGTGATCAACGCCGACGCGACCGAATGGACCCCGCCGGACCTGTTCGACGCCGTGCTGCTGGACGCCCCGTGCAGCGCCACCGGCACGATCCGGCGCCACCCCGACGTGGCCCGCATCAAGCGCCCGCGCGACGTGCAAACCATGACCCTGGCGCAGGACAAACTGCTCGACGCCGCCGCCGCCATGCTGCGTCCCGGTGGCCGGCTGATCTATGCCGTCTGCTCGCTGCAGCCCGAGGAGGGCGCGCCGCGCATCGCCGCCGCGATCGCCCGGACCGGCCTCCGCCACGACAAGTTCCGCGCCGATGAACTCGCTGCACTGCCGGAGGCCCTCACCCGCGAAGGCTTTCTGCGCACCCATCCGGGCCTTTGGCGAGACCGTGGCGGCATGGACGGCTTCTTCGCCGCACGATTGATCAGGCCCTGACCGCGCCGGTTCGCAGGCGCGGTTATGCCGCCGGCATGAAGCCACTTTCGGGCGACTGCCGCGCCATCACGTCGAGCGCGCTCACCGCGGGTGCAAAATCGGGTTTGAGGGCAAGGACATTTCGAAGGGCGGTCACGGCACTCTCGTGATCGTCAGCCCGCATGAATGCGCATGCCATATTAAAGCACGCAGCGTACTGCAGGTCGGACCCTTGGTTGGCGAGCATCCAGGCTCTGTACAGTTCCACTTCGATGCTCGCGATAGGCCGCGTCGCATCGATCTCGGCGACCAGACGTTCCAGCGGGAGTTCGCCGGCCCGTCCGCGCAACGCCTCGGGAACCACCAGTTGCGTCGTCGAGTTGATATTCGGCGACATCGCCAGGGGCGGTACGCTGATGTAGGCCTTCAGCGTCGGATAGAATACCGACATCAAAGTGTCGATGCCGTTGGCGGGCCGCCATCCGTTGGCCGATTCCGGGACCTCGAGCCGCAAATGCCGCATCGGCGTGCAAAGCGCGAGAAGGCGCGCCGCGCCCCTCGGCGAGATCGTGTAGCACATTGTGCCGCAGGCTCGATTGAGCCGAAACAAATGGCTCGACCCCGCCGGTCGCGAGGCCGCCGCGAAGTCGGCAGCACTCGGAAGCACGGACCCGTGACGCAAGTACGCCGGCTGGCCGGGAAAAATCTGGAACACCAGCATACTGTTAAAAGGCCAGCCCCACAGCACGATGTCCCAGTCATCCGCCAGCCCTGCAAGGCACCCATTCGCGGCCTCGATAAAGTCGCTGGCACACAGCGCGTCGTCCTCACATATCGTCAGGGCACGGTTGCCGGCCGCAGCCTCCCGCCACAGGCTGAGATGCGACAACGCACAACCCAGCGCTCCGTCCGTATAGTTGAGATCGGCGGTGATCACACCGCAGCGCTCCAGATCAAGCCGATCGACCTTCGCGCCGTCCACGGCAGCGAACCGGCGCACCGGCCCGAGATGGGCATTGCGGGTCCGGAACGCATCAAACCGATCCGCACAACGATCAAGGTTGATAACGATTATGCCGCCGTGATCAACATACGGTTCCATCGCGTATCCTTCGGCTCGATTTCCATGATCGTGCGTTGCGACCTTCGCGGTCGACACGGGCAGCGTGACCCCATGTGCGGCCTCAGCTGCGCGCGGTCGCCGATGAGCGAATTCAAGTAAATCGTAATTGCTAACAAATGGTTAAGCGCGCCCGGTCGGGTTGTGCGGCTGTATGCCAGTGCCCAGCCCCATTGCACCAGCAACACCGACAAACCCGCCAGCACCGCATTGCAGGTGCGGTTTATGCCGCGTCATCAGGTCGAGTGCGCGCACCGCGGGCACAAAATCGGGCTTGAGGGCAAGGACATTTCTAAAGGCGGTCAGCGCATTCTGGTGATCGTCTGCACGCATGAATGCGCACGCCATATTGTAGCACGCAGCGAAGATCAGGTCCGATCCCCCATTGGCGCGGATCCAGGTTTTGTACAGTTCAACTTCGATACTCGCGATCGGTTGCGTCGCATCGATTTCAGCGACCAGGCCTTCAAGCGACAGCGTTTCGGTGCGCTCGCGCAGCGTCGCAGGAACCACCAGCTGCGTCGTCGAGTTGATGTGCGGAGACATCACTAGTGGCGGCACGCTGATATACGAATTGAGGGTCGGATGAAACAGACACATCATGATGTCGATGCCATCAACCGGCCATCCGGCGGGCGCCTCCGGCAGGTAAAGTCGCGCCCGCCGCAGCGGCGTGCAAAGCGCGAGTAGGCGGGCCGCGCCCTTCGGCGAGATCGTGTAGCACATTGTGCCGCAGGCTCGGTTGAGCCGGAACAGATTGCCCGACCCTGGCGCTGACGAAGTCGCCACAAAGTCGGCCACGCCGGGAGGTGTTGGCCCGTGACACAGGAAGGCCGGCTGACCCGGGAAAATCTGCAACTCCAGCATACTGTTGAGCAGCCAGCCCCAAAGCACGATGTCCCAGTCATCCGCCACGCCTGCAATCCGCTTATTTGCGGCCGCGATAAAGTCGCTGGCACACACCGCGTCGTCCTCGCATACCGTCAGCGCTCGGCTGCCGGCCGCAACCCCCCGCCACAGGCTGAGATGCGACAACGCACACCCAACCGCCCCGTCCGAAAAGTTGAGATCGGCGGTCATCAAGCCGCGGCGCTGCAGATCAAGCCGATCGACGGTCGTGCCATCCATGGCAGCCAGCCGGCGCACCGAACCGAGATGAGCATTGCGGGTCCGGAACGCGTCAAACCGGTCCGCGCAACGGTCGAGGTTGATGACGATTATGCTGCTGGGATCGACATATGGTTCCACTGGTCATCCTTGCCGCCCGATCGCCATCATCGCGCGCCGCCCAGCGGCGATGCGGCGCTTGCGGTCACCACAAGCGAGGCACGCGCTGTGGCCGCAGCCTCGCGCGGTCACCAACACGCGTGCTCAAGTAGGTCGTGATTACTAACAAATTGTTAAGCCTGGGTACCTGTATGGCGGAGGCGGGCAATTCAGTCAGAAAGCAGCGCAGGTTTGGGGGACGACCGGTTCGGCAGCATCCCCAGACGCGCCGATGCCGGCGAAAAGTCCGGCTGCAACACCAGAACATTCTGATAGGCGGTCGCGGCGCTGGCATAATCGCCCTCCCGCGCGAATGCCCCCGCCAGATTGAACCAGGCGGCGTAGAGCAGATCAGATCCCTCGTTCGCCAGAATCCATGCCCGGTAGAGTTCGATCTCGGCGCGCGTCGTAGCCCCGATCTCGTCGATATGCCCCGCCAGCGACGCCAGCGAAAGGCGGCCGACCTGCCGCTGAAGCCCGCCTGTGACCACCATCAGCGTCGTCGAGTTCGCCACGGCGTTTGGCGAAATCGCCAGCGGCGGCACGCTCACATAAGCCTGCAATTGCGCATAGAACGCGCTCATCATCATGTCGATGCCGGTGTTCGGCCACGTGGTCGCCGCCTCCAGCACCGGGATCCGCAGCGGCCGCAGCGGCGTGCAGTGCGCCAGCAACTGCGCAGCCCCCTTCGGCGAGACCGTGTAGCCCAACGTTCCGCAGGCGCGGTTCAGCCGAAACAATTGCGGCGACGCCGGCGCCTGCGCCGCGGCATAAAGGTCGCCTGCCGTCGGCGGACGTTCCCGGTGCAGCAGAAACGCCGGCAGACCCGGCAGCACCTGGAACACCAGCGAACTGTCGAAATTCCAGCCCCACAGGACGATGTCCCACCCCTGCGGCAACGCCGCCAGCCGAGCATTCGCGGTGGCCAGGAAGTCGGCGGCGAACACCGCGTCGTCCTCGCAGACCGTGAGCGCCCGCGTGCCGGCCGCCACCTGGCGCCATAGCGTCAGATGCGACAACGCACAGCCGAGCGCGCCATCGGCGTAGTTCAGATCGTCCGTGATAATTCCGTCGGCCCGCAACGCCGTCCGGTCGGCGTCAGCGCCGGCCACTGCCGGAAACCGCCGCACCGGCCCCAGATGGGCGTTGCGGTCCAGGAACCCCGCCAGTCTGTCGGGGTAACGATCCAGGTTGACCACAACAATGCTGCCGGGATCGATGTACGCGTCCATCCGTCCTCCGCGGCCACGTCGTTGGTCCACGATTGGTAGCGCGAATTGCTTAACGAAGTGTTTAGATCGCTTGCCGGGTGCTTACTCCGGTAACCGCGCCGGGGGACGCTGTCGCCAAACGCTCCAGCCTTATACCGGCCAGACCATCGTTGACTGCGGGTGACGGCTACATCGATGCAGCGGTGACCAAGGCTATTTCAATCCGTCTCCAAGACGCTCACTTCGCAACAGCGTGGGCTGGCGCGAAGCTGATTTCCAATCTCGTTCCCGTCGCCTTTGCCAACCGGGCCAGAGAGAGGATGTACGGTCAATAATCCCACGGCCTGCCAGTGCCGCCGGACAGCGCTTCGCCATGAACCGTCCAGATCGCCCGTCGCCTCCCAAGACCCTTCATTCCTACCTCACGCAATGCCGCCTTGTCTGACATCGACGCGCATGGCTAGAAACATCCCATGGCCGATTCCCCGTCCCGGCACGTCACCAACGCCCCCAGTCTGCTCGCTGCCGATTTCGGCCGCCTGAAGCAGGATTTTGCCGCGATCGAATCGTCCGGTGCCGAAACCCTGATCGCAGGCACTGCCGTCTTTCACGCGCCGGATTATGCACCGGCGATCGCGGAACTCCGAGGCCTGTCATGAGCGCCTCGACCCCGCGAAGCTGGCTGCGCGGCGCGCGCCGGGCGATGGCGCGGCTACCGAGCCTGCGGGTGGGGCGGGTGCCGGATGCGCCGGCCTTGTCGGTGCGCGATCCGTGGCCCGGCGACCCGACCCGTGGCGCCCAACTGATCAAGGGCGAGTTGGAGGTCGGCGGCGCCATCACGCCGTTGCGCCAGGGCGGCTGGCACCAGATCGCCGGGTCCGCCGTGCTCCGTGCCGGCGCCCATGGGTTCTCTTGGCTGCGCGACCTGCGCGCGCTCGGTACCGATGCCGCTCGGTTGCGCGCCCGAGCACTCGTCGCCGAGTGGATCGCCAGCCCGCCCTCCGACCCCGTCGCGCACCGCCCCGACGTCGTCGGCGCCCGCATCACCGCCTGGCTGGGCCACTATGATTTTTTCGCCGCCACCGCCGATGACGCGTTCCGCCAACGCCTCATGAGCCGCCTCGTCGCCGACGCCCGCTTCCTGTCCGCCGCGTTGCCCGCCGAGGAGATGGATGCCCGCGCCCTGACCGCGATGAAAGGCCTGGTCGCCGCCGCGGTCGCGTTGCGTGAGCACTCCGGCTTCCTGACCCGCGCGCTGCGCTTTCTGCCGCAGGAGATCGGCCGGCAGATTCTGCCCGACGGCTGCCACGCCGAACGCAGTCCCGCTGCGCAACTGTCCGCCTTGCAGGACCTGACCGAAATCCGTGCATTGCTGCAAACGTCGCAGACCCAGGCCCCGCCCGTCCTGGCGCAAGCGATCGAGCGCATGGCGCCCGCCCTGCGCATGATGCGGCACGGCGATGGCGGCCTGGCCTTGTTCAACGGCACAAGCGAAGAAACCAGCACCCTCGTCGATCTGGTGCTGACCCAGGCGGGCCGAGGCGGCCGTGGCCCGTCCGCGCTCACCGAAGGTGGTTTCCATCGCATGCAGGCCGGCCGGAGCGTGCTGATCGTCGATTGCGGCGCGCCCGCCCCTCCGGGGCTCGATCGGCTCGCCCATGCCGGCACCTTGTCGATGGAGTTGTCGGTCGGCCGCGACCGGATGATCGTCAATTGCGGCGCCTTCCCGGCCGGCCCGCCGCAATGGCACGATGCCGCCAGAGCGACGGCAGCCCATTCCACACTGGTGATCGGCGACGTCAACAGCAGCGAGCTCAAGCCCGAGGGTCTCGGCCGCCGTCCGGCGAATGTGGAGGTGAACCGCCAGGAAGCGGCAGGCGCCCATTGGCTGGATGTCTCGCATGACGGCTGGAAGAAGAGCTTCAACGCGGTGCACCGCCGGCGCCTGTATATGGCCGAAAGCGGCGAGGACGTCCGCGGCGAGGACCTGATCGAATCGCCCGAACCGCAGCCCTTTACGCTGCGCTTTCATCTGCATCCGGACGTCCAGGCCAGTGTGCAGCAGGACGGCGCCGCGGTGCTGCTGCGGCTGAAATCCGGCATGTTCTGGCGCCTGCGCGCCGACGGCGCCCGGTTGACCCTGGAGGAAACGATCTACTTAGGAGGCCCGGAACCCCGCCGCGGCGAGCAGATCGTGCTGACCGGTTTCGCCGACGGCCCGCAGCACATCAAATGGGCGCTGAGCAAGGTTGAACGCGCCGGGTGACCCGACAATGAATGGTTCCAAGGGGCGAGCGAGCACGCGAGCGAGGCGTCGCCCCGTCGTGCGAATGCACGCTGCGCATGACGCGGGTCCGGGGCAGCGCCCTGGCCTTGCCGGATGAAAATCATCGAAATCACCAATGTCGACTTCTCCCTACGCCATTTCCTGTTACCGCTGATGCGCGCCCTGAGCGCCCAGGGCCACGAGGTGGTAGGCGCCTGCGCCGAAGGCCCCCTTCTGGACGAAGTCCGCGCCGAGGGCTTCCGCATCATCCCCATCCCCTTCGTCCGCCGCCTCTCCCCCTGGGCGCACATCCAGGCTTTCCGCGCACTGGTCGCCATCCTGCGCGCCGAAAAACCCGATATCGTCCACGCCCACATGCCGATCAGCGGCTTCCTGGCGCGCCTCGCCGCCCACCAGGCCGGGGTCCCCAAAATCGCCTATACCTGCCACGGCTTCCTCTTCAACCACGCCTCCTCTTCACTCCCCCGCCGCGTGTCGTCGTTCCTGATGGAGTGGATGGCCGCCCGCGTCACCGATGTCTTCCTCACCGTCTCCGAAGCCGAGGCGCAGGACGCAAGGCGCCTGCACATCCACCGCGAAGCCACCGCGGTCCGCAACGGCCGCGATCCCACCGTCTTCCGCCCCGATCAAACCGCCCGCGGCCGCATCCGCAGCGAACTCGGCGTCCCGCAGGACCGCACGGTCATCATCGCCGTCTCCCGCCTGGTCTGGCACAAGGGCTACCCCGAACTCGCCACCGCCATGCGCGCCGTTCCCCAGGCCGAACTCTGGGTCGCCGGCATCCGCCTGGACAGCGACCGAGGCCCCGACATGGCCACCCTCCTGCGCAGCGCCGGCCTAGGCCCACGCCTCCGCATGCTCGGTTACCGCATCGACATCCCCGCCCTGCTGGCCGCTGCCGACATCTTCACCCTGCCCAGCCGCTTCGAAGGCCTGCCGATGTCCGTCATCGAGGCCATGCTCACCGGCCTGCCCGTCGTCGCCACCAATATAAGAGGCCCCGCCGAACAGGTGATCGACGCCACCACCGGCCTGCAAATCCCACCCGGAGACGGCAAGGCGCTCGGCGCCGCCCTCGCCCGCTTGGCAAAAGACCCGGCCTTGCGCACCCAAATGGGCGAAGCCGGCCGCCAACGCGCCCTCGACCTCTACGACGAGGCCAACGTGCTCGCCCGCACCCTGGACCTCCTGGGCGCGTAGGTTTATCCCGCCCGCGCCTGCAGCATCACGGATCCGCCATGACCGACATCGTCCCCATCCGACGGGCCTTGATCTCCGTCTCCGACAAGACCGGGCTGATTGCGTTCGCCCAGGTCCTCGCCCGTCGCCACGTCGAGATCCTCTCCACCGGCGGATCGGCAAAAGCGCTGCGCGACGCCGGCATCGCGGTGAAGGAAGTCTCCGAACACACCGGCTTCCCGGAAATCATGGACGGCCGCGTGAAAACCCTGGTGCCGCAGATCCACGGCGGCATCCTGGCCCGCCGCGACAACCAAGAACACCTGGCGCAGATGCAGGCCCACGCCATCGCCCCGATTGACCTCGTAGCGGTGAACCTTTACCCGTTCGAGGCCACCGTCGCCAAAGCTGCCCCCTACGACGAGTGTGTCGAAAATATCGACATCGGCGGCCCCGCGTTGATCCGAGCCGCCGCCAAAAACCTTGATTTCGTGACGGTCCTGACCGATCCCGCCCAGTACGCCGAAGTCCTCGAACAACTGTCCGCAACCGGCTGCACGACACTCGACCTCCGCCGCCGCCTCCCCGGCGAGGCGTATGCCCG
>Ga0302320_10022957_pt1 | contig 12281 bp, 13 predicted proteins | sample Bog_T0_3_FD_202130 | JGI IMG/M metagenome (GOLD analysis project Ga0302320, IMG submission 202130) | Peat permafrost microbial communities from Stordalen Mire near Abisko, Sweden - Bog_T0_3 | ecosystem: Environmental > Terrestrial > Soil > Wetlands > Peat | place: Sweden: Abisko, Stordalen Mire...
GCGACGAGATGTCACCGACGCGCCATCTCCTTGTTACCGGATGCCTGCACCCAAGTTGGGCGCGAACCGGTCAGTGGCTTGACCGGCCGGACTGTCATCGAGCCTCGTTCTGACCCCGAGCCCGGCGCCCACGGTTTGCCGGCGGAGCTGAGGTGGTGGAGGCGTTGGACCGCACGCCGGCAAGCAGCCACCGAACGGCCTGGGCGAACAAGTCGTCGGGGACGCTCGCCGGATCGACACGACGCTGACGTACGAGGCCCTGGAAGAGACCAAGCAGGGCCGAGGTCACCGCTCTCGGAGGGATTGTCGGACCAGCTCCGAAGCGCTCCATCAGCGGAGCCACGAGGCGCTCGAGCGCGACTAGCTGTTCTTCCAGCTTCTCGGCCATCACTCCCATCGCCTCGGGGTTGCGCACCGCGTAGAGCCAGAACTCCGCCTGTAACGGAGCAAGCTCGCTGTCGCTGTCGGCAATCCTCACGAACATTCGAGTGAGAGCATCGAGGGGATCCGCGTCGTCTGCGATCTCCTCGTTGAGGATCTCGGCGATAGCGGTCGTTCGCCTAGCAATACCTCGCGACCGCCGGGCCGATAGCAGCTCCAAGAACAGCTGCTCTTTGCTGTCGAAGTTGGAGTAGAGGGCCCCCGTCGAATAGCCGGCCGACTCGGCAATCTCCTCGACCGACGCCCCAGCAAAACCCTTCCGGGCGAAGACGAACGCTGCCGCGTCCAAAAGCTGCTCGCGAGTCCTCGCCCTGGCCTCCACGCGGGTCAACCTTCTCGGTAGGCCGCGTTCCTCGTTCACATCCTTCACGCTACTCTGATAGTAATCGCTATTCAGATGTGGTTTGCGATCTAAATGGCGACGCAGAGCCGCGTAGCGGGCGAGCCCCAAGACCAGGAGGACGCCATGTCACATCAGATCTTGCTGGGCGCGATCCTGAGGCTTGGTGTCAAGGGTCACCACGGACTCAGGATCGTCATTCTCGTTCTCATCGTCGCCGCGATCGTGGTCGCCTTCGTCCTCGTGCGGCAGCGTCGGCCATCCCGCCCTGCGCGAACGGCTCGGCGCCGCCTGGCTTTGATGACGAGAGGTAATCCGGTACCACCTGGTGACCGACCGGATGCAGGCGTACCCAACCTCACGATGTCGTCGAACAACGATCTGCAGGCTCAAGGCGTCGGCACCGTTGCGACCGCGGTCCGCCAGAGCCGTGCCGGAAATACGCTAAGCACGATCGAGGCTCGGGGCCTCACGAAGCGCTACGGCGACAAGCTCGCCGTCGACGATCTGAGTTTCGAGGTGAAACCCGGTCATGTGACTGGGTTCCTCGGTCCGAACGGAGCAGGAAAGTCGACGACAATGCGCCTGATCATGGGTCTCGACGCCCCGAGCTCAGGCTCAGTGACCGTGAACGGACGGCACTACCACGATCTGGGTTGGCCCCTTCGCGAGGTTGGTGCCCTCCTCGAGGCCAAGGCGATACATCCCGGTCGTAGCGCCTATTCCCACCTGCGGATGCTTGCCCAGACGAATCACATTCCAAAGAGCCGTGTCGAGGAGATGCTCGATCTGGTCGGGCTGTCGGCGGTGGCCCTGCAGCTGGTGGGCAACTTCTCTCTCGGCATGGGCCAACGTCTCGGCATCGCGGAGGCGCTGCTCGGTGACCCTGGCGTGCTGTTGTTCGACGAGCCGATCAACGGCCTCGATACTGACGGGATTCGTTGGGTACGCAACCTCCTGCGACGTCTCGCGTCCGAAGGGCGGACTGTCTTCGTCTCCAGCCACCTCATGAGCGAGATGGCACTCACTGCTGATCAGGTCGTCGTCATCGGTAAAGGACGACTCATCGCCGAGATGCCCATTGATGAGTTCACGTCCAGAAGCTCGCAATGCTACGTCCGCGTACGTTCACCGCAACTCGACCGGCTGCGCCCCGCGTTGCAAGCAGCGGGTGCCTCGGTCGCAGACGAGGACGACGGCTCGATCTCGGTGAGGGGGATGGGCGCGGAGAACATCGGTGAACTCACCTTGCACGAGTCGATCGTGTTGTCCGAACTAGCGCCGCAGTCCGCTTCCTTAGAGGAGGCGTTCATCGAGTCCACTGAGGGCCACCTCGAGTACCGGGGTGACCGACCGGTAGCCGGCGGCAGTACGAAAGGGGCCTGAGCGTGAGTTCCGTGGAGATGATCGGAGTAGAGAGTCCATTGGGTCCGATCCCGCCTGGACGCTACGGATTCGGCGGGGTACTCGCCTCCGAATGGACGAAGCTCAAGTCAGTGCGCTCGACGGTCTGGACGTTGCTCGTCACTGCGTTCGTGGGCGTCGGACTGAGTGCGATCGTGACCTCCGCGCAGGCTGCGCGCTGGTCGAGCCGCACTCTCGCCGAGCAGGTGAACTTTGATCCGACCCGTTCGAGTCTCGCCGGGCTTCTCTTTGCGCAGCTCGCGATCGGTGTCCTCGGGGTTCTCGTCGTCAGCGCGGAGTACAGCACAGGGACCATTCGGGCCACGTTTTCAGCGGCGCCACGCCGTCCACTCGTGCTCGTAGCGAAGATCGCCGTGTTTGGCGTTGTCGCACTAGCTGTCGGTGAGGCGGTCTCCTTTGCTGCTTTCTTCTTGGGCCAGAGCCTTCTCTCCGGTAAGACACCGACGGCTTCGTTGTCCGATCCGAGCGTCGTGCGTGCGGTGATGAGCGGCGGCCTCTACCTTTTCGCACTTGGGCTGTTGGCGCTCGGACTGGCGACGATCATCCGCCACACCGCGGCAGCTATCAGCACATTCGTCGGCATGTTGTTGATCCTGCCGATCATCGTCGCCGCGCTGCCATCTTCGTTCGCCGACGACGTCGGTCGGTTCTTGCCGGCGAACATCGGCGCCGTCATGCTGACCGCCCACTATCACGGCACTGACCCGTTCGGCCCTTGGACTGGGTTCGCCTTGCTCTGCGGGTACGCCGTCGCGGCCCTGCTCGCGGGTGGGGTGTTGCTCGTACGTCGCGACACCTGACGGGCATCGCCGCCCTGGTTCGCCTCCCAGAAGACTGTTTGTAGCTCAATTCGCTCTTATCAGCCACGCACCCAGCGATCGGCCCGCTGGCGGGTGATCGACGCCTCGGCATATGGCACGATGGCGACATGGCCGCTGTCGACCGCCAGCAGTTGCTGGCCCGGGGTCGACTACTGGAACTGGTAACGCTCGGATGGAACGTCGTAGGCATCGTCGTCCTGGCGATCGCAGCGGTGTCCGCGCGATCAGTTGCGTTGGCAGGCTTCGGACTCGACAGCCTGATCGAGATCGGCGCGTCAACGGTCGTGCTCTGGGAGCTGGCCGACGTTGCGGAGAAGCGGCAGCTGCGAGCCATGCGGCTCATCGGCGGAGCGTTCGTCGCGCTCGCCCTGTACCTCGCCGTACAGAGCACCGTGGTGTTGGTCGCCGGATTTCACCCCCGACACAGCGCGCTCGGCATCGTCTGGACGGCGGTCACGGCTGGGGCGATGTTCCTCCTATCGAGGGGGAAGGCGAGGACCGGCGCAGCTCTGGAGAACGCTGTGCTGCGCATCGAGGGTCGAGTCACGTTTGTCGATGGCATTCTGGCGAGCGCGGTGCTGCTCGGTCTCGTGTTCAACGCTGCACTCGGTTGGTGGTGGGCCGATCCGGCTGCTGGTTACGTCCTCGTCTACTACGGTGCTCGCGAGGCGCGTGTGGCGCTAGCGCACTGATGCTCCGGGGCATCGATGAACTCGGGTCCCACGACTTTGAGTCGCCCGGTCACGTTCTTGCTTTGCAGGCTCTCCGGTCTTGTGTGACGATCTCGACTTATGGTCAGCGGATCGACACTGGGCCGCAAAACCAGAATGTTCCGAGCGGCGCACAGCACAATCGGCGTAGGCGAACTGGCTTGTCTGTGCTATGTGTGGTTCTGCGCGATCGGTCGACGTCGGGATCCCTGGTTGAGGCTGGCCGTTGTCGTTCTCATCGGAGAAGGAACCGCATTGCTCCTCGCCAAGGGCTGTCCGTTGGGAGTCCTTCAGCGTCGAGCTGGAGACGACGTTCCAATGTTCGAGCTGTGGTTCGGAACACGGGTCGCACCCTTCGCAGTTCCCACCTTCACCCTGATTGCCGTAGGCGGTCTGGCGCTGGTGTTGGGCCGGCCACCGAGGGAGATCGACTTGCCGGCCACGCCGTGTGATTCGGACGTGTGCAGTTTGCCCGTTCGCAGCCCGGCCTGTGAGATCAGGCATTCCGTATCACTTAAGAGGAAGTTTCACCGACCAGGCGGAGAAAGCGCGTCGCGGCAGACGAAAGTGGCCGATCTGCCGCCCACACGACCCTGATTGAGCGCTCTAGCGAAAGGCCCTCGGTCGCGACGATCACCAGCCGACCATCTTGCACGTCACCATGGGTGGCAAGACGGCTGAGTACTCCCGGCCCGGTCCCGGACGCGACGGCTGCCTTGATGGCCGTCGTGGATGCCAGCTCGACCATCGATACGGGCTCGAGTCCAACAGCCCTCAGAGCCGTCTCGAGAACCTCACGGGTTCCCGAGCCGGCTTCCCGCAGGACAAGCGGCCTCGCAGCAAGCTCGGAAGCGGTGATCGGCGTTCGCCGCCGTGCCCACTCATGAGTCGGGGCCACCACGACAACGAGGTCATCGGGTTGCAGTTCGCGTGATCCGAGCCCAGATGGTGCACGACTGCCCTCGACGAAACCGATGTCTGCGCTCCGGCGCTTCAACACCTCGACCACATGTTCCGAGTTGCCCATCTGGAGCGAAACGACGATCCGTGGGTTGGAAGCTCGCAGCCGATTGAGCCAAGCTGGCACGAGGTACTCAGCCACCGTCATGCTGGCGACGATCCGCAGATTCATCTGCCCGTCGGATCGCGCGGCCGCAGTCCCGATAAGCAAGGTCTGCATCGCTTCGAGCACCTCGGTGCTCCACTGCACGACCGCCATCCCGGTTGGGGTCAGCCGCGCACGGCCACCGGAGCGATCAAGAAGTTGGAGGTTGAGCGTGCGTTCGAGCGAGCGCAGTCGCATGCTCGCCGCCGGTTGGCTGATGTTGTGCGCGAGCGCGGCCTGCCTGATCGAGCCGAGCTCTGCCACGCTCTGGAGGAGATCGAGCGAGCGGATGTCGGGCACCGGCTCAGCAAGGGGCATAAGGCAAGCTTATAACTAGTAGGCGAGAACCGGTCTTCTGGAGCCACGCGAACCGGCGCACAGTGGATCTTGTGGGCACAGGGACAATCACGCGGGTTGCTCCTGGTACGGGTTGGAATCCGGAGCCCGATTCTGATCGTTCGTTTCGAGGCCGCATATCAGTACGCCTACCTGGCTTCGGTTTGGCCCTGGCACTCGGTGGAGTCGCGACCTTGCTGGGCCATCTTGCGCCAGTTGTTGGAGCACCGGTCTTTGCCATTCTCGGCGGCATCGCGATTGCGCACTTTCGCCAGCCCTTGGCTCGCGTCGGGCTCGGGTTCGCCAGCCGATCTGTTCTGCAGGGGTCCATCATCGTGCTCGGCATGGGATTGTCGTTCCATCAGGTGGTTACGACCGGGTCATCGTCGCTGCCAGTCCTGCTCGGCACTCTCGCAGTTGCGCTCCTCGGCGCACGACTGCTCGGGCGAGCACTGTCGATCGACAACGACCTGCGCACTCTGATCGGCGTAGGTACTGGGATCTGTGGAGCCTCGGCGATCGCAGCCACCGATGCGGTCATCTCCGCTTCGGAGGCAGACGTCTCCTACGCAATCACCACAATTTTCACCTTCAACGTGATCGCCGTGTTGACCTTCCCAACCATCGGCCGACTCCTGAGCCTCTCTCCGCATTCGTTCGGGCTGTGGGCAGGGACCGCTGTCAACGACATGTCTTCGGTCGTGGCAGCGTCGTCGATCTTCGGCAGAGGGGCGACATCGTTTGCAGTCGTTGTGAAGCTCACGCGGACACTCATGATCATTCCGATCTCTCTCGTGCTCGCGTTCTGGCGCTCGAAGCAAAACCGGCCAGAGGAAGGCTTGGCGCAACGGCCTCGGCTGGTGTCTCGTCTCCGAGGCGTGATGCCGGTCTTCATCGTCTGGTTCCTCGTGGCGGTCACTGCCAACAGCTTCGGAGTCATCCCGAGGGCATGGCACGGAGCCTTGTCGGAAGTAGCCCAGTTGATGATCACGGTCGCGCTTGCCGCCATCGGACTGTCGACCCGACTTCGCGATATCCGCCGGACAGGGCTGCGGCCTCTCGCTTTGGGAGCGATGTTGTGGATCCTCGTAGCTGTCACGAGCCTCGGGCTGCAGCTGGCCACGGGGACGCTTGGGTAAGTCGAGCTCTACGACTCGAATGCCGGGCACTCCGACTTGGCGGTTCTTGCGTGGGCTCTCGACTAGACGGACGCGTAGCCGCTGAAGGGTGAGCTAGGGACAGGGTTCCTCGACCGACAGGAGTGTTCTCAGATGGGTACGCTTGGCTTGCTGATCTCGGAAGAACAGGCTGATTTGTGGCTTGATCGACAACCCTGGTTTTCTCTCGCGGTCGCTACGGGTGTGAGCAACTCTTCGGGAGATTCATTGCAATAACTATGCTGCCTGAGATCATACGGTCGGTCCGCTAGCGCGGGCCGTGTCGCCCCGGCGGGTGAGACAGCGCGGCCGGCGGTCAACTGGACAGGCGGCCAGACGCGAGGTCCGTCGAGGCGACCGGCGCCCCGCCGTAGATGAGGAGCGTCGAGCAGAGGGTCTCGCTACCTCCTCGGCGCTCGCGCCCCTCGGACGCAACTGTTTCAGCGTGGAGACAGCCGGTCGGTCACGCGTGCCTCAAGGATCATGAAGAAGTCGGAGACAAGATGCCCGCGCCTCACCCTGCCTCGCCCGAACCCATATCACGAGCGCCCAGGCGGAACGTTGCTGAGTCGTCGCCGATGCTCCTAGCGAGTGCGGGTGAATCGGTGAACCGCCTCGAGCAGCTCGCTGCTCTTCTCGGCCGCGACCGCCTTGTCACCGGACGCGAGCGCGTCCTTTACGCAGTGGTTCACGTGGTCGTCGAGGATCTTGAAGGCCACCATCTCCAGCGCAGTGTTGACCGCCGCGATCTGGGTGAGGATGTCGATGCAATAGCGGTCCTCGGCGATCATCTTCTCGATGCCGCGCGCCTGGCCCTCGATACGGCGCATTCGCTTGACAAGCGCTTCCTTGTCGGCGACGTAGCCGTAGGTGGGTGTTGCCACCTCGTAAGCGGATTCGGCGGCCTTGGTCACGATCCCTCCTCAAGTGTGCGGAAACGACGCAGCCGAAGCGAGTTCGAGACGACGAATACGCTCGAGAACGCCATCGCCGCTGCCGCAACAATCGGGTTGACAATGCCGGCGACGGCAAGGGGAATCGCTGCGACGTTGTAGGCGAACGCCCAGAACAAGTTGACCTTGATCGTCCGCAGCGTCCTCCGGGAGAGACGGATGGCATCCGCGGCTGCTCGCAGGTCGCCGGAGACCAGGGTGAGGTCCGAGGCCTCGATGGCGACGTCGGTGCCCGTTCCGACCGAAATACCGAGGTCGGCTTTTACGAGCGCGGGCGCGTCGTTCACCCCGTCGCCGACCATGGCGACGACCTCGCCGGCTGCTTGCAGGCGGGTGATCTCGGCCACTTTGTCCTCGGGGAGGACGTTCGCAAGCACTCGGTCGATGCCGACCTCGGCGGCGACCGATCTCGCGGTCAGCTCGTTGTCGCCGGTGAGCAGCACCGGGGAGAGCCCGAGGGCACGTAGCTGCGAGACCGCCTGGCGGCTGGTCGCCTTGACGCGATCCGCGACCGCGATGAGCCCGCGCGACTCGCCGTCCCAGGCGACGGCCACGACCGTGGAGCCGTTGGACTCGAGGCGTTCGGCCTCGGCGGCGAGCGTGCGGGGCAGCGTCACGCCCCAGTCGTTGAGGCGGCTGGGTTGGCCGATGACGATGACGTGGCCGTCGACGACGGCCTCGATACCTCGACCGGCTCGGGCCGAGAAGTGCTCGGCGACGGGCAGGGTGCCAAGGCGCGCGCGTCCCTGCTCGGCGATGGCGCGGGCGATCGGGTGCTCGCTCGCGTCCTCGGCGCTCGCGGCTAGGCGCAACAGCTCCTCCTCGCCTACACCATCCGCGGGGACGAGTTCTGCGACTGCCATCTTGCCCTCGGTGATGGTCCCGGTCTTGTCGAGCACGATCGAGGTGACCTGGCGGGTCTGTTCAAGGACCTCGGGACCTTTGATCACGATGCCGAGCTGGGCGCCGCGGCCCGTGCCGACCATGAGGGCGGTCGGCGTCGCGAGTCCGAGCGCACAGGGACATGCGATGACGATGACAGCGACCGCGGCGGTGAACGCGGCTGTCGTCGTGGCCCCGAAGGCGAGCCATCCGGCGAGTGTGAGTACCGACACGGCGATCACGACCGGCACGAATACGGCAGAGACCCGATCTGCGAGGCGCTGCACTGGCGCCTTGCCTGTCTGCGCCTCGGCGACGAGGCGGGTGATCCGGGCGAGCGCGGTCTCCGCGCCCACCCTCGTCGCCTCGACGACGAGGCGTCCCGAAGCATTGATCGTCGCGCCAACCACATGATCTCCCGGGCCGACCTCGACGGGCACCGACTCGCCGGTCAGCATCGACTGGTCGATCGCCGAGGTGCCAGAGCGTACGAGGCCGTCGGTAGCGACCTTCTCGCCAGGTCGGACGACGAACAGCTCGCCCACACCGAGCGCTTCGGCGGGGACGAGTACCTCGACTCCGTCGCGGAGCACTCGGGCGTCTTTCGACCCGAGCTCGAGGAGCTTGCGGATCGCCTCGCCCGAGCGACGCTTCGCCCGTGCCTCGAAGAAGCGGCCGAGCAGGATGAGCGCGGTGATCGCTCCGGCGGTATCGAAGTAGACGCTCGTGGAAATGCCCGCGAGCAGCACGACCGTCGACCACACCCAGGCCGCCAGCGTTCCGACGGAGATCAGCGTGTCCATCGTGGCAGCGCCGTGACGGGCATTCGTGGCCGCCGCACGGTGGAACGGCCAGCCGGCGTAGAAGACAACCGGCGTCGTGAGGGCGAAGGAGACCCACTCCCACCCGGGTGGGCGTGCCGCAGGGACCCACGCGAACAGCACCAGGGGCACAGTGAGCGCGACGGCGAGGACGAGCCGACCTCTGTAGGGCTTGGTCGGGTCGTCGTCGTCGTTATCTGTGTTGGGTACAGCGGCGTGGTAGCCGGCGGCCTCGATTGTGCCGATCAGGTCGTTGACGCTGATGTGTGTGGGATCGAAGGTGACCGCGGCGTGCTCACTCGCGAAGTTGACCGTCGCGGCAACACCGTCCAGGCGGTTGAGCTTCTTCTCGATCCTCGTCGCGCACGAGGCACACGTCATGCCCCCGATGACGAGATCCACGCGCTCGCTCGCCTCGGTCGCGACCACGATCATGCCGCCTTGTAGCCGGCCTCTTCGATCGCGCCACGCAGCGCTCGATCGTCGAGGTTTTCGCCCGACACCCTCACGAGCTTCGTGTCGAGGTCCACCTCCACTGTCTCGACGCCTGCGACTGAGCGCAACTCACCGTCCACAGCGTTCTTGCAGTGGTCGCAGGTCATCCCGGGCACTGAGTAGGTGATCGTTTCGGGCATCGCGTGCTCCTCTTATCCATCCGCTTTACTATACCCGTACCGGGTAAGGCACAGCACGGCGGTGTAATGGCGCGGTCGCCAAAGACAAAGGGCGTGGCGCCGTGCCAGCGCACCTGACAGCTCGCAGTGAGCGCACTTACGAGCTCACCGATGAGGGGACGGTTTTGCTTGCTACCTGGGCCGAGTCGCTCCGAGTTGGCCAGGAGCGCGTCGCTGCGTTTCTTCGGCGTTTCCGAGCTGTCATGTCAAAACCCAGAGAGGCAAGGCAACCATGAGACCGATGGAGCGAGACGATGTCGAGCGGGGGCCGAGAGGCTGCGGAGAGGGTTGCTGTGGAGGGTCGGGCTGTTGCGGGGGCCATGGACACGGACCGCACTCGGGTCACCAAGACGCGACAACCGGCCAGCAGATGGCACTCGAGGAGCGCCAGCTCGATCTCGAGCAGGATCCGGCTGATCTCACCGCGCAACTTCGCAATCTGAGGACTGAGCGGGCCTGAACTACCGGCGGCGCGCGCGGCGGATGTCGGGGAAGTGCACCGCACGATCGTCGAACCGATTGCCGAGCCGGTGTGACTCCGGGTGAAAGCGACGACCCCTACCCGGGGCTCGTCGCGGTCCCGGCGCTGAACCAGCTCCAGGCTTTGGGTCCCTTGGCGTAGCGCTGCTCGACGTGCCCGATTATGAAACCGGCCTCGCTCACTATGACCACCGGATCGCGCGTGAGATGACAACCGTCGGCAAAGCGGCGCTGCCACGGCTCGAGTCGTCGTTGCCAGGCGGCCACCGCCGGGTCGGGGGCGAGGCCGTGCTCGAGAAAGTGGAAGCGGGCGCCTGGGCGCATCACCCGCCTCAGCTCGTTCAGCGCCCGGCGAACGTCGGGAATCGTGCACAAGGTAAAGGTCGATAGGGCGCTGTCACAGCTGTTGTCATCGAGGGGGATCGACTGGCCGTCCATGCCGACGTGCTCGATCGCCACCGCTGACCTCGAGATCCGCTTTTCGGCCAGTTTGCGGGCGACGGCGGCAGGCTCTACCGCCAAGACCAGTTCGACCTCTGCCGGGTAGTAGTCAGCGTTCAAGCCGGAGCCGAAACCGATCTCGACGACCCGTCCCGTCAATCCCTCGGTCACTTCAGCGCGCCAGCGACTCAAACTGCTGGAACGGCACGCCCGGTCGACCAGGCGAGGCAGGACCTGCTCGCGGTAGAAGCCCACGGCGCGCAGGCTAATCGCCAATCGATTCCGGGGTGGTAGATGACCTACCTCATGCGACGACAAATCACCTGGTCGACCTCGGGCAACGAGCGTGGCCGGTTGCGCCTCGGTCGTGTCGGGTGCAGACACATTTGGCGAGGGCGTCCACGCGAGCCGGGCCGGTCGCCGCTCGCCGCTGTTGTGCAGCGATCGCGGCCGGACGCCGTCCAACGGTCGCCGTACCGCCCGCTGACATGAAGTGAGGGCTTTGGACTCTAGCCCGATGATGAGCCCTCTCCTAGCATGCAATACATGCAGGACGTGCAACGGGTCATGCAGAACGTGCAAGCAGGCATGCAGACTGTGCAGAGTATGCATCCGGCACAGCGCTTCCTGAGCGCCGGACAGGTGTCGCAGATGCTTGGGATCGATCGGTCCACGGTCTACCGGATGGCCGAAAGCGGGCGATTACCCGCGATGAAGATCGGCCGACAGTGGCGGTTCCCGGCCGAGCAGATCGCGGCTCTACTCGAGGCGCCCGGTGATCTTGCTGCAAGCGCAGCGCCCGCCCGAAGGGCGCTACTGCGGTCTGTCCAGGACGCGCTGCCACTCATCGAACTCGCCGCGGAGCTCCTCGGCGTCATGATGGTCATCACCGACATGGCCGGTGAACCGGTGACCGAGATCCTCAATCCGTGTCCCTGGTTCAGTGAACATTCGGAAGATCCCGCCTTGCTAGCAACGTGTCTCGCCGACTGGAGGCAACTCGCCGACGACCCGGACTTCGAGACCAGGTTCTGCACGGGACCGTTGGAGTTCGAATGTGCGCGGGCTTTCATCCGGATCGGTCCTCAGCTGGTCGGCATGCTGGTCGCCGGCGGACTTGCCGCGAGTGGCCGGGACGAACGGGCTCTATACCGACTGAGCGCAGAGAGGCGTGCGCGGGTACTGGCCTCCTTACCCACGATCGCCGCGAGCGTGTCTCGTCTCGCAGCTAGGTGCGTGGGTCGGAACTCCCTGAGCCATCCCTCGCGCTTTCCATCCCTTTGATGCGGTGAAAATTCGCGATTTCCCTGGAGTACCGGTAAGACTTTGTGCCATGGAGAATGGCGGCGTTGATGACCAGCTCTTCGAGGTAACGGTAGGCCCACCACCCAAGGCGGCGACGCCGTCTGCCGTGACGGCCAAGACTTTCCGCCACTACGACCCGTCCCAGTCCTTCCTCCTGCCCCCGAGTCTTGACGACTGGCTGCCCGAAGATCACGAGGCGCGGTTCATCTCCGAGGCCGTCGAGGAGCTCCTCGACCTGTCTGTGATCTACGACTCCTACGCGACGGCTGACGGGGCACCTCCCTATGACCCGCGCATGATGCTGAAGCTCCTGCTCTACAGCTACTCGATCGGCGTGACCTCTTCCCGGGAGATGGAGCGGCGCTGTGTGACCGACGTGGCGTTCCGCTT
>Ga0302320_10022959_pt1 | contig 12280 bp, 8 predicted proteins | sample Bog_T0_3_FD_202130 | JGI IMG/M metagenome (GOLD analysis project Ga0302320, IMG submission 202130) | Peat permafrost microbial communities from Stordalen Mire near Abisko, Sweden - Bog_T0_3 | ecosystem: Environmental > Terrestrial > Soil > Wetlands > Peat | place: Sweden: Abisko, Stordalen Mire...
ATAATCCCAACTCTAAACTTGTTCATTGCTGAAGAAGCACGTAGTAAGACCCCGGAAAGTACAACGCTGGGCAGAGCTTCATGCAACGATTATAGTGCTGCGATGGGAGCGTCCTGGCCGTGTACGCCATTTTCCAGTGCAACCGGCAATCCCAGGTAACTCTCAAGCCCACCAACGCAAATCCCAACCAGATTCAACCGAGCTCGCCACTCATGTATGCACGAGCCTGTTGCTCTCCAGGATGGCCTCAAAGTCACGGGTCACCGCTGCCCAGGACTGCTTCTCTTCCATGCGCACCAGCGCTGCCTTGCCCATTGTGCGCCGGGCTGCGTCGTCTGCAATCATGCGAATACACTCGGCGGCAAAACCGGGAGCGCCGTCGGCTATGACGATGTCTTTGCCATCCTCATACGGCAGCCCCTCGGCACCCACAGTGGTCGAAACCACAGGAAGTCCCGCCGCCATGCACTCGTAAATCTTCAGCCGCGTCCCTGATCCGATGCGAATCGGCACAATGGATATCTTCGATCCCCACAAAAAGGGGCGAATATCGTCGACCTTGCCGGTAACGGTCACGCCATTCAACCCCTGAGCTGCCTTGAGCACGCGAGCATCTGGCGAGCGTCCCGCAATCGTAAAGGTCGCGTCCGGCAGGCGTTTGCGAATCAGCGGCAACACCTCTGAGAGGAAGTAAACAACGGCGTCCACGTTTGGCAGAGAATCCATCGACCCGCAGAACACCATGTCAGACACCGGATGCCCGCCGCCGCGCGGTGCAAAGTATTCCACATCCACACCGGTAGGCACGCTGGTAACTGTATCGATTTGAGACATCCGCCTAAACTTTTCCGCGTCGATCTCCGACACCGCGATCACATGCTTCGCCTCCCGGCACACCTTCCGCTCGTAACGTTCAACTTTCTTGGCTTGCATCTCGAAAAATGGGCGTTTGATCGAGGTGCGATTCTGCTCGACATGACGTTGCCAGATGGTCGTCACAACATCGTGCTCAAAGAGTACGCACTTTCCCAGGTCACTCACATTTGGAGTTGAGAATAGAAAGTCGCAGACAATGGAATCGTAGTTTTCGGTGGCAATCAGGGCGTCAATCGTCTCCCTCAGCCCCTTTGACCTGTAGCGAAATACCGCCATCGGTTCCGGGTGTATGAGGCTTGCCGCGAGCTGAGGAATGATCCCGGCAGACCGCCTTGCGGGCGCAACATGCTCGACTGCGAAATGGCGGCTTGAGTACTCCGAACTCCGTTGCGGACCCTCGACATTATGAGGATCGTTGAGTGCGGCAAAATGAATCTCATGCCGCTTGTTCAGTTCTTTCAAGGTCCCGAGAGTGCGAATCTGGGCTCCGCGATTGGTGGGATGCAGGAAAAAAGGACAGATCCAAAGAATCTTCATCGTGCTGTCTGACTCCACTCCCGCGGGTTTGACGAGCGGTTCTGCTACAGTTATCTTCAATTCTATAAGAAGCGCCTGTTGTGTGAGGCTAAGTTGAACGACGTCCGTAGTAGGCAGCGCGTGATCGTGATGGGGCTGGGATACGTTGGCTGCGTAACCGCCGCCTGCTTTGCCGAAATTGGGCACAGCGTCCTCGGTGTTGATCGCGACCTCAATAAAATGGAGGCCGTCGCAAAGGCGCAATCGCCGTTCTTCGAAGCTGGGCTCGAGAGCCTCATCCAGAGAAACGTCGTCGAGGGACGGCTCAACGCTGGACCCCTCGATGAAACGATCCTTGACGAGGCGGATGTTGTCATGCTCTGCGTCGGCACTCCCTCGCAATCCAACGGAAACATCGATCTAAGCCATCTGCGTCGTGTCTGCGACGATATCGCGGCCCTGCTGCGCCCTCGAAAAAAGCGGCTCATCGTGACCGTTCGCAGCACCGTTTTTCCGGGAAGCTGCGAGACTCTTCTCGAGACCGTCTTCGCGCACAGAGACGATGTGGACATCGTCTCCAATCCCGAGTTTCTACGCGAGGGCACGGCCGTTAAAGATTTCATGGAGCCCTCTCTGCTGGTCGTCGGCGGCAGCACAGACCAAGCCGCGCAGTCTGTGGCTGATTTGTACTCCGGCCTTCCCGGCAAAGTTTCCATCGTATCGCTACGCACCGCCGAATTGATCAAGTACGCCTGCAACGCATTTCATGCTGTGAAGATTGGATTCGCAAACGAAATGGGTTCGCTCGCATCCAGCCTCGGAGTTGATCCCGAGCAGGTGATGGCAACCATGTGCCAGGACACCAAGCTGAATATCTCCCCCGCTTATCTCAAGCCAGGTTTTGCGTTTGGCGGATCATGCCTGCCGAAAGACCTGCGCGCCCTCACCTTTCGCGCCTCCAGGCTCGATATCAAACTGCCTCTGCTCGAATCTGTCCTGCCATCCAACGACGAGCATCTCAGACGCAACATTCGCGAAGTTCTCGATTTGCCCGGAGAGCGCATCGGCATCTTTGGCTTGGCTTTCAAAGAGGGTACTGACGACCTGCGCGAAAGCCCGGTAATTAGCATCATTGAGCATCTCATCGGCAAGGGCAGATCCCTCAGAATCTACGACCCGCACATTCAGCTTGAAGAAATTTACGGCAGCAATCTCCGCTTTGTTGTTTCAGCCCTGCCCCATATCGGCAGGCTCCTCACTCGTGACCTCGACAGCCTGATCGCGTCCTCGGATACGCTCGTCATCGCGCAAAAGCCCACACCCGCGACCCGAGCTCAGATGACAGCCAGTGGCCTGCCTATGCTCGATCTCACAAAGCTCTCCCTCAAGGCTCCCGCCGCAACTGGGGCTCTTGTTTAGGCAGGATTGCCAGGTGCCCCTCATGCTCAAGAAACTGAAAATTCAAGCCGAAGACGTGCTCCGATTCAACGCGGCAACGCGCAACCTTCTTGCAACATCCATGCTTCTGCGCGCTCCCCGCGCAAAGGCTGCCAATACCGCGGAAGCAGCCCGCATCATCCACAAGCTGTGCCAGGCTGCCCGCCTGGCCGCCAATGAATCGATCATGCTCAAAGCAGAGGCGGCCATCGCCCGCCAACTCCCCGCCATCGATCCTGACCAGGTGCCATGGGCGGAATTCCTCCCCGACTTCGGCCAGGATCAAATCCACAAGACCATCATTCTGAAGCGATACGTGAGCCCCCGCGAGAAGGGTGTCGTCTTCGTCTCTTTCGAAAACCAGATGGTGCGCCTGGCCAAAGCCGCTGATTTGCGCCGGTTCGCTGAGCACTACACGCTGGTGCTCTCTCCTTCGTGGTCGCCGCCTCACTCCATCGCCTCTTATCTCTTCCCTCGCCTTTACCAGGACCAGATATTCTGCCTCATCAGCAACCCGCGCGACCTCATTCTTTTCCCTAGAATCAGCGACAAATATCGGATGGTGCCGCTCTATGCATCCAGTTGGGTTGACCCGCGCGAGTTCAGCCCCGTTTCCTTTGCTGAGAAGAATATCGATGTCTTCATGCTCGCAAACTTTGCCAAGTACAAGCGTCACCACGCGCTTTTCTCGGCGCTGCGCGATCTCCCGCGCGATTACCGGGTTCTGCTCATAGGCCAGCGCGAGCGCGGGCGCTCGAAAGAAACCCTGCTCAATGAAGCCGCGGCCTTTGGCGTTCGCGATCGCTTTGAAATCCGCGAAAATGTCTCCGATGAGGAGCTGCACAACGCATTCGTGCGCGCCAAAATCAGCCTCATACTCTCCCGTCGCGAAGGCTCCTGCGTCGCCGTCGTAGAATCCATGTTTGCCAACACGCCCATCGGCCTCTTCGAAGATGCTGAGGTGGGCTCGCGCGTCTACATCAACGAGCAAACCGGCCGCCTGCTCCGGCATGATCGCCTGGCCGCGCAAATCAAAGACTTTGTGGAATCCTCAGCGCAATACAACCCACGCAAATGGGTCATCGAGAACGGCGTCGATTGTGTCGCCAGCTCTCGTGTGCTGAATGAGGCGCTGAAACAAAACGCGCTCTCCAGCGGCGGAGAATGGACTGAGGATATTGCCACACTGCGCTGGCGCCCCAATCCGCAGTATTACGACCCGCTGCAGGCCGAACCTTTACGTCCAAGTTACGCCGAGATTGAAAGCCATTGCGGCATCTCGATTCCCGCGCAGTAGCGGCTCCTTCGCACCTTCACCGCGCGTCTCAGCAGGAATTCAGGACACCTCTCGCATCTGCGGCGCGGGAAGATCTGGCGTGCTCACCGGGCGGGAACTGAGTCTTCTTCCCATGTTGATAAACGGAGATTCAATGAAGTGATACGTGATCATGGATGCAACCATCATGAGCACAAGAAACGCAAGGGGCCGGAGTATGATATAGAAACGGGCAAGCGATCAGGCTACGATTCATTCTCTGGCGGGTTGGCCCGCGAGTGCTGATCATCGTCTTCGGGACCTAGGGGGTTAAGCTTTCAGACGAGCTTCCAGCGTATCGCCGTACTTAAAACAACCTGACTAAGGGCCGCAACGGCACCTCAAACTTGACTTACGGCCAGCGCGTCAGTCATCTGGGATCCGGCATTCGACGAGACTGTAGGAGTTGCCCATCGCGACCTCACCGATGTCGAAGAAGAATCGGAGTTGACACCTGGGGGGCCTGCTGATGTGGGCGGGGCGTCAGAGGGTGCGCCGGCTAAGGCTTTTTCGCAGAGAATTTTCGTATCAAAGGAGAGATCGCCCGCATGGCGCATTCGAACGCCGGCAATCCTGCGAATTTGAAAGAGGAGAAGCTCCCGCGGCGCGATTGGATATTGCTGCCGCTGATCTGCCTCTTGACCCTTTTTTTCGCGGCGGTTTCCGCAGAATCGATTGCGAATCGGGTTTTTAATTCATCGGAGACGAGCTTGAACAGTTGCCTCGTTTTGAATGATGCTTCAACCGGCGTGCGTGGTATTCCGAACTCCGTCTGCTGGGAAAAAATCCCGGAAGGCCAATGGACAGAGTACAGGTTCGATAAATGTGGTTACCGCGAAGGTATCGAATGCGGGCCGAAGCCGCCAGGGACCTACAGGATTGTAATGGTGGGCTCTTCATTTGCGCTCGGTGAGAATGTGCCGGTTGAAAAAGCCTTTGCCACGCTACTCCCTGCGGAACTTTCGCGACAGACAGGGCGCAGGGTTGAACTCTACAACGAAGGCATGGGTTACGGTTTTGCGCGCAATACCGCGCTGCGCTTCAATGATGTTCTGGCGGCCCAGCCCGACATGGTTCTCTGGGCGTTAACGCCGATGGATATCGGGCAGGGAACGGCAACCCGCGCGGAGATTGCCGCAAAAAAAGCGAATCGCGCATCATGGATCCTCTCACGCGTGAAGGATGCATACGCCACGAATTCGATCTTTGCAGTTATGCGTGCGCACGTGGCCGACACTGTAATAGGAGTTTTGCTGCAGCACTGTTTCTTTGAGAGGGAGAGCCAAGCCCAGTACGTCAGGTCCTACTTAACAGGGCCCGAGCGGGATTCCGGATTCCTGAAGGCGGAAACAAGTCCGGTGTGGAAATTGCTATTGGCGAATTTCGAGATCCAAGCAGCGGACATTGAGGGGCGGACCCGTAGCGCGGGCGTGCCTTTCGTTGCGGTGCTTGTGCCGAATCGCGCACAGGCAGCCATGATTTCCCTGGGCGAGGACCCTGTCGGCTACGACCCCTACAAGCTGGACGACGAACTGCGCTCCATCATTGAGCGCCATGGCGGAGCCTATATTGACATCCTGCCGGATTTTCGCAGTTTGCATAACCCCGAGCAAGGTTATTACCCAGTTGACGGACATCTGAACGCAAACGGCCACGCGACGATCTCAAGGCTTTTGGCCAAGGCACTTGCGGGTGGCGCAATTCCCGCACTAAAAGCTGCCCCGCTGCCGCAAGATGCAGCGAACCAGGGAAAATGATCTTGGGTGCAGCTTCTTCTCAATTTGTGCTCTTCGGCTTGGCCTTCTTCTTGGCTATGCTCGTCCTTCGCCGATCAAGCGCGGCTGGCCCACTTGGGACGAGTGAACACGAATATTGCACCGGGGCGAACGTTCGCATGGGCGATCAGCGTAGGCCATAGTTGCTGGACGAGCACACAGCTTATCGCGAACGATCGCAGGATGTCGAGATTTGCGCTATGTCGCAGCCGATTCTCCGGATCTTTCAATATTGGCTAGGCGAAACGCCCTGGATGAGAGCATCGGCCGCTTTGTACATCTGCCAGGCCGTGGACCAGTGAATTTCGATTCCCCTTCGGTCTGCTTCTTCCGCAAGCCAGCGGAAAAGGTTGCCGAGACCTCCGCCGAGCAGCGGCTCAAGATTCCGCTCCTGCGCACCATGGGTGTAGAGCTTGATGAAGACATCGTCGCCAATGGTCGGGGCCAGGTCAAACCAATGGTGAACACGCGCAGCCGTCGGCATATCGTAGCCGGCGATCTCGCCTGTTTCAAGCCGTGGCAAAAGCCTTCCAGCAAAGCGCAGCCCCAGCGGACCGGTCATCATCAGCAGGTCGCCCTGTCTGCCGCCGCCAACAGTTGCTTCGATGCCTTGATCGAAAGATCGCGGACGATTGTCCGCATTATTCACGCACCAATAAACCTGATTCACAACCCGCCCCTGCGTCGTCGAAGGCAGAGACGGCATCGTAAAGTCTGCGTAGCAACCCAGGTCGCGCAGCAACGCGATCTCGCCATTCAGGCCGCAGCACTTGCCGTCCGCCCGCGAGTTATCCAGTGCCCAATTACCGTGAATGAAACCAAAGACCGTGCGTCCGTCCTGTTGGCGGAGCAATCCATGGTCGTCCGTCAGGCGGCGGCAATACTCAGTCACTTTCGCGATGAACGAGTCGCGTTGTTCGTTGTCGTGGTGGAGATGCACGTCCACGTCGCCGAAGCCGAGGCGCACCAGTTCCGCAATGCCATCCACAATCTCACGTTGATATTCGTCCTGGGGATAGAAGAAGCTGTACTGCGGACACTGACTCGCCGCATCCCTGGGAGCGTCAGCGGCAATCCGAGGCCATTCATCACGCCATTTCGCCACCCGTCCAAGCGCGGTTTGAGCCGAAGCGCCCATCCCCAGCGGCTCGTAATGATCGGTAACCGCAACCCACGCGCGCTTCAGCTTTCTCGGACGCGCCCACTTTCGAAGGCGATCCTTCAAAAGGGGCCCAAACCAGATTTCTGCGTGTCTAGGTAACTTCATTTAGCTCATGCGTTCTCTGTCAGTATTTGCCGAAAATGCCGCCCGGACGATGACCGAAACAATTAACCTTGAGTATCCGGCACGCTTCCCTGCTTGTCAAAGTGACCTGCCCCAATTGGCAATGAACCCGTTTTGCCGTCTGCCACCGAGCATCGGCGCACTCATCGCGATCGTCTTGCCAGGTCAGGCATTGGTCGGGGCAACGCTGTCAATCTGCGTGCGAATCAGCAGCAGCAGAACAACATTCACGGCCCCAGCGAGTCCCTTCGGCAGCGATCCACTCAGCAGGTTAAACCGCGCCCGGTCCTCCGGTTCCAACACCCGCATCACATAGAACAATCCAAACAGAACAATCAAGGCGGCGCCTCCGCCGCACACAATGCCCCACAACGGGGCCATGTGCTCGGCGATAAGATGCGCTGTCAGAGATGCAGCCGCACTGCTCAATGCCACCTTCGCAACCATCCCCCACGAGAGCTTCACTTTGTAGAGATAGATGCTCATCGCCCACACCATGCCCACAGCCGCCAACTGGGCTGATCCGTTGCCAATGCAGGCGCCCACTGCGCCGAGCGACGGAATGAAGTACCAGGCAACACTTATATCGACAATTCCCGCAAAAACGGTCGCGGCAATCACGTACCGCTGCCGTTCATGGCTCTCAAGCAGGTTCTGTGCAGGCGCTAGAAACGCCTTGAAAATGCACAGCAGCGGAGCCAGCATGACGACCATTGTTGCGCCCTCGAACTTGTGACCGTAGAAAAGCAGCAGGGCAGGGACCGCGAGCGATGCACCGATGAAGTGCAATGGAATCGTCATCAGTGCAAGATAGCGAAACGCATTGGCCGCCATTTCCGGCAGCCTGGTCTTGTCGCGTCCATATTGAGCAAAGATGGTGGCCCCGACGGCTGACCCAAAGATGGTTGCAACCAGCAGCAGTTGCTCAGCCATGGTGAAGGCAAGCGAATAATACGAGACCTGGCTGATATCCCTGTTGAGATGTTTCAGCAGAATGACCTCTGACCGGCCCCAGACAACCTGTGCCACAATCAGGCTGGCAACGCTTTGCATGGCAAAAGGCATCATGCGCTTGCGCAGTTCCTGGGGGTGAACGTGCGTGATCTTCCAAGCCAGCACGCGCTTCATGGTTGGGAAAAAGCGCACAAGAAAATCGACTGCTCGCATGCTCAGAAGCGCGGAGCCAACGCCCACAACGCCCCAGTGAAACACAACGGTCGCCGTGATTGCGATCAGGTAAGTCAAGGCTGAAACGATCGATGCGGGCAGGTTCGTCGACAAGTTTTCGGTCGCCGTGTTGGCCTGCGCAGAGATGGAATTCACCATCGCAGGCCAGATACTCAATACCAGCAACGCCGAAGCTAGCTTGTACTCCCCATGGGCGTCGCCCAGCACCCAAAAGAGAAACCCGCCCGTGGCAACGGTCGCCAGGCCGGTTTGCATCAGCAAGGTCCGCAGGTAAATGTAACGCGCGGTGCCCCGGTCGCCAAAACCGATAAACTCGGCCATATATTTCCGGGTGGTCGCGGGAATGCCCATTCCGCCCAGGCTGCTGACCAGACTCGCGATATAGGACACATACACGAGATAGCCATTCTTCGCTGGCCCCAGATAGCGATTAATGGCAATCGAAGTAATCAGTGCAACAACGGCGTTGATGATGTTCTCAATGCCGAACCAACCGGAATTCTTGGCTATCGTCTTCGTATTCGACATGGAATTCCGGCTCTGTCCCTGAGGGACGCGCAGTCTTGCCCTGTAGCGGTCACGGGGCATCCAGACAACGTTGCAACCATCGGCATGCCCCTCCTGGGTCTATCCCAGTCGTTGCAGCGCAGCCTGCGCCTGCTTTGCTTCCGGCGTATTGGGCCCCAGCGTTTCAGCCTTCTTCAAGTGAATCGTCGCATTGCTCTTATCCTGAAGTTTGCTGTAGACCATCCCCAGGTGATACTGCATGGTCGCGTCGTTTGGATTTGCCTTGACCGCCTCTTCAAGCAGGTCGCGAGCAAAGGAATAGGTTCCCTTGTAATAGTAGGCCCAGGCCAGCGTATCCGCAGTGGTGGGTGAGTTCGGTGCGCCTTGCCGGGCCGTTTGCGCAAGCGTCAGGGCCACATCCACGTTCTCGCCATTTTCAAGCATCCGGTAGGCAAGGTTGTTGGCCGCGGCTACCTCTTGAGGATGGACTTGCAGAGCCTTCCTGTAGTAGTCCTCAGCCTTGCTCATATTTCCGCGCTGTTCCTCAAGCGTCCCGAGGATCGTATCCACGCCGGCATCGTTCGGATGTGCGTTTAGCCAACGTTCCCAGACGCTGATGGCGGCAGCCACCTGTCCGCGCTGCACCTGGATCTCCGAGAACAGAGCCACGGCAGGCTTATCCGCGGGATTCAGTTCGATAGCCTTTTGTGCGGAAGCGGCAGCCAGATCCGGCTTCTTGTCATGCAGCTCGATCTCCGCCAACATGTCATAGAAATAGCTGTTCCTGGGACTCTTCGCAATCTGAGTATTCAACCTGGCCACGGCTTTGTCTGGCTGCTTCTGGGTAAGGTCGTACTGAATCAGCAACCGCATCGATGGCACGGAGTTTGGATCATTTTGCAGGGCCTGTTCCAGATAGATCACTCCATCCGGAAATCGCTTCTGCGAAAACCGCAGCCGTCCGAGTTCGAGAAAGGCCTCAGGGCGTTGCGGGGCGAGCGTCGATGCGGTCTTCAGATCTGCCTCGCCCTTGTCCACCATGTTCCGGTTCACTTCCACCATGCCACGCCACACATATCCAAGGGGAAACCGCGGCGTCGCGGTGATCGTCCTTCCGGCCACATCGGAAAGCAGATTCAAATCGTTGCGTTGAATCGCGATTTGCGCCAACTCTTCCTCTGCTGCAATCTCAGCCGGATTCAGTTCTGCGGCCTGACGAAAGCTCTTCTCGGCCAGCTCGCTATCGCCCTTGGCCTGCGCCGCCTTGCCCAGCCAGAGCTGAATGAACGCGTCCTTGGGAAAATTCTTGGCCCCATCCATCAGGGCGTTCACCGCGTCATTCGCCTTCCCATCGTTGAGCAGTAGAATCCCATTTAATGATGTAACCTCCGGATCCTTGGAGTTCTTCTTCATCAACACGTCAACCACGCTACGGGCGGTACCGAAGTCTCTCGTTTGCAGAAGAATCCGAACATATGCCTTTTGCAGCCCAACATCTTTCGGATTCTTTGCGGCCAGGCTTGAAAACTCTGCTTTAGCTTTGTCGATCTGTCCAGACGAAAGATAGTAGTCGGCCAGTACGCGCACCCCCTGCGGGTCGTCCGCAAGATCCTGAGACGCCTGGCGAAGCACTTGCTCGGCGCGCACCGGATCTCCCTCTTTGAGAATTATTTGCGCGACATTTTCCCGCGCGGGCAGGCTCTTCGGGTCCGTGGCAACGGCTTCCCAGCTGATCTTCTCGGCCTCCTGCAAGTTGCCCTTCTCGACGTAAAACGATGCAAGCAGCATCTTGGCACGAACCGATTTCGGATCCAGTGCTACAGATTTCTTCAGCTCATCTTCCGCAGCCGAAACCTTGGTCGGATCGCTCGACAACAGGAATGCCATATTGTCATGGAAGTTCGCCCGGTTGGGGTCGAGTTCAAGAGCACGGCGCATTTCAGCCATGGCCTGATCTTTCTGCCCCCGCTTGATCGCGATGGCAGCCAGCAAGGCGTGAACATCGGGATCGTTCGGCGTACCCGCGTTCACGACATCGGCCTGCTTCTGCGCATCGTCGGTCCTGCCCCCGCTAACCAACACGTTGCCCAGATCGAGCCGCGCCTTGTAGTTGGTCGGTTGCAGTTCAACCGTCCGCCTGAGTTCGGCATAGGATGCAGCCATTTGACCCAGATGCGCATACGCCTGAGCCAATTCATAGTGGCCTTCTGGATAGCTCTTGTCGATCTTCACCGCGTTCGCAAATTGGATTGCCGCCTCACGGTACTTGCCCTGGGCGACATACCGCTTGCCGCTATCGAGATATTTTTGCTTCCGCACGTTTGGATCGCCGTGACACCCCGCCAGCATCACCGCTGCGGCAACAAGTATTGCCGCACAAGGATTGACTTTCCGATTCATCGGTTTCCACCTGCCATCGAAACTCATTTGCACCGTTTTCAACACGACTCCCATTGTCTTCCATCCTTGCCGGCTGCCTGCGTCGAGTACAGCCTGAAATCCATCGCTTCGCCCCGCGCCAGCTCCCCGGCCCCTAATTAGGGATAAAGCGGGGGAGCATTGGCGCAAGCTGGGCAGTAAATGCCTCAGCCCGGGCCTTTGCGGCGCTTGTCCCTTCACTGGGGACAATCGGTGTAATCACGCGAACCAGTGCGCCATCCGTCCGGTTCATCCGCATTGCGTCCGTCACCATGTAGATCTTCGCCGCATACTCGCTGGCCACGCTCCGCCCGTGCGCCTGGTACCAGTAGATGACAAACTGACGCGCTTCCCCGTTGCTGATGATGTACTCGCCAACCGAATGGGGTCTGCCGTTCGCATCGTTCAGCTCCACATATTGCGATGATTCAAAAGACCAGCCCGCCCCCGGCAGACAGTGCTTTGGGGAATGAATGGTTACGCCCGTCCTCTGTGTCGGGAAATATCCAATAAAAAGACCGATCGGCAGCCCATGCCCTTCCCGGGAGTAAACACGCGACAAAAAATCCCCGGCCCCGAGAACATCGAGCGACTCCTGGTCGATGGGCCGGTCGGTTCCCGTCCATCCTCCGATCACCTGTGGAACCTCCGACAACGGCTCGCTTGCGGGAATCAGGTCGGAGTTGCCGCGCGCATAAAGCAGCAGCGCGGTCCCGGCAAGCATCAGAGCCACCACCCAGAATCTGAGATTCCTCATGCATGGCCTCTCTTTGCCGGGATTAAGCCCATTGTGCGATGCAGAATGAAAAGGCACCCCAGTGAGACCATGAACATCACCCACCCTGAAAATTCGTGGAAAAAGCCCATAGCCTTATCCGGATCCCAATACTGCACACACAATCCCGTGCCAAGAATCCGCACTGCGTTGGCTGCAATCGCAATGGGTATGCTGGCCAGCGCTAA
>Ga0302320_10022960_pt1 | contig 12280 bp, 11 predicted proteins | sample Bog_T0_3_FD_202130 | JGI IMG/M metagenome (GOLD analysis project Ga0302320, IMG submission 202130) | Peat permafrost microbial communities from Stordalen Mire near Abisko, Sweden - Bog_T0_3 | ecosystem: Environmental > Terrestrial > Soil > Wetlands > Peat | place: Sweden: Abisko, Stordalen Mire...
TCGACCGCAGCTTCATCATCGACATCCCCGCCGACCCCACCAGCATGGAAATCGCCGCCGCCGTCATTCGGCTCGGCCATTCGCTCAAGCTCGACGTCTTGGCCGAAGGCGTGGAGACCGAGGCGCAGGCCGATTTCCTCGCGCTCGCCGGCTGCCCGTCCGCGCAAGGCTATCTCTTCGCCAAACCGATGTGGGAGGCGGACCTGCTCGCGATGCTGGACGCGCAGATGGGCGCGGCGCGCGCGACGGCGGCGTGAGGGCTCGCTCGGCTGCGGGGCCAGCAACGTTACCTCGGGTCGCCTGATGATATTGTTTGTAGGCTTGGGCCGCGCGAAACGCGATCGGCGGCGTGATCTGCGAAAACGTGAGTTGGAAACGCGAGAGTTCACGGTCGCAATCGACTTGCGCGACGAAACCCATGGCGAACTCCGCGTACACGGCCGCGTTGAACAACAATTCGCCTCGTCTTCGCGCGGCGGCGAGGGCGTCGCGCGACCATTTCGCCCAATGAGGATTTCCGGAAGCGACATCGATCAGGATGTTGGTGTCGACGAAAGTCAACTTTCGCCACGGGTCATGCGCATGACCTCGTCCGTCGTGAAGCCCGCGAAAGGCCTTCTCCGGCTCATGTCCTGAAGTTCGCGAAGGTAAGCGTCGTCGCTGGGCGCCATGGGGTCGGCGCTTTCGACGATAACGCCTCCCTCCGGGCGTGCGCGGACATTGACGCGATCACCGGGCCGAATGCCCGCGGCTTCTCGCGCCGCCTTCGGCAAGGTAACCTGTCCTTTGACGGTCACGGTCGTCGGCGTCATCGCCTCCGTAATACTCAGCGCCCGATTGTAATACCGTGAATGGTCGCGGTCAACGGCGCCGGGCCGGCCCCCCGCCCCTTCTACACTTGCTCCAATTCGATCAGTGTCCCCTGAAAATCCTTGGGATGCAGGAACAGCACGGGCTTGCCGTGCGCGCCGATCTTCGGCTCGCCGTTGCCGAGCACCCGCGCGCCGGAGGCCTTCAGCTTGTCGCGCGCGGTGATGATGTCGTCGACCTCGAAGCACATGTGATGCATGCCGCCGTCGGGGTTCTTTTCCAGAAACTTCGCGATCGGCGAATTCGCGCCGAGCGGCTGCAACAACTCGACCTTGGTGTTCGGCAGTTGGACGAACACGACGGTGACGCCGTGTTCCGGCAACGCCGCGGGCGACGAAACCTGCGCGCCCAGGCTTTCGCGGTAGAGCCGGCTCGCGGCCTCTATATCGCCGACGGCGATGGCGACGTGGTTCAATCTTCCAATCATGAAACCCTCCTACACCTCTACGACCAGCACATGCACGGCGGGCTTCTTGCCCCAGACCGCGTTGACGGAATTGCGCACGGCGCGCTCGATCGCACCCGAAACGAAGTCGGCGTCCTTGCGCTTGCCGCGCGCGAGGCCCTCGAAAGTTTCGAATATGGCGGTGTCGATCAGCGCGTCGATCGCCGCGCCGTCGCGCGTGTTCTTCGGCAGACCCGCGATCATCACGTCGGGATCGCCGGTCATGTCGCCCTTGGCCGAAAGCGCGATCGCGATCGAAACCACGCCGGCGAAGGAGAGCTTGCGGCGCTCGCCGACGCAGTCGTCACCGGAGGCCGGCAGCAGGATGTCGCCGTCCTTGAAGCGACGGCCGTGCGGGATCTGCCCGATCACGCCCGCGTCGCCGTCGGCGATCTTCACGACGTTGCCGTTGAAGGCGCGCACGACTTGTGTGACGCCCTGCGACTTGGCGAAGGTGACGTGCTCGCTCAGATGCAGCGGCTCCCCATGAGCGGGGATCGCGATCTTCGGCTTCAACCAAGCGTACATCTTGGCGAGTTCCGCGCGGCGCGGATGACCGGAGACATGCACGAGATGGGTGCGATCGGTGATGACCTCGACGCCCTGCGTCACGAGCCCGTTGATGATCCTGCCGACCGGCTTCTCGTTACCCGGGATCGTGCGCGAGGAGAACACGACCGTATCGCCCGCCGCGAGGCTCGCGCTCGGATGCTGGTCCTCGGCGATGCGCGCGAGCGCCGCGCGCGGTTCGCCCTGGCTGCCGGTGGCGAGCGCGAGCACCTTGTCGCGCGGGATGCGCGAGAACGGGTCGGGGCCGAGAAACGGCGGCAAGCCGTCCAGGAAGCCGCATTCGCGCGCGACCGAAATCACGCGCTCCATCGCGCGGCCCATCACCATCACCTGCCGGCCGTTGGCGATCCCCGCCTCGGCGGCGGCGCGCAGACGCGCGACATTGGAGGCGAAGGTGGTGACGATGACGCGGCCCTTGGCCTTGCCGACGAGTTCGGACAGGCTGGCGGCGACGTCCGCCTCGGAGGGACTGACGCCCTCGCGCATGACGTTGGTGGAATCGCAGATCAGCGCGAGCACGCCCTCCTCGCCGAGCGCCTTCAGGCGCTCCTCGTCGGTGACGCGGCCGACCAGCGGCGTCGCGTCGATCTTCCAATCGCCGGAATGCACGATCAGGCCCGCCGGCGTGCGGATCGCGAGCGCGCAGCTCTCGGGGATCGAATGCGCGACCGGAATGAACTCGATATTGAACGGGCCGAGATCGATGCGCCCGTCCTGCGCCACGATCTTGATCGGGATTTTCGGCGCGCCGGGTTCGCCGAGACGCCGCGCCTCGGCGAGGCCCGCGGCGAAGCGCGTCATGTAGACGTTGACGCCGAGGCGCGGCCACATCTCGGCGAGCGCGCCGATGTGATCCTCGTGGGCGTGGGTGATGATCAGACCGACGAGGTCTTTCTTGATCTTCTCGATGAACGTCAGATCGGGCATCACGAGATCTACGCCGGGCAATTCCTCGCCGCCGAAGGCGAGGCCGAGATCCACCATGAGCCATTTGCGTTTCTTGACCGGACCGAAGCCGTAGAGCCCGCAGTTCATTCCGATTTCGCCTAGACCGCCGAGCGGGGCGAAAACCAGTTCGTTATCATCGTTCATTCGTGACGGCTTTCATGAGCGGACCCGGCGGCGTGTCTTCGCCCGCGCGAGGAGAGGAGGATATCAGAGTGAGGTCGGCGGATTCGACCGTCTCGATCGCATCGCCGGCCCGAAGGAGCAAGCGACCCTTGGGATCGAGGCCCTCGAAAACGCCTTCGCGCGCGCCGCGCGGACCGGAAACGCGTATCGCCCCGCCGAGCCCGGCCGCGCCCGCGAGCCAAATTTCGCGGATTGCGGCGAAACCGTCGCCACGCGCCCAAAGCGCGAGCGCTTCGTCGAAACGGACGACTAGCCGCGCGAACAATTCTTCGGGCGCGACCAAGCGGCCAACAAGGTGGCTCAAATGTGTCGTGGGGTAGGCCAGACCCCGCGGCGAAGTGACCAGATTGACGCCGATGCCGACCGAGGCGGCGAATTGCCCACCCGGAATCGTGACGCCCTCGACCAGCAACCCCGCGAGCTTGGCGCCGTCATGGGTAAGATCGTTCGGCCATTTGAGGCCGACGCCGGTGGCGCCGAGGTCTTCCACCGCCCGGCGCAGCGCGACGCCCGCGACGAAGCCGATTTGCGGCGCGATGGCGATCTCGCAAGGCGACAGCAGGAGCGCGCTGGCGTGCAGGTTTCCGACCGGCGAATTCCAGACTCGGCCATGCCGCCCCCGGCCCGCCGTCTGCTCGTCGGCGAGTATCCACAGACGACCCGGATCGCCGGCGAGCGCGCGCCCCCGGGCTTCGTCGCTCGTCGAACCAAGACTTGCGTGGCGCTCGACGCGCCAGCCCGCGAGCGGAGAGGTTTGCGGCGCCGGCGCGTCGGAAACGTTCAAAACAGCGACTTGGCGGCGGCCATCGCCGCGTTCGTCAGCGGCGCGGGCGCGATCGCATCGAAGATGACGAGCGCGGCCGCCAGCGCCAACACGATCCGCGTGGCGTAACCCTGCGGATCGAACGCCTTAGCCGGCTCGTCGAAATACATGATCTTGATGATGCGCAGATAGTAATAAGCGCCGACCGCGCTCAGCAGCACGCCGATGATCGCGAGGCCGAACAAGTTGGCGTGAATCGCGGCCGTGAACACATAGAACTTGGCGAAGAAGCCGGCGAGCGGCGGAATGCCGGCGAGCGAGAACATCATAGCGGCGAGGAAGAAAGCCATCGGCGGATTGGTGCGCCCGAGGCCCGCCAGATCGGAGATGTCCTCGATATATTCGCCGCCGCGACGCATCGACAGGATGCCCGCGAAGGTGCCGAGCGTCATGACGAGATAGATCGCCATATAAATGACGACGCCCTGAGCCCCCTCGACGGTGCCGGCCGCGAGACCCACGAGCGCGAAGCCCATGTGGCCGATCGACGAATAGGCCATCAGGCGCTTGATGTTCGTCTGACCGATCGCGGCGAAAGCGCCGAGCGCCATCGAGGCGATGGAGATGAAGGCGATGATCTGACGCCATTCCGCCGCGATGCCGGGGAACGCGGTCAGCGTCACGCGCAGCAGCACCGCCATCGCCGCCATCTTGGGCGCCGAGGCGAAGAACGTCGTCACCGGCGTCGGCGCGCCCTCGTAGACGTCGGGCGTCCACATATGGAACGGCACGGCGGAAATCTTGAACGCGAGCCCCGCGAGCACGAACACCAGCGCGAAGATCACGCCGATCGGCGAGGGCCCCTGCAACGCCGCCGAGACGCCCGCGAACGACACAGTGCCGGAATAGCCATACATCAACGAAATGCCATAGAGCAGCATGCCGGAGGAAAGCGCGCCGAGGACGAAATATTTGAGGCCGGCTTCCGACGATTTGAGGTTGTCGCGGCGATAGGAGGCGACGACGTAGAGCGCCAGACTCATCAGTTCGAGGCCGAGGTAAAGCGCGATGAAGTCGCTCGCCGAGATCAGCATCATCATGCCGAGCGTCGAGAGCAGCAGCAGCACCGGGAACTCGAAGCCGCCGACCTTCTCGCCGCGCATGAAATCGATGGACAGCAGCAGCGTCGTCAGCGACCCGATCAGCGACAGCGCTTTCATGAAACGCGCGAAGGCGTCGTCGGTGAAGGCGCCATAGAAAGTGACGCCTTCGGGCCGATGTCCGACCAGCAACACGACGAGCGCGATCCCGAGCAGCGCGACCGCGCCCTCGGTGACGAGCCAGATCGAGCGCTCGCCGCGCAACGCGCCCAGCAGCACGAGCGCGAGCGCGCCCACCGCGATGATGACCTCGGGCAGGATGGTCGGGAGAGAAAGCGCCGTCACGTCCATGTTCTCATCAATCCCAAAAGAGTCGCGCGCGGGCGTATTTCACAGACCGGCCGTTTTCGTCAGCGAGATGGCGTGATTGAAGCCCGTCACCAGGGCGTCGATCGAAGCCGCGCTCGCGTCGATGATCGGTTGCGGGTGCACGCCGTAATAGATCGTCAGCAGCAGCAGCGGCGCGAGGCAGGCGATCTCCCGCCCCGACAGATCCTCGATCTTCATCAGGCTCGGCTTGTCCAACACCCCGAAGATCACGCGGCGGTAGAGGTAGAGCGCATAGGCCGCCGAAAGGATAACGCCCGTGGTCGCGAGCAGGCCAACCCAGGAATTGGCCTGAAAGGCGCCGATCAGCGTTAGGAATTCGCCGACGAACCCCGACGTGCCCGGCAGCCCGATATTGGCCAGCGTGAACACCATCATCGCCACCGCGTAGCGCGGCATGCGCTTCACGAGGCCGCCGTAGGCGGCGATATCGCGGGTGTGCATGCGGTCGTAGACGACGCCGACGCAAAGGAACAGCGCGCCGGAGACGAGGCCGTGGCTGATCATCTGATAGACCGCGCCCTGCACGCCCTGCGTATTGGCCGCGAACAGGCCCATCGTCACGAAGCCCATGTGGGCGACGGAGGAATAGGCGATCAGCTTCTTCATGTCCTCCTGCACCAGCGCGACCAGCGAGGTGTAGATGATGGCGATGATCGACATCGCGAAAACCAGCGGCGCGAAATAGACCGAGGCGTCCGGGAACATCGGCAACGAGAACCGCAGCAGGCCGTAGCCGCCCATCTTCAACAGAATGGCGGCCAGGATGACCGAACCCGCCGTCGGCGCCTCGACGTGCGCATCGGGCAACCAGGTATGCACCGGCCACATCGGCATTTTCACCGCGAAGGAAGCGAAGAAGGCGAGCCAGAGCCACTTCTGCGCGCTCGGTGAGAAGGCGGTCTTCAGCAACACCTCGATGTCGGTCGTGCCCGCCGTCCAGTACATCGCCATGATGGCGAGCAGCATCAGCAACGAACCCACCAGCGTGTAGAGGAAGAACTTGAACGCGGCGTAGACGCGGCGCTTGCCGCCCCAGATGCCGATGATCAGGAACATCGGGATCAGGCCGCCCTCGAAGAAGAGGTAGAACAGCACCAGATCGAGCGCCGCGAACACGCCGATCATCAGCGTCTCCAAAGCGAGGAAGGCGATGAAATATTCCTTCACGCGCTTCTGGATCGAGACCCAGGACGCGAGGATGCAGATCGGCATCAGGAATGTCGTCAGCAGCACGAACGGCATCGAAATGCCGTCGACGCCGAGCTTGTAGAGAATGACGTGCGAGAACCAGTCATGCTGCTCGACGAGCTGGAAGCCGGACTTGGCGGTGTCGAATTGCGCCCAACCGACGAGGCTGACGAGGAAGGTCAGCACCGTCGCGATCAGCGCGATCCAGCGCGCGTTGCGATTGTTGGCCTCGCTCTCGCCGCGCAGCAACAGGATCGCCAGCGCGCCCGCCACGGGCAGGATCAGCAGGGTCGAGAGAATCCAATGATCGGACATCAGCGGACTCCCCCGAACAGATACCATGTCGCGATCGCCGCCACCCCGAGCAACATCGCGAAGGCGTAGTGATAGACGTATCCGGTCTGCAACCGCACCACATTGCGCGTGACGTCGAGCACGCGGGCGGAGACGCCGTCGGGCCCCATGCCGTCGATGATGAACCCGTCGCCGCCCTTCCAGAACAGCCGCCCGAGCCAGAACGCCGGCCGCACGAACAGGAAGTCATAGAGCTCGTCGAAGTACCATTTGTTGAGCAGGAAGCGGTAGAGCAGCGGATTGCTGTTCGCGAGCCGCGCCGGCGCCTTCTTGTCGACCATATACATGTAATAGGCGACGAGTAGGCCGCCGATCATCATCAGCGTTGGCAGCAAGGATACGAGCCGCGGCACCTTCTCCATGTCCTCGAGGATCGTGTTGTCCTTGCCGACGAACAGCGATTCCTTCCAGAAGCTCTCGAAGCCGCTTCCAATGAAGCCGTTGCGGAACGCCATGCCCGCGAGCACCGCTCCGAGCGCCAGCACGGCGAGCGGGATCAGCATGACGCGCGGCGATTCGTGCGCGGCGTGGTCGCCGTCATGACCATGGCCGTGATCGTCGTGGCCATGCGCGGCGGCCGGCAGCGAGGCCGACCAATCACCGCGGTGACCGAAGAAGGTCATGAACACGAGGCGCCAGGAATAGAACGAGGTCAGGCCCGCCGCGAGCACGACGCAGCAAAAGGCGTAGACGGCGCCGAAGCGATGCGAGGCGAAAGCAGCCTCGATGATCGCGTCCTTGGAGACGTAACCGGCGAAGCCGATCGTGGTCAGCGGAATGCCGACGCCGGTCAGCGCCAGCGTGCCGATCGTCATCATCCAGAAGGTGAAGGGGATCTCGTCCTTCAGGCCGCCCATCGCGCGCATGTCCTGCTCGTGATGCATGGCGTGGATGACCGAGCCGGCGCCGAGGAACAGCAGCGCCTTGAAGAAGGCGTGCGTGAACAGATGGAACACGCCGAGCCCGTAGCCGCCGACGCCGAGCGCGACGAACATATAGCCGAGCTGCGAACAGGTGGAATAAGCGATGACGCGCTTGATGTCGTTCTGCACGAGGCCGACGGTCGCCGCGAAAATCGCCGTCGTGGCGCCGACGATGATGACGACGCTGAGCGCGGTCGAGGACAGATCAAACAAAGGCGAAAGCCGCGCCACCATGAACACGCCCGCCGTGACCATCGTCGCGGCGTGGATGAGCGCGGAGACCGGGGTCGGGCCTTCCATCGCGTCGGGCAGCCAGGTGTGCAGCAGGAACTGCGCCGACTTGCCCATCGCGCCCATGAACAGCAACAGACAGGTGATCGTCAGCGCGTCGCCCTCGATCCCGAAGACGTGGATCGACTTGCCGACCAGGCTCGGCGCGGCGGCGAAGATCTGTTCGAGGCTGACCGAGCCGGTGAGTTGGAACAGCAGGAAGATGCCGAGCGCGAAGCCGAAATCGCCGACGCGGTTGACGACGAAGGCCTTGATCGCGGCGGCGTTGGCCGAGGGCTTCTCGTACCAGAAGCCGATCAGCAGATAGGACGCGAGGCCGACGCCTTCCCAGCCGAAGAACATCTGCACGAGGTTGTCGGCCGTCACCAGCATCAGCATCGCGAAGGTGAACAGCGAAAGATAGGCGAAGAAACGCTGCCGGCTCGGGTCTTCGTGCATGTAGCCGATGGAATAGAGATGCACGAGGAATGAGACTGTGGTGACGACGACCAGCATCACCGTCGTCAGCGTGTCGATGCGCAGCGACCACGCGACCGCGAGCTTGCCTGACGTCAGCCAATTGGCGACCGGCACGATGAGCGCGTGCTCCTCGTGGCCGTAGGCGACGGAGAAAAACGCGATCCAGGACAGGAACGCGCAAAGGCCGAGCAGGCCCGTGGTGATCTGTTCGGACCGACGCGCCCCGATCTGCTGCCCGAACAGGCCGGCGACGAGGAAACCGGCGAGCGGCAGGAAGACGATGAGGTCGTAGAACATTATCGTCTCAGCCCTTCAGCGCGTTGATGTCTTCGACCGCGATCGAGCCGCGGTTGCGATAATAGGCGACGAGGATGGCGAGGCCGATCGCCGCCTCCGCCGCCGCCACCGTCAGAATGAACAGCGCGAACACCTGACCCGTCAGATCGCCCGACTGCGTGGAGAAGGCCACGAGGTTGATGTTCACCGCCAGCAGGATCAACTCGACCGACATCAGGATGACGATGATGTTCTTGTGGTTGAGGATGATGCCCGCGATGCCGATCGTGAACAGGATCGCCGCCAGCGTGAGATAATGGGTGAGGCCGATGATCATGGGCTCTTTCCTTCAAATGCCGGCGCGCGAGGCGACTTTGCGCACTTCCACCGCCGTGGCGGGCGAGCGCGCGACCTGATCGGCGATGTTCTGGCGCTTGACGCCGACCTTGTGGCGCAAGGTCAGCACGATCGCGCCGATCATCGCGGTGAGCAGGATCATCCCCGCCGCCTGGAAGAAGTAGAAATAGTGGGTGTAGAGCACGCGCCCGAGCGCGGCGGTGTTGGCGATCGTGCCCGAGGGCGTCGCGGCGATTGCGGCGGTCGGCGAGCGCCCCCAATGCAGCGTGACGAAGACAAGCTCGAACGCGACGCAGAGCGCGATCAGCGCGCCGATCGGCAGATATTGCACGAAGCCCTGTTTCATCTCGGCGAAGTCGACGTCGAGCAACATCACCACGAACAGGAACAGCACCGCGACCGCGCCGACGTAGACGACGATGAGGATCATGCCGAGGAACTCGGCGCCCATGAGCAGGAACAACCCCGCCGCGTTGACGAAGGCGAGGATCAGGAACAGCACGGAATGCACGGGGTTCTTGGCGAGGATCACCGCGAGCGCGGAGACGACCAGCACCGTCGAGAACACCCAGAAGAAGATTGCGTCGGCTTGCATCGTATCGTCCCTCAAACCCACATTCACCCTCTCCCCTTGCGGGAGAGGGCCGGGGTGAGGGGTTGGCGCGCAAGCGCCTCGTCCCCCGGAGCGCCTCACGGCGCGACCCCTCATCCGGCGCCAAAAGGCGCCACCTTCCCCCGCAAGGGGGGAAGGATTTGATCACCTATACGGCGCGTCCAACGCGATATTGCGCGCGAGTTCGCGTTCCCAGCGCGCGCCGTTATCGAGCAGACGATCCTTGTCGTAGAACAATTCCTCGCGCGTCTCGGTCGAGAATTCGAAATTCGGACCCTCGACGATCGCGTCCACCGGGCAGGCTTCCTGGCACATGCCGCAATAGATGCACTTGGTCATGTCGATGTCGTAGCGCGTGGTGCGGCGCGTGCCGTCGTTGCGGCGCGGCCCCGCCTCGATGGTGATCGCCTGCGCGGGGCAGATCGCCTCGCAGAGCTTGCACGCGATGCAGCGCTCCTCGCCGTTGGGATAGCGGCGGAGCGCATGCTCGCCGCGAAAGCGCGGCGACAGCGGCGACTTCTCGTGCGGATAGTTCAAGGTCACTTTCGGCTTGAACATATAGCGGATCGAGAGCGCGAACGCCGAGAAGAACTCGCCGAGGAACAGCGAGCGCGCGGCCTGGTCAAGTCTAAGCGCCATCAGATCGCCCTCGTCATCAAATCGGCCTTCACGGATGACCTCCCCAGCCGGTCGCCTCGAGGACGCACGCGACCAGGACGACCATGAACAGCGAGATCGGCAGAAAGATCTTCCAACCCAGGCGCATCAACTGATCGTAGCGATAGCGCGGCACGAAGGCCTTCACCATCGAGAAGCAGAACAACACGCCCCAGGCCTTGATCAGGAACCAGATCACGCCGGGCACCCAGGTGAAGGGCGCGAACGGGATCGGGGAAAGCCAGCCTCCGAGAAACAGCAACGTCGTCATCGACGCCATCGTCATCATCGCCACGAGTTCGGTGAGAAACTGCAACATGTAGAGCGAGGCGGAATATTCGACCGCGAAACCCGCGACCAGTTCGGACTCGGCTTCGACGAGATCGAAGGGAGGGCGATTAGTCTCGGCGAGCGCCGAGACGAAGAAGATGATGAACATCGGGAACAGCGGCAGCCAGTACCAACCGAACAGGCCGAGTCGCGTGTTCTGGGCCTGCACGATGTCGCTGAGGTTCAGCGAGCCGGCGCAGAGCAGCACGGTCACGATGACGAAGCCGATCGAGACTTCGTAGGAGACCATCTGCGCGGCCGAGCGCAGCGCCGACATGAACGGATATTTCGAGTTCGACGCCCAGCCCGCCATGATGATGGAATAGACGCCGAGCGAGGAGACCGCGAAGAGATAGAGCACGCCGACGTTGATGTTGGCGACGACCCAACCGTTGCTGACGGGGATCACCGCGAAGGACGCGAACGCCAGCGCCGCGCCGACCAGAGGCGCCATCACGAACACGCCCTTGTTGGCGCCGTCCGGAATGATCGGCTCCTTGAAGACGAATTTCATCAAGTCGGCGAAGGGCTGCAACACGCCCCAGGGGCCGACGACGTTCGGGCCGCGACGGATATGCACCGACGCCCAGATCTTGCGTTCGGCGTAGATCAGCACCGCCGACGACAGCAGCACGCAAACCAGCAGCGCGAGACTTTCGAGCACGAAGCGGACGATCGAGCCGATCAGGCTCTGATAGAACCAGTGGCCGAGCGAGGTGGCGGCGCCGCTGCTGATGAAGGCCCAGATCAGGCCGACCACGAGCACGACGACCGCGACGCCGACGATCGCCAGCACGATGGCCAGCGAGCGGTCCGACGCGGGACGAGAGGGAGTGACGCTGCTCATGTCAGGTCCTATTCCGCGGCGCGCGCGAGGCGGCCGTGCGCCAGAGCCGAGCATTCGGCCATGACGCGGGAGGCGCGCGCGATCGGGTTGGTGAAATAGAAGTCGGCGACAGGCGAGGCGAAAGCCGCGTTTCCGCGCTCTCCGCCCGTGATCGTGGCGAATGTGCCGGCGTCGGCAGGTGTGATCACATCGATCTTGGCGAGGTGAGGATGAGCGGCAGCCAGCGCGACGCGCAACTGCGCGGCCGAGTCGTAGGGAAGCTTCGCGCCGACCGCGTCGGAGAGAGCGCGCAGGATCGCCCAATCCTCGCGCGCGTCGCCGGGCGGGAACACCGCGCGCTCGGCGAATTGCGGACGCCCTTCGGTGTTGACGTAGGTTCCGGCCTTTTCGGTATAGGCCGCGCCGGGCAGGATCACGTCGGCGCGATGCGCGCCCTTGTCGCCGTGCGTGCCGATATAGACGACGAACGCGCCGGGCTCGATGTCGATCTCGTCGGCGGCGAGGTTGAGGATCACGTCGAGCGCGCCGGCCTTCGCCATCGCGAGCGCATCCAGTCCGCCCTCTCCGGGGACCAAGCCGAGATCGAGGCCGCCGACGCGCGAGGCCGCGCTGTGCAGCACATTGAAGCCGTTCCAGCCGTCCTTGACGACGCCGAGCGAGCCGGCCGCCTTGGCGGCGAGCGCGAGAACGGCTTCGCCGTCGGGCCGCGCGAAGGC
>Ga0302320_10022962_pt1 | contig 12278 bp, 10 predicted proteins | sample Bog_T0_3_FD_202130 | JGI IMG/M metagenome (GOLD analysis project Ga0302320, IMG submission 202130) | Peat permafrost microbial communities from Stordalen Mire near Abisko, Sweden - Bog_T0_3 | ecosystem: Environmental > Terrestrial > Soil > Wetlands > Peat | place: Sweden: Abisko, Stordalen Mire...
CTTGTTGTTTGCTCTTGTTTGCCCTTGTTTGGCGGGATTTGGCGTTGTTTGGTCTTGGTTGCGCTCGCTTGGCGCCAGGATCGGTTGTATCGCGTCGTTACCCGCCGACTTCGGCTCGAGGGCGCGTTGGGCGTCTTTTTCGCGCCGCGCTCGAGCCTTCGGGCGCCCCCAGTCCGTCTTGCTCCGAGCCCGCAATTGCGCCATGGAGTGCCGCAACTCGGGAGGTTCGTCGATGCTGCATTTGGTTTCCGCCTTTTCCCGCATCGGCGAGGAAAACGCTTTCGCCGTGCTTGCCAAGGCGGCCGAATTGCAGCGCCAGGGCCGCGACATCATCAATCTCGGCATCGGCCAGCCCGATTTCAAAACCCCCGGGCATATCGTCGAAGCCGCGGTCAAGGCCTTACGCGATGGCGAGCACGGCTATACGCCCGCGACCGGCATCGCGCCGCTGCGCGAGGCGGTGGCGGCCGACCTCCACAAGCGGCTCGGAGTCGAGGTTCCGCCCGATCTGGTGCTGATCGCGCCCGGCGGCAAGGTTACAATGTATATGGCGATTTTGATGTTCGGCGAGCCCGGCGTCGACATCCTCTATCCCGACCCCGGTTTCCCGATCTATCGCTCGATGATCGAATTCACCGGCGCCCGGCCGATCCCGATTCCGGTGCGCGAGGAGAACGGCTTCGCCTTTTCGGCCGAAGAGACGCTGTCGCTGATGACGCCGCGGACCCGGCTGATCATCGTCAATTCGCCCGCCAATCCGACCGGCGGCGTGACACCGAAGGCGGAAATCGACAAGCTCGTCGCCGGGCTCGCCGACTTCCCCGACGCCGCCATCCTGTCGGACGAAATCTATGGGCAGATGACCTATGACGGCCTCGCCCACCAAACCCTGCTCGCCTACCCCGATATCCGTGACCGCCTGATCGTGCTCGACGGCTGGTCGAAGACTTACGCCATGACCGGCTGGCGCCTTGGCTATTCGGTATGGCCGAAGCCGCTTTATGATGCGGCGCGGAAACTCGCCGTCAATTCCTATTCCTGCGTCAACGCGCCGACGCAATTCGCCGGCCTAGCCGCGCTCACCGGCCCGCAGGACGCGGTGCACGCGATGGTCGCCGAATTCGACGCGCGACGCAAAGTCGTCGTCGAGGGGCTGAACCAATTGCCCGGCGTGAAATGCGCGATTCCCAAGGGCGCGTTCTACGCCTTCCCCAACATCAAGGCGACGGGCTGGAAGGCCAAGCCGCTCGCCAACGCCTTGTTGGATCAGGCCGGCGTGGCCACCATCGGCGGACCCGATTTCGGCGTCTACGGCGAAGGGTATCTGCGCTTGTCCTACGCCAATTCGCAGGAGAACATCCGGCGGGCGCTGGCCCGAATCGGCAATTTTCTCGGCTCCGTCAGCCCGGGCGAATGAGGGCCGCGTGAAATTTTCACCAGCCGTCGCCATATGACGACGCGAGTCGGCTCGACGAAAGTCAGTTCCGGCGCGTTCGGCGTCCCCATTTGGAATTCGTGCGCTTACGAGGACATAGCGAAATGCGAAAATTCAGCTGTTTCGCCGCCGCGCTTTTGCTCTCGACGATCGCCTCGCACGCGCTCGCCGACGATCCGCGCCCATCGGCGCTGGCCTGCGACGCGAAGAAGCTCGGCGCGCGCGAACTTGCCGATTGCCTGCGAGCCGCATCAGACAAAGCCGACAAGGCGCTTTCCGACACGGTCGCGGCGGCAATAAAGTCCATTGACGCCCGCGCCGGCCTGCTGTCCGGCCAGAAGGGGCGCTGGAAACGCTCGCTCAACGAGGCCGAATCGCAATGGCTAGCCTGGCGTGACTCGGAATGCCAGGACGTCGCGCCGTTCGAGGACGGCCTGGGCCTGAAAGCCGGCGATCCGCGCCTGTCCTGCATGATCGACCAGGACACGCGACGAACGGCGGATCTGAAATCGCGGTATCCGTGAGGGTGGGCGCAGTCAGCGGCTTCGCGCCATAGCGACATATAGGTTCGTCACCCAATCGGCGTCGATTTCGCCGGGGAGAGACGCTTCGATCGACGTCAGGAGCGCGTCGCGGCGGGATCTCGGCAGCATCAGAACCTCGGAGCGCGTGCCGAGGTGCGCCGCGAACGCGCTGGCGGAATATCGGCGGCGCCAGGAATAGCTCCGGCGCCCGACGTCGTCGAAATAGCCGCTCGCCATGATGAGGTCTGAAATCGGTCCCTCCGGCAGGTACCAGTTTTCCCCGGGAGGGGCCCACAATTCCGGCGCATGGTTCAAGTAGGCGGGCTGCAAGAGACCCACAAGTTCTTCGGACCATTTCGGCGTATGGCCGAAGATCGCCAGATGGCCGCCGGACACGAGCGCATCGGCCGCCTTCCGGAATCCGACTTCGCGGCCAACCCAATGCCAGGACTGCGCCGCGGCGACCAGGTGGAAACGATCGGCCGGCAGCGGCCAGTCTTCGAAGGAAGCGACGGCGAAACGAACCCGTGACGAATCTGCAAATTTCCGGCGCGCGATCTCCACGAGGGACGGCCCCGGATCGACCGCCGTGACGTCGAAGCCGCGATGAACAAATCCCGCTGTCGCCTGCCCCGAACCGCAGCCGACTTCCAGGACGCGGGCTCCGGGCTCGAGGGCGGCGATCTCGGCGATATCGGCGAAAAGCTGTCCGGGATAGCCGTTGCGTTGCGCGTCGTAAAGCGCAGCGACCGTATCGAACGTTCGACCCCGTTCCATCCGCCCCCTCCCTTCGACCGTCGAGGACAACCCAAGAGCCCCTACTTCTTCCCCTGCGGATGCGCGAGATAGGTCGCCATCCTCCGCGCGAACACGCCCGGTCGCTCGGCGAAGGCCCGCTCGAATTGCCCGCGGGCGCGTCGCTCCAGCGGCTTGCGCCGCCGCAGCGCGGCCGCGACCAGGGCCTTGCCCGCCTCGGGCTCGAGTTCGCGGCGCGACACAGCGAATTCCCCGAGCATCGTCAGATCGTTGTAGTCGCCGAGCGTCTGCCGCAACTTGTGCAATTCGCCGCCCTGGGCGTCGATCATCGCCGGCCAGGCGGGCGCCAGCACGAGCAGTTGATGCCCGAGATCGACGACGCCCTGCCGAAGACGGTGCAGCGCGTCGGCGTCGGCGGTGGCGAAGGCCGCGCGTCCTCGCCGCTTGGCGGCGCGATAGGCGCCGCGCAGCGCGTCCAGCAAAGCCGCGTCGCTCGCCTCAGTCAAATCCCAGGCCGCGACGCCCTCGGCCGCCGCCTCGAGCCCGTCGACGATTTCAGGCGCTACGAATTCCGCCTCGGCGCCGAAGCTCTCGCTCCGCTCCCGCGCCATTGCCTGCATCAGCGCCTCGCGAATTTCGGGGGCGCATTTCACCTTGGCTAGCGCCAGCGGCAGCACGTCGAGATCGCGGGCCCGGCCGATCGCGCGCCGCGCCCCATTGGCCGCAAGGCGCGCCGCATGGGCAGACGGGCCGACGACGCCCAGGAACCAGCGCGCCAGCGACGCCGCCCGCTTCAACTCCTTGCGCGCCCCATGCACCGCCAGCGCGCCGTCGTCCCCTCGCTTTGGAAATGCTCGCGCCGCCGCGCGCAAAGCCGCGACGAGCGCGTCGCGCGCCGCCGCCGTCCACAGGTCGCGCCGGCCGCTCATCAGGCCATGGCCGCCAGAGCCCGCGCACGTTCACGAAGCGCGAATTTTTGCACCTTGCCGGTGGACGTCTTGGGGATCTCGGCGAACACGATATGGCGCGGGCATTTGTAGCGCGCCAGCAGACCGCGACACCAATCGATCAGCTCTTCCTCGCTCGCGGTCTCGCCGGCCTTGAGCTCGACGAAGGCGCAAGGGGTTTCGCCCCATTTCTCGTCGGGCCAGGCGACGACGGCGGCCAGTTGCACAGCGTGATGCCTGAACAAGGCGTCCTCGACCTCGATCGAGGAGATGTTCTCGCCGCCAGAGATGATGATGTCCTTCGAGCGGTCACGCAACTGGATGTAGCCGTCGGGATATTTGACGCCGAGATCGCCGGAATGGAACCAACCGCCGGCAAACGCCTTGTCGGTGGCCGGCTTGTTTTTCAGATAGCCTTTCATCACCACATTGCCGCGCATCATCACTTCGCCCATCGTCTGGCCGTCGGCGGCAACCGGTTCCATCGTCTCGGGGTCGAGGACGTCGAGCCCCTCCAGCGCGTGATAGCGCACGCCCTGGCGTGACTTCAGTTCCGCCTGCGCGTCGAGGTCGAGCCCGTCCCACTCCGACTTCCAGTCGTTGACGACCGAGGGACCGTAGGTCTCGGTGAGCCCATAGAGATGGGTGACGTCGAATCCGGCGTCCTGCATCGCCCGCAACACGGCGGCGGGCGGCGGGGCGGCGGCGGTGAAGAAACGCACCAGATGCGGCAGCGGTCGCTTCTCGTCCTCCCGGGCGTTGAGCAACAAAGACATCACGATCGGCGCCCCGCAGAGATGCGTCACCTTCTCGTCGGAGATCAGATCGTACATGGTTTTGGCGCGCACCTGCCTCAGGCAGACATGGACGCCCGCCTTGACGCTGATCGACCAGGGAAAGCACCAGCCGTTGCAATGGAACATCGGCAGCGTCCACAGATAGACCGGATGCCGGCCCATGTCCGCCGTCACCACATTGCCGACGGCAAGCAGATGCGCGCCGCGATGATGATAGACGACTCCCTTGGGATCGCCCGTCGTGCCGGAGGTGTAGTTGAGCGAGATCGCGTCCCATTCGTCCGTCGGCGCGATGCGCTGATAGGTCTCGTCGCCGCCGGCGACGAAGGCCTCGTATTCGATCTCGCCGATCCGCTCGCCCGGGCCGGCATATTCGGGATCGTCGTAGTCGATGACGATGGGCTTTGAATTGGCGAGCTTCAGCGCCTCCGCGATGACCGAAGAGAATTCCCGGTCGACGATCAGGACTTTCGCCTCGCCATGATCGAGCATGAAGGCCAGCGCCGCGGCGTCGAGCCTGGTGTTCAGCGTGTTGAGCACGCCGCCGCACATCGGCGCGCCGTAGTGGCATTCGAGCATCGCCGGCGTATTGGCGAGCATCGCGGCGACCGTATCGCCGCGGTCAATCCCTCGCGCCGCCAGCGCCGAAGCCAGCTTGCGGCTGCGGGCGAAAAAGTCGCGGTAATTGCGGCGGAGTTGGCCATGCACGATCGCGGTGCGATCCGGGAATACCGCGGCGGCGCGTTCGAGCAGCGTCAGCGGCGTCAGTGGCTGGTAGTTGGCGGCGTTACGGTCGAGATCGCGGTCGTAAGACGTCTCAGTCATTTCCGGCTCCCTTGCGGCGCCATCATAGCCGCGCCCGCCGCCGAAAAGGAACCCCCGCGCGTACGCGAAAAGTGTTTCCGATCGCAACCCGGGAGTCGCCCCTAGCCCGGCGGGCGAGGGCGCGCTACCGAGGGGGTCATCCCGGTTCGTCACCTGAAGAGCGGAAGCCATGCCCAACATCAAAGTCACCGCCGGCCCCTATGTGTTCGACGCCAAGCTGGAAACCGACAACGCGCCCGACACCTGCGAAGCTTTCCTGAAGCGCCTGCCGTTCGTCAGCCAGATCATCCACGTCCGCTGGAGCGGCGAGGGGGTATGGATTCCGCTCGGCGATCTCGACTTCCAGGTCGGCTACGAGAACGCCACCAGCTACCCCTCGCCCGGCCAGTTCATCCTCTATCCCGGCGGCGTCAGCGAGACCGAAATCCTGCTCGCCTACGGCGGCGTCCGTTTCGCCTCCAAGGCCGGCCAGCTCGCGGGCAGCCACTTCCTCACCCTGACCTCGGGCCTGGAAAACCTTTACGCCCTCGGGCGGAAGACGCTTTACGAGGGCGCGATGCCGATCACTTTCGAGGTGGCTTGAACTTCCCTTCTCCCGTTTGGGAGATGGTTCGGGGATGACGGTTCGGAGCGGGAACGCGCGTCAACTTCCGCGCCTCGCGCTCCCTCTTCTCCCGCTCGTGGGAGAAGGCCTGAGCCACCTTGCCTTCGCCGCGCAAGGCTGACATGTTAGCGCCATGACCAGCTCCCTCGCCAAAATTCCGCTCGGCCGCACGGGCCTTCACGTCACCCCGATTTGCTTCGGCACGTCGGGCCTTGGCGACATGCCGGACACCTACGGCTACAGCGTCGACATCGAGCGGGCGCTGGCGACGGTGCGGGCGATCTTCGACGGCCCGACCCATTTCCTCGATACGGCGCGCATCTACGGCATGGGCCGCAGCGAGGCGCGCGTCGGCGCCGTCATTCGCGAGCGCGGCGGATTGCCGCCGGGCTTCGTCGTCGCCACCAAACTCGACCGTGATCCCGGCACCGGCGCCTTCGATGCATCGCAGGCCCGCCGCTCGTTGGAGCAAAGCCTGAAAGCGCTCGGCCTGGAAAAATTCGGAATCCTCAATCTCCACGACCCCGAACATTCGCGCTCGCTGGACGAGGCCAAGGGCGCGCTCGACGAGTTGCTGCGCATGCGGGAGGAAGGCTTCGCCACGGCGGTCGGAATCGCGGCGGGTCGGGTCGACGCGATGATTCCGCTGATCGAAAATTGGGACGTCGACGTCATCATCACCCACAACCGCTTCACGCTCGCCAACCGCAACGCGGAAGCCATGATCGACCTCTGTCACGCCAAGGGCGTCGCCGTGCTCAACGCCGCGCCTTACGCTGGCGGCGTGCTGGCGAAAGGGTCGGGCGTTTTCACGCGCTATGTCTATCAGGAAGCCTCGGCCGAAGCGCTGGACCCGATCCGCCGCATCGAGGCGATCTGCGCCGAGCACGGCGTTCCGCCCGGAGCCGTGGCGTTGCAATTTTCCATGCGCGACGCCCGGATAACTTCGACGATCTGCGGCGTCAGCAAGCCCGAACGCGTCGCGGAGACGATTCGCTGGGCCGAGTTCAAGGTTCCCGACGCGGTGTGGCGCGAACTGGCGGCGTTGCCGTTCGCGGTGGACGACCCGGAGGCGGCGCGGGTCTATTCGCCGGGGTGATCCCAGCAGGCGCCGGCCCTCGGAAAACGCTCGTCAGGACGCCATCCGCCGAGCGCCAGGCGCACAGGCCCCCGACGCCCGCGATGGCGCCGCGTTCGCAACGCGAGCCAGCGCCGGGCGGGCGACATCAGCCAGATGCATGTGCATGGGCGCCGGCCGCCCGAGAAAATAGCCTTGCGCTTCCGTGCAGCCTTCGCGCTTGAGCATCGACAATTGTCCCTCGGTTTCTATGCCTTCCGCCAGGACAGGGACTCCCAAGCTTTTGCCGAGCGCCAGAACCGCGCGCAAAATGGCCTTCGCGGAGTCGTCGGTTTCAATTTCCTGCATGAACAGGCGATCGAGTTTGATCTTGTCGAAGGGAAAGGCTCTCAGCGTCTCGAGCGAGGAATAACCCGTGCCGAAATCGTCCAGCGCGACGGACACGCCGAACGCCTTCATCCGCCGCAGCGTATCCAATGTTCTCTGCTTGTCGGCGATGATCGTCGACTCAGTCAGCTCCAATTCGAGTCGCGCCGGGTCGAGACCCGACTCCGACAAAATGTCCTCGACCTTCTTGGGCAGGTTCGCTTGGGCGAACTGCAGCGGCGAGAGATTGACGGCGATCTTGTAGGGGGAAGCCCATGTCGCCGCCTGCTCGCAGGCCGTCCGCAGCACCCAGGCGCCAATCGGCACGATGAGACCGCTCGCTTCAGCAAGTGGGATGAAATCCGCTGGCGGGATGCGTCCGTGTTCCGGGTGGTTCCAGCGAATCAACGCTTCGTAGCCGACGATGTCGCCGCTGGAGACGGATTTTTGCACCTGGTAGTGCAATTCGAGCTGCGACCTGTCGATAGCCTCGCGCAGTTCCGAGGTCAGCTTACGGCGCGCGCGCACGACGTCGCCCATGGCGTTCTGATAGAAACAGATTTTTTCGAGCGGATCGGCCTTCGCCCTGTGCAGGGCGAGATCGGCGTTGTTGATCAAAGACTCCATGTCGTCGTCGCCGTTGGGATACAGGGCGACGCCCATGCTTGCGCCAATCGAAAACGCCACGTCCTCGAGCTGGATGGGGGCGAGCAATTCGGCGCGAACGCGCTTGAGAAACGCCCGGAGTTCCGCTTGGCTCGGCGTGCGAAAAATGACAGCGAATTCGTCGCCGCCAAGACGGGCGACGAAGGCGCCATCAGCGCAGAGTTGTTCCATACGGCTCGCCACGACACGCAGCGCCTCGTCGCCGGCGTTGTGGCCATTGAGATCGTTGATCTCGCTGAAGCGGTCCAGATCGATGGCGACCAAGGCAAAGCTTGCGCTCTCAGCGTCCGAGACCGCGATTTCCTGTCGCAAATGCTCGCCGAAAGTCGCGCGGTTGGGCAGACCCGTCAGCGCGTCGCGCCTCGCCATGCCGCGCAGCTTGCGATGGGAGTCCGCGCGTACGCTGGTGTCGATCAAGAAGCTGACGGCGCCCATGGCGAGGATGACGATGGCCATGCCCGCGACGGCGAGCGCCAGGGCGCGCGTCGCGTCGCTGTTCGTCAACGCATGATCAATCAGCAGGGGCTTGACGCGGAACGCCGTCATGCCCGTGAAGTGAAGAGTTACGATGGCTGTGACGAGCGCCGCCCCCGCCCGAAGCCGATGGCGCTTGGCTGCCGGACGCACCAGCCATTCCAGCGCGATGGCGGAAAAAAGGACCGCGAGCGCGACGGACACGGAAATATAGGCTCCTCGCCATTCGACGAGGCCTTCGACGCGATAGGCGAGCATCCCTGTATAGTGCATGGCCGCGATGATCAGTCCGAGCAGCGCGCCGCCCACCGCCGGAGCCGACCGGTGGAAACGGGACAGGGCGACCATGATGCTTACGGCCGCTCCCACCAACGCCACCAGCAGCGAAATCAAGGTGAGCGTAGCGTCCCATTCGACGGGCGCCGCAGGTTCGAACGCGAGCATCGCCACGAAATGCGTGCACCAGATAGACGAACCCGCAGCCACCGCGGTCAGGAACGCCCATCCCAGGCGTTGGTAACCGAAACTGTCCACGGCGCGGCATAGGAGTCCGACGCAGGCGAAGCTCCCCAGCGCACACACCAGCGCGGCCAGAAGCACCAACCAGATATTGTGTTCGGACCAAACGCAAGCAGCGACGTCCATCATTGGCGCGTTCCCAGCATAAATTAGACAGATTGTGGCGCAACTTCAGACAAGTGGCTGAAACGCTGCATCGCGTTCGGCCCCCGCGGATGGGCAGGGCGTCCGGCCTTTGTCACCTTGAATTCGCGAAGGCGCACCGCGCCGGTCATCCCGCATGAGCGAAATGAGCGTTGTGTTAACAGCGCCGATAAAATTTGACGCGGCAAGAATTTGCAACGAATAAGGATTAATGGGGAGTAAAGGGCGACGGTCTCGCCCCCCGCCGCGGAAACCAAGGGCGCGCGACGCGCTTATGTGACGCGCTCGAACCCATGCAAAGGCCGGCGAAGCAACGAGGTCGCTCTTGCCCTGCCCCAAGCTCGTCGAGAAACGAGGGAGGCGCGTCCGCGAGTTCTTACCCCTGCGGGGCGTCCGGCGGAGGCGTCAGCTTGACGGTGTGAGTGCCGCCCTTTTGCTGCAGGGCCTTCCAGCTGTCGCTTTGCGCGATCATCTGCTGGATCGACCGCACGTTGTTGGCGGCGTCCTGCGGAGACATGTCGCGCTCGCTGACCTTCTCGGCCTCGGCGAACTTGCCCTCCAGCGCCAGCACCAGAGCGAGGTTTTGCCGGACGCGCGTGTCCGCTCGCGGGCTCGAGGCCGCGTCCTTCAGGGTCGCTTCGGCCTGCGGCAGCCTTTGGCTGAGGGCATAGGACAGGCCGAGGTTGCTGAGGATGGAGGGTTCGCCGGGGGCAATCTTCAACGCTTCCTCATAGTAATGCTGCGCGGCGTCGAAATTGCCGAGTTTGTCCTCGACGGCGCCTTGGACGGACATGATTGTCCAATCCGGGCGCTCCTGCGAATAGGACTTCGAGAGCACGTCTCGCGCCATTTGCAGGTCGCCGTCGTCGGCGAGCGCCTTGCCATAGGCGCCGAGCACGTCATAGTCCCTGGACGCCTTCACGGCCGCCACACGCATGATCGCGACCGCCTCCGCGTAGCGATTCAGCGCGCGCAAGGCGCGAGCGTAATTGATCGAGGCGAGCTTCTCGCCGGGCTGGGCGTCATAGGCTTTCGCCCAGCGGTCGGCGGAAGCGCGCCATCCCGCGTCGTCGGTCGGCGCCGCGTCCGAAGCCCGAACCGAGCCGGTGACGTCGCCGGGCGTTTGACAGCCCGAAAGCCCGCCAGCGGCTAGCGCCACGGCAAGGCAACCGACGGCGCGGAACAGGGGCCATGATGAGCGGCGAGAGGGAAACAAGCGCATGGACGGACCTTCAAAAGCCTCAGTCTCAAGTGATAATTCGTTAACCCTAACGCTTAGTTAAGCGACGGCTGGCGGCGCGACGCGGCGACGCCTATCTTTGGCCAAATCGAATCAACTCACCCACGGAGCCGAACCGCTTGTCAGAATCCGCCATCCCGATCTGGTTCGTCACCGCTTCGACCTGGGGCGCCGTGCGCGCCGAAATCGGCGAGGTTGCCTTGAAGTTCGCCGAGGCCAGCGCGTTCAAGCCGGCCGTCGGCCGGCTGCAATTGCTGCCGGATGCGACGGGCGCGCTGGCGGGCGTGCTGTGGGGCGAGAGCGAGAACGACGACGACCCGTTCGAGCGGCTCGGCGCCGGCAAATTGGCCTCGGCGCTGCCCGCCGGCGACTATCGTTTCGCCAATTCGCCCCGCAGCCCTGAACTGGCGGCCCTGGGATTTCAACTCGGGCTTTACCGCTATACCCGATTCAAGACGGATTCCTCTGCGCAACCTCGTCTGATCTTGCCTTCGGAAGTCGACGCGAAGGCGATCGAAAGCCTGTCTGCGGCGGTCGCCTTCGGCCGCGATCTCGTCAATACCCCGGCCAACGTGCTGACGCCCTCGGCGCTGGAAGCCGCGGCGACGCGTCTTGCGGAGACTTTTGGCGCCGAACTGGAGACCATCGTCGGCGACGACCTGCTGGCCCGCAATTTCCCGCTGATCCACGCCGTGGGCGCAGCGGCGCACGAACCGCCCCGGCTCGTCGATATCGTCTGGGGCCGACAAGACGCGCCCAAGGTCACGCTCGTCGGCAAGGGCGTGGTATTCGACACGGGCGGCTTGGACATCAAGCCCGCCAACGGCATGGATTTGATGAAGAAGGACATGGGCGGCGCCGCCACCGCGTTGACGCTCGCCAGGCTCGTCATGGAAGCCGAACTCGACGTGCGATTGCGCGTCATCGTGCCCATCGTCGAGAATTCGATCGCCGCCAAGGCGATGCGGCCGAGCGACGTTCTCCCCAGCCGCAAGGGACTCAGCGTCGAGATCGGCAATACCGACGCGGAGGGCCGGCTGATCCTCGCCGACGCGCTGGCGCTCGCCTGCGAGGAGACCCCCGAATTGCTGTTCGACTTCGCAACGCTGACCGGCGCCGCGCGCGTAGCGCTCGGGCCGGACCTGCCGCCGTTCTACACCGACGACGACGCGCTCGCGGAGTCGATCGCTCGCTTTGGGCTGGCGGCGGCCGACCCGGTCTGGCGCCTGCCGCTTTGGCGGCCCTACGATTCCTATCTCGAAAGCAAGGTCGCCGATCTCAACAACGCGCCCGGAAGCCCGTTCGCCGGTTCGGTGACGGCGGCGTTGTTCTTGCGGCGTTTCGTCGAAGGGGTGAAGAGCTGGGCGCATTTCGACGTCTACGCCTGGAACCCGAAGCCGCGCGCGCACGGGCCGCTGGGCGGCGAAATCCAGGCGGCGCGCGGACTGTTCGCCTTGTTGAAAAATCGTTATCCGCGTCGTTGACAAAAGTCGTAACGGCAATTTGATGCTTGGCGACTTCGGAAAAAACGTCTAGGGTGGCGACAGAATCGTCGAGGGCCGTGCAAACGGTTGGGCCGGGGAAGGCCCAGGAGAAGCGAATCTGCCGCGGGGCGAGCAGGGCGCAAATTCCAAGCGGCGATTGGCAGCGTTTAGACGCGGCTTTTTCCCGGTAGTCGTCGGAAGGTCGGCCTCTCGTCGCCGACCAAGTCTGGCGAGGCAAGGCGGGGCCTATCCGCCTAAGCTCATTCATGAAGCGCGTCCAGGGTTCGACGAATATGCGCGAAGCCGCGAAGCTGAACCGCAACCTTCGATCTCCCCCGCGCCCAGAGCGGACATGAAGTCCGCCGGAAAGCCAAGGACTGCGAGATGAGACCTGGTCAGAATAACAATAACAACAACAA
>Ga0302320_10022965_pt1 | contig 12278 bp, 8 predicted proteins | sample Bog_T0_3_FD_202130 | JGI IMG/M metagenome (GOLD analysis project Ga0302320, IMG submission 202130) | Peat permafrost microbial communities from Stordalen Mire near Abisko, Sweden - Bog_T0_3 | ecosystem: Environmental > Terrestrial > Soil > Wetlands > Peat | place: Sweden: Abisko, Stordalen Mire...
CCAGCCGGAACGGCCCGTGCCGGAGCACCTCCCGCCAGACTCCCAGGGACAGACGGACCCGCGCCACCCGCCCGCCGGGCATGGCCAGCGGGTGCACCACCAGCCTGGGGTCGGCGCTCCAGCCGGACCGGACCGGCGGCTCGGCCAGGGGAACGAACACGTGGGTTTCCACGCCCCAGGCCAGGCAGGTGGCCAGTTCCCGTTCGAACACCCGGGGATCGCCCCAGGCGTGGGCGGTGGTGACCACGGCCATCCTCCCGGCGCTCATGGCGCCACCCGGGCGGGGCGCGGCCAGAGCATGAGGGCCGAGCTGATGAACATGAACAGGGGCCGGTTGTCGTTCAGGTCGCCGCTGACCATGGCGTTGATCAGGTAGAACACCGCCCCGGCGAACACCACCCGTCCTCCCGGCAGCCAAGTCCCGGACCAGCCCGCCACCACCGCCGCCAGCAGCACCAGGAGGGTGACGGCCCCGCAGATCCAGCCCGATTCCAGGGTGACCTCCGCCAGGAGGTTGTGCGGATACTGGCGGCCCACCCCCCGTTCCGGATCCACCCAGGTGGCGAATCCGCCCCAGCCGATGCCCCAGGGGGCCTCGCCGATGATCCGCCAGGCATCATGGAGGGCGTTCACCCGGTAGCTCTCCGAGGATCCGTACTGCCCCTGGAAGAACGCCTCCACCCGCGCCAGGGACCCCTTGGGCGCCAGCGACAGGCTGGACCCGAGCACGGCCAGGAACAGCCCCGCGGCCCAAAGCAGCCGCAGCAGCCCGCGGCCAAGGCGCATCCGCCCGATTCCGAACAGGAGGACGAGCACCGCCAGGGCGGCCAGGATGGGGCCCCGGGACCCGGAAAACGTCCCGGCGACCCCCGCCAGCACCAGGATCCCGAAGGTGAGCGCCGGCAGGGGGGCGTCGCCCGCCAGGACGATGGCGGCGTAGGTGAACAGCAGGCCGGAGGCCCGGCCCAGGGAGATGGTGCCGGCCCCGAAGGCCTGCAGCCGCTGGGCCGACCGGCCGCCGCCCAGCAGCCCCCCGAAGGCGATGACGAGGCAGAAACAGGCCAGGGCGTTCATGAGCCTGATCCGGTCGCTGTCGTCGTCGATGAGGAACAGGGGGGCCAGGGCGGAAAGGAGGGTGAAGGTGAAGATGGTGGCCATCTTCTGGAAGGCGTACGGGGAGTGCGCCGCCTGCGCCAGCCCGGGCACGAAGCTGAGGAACCAGACGCCCATCAGGGCCGGACCGCCCAGGGAGCGCAGCCGGGCCCCGCGCAGGGAGCGGACGGCGAGGGTCCCGGTGAGCAGGGCGCCGGTGAGCAGGGTGAGGTCCACCGGGAACCCCTCCAGCCTGGGATCGGCCTTCAGGTCCCCGGCGAACAGGAAGGCCGCCAGGGCCAGGAAGCGAGGGCGGGTGGCGAAGGTCCGCAGCCAGGCCGCGAGCCCCGCCCGGAGACGGCGGAATGGGCTCATGGCGCGGCCTTCCGGGCCGCGCTGTGCGCGCGGATGGCGTACCAGGTGATCAGGCCGTAGATGACGTAGGCCAGGGTCCCGGTGGCGCCGAACAGGAAGATGGCGGGCCGGGGCTGCCACTTGAGCAGGTAGGCGATCAGGATGCCGCTGAACAGCAGGCCGGACCGGACCAGCTCCCGGTAGAACGCCAGGTCCTGCCGCTCCAGCACCATCAGGGTGCTGTCGGCGCAGGCGGCGGTGAACTGGGCCAGGGCCATGGGCGCGATGGCCACCACGAAGATGCCCGCCTCCCGCCAGTTCCGCCCGAAGAGGACCGGGAACAGGAACCAGCCCGCGGCCATGGCTGCGAGCATGAGCGGCAGGCCCAGGAGGAACATCCGGCGCAGGGTGCCGCGGAACAGCACCATGAGGCCGCCGGCGTCCCGGTTCACCGTGGCCGCCACCTCCCCGAAATAGACCTGGGCCACCGATTCGCCGATGACCGAGCTGGGCAGGGCGAACACCCGCTGGGCCAGGGCGAACCACCCGGCCACCGCCGGGCCGAAGTACACGGCCAGCAGCAGCGCCGGCATGCGCAGGTTGCAGGTGTTCATGAGCGCGGTGGAGCTGGCGATCACCGGGAAGCGGCGGAAGCGCACCATGGCCCGCCACATCCCGGCCCAGCGCACCTGCCTGAGCCGGGCCAGGTCGTTGCGCCAGTCCAGCATGGCCAGGGTGCGGGTGCCGTTGCTCCGGCCCACCGCGTGCCCCAGCAGCAGGCCCAGGGGGCCCTTGACCACCGTCCCCACCCCCACCTGGAGCGCAACCTGGGTCACACTCTGGGTCACCTTGGTGCGGGCGATGCGGGCGTAGCCGCCCTTGCGGATGGCCCAGCAGTTGAACACCTGGTAGAAGCCCACCCCGAAGATGCTCACCGGCACCAGCCACAGGTAGGGCCCCAGCGCGGGCACCCCGGTCCAGGCGACGACCCGCTCCCGCAGCAGGTACAGGACCAGCGAACTGAGGCTGGCGGTGACCACCACCAGGAGCATGCACACCGCCAGCAGATCCACCGCCTCGGCGTCGTCCTCGGGGATGGGCAGGGCGAACTCGTAGCGCAGGGAGGCGAGGATCACCAGGAGGGCCAGGAGGGACATGTACACCACCAGGGCCCCGAAGTCGGCCGGCGTGTAGAGCCGGGTGAGGACCGGCGAGGCCAGGACCAGGAGGCCCTGGGCCACGGCGGTGCCGCCGGCCACCTGCAGCACCTTCAGGCGGAAGCCCTGGAGCTGGAACGGGAGCCTCATCCCCTGCCCGCCTGCGCCAGCAGCGCGCGGACCACGGCCGCCTGGGCCTCGTGCTCCATCTCCGGCCAGATGGGCAGGGAGATGACCTCGGCGCAGAGCCGCTCCGCCACCGGGCAGGCCACGTGGGCGTGGCTGTGGGCGTAGGCCAGCAGCCGGTGGCAGGGGACCGGGTAGTAGACCATGGTCTCCACCCCCTCCTGGGCCAGCCGGGCCTGGAGCTGGTCCCGGTCGCAGCCCGGCACCCGCACGGTGAACTGGTGGTACACGTGGCCCGGGTCCGGAGGCGGCAGGACGATGCGCCCGTGGCCCTCCAGCAGCCGGCGGTAGCCCTCCGCCACCCGTCTCCGGCCCGCGTTCCAGGCCTCCAGGCGGGGCAGCTTGACCCGCAGGATGGCGGCCTGGAGCTCATCCAGGCGCGAGTTGTAGCCCATCATCTCGTTGTGGTATTTCTTCCGGCTGCCGTGCACCCGCAGCGCCCGGCACAGCGAAGCCAGCTGGTCGTCGCTGGTGGCCAGCAGCCCGCCGTCGCCGCAGGCGCCCAGGTTCTTGGAGGGGAAGAAGCTGAAGCATCCGATCTGGCCCATGCTGCCGGTGGGCCTGTACCGGTGGCGCGCCCCGAAGCTCTGGGCGCAGTCCTCCACCACCATGAGCCCCCGGCGCCGGGCGATGTCCAGGAGGTCGTCCATGGCGCAGGGGCGGCCGAACAGGTGCACCGGGAGGATGGCCCGGGTGCGCAAGGTGACGGCCCGCTCCACCCGGGCGGGATCCAGGTTCATGGTGGCCTCCTCCACGTCCGCGAACACCGGGGTGGCGCCCACCTGGCTGATGGCCTCGGCGGTGGCGAAGAAGGTGAAGGGGGTGGTGACGACCTCGTCCCCGGGGCCGATGCCCAGGGCCCGGAGGGCGATGACCAGGGCGTCGGTGCCGGAGTTGCAGCCGACGGCGTGCTTCATCCCCAGGTAGCGGGCGGCCTCCTGCTCGAAGGCCCGCACCTCCGGCCCGAGGATGTAGTGGGTGGAGCGCAGGGTCCGCTGGATGGCTTGGTTGAGCTCCGGCCACAGGGCGTCCAGTTGCGGGTTGAGGTCCAGCACGGGGATGCGGGTCTGGGTGTCCACGGTTCAGCCCTCCTTGGCCACAAGGCCGTCCGCCGAGCGGCGGTAGGCCTGGCCGTAGCTGGTCATGGCCCGGCCGGTGCCGTCGAACTTCAGCCGCTCGCCCCGTTCGCACATGTAGCCGATGATCCGCGCGGGCACGCCGGCCACCATGGCGTAGGCGGGCACGTCCCGGATCACCACCGACCCGGCCGCCACGAAGGCGCATTCCTGCAGGGTGATGCCGCAGACGATGGTGGCGTTGGCGCCGATGCTGGCGCCGCGCTTCACCCGGGTCTCGAAGTAGTCGTCGGACCGGTTGCGGGGGAACAGGCAGCGGGGCGTCTGCACGTTGGTGAACACCATGCTCGGCCCGCAGAACACGTAGTCCTCCAGCACCACCCCCTCGTACAGGGACACGTTGTTCTGGATCTTGCAGTGGTTGCCGATGCTGACCCCGTCGGCCACCATGACGTTCTGGCCGAGGATGCAGTCTGAGCCGATCACGGTCCTGGGGTAGACGTGGGAGAAGTGCCAGATCTTTGTGTTCTCGCCGATGCTGGCGCCCTCGTCCACCACCGCGGTGGGGTGGGCGTAGTGGGGCTTGGGGGGTGCGGTAAGGGTGTTCACGCGGTCTCCTTTGCGGTTGGGTTCAAGTCCTGCCTGAGCTGGGCGTCGGCCTCCTCGAGCACCCGGACCACCTCGACCCCGCTGTGGCCGTCGCTGAGCGGCGCCGCGCCCGAGGCGAGGCAGTCCAGGAAATGCTGGTCCTCCAGGCGCAGGGGATCGCCCTGGCCTTCGTAGATCCTTTCCGAGCCTTCGTCCACCGGCGCCAGGCCCGCGGGCGGATCGCCCCCCTTCAGGCGCTTGCGGTGCAGGGTGAGGCTCTGGTCGGACTCGTTGTAGGCGATCATCCCCTGGTCGCCCAGGACCCGCAGGCCGCGCCGCTTTCCGGGCCAGTACCAGGCGGAGTGGATGTGGGCGGAGCGCCCGGCGCGGAAGGCGAACTCCAGGTGGATGTCATCGTGGATCCCGGACTGCAGGAAGGCGGCCCCGGACGCGCGCACGGTCCGGGGGGCGCCGCCCATGAGCAGGCAGAGCACCGCCACGTCGTGGGGCGCCAGGCTCCAGAGCACGTTCTCGGTGTTCCGGACCCGCCCGTGGTTGAGCCGCTCCTGGTGGATCCGCAGTACCCGGCCCACGGCGCCGGTCTCCAGCAACCGCTTCAGCTCCCGGATCGCCGGCTGGTACATCAGCAGGTGGCCCACCATGAGCGGCCGGCCCGCGCCGGCGGCGAGGCCCACCAGTTCCTTGGCCTGCCGGGTGTCCAGGGTCATGGGCTTCTCCACCAGGACCCCCTTCCCCGCCAGCAGCGCCCGGCCGGCGAGGGCCGCGTGGGAGGGCGCCGGCGTGGCTACGACGATCCCGTCGGCGTGGGCGAAGGCCTGCTCCAGGGAGCTCCATACCGGCACCCCGGGGTAGTCCGCCCGGATCTTCTCCCGCAGGGCGGGCATCACCTCCACCACCCCCGCCAGCGCCCCCAGTTCATGGAAGGTGCGCACGTGGTTGCGCCCCCAGGCGCCGCATCCCACCACCGCCACGAGCGGGCTCACAGGAGCACCACCCGGTTCCGGTCGCAGGGCACCCCGCGGGTGGCGAAGCGGGTGTCCAGCAGCAGCCGCGCGTGCTTGACCACGAAGGCGTAGTCCACCGCGGAGTGGTCGGTGAGGATCAGCACCAGGTCCGCATCCGCCAGGACACCGGCGGTGAGCGGCACGCTCGCCAGGTCGTGGCCGTATTCCTGGAAGCGGGGGACCAGGGGATCGTGGTAGGACACCGCCGCCCCCCTCAGCGCCAGCAGGTGCAGGATCTCGGCCCCGGGACTCTCCCGGGCGTCCTCCACGTCCTTCTTGTAGGCCACCCCCAGCACCAGCACCTTGGCGCCGCGCAGCCCCAGCCCGCGGTCGCTGAGCAGGCGCATGGCCTTCTCCAGGACGAACTCCGGCATGCGCCGGTTGATCTCGCCGGCCAGGGCGATGAACCGGGTGTTGAAATTGAACTCCCGGGCCTTCCACTCCAGGTAGTGCGGGTCCAAGGGGATGCAGTGCCCACCTACCCCGGGGCCCGGATAGAAGGAAAGGATCCCGAAGGGCTTGGTGCCGGCGGCATCCAGCACCTCCCACACGTCCATGCCCATGCGGTCGCAGAGCATGGCCAGCTCGTTCACCAGGGCGATGTTCACGGCGCGGAAGGTGTTCTCGAACACCTTCACCATCTCCGCCGCCCGGGAGGAACTCACCGGCACCACGTGCAGGATGGTCTGGCGGTAGAAGGCCAGGGCCACTTCCCGGCTGACGCCATCGGCGGCCCCCACCACCTTGTTGGTGTTGCGGGTGCTGTAGCGCTTGTTGCCCGGGTCCACCCGCTCGGGGCTGAAGGCCAGGTAGAAGTCCCGCCCCTCCTCCAGGCCCGAAGCCTCCAGCATGGGCTTCATCACCTCCTCGGTGGTGCCCGGGTAGGTGGTGCTCTCCAGGCTGACCAGCTGGCCGGGCCGCAGGCGCTTGGCCAGCTCCGCGGTCACGGCCTGGATGTACTGGAGATCCGGGGTCAGGTTGCGGGTGAGCGGGGTCGGCACGCAGATGACGATCACGTCCATCTCCGGCAGCCGGTCCCAGTCTCCGGTGGCGGCCAGCAGGCCCTTGCGCAGCACCACGTCGCGCAGCTCCTGGTCCCGCACGTCGCCGATGTAGTTGTCCCCGGCGTTGACCCGGTCGACCCGGTCGCCGCTGCGGTCGAAGCCCAGGACCCGGAAGCCGACCTTGGCCTTCTCCACGGCGAAGGGCAGGCCCACGTAGCCCAGGCCCACCACGCCCACCCGGGCGGTGCGGTCCTTGAATTTCTCCATCAGTTCGTTGGCCGGTGAAACCACCGCGCCGGTATTGGTATAGACGCTCATGCGGAATGCTCCTTGGCGAGAATGCGGTTGAGGATGGCGGTGCGGTTGCGGACGGCCCAGCTTCCCGCCCCCACCGCCGAGGCGACGGCGCACACGATCAGGGCCCGGTGCGGCCGGCTCTTCTCCAGGGGGAGGCTGCCCGGGTCCATCAGCAGCAGGGTCTGGGTGTCGTTCTGGGCTTCCAGCAGGGCCTGCTCATGGTTGAGGGTCAGGTTCATCACGACCTGGCGCCACAGGTTGAGCTCTTCCCTCATCTGGGCCCCCCGGAAGCGGAGGTTGGGCGACGGGCTGGCTTCCCAGTTGCGGTTGGCGTCCTGGAACCGCTCGAACTGCCGCCCCAGTTCGGCGTACTTGTCCTGCACCTCCCGCAGCCGCCCCAGGGTGAAGCGCGCCTTGTCCCTGCCGGCGTCCTGGCCCAGCTCCACCAGGAAATCCCTCAGGCTCTCCGCCGCCTTGCGTACCACCTGCAGGGACAGCTCCGGGGAGGTGGTCTCGACGCTGATGGTCAGCAGCCCGGATTTGGGGTCCCGCTGGATGTCCAGGACCTTTTTCAGCGGCTTCATGGCCCGGTCGACGTTGTCCGCCCCCAGGTAGTCCAGCAGGGTGCCCCGGGTCCGGCGCCGGCGGGCGAAGCGCCAGGGGCGGCAGCCGTACTCGTACTCCTGCAGGAGGAGCTGCTCGGCCATGCGCCGGCTCTTGAGGATGTCCACGTAGATGACGGTGGGTCCGTCCTCCCTGGGGGCGGGGGTCTCCGGGGGCGCGGTGGGGGCCCAGACCCCGGTGCGCAGGCTGGCTCCGCCGCCGGGGTGGCCCATGTCCGACAGGATCCTGGCCTGGGACCGGTAGTCGTTGGGGAGGCACACCGTCACCGCCGCCGTGGCCAGGCCCGCCAGGCAGGCGTGGCGCAGCGGGCGGCGCAGGCTCTCCCTGGGGGTCAGGCGGCGGATCAAGGTCTGGAACTTGGACATGGGGTGAACCTCGGGTTGCGGGGAATGTGAAGGAGCGTCAGGACTAGCCCGGCACCTCCAGCGGCCCTTCCTGGGCGGCATGGACGTGGCGGTGGGGGGCGCGGCCCTCCTCCTGGAGGTGGCGCCCCAACCCGGAAGGCGAGGGGCGGTACACCGGCACCAGTTTCATGAACCAGCTCAGCATCTCCCGCTGGCGGGAGCCCTCGGGCAGCCCCGGCGCCAGTCTCAGGGCCGCGAGCCCCTGCTCCAGCAGCGCGGGGTCCCGGGGATCCTGGATCGCCTCGAAGATCTTGGGATGGACGTAGGCCTGGCGGTCCTCCACCTCAGTGAACAGCTCCTCGAAGAACTTCTCCCCGGGGCGGGCGCCGGTGAACTGGATGTCGATGTCCACCCCCGGCGACAGCCCGGAGAGGCGGGCCATGTCTCTGGCCAGGTCCACGATGTGCACCGGTTCGCCCATGTCCAGCGCGAACACCCGCCCGGTTCCGCCCAGGATGCCGGCCTGGAGCACCAGCTGCCCGGCTTCGGGGATGGTCATGAAATACCGGACCATGTCCGGGTGGGTGACGGTGATCGGCCCGCCCCGGCGGATCTGGTCGCGGAACAGCGGGATGACGCTGCCCCTGCTGCCCAGGACGTTGCCGAAGCGCACGCTGACGTAGCGGGAACCCTTGCCGGCCTGGCCCGCGGCCTGGATCACCAGGTGCTCGCCAATGCGCTTGGTCACGCCCAGGACGTTGACCGGGTTCACCGCCTTGTCGGTGGAGATGTTGACCACGATGCGCGCGGCCGCGGCCAGGGCCGCCTTCAGCACGTTCTGGGTGCCGAAGATGTTGTTCTCGATGGCCTCCTCGGGATGGTGCTCCAGGTAGGGGACGTGCTTGTGCGCCGCGGCGTGGAACACCACCTGGGGCCGCCAGGCGTCGAACACCTGGTGCAGCCGCGCCCGGTTGCGGATGTCGCAGAGGGCCACCGCGATGTCCTGGGCAGGATAGAGGCGCCTCAGCTCGCGCTCGATCTCCCAGAGGCTGTTCTCCCCCCGGCCCAGCAGGACCAGGGTCCTCGGCCGGAAGCCCGCCACCCGCCGGCTCAGTTCGCTGCCGATGGATCCGCCCGCCCCGGTGATGAGCGCCACCGACCCTTCCAGGGCATGGCGGATGGCGCCGGTGTCCAGGTTGATGGCCTCCCGCCGGAGCAGGTCCTCGATGGCGATGTCCCGCACCTCGGGCTTCCAGGGGTGGTCGCCCACCAGCTCCAGGATCCCCGGGACGGTCTTCACCCGGATGCCCTGGGCCTGGAGCTGCTGGCTCAGCTCCCGGATCCTGGCGCCCGGGGCGCCGGCCATGCCCAGGATCACCAGGGACGCGTTCTGCTCCCGGACGAAGGCCTGCAGCAGCCGGGTGGGGCCCAGCACCGGGATCCCCTCGATCCGCACGCCCTGCTTCTCCAGGGCGTCGTCCACGAAGCCCAGCACCTGGTAGTCCAGCCGGGGGTGCTCCCGCAGTTCCTGGCAGAGCCTCATCCCGGCCCTCCCGGCGCCGACGATGAGGGTGCGCTCCGGCCGGGACGCGCCCTGCCCGGCGGCGGACCCGGGCAGCCCGGGCCGGCGCAGGTAGCGCCTGCGGTGCTCCTTCATGGCCAGCACCCGGAAGCCGAACCACATCGCTCCGGTGAGCAGGCTGGCCGGGAGGAAGATGCCGGCGCCCTCCACCCCCAACCGGACGTCGCCGCGCAGGGCGCAGAACACCAGCGCGGCCGCTGCGAGGCTGAGGGTGCCCCGCAGCAGGGCCCAGGCCTCGCTGAAGCCCACCATGCGGTAGTGCTGGCTGGTGAAGCCGAAGGCCGCGTTGACCGCCACCGCCAGGGCCGTGAAGAGGGCCGCCCCCCGCATCGCCGGCGGCGCCGGGCGGAGCAGGCAGCAGGTGAGGCTCCACGCCGCCGCCGCCAGCGCTCCGTCCAGGAGCAGCTTGCCGCTTCGGCGCACCATGGGCCGGCTGTCGAGCTTCCAGGCCTTGTCGTTTGAATTCTTCTTCAGGGATTCCATTTTTTTCTAAGCCTCTTGATGAGACAAACCCGCTCCTGTCCTGCCAAATCAGGACACCGCGTTTACAAATTGTTCAGGTTCCTCCGGGCTCCCGGCCGGTTCAGGCGAGGCCGCGAGCTCAGCGGCGAATGGCGTTGTAGAGGATGGCGATGGGGGTCATGGCCAGCAGCGTGTCCTGCCAGGGGACATCCTTGCGGATCCGCTGGGGCACCAGGAGGGCGTCCCCCGGCTCGATGCCGGACCGCGCCACCCGGGAATCGATCACCCGGCCGTCGGCCTTGAGCAGCCGCACCTGGGCCTGGTCGGCATTGCGGGTGTAGCCTCCGGCCAGCCTCAGCACGTCCCGGACCCGGTCGCCGGGCCGGACATGGAAGGTGGAGAAGGAGCTGGCGACCTCCCCCACCACGCAGACCGAATCGGTCCGCCGGGGAATGAACACCTGATCACCGTCCAGCAGCACCACGTCCTGCCTGGGGTCTCCCCGCAGGACCGCCGGAAAGTCCACGATCATCCGGTTCAGCTCGCCCTGCACCAGCCCATGGAGCAGGGGGCTGGCTTCCAGGGCGCCGGTGTCCCGGGCGCGCTTGGTCTCGTTCAGGCGCTGAAGGATGCTGTCCACAGCCGCCAGGTCCCGGGCCGCAGGCCCGGCCGCGCCGTCCCCGGCCGCGGGATCCTTGGCGCTGAGGTCCCTGGGCGCCAGGCTCGAACGCAGGAAGATCGCACCGGTGGGCATGGCGTCCTGGGTGAGCCCCCCGGCCCGGTCGATGAGCTGGCCCAGGGTGAACCGCTCCTCCTGGATCACGTAGGGGCCCGGGCGCCGCACCTGGCCCAGGATGGTCACGGTGCGGTGCATACGGTAGTCCGGGTTCTCGTAGATGGTGATCTGGTCGTAGGGCTGGAGCCTGGGGTTGACCTGGTCATCCTCCAGGGCCACCGGCGCCTGGTCCTCGGTGCTCACCAGCCGGGCCAGGTCCAGGCGGACCACCGTGCTGGTCTTGCCGTCCTTGATGCTGGCCAGCTCCGCATAATGGCTCCCGGCGGAGAGTTTCGGGACCCCCGCCCGGAAGATCAGGTCCGCCGCGCGCATGCCCTCATGCCAATCGTAGACGCCCGGACGGGTGAAGGGCCCCAGGATGGTGACCCGCTTGGCCAGGCGCAGGTCCGCCACGCTGGCCAGCTCCACCCGGTCCCTGGGCCGCAGCGGGAGGTTGTGGGCCGGGTCCCCCTTGAGCGCCCGGTCCACGTCGAAGCTGAGCAGCTGGGTCCTGCCGTCCGGATGGGTCCGCAGGATCTCGCCGCGCAGCCGGTAGGTGCCCGGCAGCAGCTGGCCGCCTTCCCCGCCCACGGCCAGGAGGTCGCCGACCCGCATGCCCTCCCGGTAGGAGAACCGTCCCGGAACCGCCACGCAGCCGGCGGCCTCCACATACTCCTCCAGTCGCTCCGCCCGGCCCAGGGCGCGCAGCACGTCCCCCTCGCAGAACCTGGCGGCGCGCAGGTCGGCCAGGGTGTTGGCGATGTTGCGGACGGTGCTGATGCCGTCGGCGCTGGTGCGCTGGAGGGTCACCAGCACCTGGCTGGCCGCCGGGATGAGGCCGCCGGCGAAGTGGACCGCCTCCAGCGCGCTTTCGCCGGGCGCCAGTTCCATCGCCACCCCCGGCGCCTGCGGACGCTCCGGCGCCGCCGCGACCCGGCGGAAGGCGCCCATGACGGTGATCCGGGTTCCGGCCAGGGGCACGAACAGGGTGTCCCCGTCCAGGAATCCGCGGCTTTCCAGGCCGGTCCCGTCGAAGCGCAGACGGTATAGGTCCAGTTCCTGGATCACCTTGCCGCCGCGCAGGTGGCGGATGCACCGGTACGAGCCGCTGTCGGACGGCCCCCCGGCCTGGCCCAGCAGGGCCACCGGCGAGCTGGAGCTGGGCACCAGGTAAGAACCGGGGTGGCGCACTTCGCCGATGACCATGACCTCCACGTCGTGCAGGCCCACCACCTCCAGGTTGAACTGCTCCAGGCCCGAGTACTTCCGCTGCAGGGCCGCGCGGATGAGGCTGCGCGCCGATTCCAGGGTGAGGCCCCGCACCTCCAGCAGCCCCACGTCCGGGATGGACACCTTGCCGCCCCGGTCCACCTTGAGCACCCGCGCCAGGGACACGCTGCCGAACGTGGTGAGGGCGAGCTGGTCGCCGCTGCCGATGACGTAGTCGCTGCCCATGCGCACTTCGGGCGGGCGCGGGCTGGCCAGGGCCCCGGTGAACAGGTCCGAGGCCAGGACGAAGGGCCTGGGGGCGGGCGCCGGGCGGGGGGCGGGCTGCGCGGCCCCCCTCTCCTCACCGGCCGGAGGGGGCGCCGGCGCGCCCTTGGCAGCCTCCTGGACCGGGCCCGCCGGCCGCTTCGATTCCGGCGGGTTCCCCTGCCCGCCCTCGGCTCCGGCCGCGGACGGAACCCGCGGCGCCTCCGGCGCCTGGGCCC
>Ga0302320_10022971_pt1 | contig 12276 bp, 7 predicted proteins | sample Bog_T0_3_FD_202130 | JGI IMG/M metagenome (GOLD analysis project Ga0302320, IMG submission 202130) | Peat permafrost microbial communities from Stordalen Mire near Abisko, Sweden - Bog_T0_3 | ecosystem: Environmental > Terrestrial > Soil > Wetlands > Peat | place: Sweden: Abisko, Stordalen Mire...
GTTCGTGGCTCGGCGCCGGTTCGGTGGAACCTGTGTTTTCCAATAGTTCCAGGGCATGGTCGGCCTCTTCGCGGCCGCGAAACCGCGCCGAGCCGAAGAAGACAACCGTGTCTTGAATCTGCTCGCGCCGGAACCGGGCAAGGGGCTCCAAATACTCCGCCATAATGCGGATTAGCCGCCCATCTGCGCCGTTCAAAAACGCTGGGTTCTCATACGCCAGCGGAGCTTTTCCCAGTGCCTCGGGCAGAGCCGCTGTTACACGATCCCCCATCGCTGTTCCCTGTTCATCTTCGCTCATTCTTTATCCGTCCCGTGCCGGATCGCATCGTGGAATGCAAACAATATATTCAGAATCCCAAGTCCTGTCAGCATGCCACGAACGGCGCCGTTGGCGGCAATGACCGACAGCGCTGGAAATTTCAGAAAGAGCGGATTCTGGTCCCAGAGCGGACGGAACCAGGACCAGGGAGGAAAGTCCGGCAAGTTGCTCAACCATGGCATAAAGCAAAAGAACAGCCCAAGGCATATCTGCAGAAACAGTCGCAGGAACAACTCAGTCGCCTCCAGCCAGCCTGGAAGCCGTTGCGGCCTGAGCGGTCCACCCGCTGGCCCCGGCCCAATTGGGGTCTGTGCGTAATCAGGCGCCATTCGAATTTCACTCACGCGCTGCGACCGAGTCGCCACGGTGCCAGGCTGTTCAGCCGGGCTCGCGGGCAATGGAGGCGACGACAATTCCGGCTGTTGGGGCATTCGGTAGTTTCGCTCGGCGGATCCCCGATTCCTAGAGCGAAACCAGGGTTACCGCGTCCTGTTAAGTTTTGTGCAAGGTTGCCGCTCCCTGATGGTCGCGTCAACTCAGGGTCCGTGCTTTCGGCATACAGCAGCCCTGGTTTCGCTGTGGCCATTTACAGGCATTCGGCACGGGCCGAAAAGCCAAGCCCGGCTCAGGGTTGCCGTATTGCAACGGTAACACAGCGGACAGGGTTGGACGGACGCGCCGGTAACACCGTCTCCTTGCGGCAGGCGTTCGCATGGAGTACCTTGTTACCGTGCGCGGGCGCCTCCGTCCAACAGACGTGCGTGCCGCAGGAAACCGGTCAAAGTCAAGGAGGGTTCTCATGCTTCGTGCCGCTGCCGTTTCGTTTGCCCTCGTGCTCGGATCAACCGCTTTAGCTGCTCAGACCGGCCCTGTCCAGGCTGGCCCCCAGTCGAGCTTTGGCGTTGCATCTATGGAAAACATCGGCCCGAACCAGGTTCAGAAGATCGTTATCCAGGTTGCGCCACCCCCCAGTTGCCCGGTTTCGCTCTATGCGCGGCAAGCGCCTGGAGCGGATCGGATGGAGGTCAACGGGGTGCAGATAAAAGGCCCTGCCCAGATGCTTCATCTGATGGTGACCGGTTCCAATTCCAGGCGAGTTGTCGCAGCCCAGGTTACGGTACACGGGTTTGCAAACAAAGTACGCGCGGTGCAGACCATGTCGACGCCGGCCCCCTCCGATGCGGCAAAGGCGTTTGATGTCAGGTTTCCGACTGGCCCAAAAGAGATTGCCACGGACCTTGCGGTTCCCGGCTACTCGGCGGTAAGTGTGATCGACCTGAACTCTGTGACCTACGCGGACGGGTCCACGTGGAAATTTGCGGCGGAGAGCACTTGCAGCTCCCGGATCGATCCGATCATGCTGATCAGCGGCCGTTAAACGGGCTTTCCTGGAATCGAGCATCGGACTCAGGAAGCTAATAGCTTGCTGCACGAAGGACCGGAGCCGGCACGACATCATAGCTCCCGTAGTTGATGGTCAACACGGCCGTTCCCCCAACGCGCACTTTGGTTTCGCTGCGTACCTGCTCGGGAAGCCAGAAACCGCCCGTCTTGCTGCTCGTGTAGTGAATCAGCGTCCGCGTAATCCAGAACGACGGGCTCTTCGCCGGCTCCGTCTCCATTTTCACGACCGCAAAATCTGCCGCGTCTACCCAGATCTTCCCGCGGGCAAGAAACTTGCTTTCTGTCAGCGGTTCGACATCGAGAATGTAAGCAGGGCGCCCCGCCACGTTCTCGCTTCCGGCCAGGTGAAAGCGATAATTCGCTTCCGTCATGGCGGTGGACCGCTTGTCTTGCGAGGCTTCCTTTTCGCTTTCGACGGCACGCTTCAACACCTTATCGCAAAGCATGCCCGACCCACTCTGCGAAACGATGCGAAAACTCTTTCCCAGCGCGGCGTCATAGGTTATTTCCACGTCCATTTTGGCGGCGACCTTGGCCGCGAAACCGTGGTACTCCACCTGGTAATGACGCAGGGCCTTGTACTGCTTCAACTCATCGGTCTGGGCCTGATTGTGCTGCTGCATCTCAAGAACAATCCGATCTGCACTCAGGTTCGCAGGCACACCCGCACCCGCATTCTCTGCCCGAGCCAAAACCGCTGCGAACGCGAATACAACCGCCAGAAGAATTCCTCTGCCCAGTTGGAAGCTCATGCGTGCAGCATATCCCGGCAAATTGAATGCACGGCGACGGCGGTGTTGCGCTTCGAAAAAAACGCCTTGCGCGAACCAGTGTGGTAAATAATTTGTGTGCGTGTTTTGCCCCACAATCTTTTGGACCGGCGCATCTGCGTATACGCGCAAGCGGATCAGATTATACGCACAGACCAGGATGCGGTCGATGTAATTGGGGACACATTCAGGCAATCGTTTCAAAAAGGGCAGACATCCTTTGCGGAATGTCTGCCCCTTTGCCGGACGGGTTGAGCCGCGTTTAGTTGATGACGAAGCTGAACGTTGTGTTGCTGGTAATGGTTGAGGTGACAGAGTCCGTCCCGGTGACTGTGAGGGAGTAGGTTCCCTGTGGTGGGTTCGAGAACTGCGAATTAATGCTGTTGCACGCCGTAACCGCGAGGCCCGCTCCGGCGAGAAGCAGCAGCCCGGCCAGACCGCGCAGCTTGCGCGAACTGCGTCCGAGGAACCCCACCAGCAGCAACCCGGCAAAAGCGACCGTCAGCGGCAGAGGATTCGCTCCACTGCTCTTTGCCGTATTCCCCGCGCGCAGGCTGCGCAATGGCCGCATGCCGCTCTTGCGCATCGCATCTGCCGTTGCGCAATCGGACGCGTTGGTGTCCAGAACCATTGCATTCGTCTGAGGGGTCGTTGCGCTGCTGATCAACACCACTCCTTCGCCGGCCGTGTTCGAATTCGAAAACCCGCCGCAAAGGTTATCGAGCGAATTGGGTAGGTTGACCGACAGATATACGGTGCCGGTGTACCCGCTCGCCGGCGTCACTGTGATGGTCTCGGTTCCTTCGCTTCCCTGTGCCACTGTTAGGGTGCTCGGACTGGAAGAAAGAGCGATGGTGCCGGTTCCCGAACTGATCGTGGCAACATTCACGGTTACGCTGCCAGTGGAAGCCGCGTAGGTGGAGTCAGCCACATAAGCAGCGAGGATGGTGTGCGATCCGGCGGTGGCGAACGACGTGGTATAGACAAAGGTGCCGTTTGAGGTCAAGGTCTCAGCGATTGCCGTGTCTCCATCTACTGTCAGATTCACTGTGCCGGTTGGGGTCCCAGAGGCGGCTGTAACCGTGATGGTGAATGTGTCAGAAGCGTTGACATTCGGTGTGCTGTTTGAGGCCGTGACGGTGGTCGTTGTCGCAATCAGGGTTGGGGCAGTTTGTGAGTTGGCAGGCCATGCGGTTGCAAGGTTGGTTGCGTCCACCGATCCGAGCCCGGTTACCTGGTCGTAGCCCGTGCCGGCGGAGAAGCCGGTCGAACTGCCGCAATTTGCCGAACCAGCCGTGCAATCGTTATTCCCCGACGTGATGTCGTGGAATGCCATCGCATAGGTAGCGCTGTCAGACGCAAGTGTATAGAGAGTGGGATTGACCAGCCCCTGGCCCGTTGTGTATCCCTGCTTCTGGTTGATGAGCGCCAGGATGCCGGAGAAGATTGGCCCGTCGAAGCTGGTGCCACCGGCAAACGTAAGATCGCCCGAGACGGAGTCCTCAAAGCCGCTGGTGCAACTGCCCGCCTGACCGCCGGTCCAGAAGCTTTGGTCGCTGGTGCAGAAAAGGAAGCCTGGATTGCTCGGCGACGCATACAATGCCAGATCCGGAACATCGCGCATGCCGCCGGATGGGATGCCGGGAACACCAGTCTGCCAGGTCGGCTTCGTAAACAGCGTGCTGGCGCCGCCGCCGGTCGCGCTTATACAGTTGGCTTGGCCGCAGTTCGAAGTATCGTCATTCCACACGATTTCCGGAATGTACTGTTGAACGGAATTGACGATATCGGTTGTTCCGGGATCGGACTCCCAATAACCCTGGCCAACCGTGTAATAGGCCGCGTTGGTTTGGGAAATTTCAGTGCCGCCCATGCCGGTGACATACGCGCTGCTGGCCGGATAATCGACCGCAAGGGCTTCCTGCTCGGATGCGGGAGGATTCCCCTGACCAAGGCCAACAAAGCAATCGGTTGAGCCTGAATCGCCGGCTGCCGCCATAATCGTCTGCCCCTGTGCGGTGGCCTGTTCAAACGCAGATTCGAGCGTCGGCTGCAGGGCGGCTCCCGATCCGAGAGTATTGCCGGCAAGGTAAGCTTCGCACTCGCCGTAGCTGGTGCTGACGATAGTGCCTATCTTCTGGTCGATCGCGTAGACAAGCGCGTCGAATGCACTGTAGTTCAGATTGTTGCCTGTGTACACAAAATTGATGGTAGCGCCAGGAGCGATGGCGTTCGACCACTCCAGGTCCAGATCGGACTCAGACTCGTCCCCTCCATTCGGGGCAACACCGTTTATCGTCGAGGCCCCTGAGTTGGGCACCAGGAACTGGGTCGGATCCTTCACGGTAAGTCCAGCCGCGTTCTGGAAATTCTCCAGGTCGCTTGTCTGAACTGCGGACTCACCCACAATGGTGATGGACTGCCCCGCCCCGTTCACACTGGAGTTGTAAAGCGGCTTGATGTCGTAGGCTGTTGCGATATCGCCGGGAGCGAAGAAAATAGTCTCGCTGTTGAGGTCGGTGCTGCCGGCACCGGTGAAGTTCGGCCTCGCCCGCATGTTCTTCTTCGACAATACATGCGATTGCGGACGGAAATCGTCCAGGTTGGTGATTCCCAAAACCACGGGGGCCACCGCCGATGGAACGCTCAGCGCCGTGGACGGAGCGAAATGTTGAGTCCCGTTGATCTTGTAAAGGTGCATCTCCGTCTGAAAGGCGGTTTCCACCTGCCGCGCTGTGCCGGTGAAGTGAATCGCGTTTTTACTGCGCGCCACTGAGTCGATTGAAAATCCCTGCTGCTCAAGCCAGCTCTGCACTTTGCTCAAATCCGCATCGGCCATTCCGAACCGCGCCGCAAATTGGTCCGGCGAAAGCCACTGGTGATACTGAGCAGATGCGGGGTTCTGCTGAGCGGCAATCAATGCCTGCAGGCCGGCCTCTTGCGCCGCCGATCGATTGAAGACGATGCTGATGCCCTCGAGCTTTGTATCTGCAGGCATTCGTCCAGCGTCAAACTGAGCCTGTGCCAGCGGGTGCTGCGAGTTCTTCAAGGTCGATTGCTCGGCGCTGGTAACCTCGGCTTGGATGCGCGGACCTGCAGTCTGCGCGCCTGCGGTTGAAACAACCATCGAACAGGCCGCGAGCAAGCCGCATACCCAAAGGTGCTTTTGTCGTGATATTTCAGTCATTGTATTCATAGACATCCTTTGAAAGGTGGGGGAGGTTGGAAGTCCAAGCAAAGTTACACTTCCAGGCAGTGCTCGACCCGAGCACAGCCAAAGGCAAAATGCTTGTTACAGAGGGGCAGAGGAAGGAAGTGCAGGAGATCCGCGCTTACATTGCCAATCGACACTGGGTCCGGGGTTATCCCCGATACCTCCAACGGATCTCTTCCTGTCCTTTGACACTGCTTTTGCCTGAAAGTTGCGTCAACGTTCAATTTTCAATTTCGCCGCATACCGTCTTCTGAGCTGAACAGCACAGAGCGACGCTTCGCGTATAAGCTAGCGCGGCAAATCTGCGTCAACTCATCAAAGGCGCAGATACACGCCAATCATCGGCTCCGAAGTGCGCATAAACGCCCCGCTCGACCCATAGAGCTTGGTCAGGTCCGGAGTTTTATATAAGTTGCCCCGGTATTGCAGCCGTAAACCGATATGTGGGAGCAAACCCCAGTCCAGCCCGCCGCCATACACAAATACGCCCTTGTTTGACGAGGTCGTTTCAGCCTGCTCGCTGCTGGGTTGATTGAGCAACAGCCCGGCGCCAATCACCCCGAACGGCCGCAGATTGGCAACCTTCACAGACGGCACCCAGTCCGCAGTCAACTCATGCGCGTTGGCGGAAACGATTGCGGGGGGAGGGGGGCAACTCGGAAGAATGCCCACGACTGGACAAGCAACTCGTGGCGTGTATACCTGGTTGGCGCGGTTGAAGGAGTATGTCCCTTCAAACCCCAATATCGGATTGGAAATGTGGCGAACTTCGAAAATTCCGCCGGCGGCATTCGAGGGGCTCTGATAAATGCCGTCGCCCGTGGTGGCTCCGCTGAACGCTCCGTAGATGCTCACGGAAACGTCTGTCTGGGAAAGGCTCTTCACCGCGTCTGCTTGCGGATGCGCCGCCGCGATGCACATTGTTCCCAGTCCAACTGTCAGAATTACTGCCTGCGAAAAACTAGAATGCATAATGACCTCACAATTTGGAAATTCATAGAGTCGGATACCCGACCGGCGACAGGGGTTGCCTGTCGAAACCTTTGACGCTTCAGCGATGGAATCGGTTGTTGGGAGTCGCGCATCGCCAACTCCGGACGCAAAAGGCATTCAGTGTCCAATAGCGGACACCATTGTTCAGCCGCGAACAGCACTGCGGGCCAACCTCGTTTGATCGCGGCGCTAAACCCTTTATCATCAACCCAAAAGCGGTGGCCGGCGTGGAGCGCAAATTGCTATCCTGAATCCCGACAGCCCTCCCCCGTTTTTCGCGACCCGTTATTCCGAATTCAGGAGAATTAGCAATGATCGCTCTTTGGATGCAGGACCTGCGTTACGCGCTGCGGCAGCTTAGCCGCTCTGGCTCGTTCACCGCCGCCGTGGTGCTGACACTGGCGGTCGGCATCGGCCTCAACGCGGCCATCTTCACCATCGTGGACTGCGTTCTGCTTAAACCGCTCGGCTACCACGACGCCAATCGCATTTACGGCATCGATACTCGCTTTATCAAGGAGAATCGCTCCATTCCCCGCGTCGGCGGCGATGACTACATCGACGTGGCGAGCCAGGTGCGCTCTATCGAGTCCGCCGCTTACTACTCAACCGGGCCGGATGGTTTGCAACTGGAGGGACAGTCGCTCTACCTGAACATTGCTGGGGTCAGCCCGCGCTTCGGCAGCGTGATGGGCGTTGAGCCAGTGGCCGGCCGGTTGTTCAACGACGATGCCGACGGTTCCGACGCGCTGGTGGCGAGTGGATTCGCGCAGGAACACTTTGGCTCGGCACAGGCCGCTCTGGGAAGGCTGGTCCACTACAACGGACGCGCACGCACAATTGTCGGCGTGCTGCCTGCCGGATTTTCATTCCCAGGCAAGACCGTTGTGTGGCTCGAGTTTCCGCAGCATCCTGACACCCCCAGCAGAACCGCCTATAACCAGAGCGCCATTTCCCGTGCCAAGCCGGGTGTTACTCCCTCACAGCTGAACGCCGAGATGGCCTCGCTTTCGCGCCAGCTGCAAACCGCTTATCCCGATGACAAGCACAAGGCGCTCGAAGCAGTTCCGCTTCAGGAACAGATCGTCGGATCGATTCGGCCGATGCTGCGCCTGCTGATGGGCTCGGTCTTTGTCGTGTTGCTGATCGTCTGCGCCAATATCGGCCATCTTCAACTCGTGCGCTCAACACAGATGCGCCGCGACGCCACCATTCGCACGGCCCTCGGAGCTACTCCCATGGCAATTGTGCGGCGGGCGCTGCTGGAGTCGCTGGTTCTCGCAACCGCCGGCTGTGCGCTTGCACTGGTTATTGCACAGCCTGCCTTGCATTTGCTTACCGTAATGGCGCAGGACCAAATCCCGCGCCTCGCCGATGTGCACCTCAATCGCGACGTATTTCTGTTCTCCTTTCTGATGAGCCTGGCCACCATGATCGTCACGGCCCTGCTCCCGGCGTGGCGCTCCGCCACTGTAAGCCCTGCCGCCGTGATGAAGACAGAACAAACCAGCAGCAGCGAAAGCCGCAAATCCCGCCAGTTACGCGACGCCCTGATTGTGGGTGAAGTGGCTCTTACGCTCACGCTCAGCGTTGCCTCTGTGCTGCTGGCGCGGCAAATGATTGCACAATCGCGCCAGGACCTGGGCTTTTTGCCGGATAACCTGCTGGTGATGGATAGCCACGCCGTATCGGCCGAACCCGCAACGAACTTCGCGTCGTCCCCAGCCTCGCTCGCCACTCTGCGCTCGATACTCGAAACAATTTCCAAGGTTCCAGGCGTCAAGAGCGCTGCTGCTGACTCGGGTGTACCCATGGGTGCCGGAACCTCGGACGTTGGTTACGCCATTCGCGGGCGGATGGAGTTCAAGCCTGGCCAAGGACCATTGCCCGACGCGGACATTCAGCCCATCACGCCCTCCTACTTTCAGACCATGGGCATCCCGCTATTGCAGGGCCGCATGCTCAACGAGCAGGACAACGAAAATTCTGCAATGGTTCTTGTCGTGAGCCGCGAACTGGCGCAGAAAGTCTTTCCCGGCCAGAATCCGATCGGCCAGCAGATCATGTGCGGTTACGACATGGAATCGAAGTGGTGGACGATCGTCGGCGTGGTCGGCGATGTCCGCCAGAACTCGCCTGCCTCACCCTTTGCGCAGACCATGTATGTGCCGGTCGCCCAGCATTCCTTCCGCGCAAGCGATATGCAGATCGTAGTGCGCACCGGCCTCGATCCCAACACCATGGCCACCACCCTGGAACCGCTGCTCAAGAAAAACTATCCGCAGGTTGCCGTCATTTCCACCACTATGCGCGAGGCGATTGGAGAATCGTCGCGCGCACAGCGTTTCCGCACCATTTTGTTTGGCGGGTTCGCGGGCGTCGGCATATTGCTGGCCGCGGTTGGCATGTACGGCGTGACGGCTTACACCGTAGCGCAACGGCGGTTTGAATTTGCGCTCCGCTTTGCTTTGGGTGCCCAGCGCGGCCAGATAGTCGCGATGACTCTTTCTCATGGGATCGCCGTTGCCGCAGTGGGGGTAGGCGTCGGCATAGCTCTCTCACTGGGGCTGCTGCGCATCGTCGGCAACATTCTCGGCAAGCTGCCTGTTTTCGACGTTACCTCCTACGCGATCGCAATTCTGGGTGTGCTCGGCATCGCGGTGGCCGCGGCGATTATCCCCTGCCGTCGCGCATCGCAGGTTGAGCCTATGCAGGTGCTTCGCGGGGAGTAGATTTCTGACCGCGTGACTTCGCGCATTGGAACTTTCCGATACTCAGAGAGTGTCCGATTTCGGTCAATCCGATGCGTAAGCGCACACCGGAATGGCGACCAAATTGATCGGAAATTCCAGCCTAATCCATTCTTTATAAACAAGTTATCTTTATACCCATCTTTGGTGGTTAATTTGCACTATCTATTGCAAAGCTTCCTGAGAAGCGCATAGTCTGAAAGAAGGCACGTGTATGACTGGATTGCTCCGGGATGTACGACTTGCAGTACGGCAACTGATCAAGAGCCCTGGCTTCACATTAGCAACCATAGCGATGCTCGCCCTGGGCATCTGCGCCAACGGCACGGTTTTCAGCTGGATCAATTCGACTCTCCTGAATCCCATTCCTGCCGCCACACACACCGGCGACCTGGTCACCCTGCTGCGCGGCGAGTGGAATAACTCGCCATCGCCGCCGCTCTCCTATCCGGACTATCGCGACTTGCGGGCGGCGAACCACAGCTTCAGCGGCATGCTGGGCTACCATGCGGACTGGGCTGCCTTGACCGGCGGCGATAGGCCGCAGCGCATTTTCGCGGCCAACGTTTCCGGGAATTATTTTGACGTACTGGGAATCAAGCCTTATCTCGGCCGCTTCTTCCGGATGGACGAAGAGGCGAACCCCGGCGGCGCTCCGTATCTGGTCCTGGGTTACGACCTTTGGCAGACGCGCTTTGGAGCGGACCCTGACATCGTGGGAAAGCCGGTCGAAATCAATCAGAGAGTTCTCACTGTAATCGGCGTAGCGCCCAAAGGATTTATCGGCGCCATGCCCGGCATTCGCGACGACGTGTGGGCTCCGCTTTCGCCCATTCGCCAGGAGGGTTTCAATTGGCAGCTTGAGGGACGCGGCAACCCCTGGCTCAACGTGATAGGCCGGCTGCGCCCCGGTGCCAGCCGCGCCAATGCCACCCAGGATCTGGAATTGCTGATGGAGCAGTTGGTGGCCCAATATCCGAATGACCACCTCGGCATGAACACCATCTTCCTTGATCCGCTGTGGCGTTCTCCGTTTGGCGCCAACGGGTACATGGCTTCGTCGTTGCCCATTCTTCTGGCAATTGCCGGAGTGGTGCTACTGCTTACCTGCGCCAACATCGCCACGCTGATGCTGGTTCGATTCATCTCCAGACGGCGCGAGATTGCGATCCGCCAATCGTTGGGAGCCAACCGCATTCAACTGATGCGGCAGATGATTCTGGAAGGTCTGTTGCTTTCGCTCGCTGGCGGCGCGGTGGCGGTGTTGTTGACGTTCTGGTCGGCAAAATCGCTGGCAAATTTCATTCCACCGAATAGCAACCCCCTCGCCATCAATGGGTTTCTCGATGCGCGTGTGACCGTTGCGATCATGCTCCTTGCGGTTCTGTCCAGCGTGCTCTGCGGCGCCATGCCGGCCTGGAGATCGTCTGGAGTTTCTACCGCCGAAGTGCTCAAGGAAGAAGCAGGCAGCGTGTCTTCAAGCGCTCATAATCAGTACTTGCTGAGTGGGCTGGTGGTTGCGCAGATTGGGTTGTCTCTGGCACTGCTGGTCACGGCGGGCCTGTTCCTGCGCACGCTCAAGAAAACTGCCGAAGCGGACCTGGGCTTCGATCGCACACATGTACTGCTGGCGTCGGTGGATCTTGGATCCGCGGGATACTCCTATGCCGATACACAGTTTTTTCACCGCCGCCTTCTCTCCAAGCTTGAGTTGCTGCCGGGTGTAACCTCCGTAGCGCTGTCCGACTGGGTCCCGCTGAACCTTACGCGCAGCTCGGTGAACGCTTTTCCGGAGGGCTATATCCCCAAACCGCATGAGTCAATGGAAGTGCGAAACGCGTCGGTAACCGCCGGGTATTTCCAAACCATGAAGATTCCCGTGCTCCAAGGCAGGGAATTCACTGTGCAGGATGGCAGAGATGCGCCCATGGTTGCAATTGTGGATCAAACCATGGCGAACCATTTCTGGCCCGGACAACGCGCCATCGGCAAGCGGGTGCGACTCTATGGCAACTGGTTCACCGTAGTCGGGGTGGCGAAAAACTCCAGCCACCAGCGAATGAATGAAGCGCAGGAGCCTCTCGTTTATCTTTCCTACTTTCAGTGGGCCGGACCGCAGGCCATTTTCTATCTGCGCACCAGGGGCGATCCGGAACTGAGCGCTCCGGCAGTCGAAAAAGCAGTTCATGAAATCAATGCCAAGCTGCCTGTATTCGATGTGCGCTCACTGGAGGAAAGCGCGCGCACGGGAAACATGTTTGAATTGATTGAGAGCACATTTGCCAGCGTGTTTGCAGTTCTCGCGCTGATTCTCGCCGGCTCGGGCATCTACGGTGTGATGGCTTACCGGACGCAACTGCGTACGCATGAAATCGGGATTCGCGTTGCGCTGGGTGCTTCGCGCACCGATGTACTGCGGATGATTCTGCTGCAAGGGCTGCGGATGACTGCCATTGGCCTGGTGCTGGGGCTTGGTATCTCGCTGCTGCTAACGCGCATACTGCACGGCCTTCTTTTCGGAGTCTCGGCAACAGACCCGTTGACGATTCTGTCGGTAACCGGGGTGCTCTTGCTCGTGGGAATTGCGGCCACTTATGTCCCTGCATTGAAAGCCATGCACACTGATCCTGTGACCGCGATTCGGCAGCACTAACAGAGCGACCGTTTGGGTCGGTAGTTTCCCAGGTCTCAAACGCGAGACCCTTCGACAGGCTCAGGGCAGGCTCTGGGGCACTCACATCCTTGGCCGGGCAACTTTCTTATCGATCTGCGTCCCGTCGCGTTATCCTGTCAAAACACCATGACTCGACGGAACCCATTCCCCAC
>Ga0302320_10022973_pt1 | contig 12276 bp, 15 predicted proteins | sample Bog_T0_3_FD_202130 | JGI IMG/M metagenome (GOLD analysis project Ga0302320, IMG submission 202130) | Peat permafrost microbial communities from Stordalen Mire near Abisko, Sweden - Bog_T0_3 | ecosystem: Environmental > Terrestrial > Soil > Wetlands > Peat | place: Sweden: Abisko, Stordalen Mire...
CGGTCACGGTTCGGCCGCGAGACGCAGAGATAATCGAGGGCCCGAATCTATACGATTACGTACACGATGAACCGACCGACGCTGTTGATCCGACCGGGCTTGTTGCTATTTATGGCAACTGGTGCGGTCCCGATTGGACCGGAGGGCAAGTCGAGGAGTACTCTCCCAAGCATACTCGAGATCACTACCAGGCGCCGATAGACTTACTAGATGCCGCATGCAAGGGCCACGACATATGTTATTATAGGTGCCGTCACAATAACCCGTGTTCGCCGGCAGGTCGAAGCCAGTGTTTCCGACAGTGCGATCACTTACTAACCGATGCGGCCTACGCGGTCGGCGGCTTTTGGGGCGATACCATCGGGGCAGCCATAGATAGGCCTGGTACCCGTGACCCAGGACCTAATGCGGGCGGTTGTGGCTGCGGAGGGAAATAATATGTTAAACAGAACCCAAAAAATCGGCCTGGTTTGCGCATTGGTTCATCTGCTGGGGTTTGTCGTGTTATCTGTCTGGGTGAAAAACTCGGCAGCAGCACAGGCTCCCCTGGTGTTGGTTCCGGTCGCCATTGTGGATTTCCCAGTAAGTTTACTGTATCTGGCCGGTCGATGGTATTCGACTTGGTATGACAAGTTAGGGGATACTTTCTTGGCACAGATTCTCTATGGTCCTAACGTCATTGACGGCCTGCTCGGTACTTTTTGGTGGTATTTCCTTCCTCGTCTTGTCACCCCTAAAAGGTACGGGGGAATTTGGGGAAAGATTGGTTCGCCGGGCACCGAGTAAATGCAAGTTGATTGCCGAGCAAGCCGCTGGCTAAACGCCGACCCAATTGGCCTCGCCGGCGGCCTGAATCAATACGCTTACGTCGGGAATAACCCGATCAACTTCATTGATCCCACGGGACTCTATGAGGCTGACGTTCATCGAGATCTCACGCGAGCACTAGCGATCCAAGCTGGGTATTCCCCGGCGCAAGCAGCGCAAATCGCGAATGCCGATCAGGGTGTTGACGACAACCCGCAAACGAGCCCGTTTGCAAGTGTCGAAGCTCGCCGAGATTATCATTTCACAACTCAGGACCGGCGCGATGATATGCTCAATGCTGCTGCTGCAGCGAACAGCTTAGATTTATTCGGTCAGTATCTTCACGCTGAGCAAGACTCTTATGCTCACCAGCGGGGTCTTACAGATCGAGATGGTGAACCGTATGGTCCGGAGCTCGGTCATGCCATGGATGGGCATGATCCAGATAAAACGTATCTGCGACCAGAGCTAGCGATGCGAATGGCCAAGGATACCTACGAGCAACTCCGCAATTTTCGGAAAAAGGAAGGTGGATGTGATAGCGACGATAATTGGGACAAGATCAGCAAGATTGTTGACCACTTCATTCGAACGCCAAAATGAAGACTAGAATATTAGTATTGTTGGGTGCTGGATTCGCAACTTCGACGGTCATCTTGTATTGGGTGATAGTCTATCTGCCAATCGACCAGGGCATAAAATGGTGGCTATTTTCAGCCCACCTTCTTTCGATTTTCGCTGGGATCGTTTTCGGTTTGTGGGGCATCGCACGACGGAGCTGGATATCGGGGATTGCACTTTGCATCAGCGGCTACTTTGCGTACTTGCAGCTATTGAAGCACTGAATGCTGTTCCACGAGTCGCCTTTTGGCTATCCAGGGATCCGATTGGGGAAAAGGGTGGGTTGAACCTTTACGGCTACGTTGGGAATAATCCAATTAGCGGTATTGATCCCCTGGGCCTTTCGTTCTCCACGAATTGGAACTATTTCTGGAGTTGGGCCTTTGGTGCGGGCAACAGCGTGCGTAACTACGGACCGAACGATACCGAAACCCAAGAGATGATGAATTCTCCTGGAGTGAACAACCTGAGGGATCTCTTTTATAAGAACAACTGCCAGAATTCACATTACGACTACGGTACCGGACAAGCCTACGCAGACACTTGGAGCAATCCAACCGGCACGGGATTTGAAGTCGGCGGGTTCTACGGCGCGACTGCGGTAAACAACGGGGATGGTACAGTCACGTTCAACGTTCCCAACACGTCAGGAACGAATTCATTTTTCTATCATCAGCTTCCGGACAGAAAGGGATCAACCGGGCCGATGAGAAATATCTACCAAAATTTCAATTGGTCCGAGCCTATCAGCGGCGGTGGCTCGGGCTGCGGCTGCAAAGGGTCAGGATCTTGAGCAAATGCGTCCTCTTCAGATTCGTGGGAAAATTGCCGTTTTAGTCGCATTAACCGGAATGCTTCTGTTCGGCTGTACCCATCCTAAAATGGCGAGCGAGTTGATAGGAGTCTACGAAGCGCACTACGACCAGGCTGACGAAAGGCTTTCCTTAAAGTCAGACGGCACCTTTAGCCAAGAGGTTACGCTGAAACCCAATGGCAAAGTCGTAGGTGGGGCAGGGACCTGGAAATACGACACGGTTAGCGGCGATATCACGTTCACGCCGGGATTTGTGTGTGCTCTCGATGGCTTCGGTAAGTTGGATCCTCAAGGTGTACGCCCAACGGGTGACTTGGTCATAAAGCCGGTTACATCACAGTTCGGCCAACTTCGGATTAGCCTGTACGAAGGAATTTTTTATCGGAAGGTCGCGCCGTAGATGTGATGCGGGGCGATCCGAAGAAGCTCAAGAAACGACAAGCCGACAAGCTTCTGAAGCTCGCCATGGACGAACGTCGGCGTCCCTCCATGAGGCGCTGGGCGAGAGAGCAGCTGGCGCTGTCGGGCTACCGAATCGACTTCATTAAGTGAGCAACCGAGGTGAAGGTGAGTTGCAGAGTTGCAATTCGGGCGGCTACTTGCCGACTGGTGCGATCTCTATTTTTGAAACCCACGGTTCTGCCGCGTTGGCTCCGGCGTAGCGGCCTGAGAGAGCCGAAACACTACCGAGCTTTTGGTCACGCACATGTTCGCGAAGGAGCTTCAGGTTCCAGCCGTAGATGACGACATCGTCCGTTGAGAAGGCGAGCGTCAGGCGCTGCGGGGGAGCGTCGGCCGAGCCGCCGGCGTTTGCCTCAAGCTTGTAGCGTTGAAGAAGGGACGAGGAAAATCCGACCGCCTCGTCGGGGCTCCTGGACGAGGGGAAGAACTCAATGTTGTGGCCGGGCGAGCGGGCGTGGTGGGCGCTGTAGCAGACGAGGGAGGGCCGGTTGGCTCTTATCTCTTCGAGTTTTTGTCCGAGGTTGCTCATGGTTTTTTTGGGTTAAAAATTACCTGGAATGCCCTTGCGAGCGGTTGTGGCCCTCGCGCTGGCGGATCTCGGGCAGGGGGATTCCTTGCGCTTGGCGGACTTCGCGGGTCGGCCGTGCGGTACGTTCGATGCCGAGCGTTTGGGCCTCCGGGAATAGCTGCTCCAGTGTCCACTCCCTTGCGCGGGCGATTGCCTGGAGGATGCGCTCGATGGGCCGCAGTCTGTCCGGCCGCAGGGAGCGCGTCAGGCGATGGACCCGTTCCGGGGCCACGCGCTCGGCCTGGCGTGGCTTGGGAGGAGGGGCGACGACGGCTGGCTTTGAAAGCCCGTGCTTGGCCAAGGCTTCGTGTAGGCCGGCGAGTTCGATTGCGGCCTTGCGGGTGTGGGGGTCGCAAATCCTTTGGCTCAAAAGTTCGGCATCGTCGGTGAAGATGCGGGCGCGCTCCCTGGCCCTCGAAATCCCCACGTAAAAGCCTTGCTCGGAAACGGCTGCGAAGGACTTGCTGGAGGCGACGAGGATCACTTGGTCGACCGTCTTACCTTGCGCGGAATGACTCGTGACGGCGTAGCCGTGGGTGAAGGTCCGGTAATCATGAGGGAGGACGCGGCCGCCTTCGAGGGTGATCCGGCCGGCAGAGACCTTCTGTACTTTGACCCGCTCTCCGTTGACGAAATCCCCGGCGCTAGCCTGGAGGAGGAGCCAGTCGCCGGGGGCGACTCGGATCTCCCGGCCCACTCCGACCTCGAAGGACGCCGACGAGCGGCTGGGGTGAAAGGCCACGGGCTCCGACCGGCCCTCGGCGCTGACAAAAAGCTGCTTTCCCTTCACCTCTTCGACCTGGACGATCTGGCCGGCCTTGAACTGGGCGGTCTCCTTCACAAAGCGAAGCTGCATCCCGGGCTCGTAGCTTTGGGCAATCTCTTTTTGGGCGTCGGTCCAGCTGGAGGCATCGAACACGCTGATCCGCTCCTCATCTTTAGCGGCGAGGGTGTTTTGGCGCTTCAAGTGGTCGCGGATGTGTTCGGTGACAATCTCGATCTCGGCCCAGGTCGGCGAAACGACGAGCGCAGCCTTGCCGAAGGAAGCGGCTTCCAGATAAGCCGCTGCCGCCTGTTCGTAGAGGCTCTTTCCCGGCCCGATCGCCTCGGTGGGCACCTCGGACACCTCTCCGAGGCTTTGAAGCCTCTGGAAGGCTTCCAGAGGCTTGTGGTCGGCGGCCAGGGAGACGATCTCTCTAAACGCTTCCGTTTTTTGCCGGCGAATCTGTGTAAGGGCCGCGAACCGATAGCCCGAATGCTCCTCAATAATGCGCAGGGCATCGCCCTGGGCGACGGAGGCATGCTGGCCAGTGTCGCCGGAGAGGATGACCCTGGCACCGTGTTTTTCCGCGAGGGTAAAGAGTTTAACCATGTCGGAGGTGCCGACGGCCCCGGCTTCATCGAGGACGATGACCGAGCGTTCCGAAAGCCCCTGGCTCTGGCCGCTCCTCAGGAGCCGTGCGAGCGTCATGGCTTGGGCGAAGCCGTCCTGCCTCAGAACATCCGTTGCGGCGGCGGTGGGGGCGCAGAAGACGCCACTCAAGCCCGAGGCATCGAGGGCGGCGTCCAATTCCTTAAGCGCCGTGGTCTTGCCGGTGCCGGCGAGCCCCCGAAAGCCCGTGACCTGGTCATGCGAGGAGAGAACCATGCGTAGCGCCGCGCGCTGATCGGCCCCGAGCGAATCGGCCAGCCGGTACTCCGGGGCGATGGCCTCCCTGACATCAAGCCCCAGGTTGACCGAGTGGATCATGGAAAGCTCCTGCTCGAGGATGGTCCGCGTTGAGAACTCCCTGCCCACCTTGACGAGCTCGGGGTGCGCCGAGAGGGAGCGCTTCAATTGGGGTAGGTCGATAAGGCCGCAGTCCCTGACGAGCGCCGCTTCGAGGAGCTGATGCTCCGGGGCAACGGACTGGCGGGCGAAGGCGTGGGAAACGGCGTGGTCAATTGAAGCGCGAAGCTCGTGCCTTAAAAGCGGCGAGACCGCTTCCGCTTCGCGGATCAGTTTTTTAAGCGCCCGTTTTTCCAGAAACCCAAGTTCACCCAGTTGAGAGGCGCGGACGGCCTCCTCGGAAGCGTCCTTTATCTTCCTGGGTCTGGACTTGTGAACGACGTGGCTGATCTCGTCGTTTGTGAGCTTCCTCTTTAGCCGCGTTTCCTCACGGGCAACGGCGGCGTTGCGCTGCTGCGAGCGCTTGGAAAAGCGCTCTATCAGGGTTTGCTCGACGCCCTCGATCTCAAAGCCGTGCGCCGTGGCCCGGGTTTCGTAGCCGATCCGGTGAAGCTGCTTTGCCAGTTCGTTCCGGTAGACGGCGGTGCCGAAATGGATGGCATCGAACATGGCCGAGGTTTGCAGGGCCTTCCAGCGGGCCTCGATTTGGTCGAAGGTGGCGTTAAAAAGGGTGAAGTGGGTATGAAGCTGGGGGTCCAATGCCCGGGAGGAGGTGTGCATGAAGGACGCCCCGACTAGGTTTCCCGTCATGCGGTCCTCCATCGCTCCGGCCTTCCTGACCCTGGCTCCGGCAAAAGCCTCCAGCTCCTTCATGGCGAACGCAGCGGAGGCCTGGTGGGCGGCGACGATCCGCTCGTCCTCCATCGTTACGGCGAGGATCGAAACCGATTTTGGCGCGGAGCAGGTGAAATCGAAGAAAATGCGCCGGCCCGAAAGGTGAAGTTGGGTAAGCTGCTTGCCGGTCTCCGGATGCTGATTGTCGCAGAGCCTTAGGAAAGCTTCCCGTGTAACCTGGACGCCCGTATCAAGTCCCAGCTTCTCGGCTCCGATCCCCACCCACTGACCTGACTGTTTTTGCCCCAGAGTATAGTAGTCGTTATGCGACAGGTGCTCGTCAAAATACAGGGTCGCCGCGAGCCTGTTTTTTTGAGGTTTTGCCGTGAACATCGCACCTCTCCTAGGTCGCGCACCGGAACACAAAGCGTCTCCTCCCGCCAGAAAAATCCGCTCTCAAAACACGGAAAATTGAGCATGACACCAACCCCGCTCAAAAAGCGGTGCGAGCCTGAGAAAGCGTTAGCGAAAGACGCTGCCAGACTCGCAGCTAAAGAAACAACGAAAGCGCATCGGACACGCGGCGAGACAAATTGCGAAAGAAGCAGCTAAATAAAAAACGGTTGAAGCGCGCTTCGCTTGCCCGATGATACGGCGCACAAACAGCCCATGAGAACGCGCACCAATTACGACCAGCTTGCCGAAAAGATCGACTATACGAAGTTGGAGAAAAAGCTGGATCAATTGCGGGAGCAGGAGCCGCCGAAAAAGAGGAAGGGCGTCGCGGGCTTGCTCTCTCCAATGCGGGAGAAACTGCTGGAGCTTCACGGCAAGGGCTGGACCTACGAACAGCTTGCCCGGGAGCTGGACGAAGCGGGGTTGCCGGTGAAGGTTGCCACCCTGCGCCATTATCTGACGAGCCGCGAACACAAGGCCAAGAAAGCCACGGGCCGGGCCGCACGCAAGAGCGCTCAGACCTGACCCAACGGGCGGCGGCTCGGGGCAACGAGGAAAGTAAACTCAGCTCGCTTTGCGGACCTCATGGGCGACGAGCATGTCCTCGACGGCTCCGAGAATCTTCTGCTGCCGGTCGCGCGGCAGCGCGCTCACGCGGTCGAAAACTGCCTTCGCTTTGCCAACCGGCCCGCTGTGCGGCTTCGGTGCGGTCAGGCCAAGGACCTCCTGGGGTGCGCAACCGAGTGCGACGGCAACGGCCTCGATCTGCGCGAGCTTGAGCGTGACGGCGCGCCGTTCCCAGTAGGCGACCGTCTTTTGATTGGAGCCGACTTTTTTTGCGAGCTGTTCCTGGGACAGGCCCGCGCGTTCACGCAAGGCGGCGATGCGCTCGCCGAGCGCGCTACGTTTGGTCTTGGCCGGTCTTCCCGTGAGCATCTCGGCATTATACGGGTCAAACGCGTTTTTTACTAAAATGGCTTGCATCGTTACTAAATAAACTAGTAACGATGCCGCATGTCAAAATCTTCATCTCCGGGCTTGACGTCCCCCGGCGAAACGGAGGCCGCGCCGATGCTCCCCCCTGGCGGAATGCCCTCGATGCCGTTTTGGGTGGTTGCGCGTGAAGGCCGGCAAATCGTCTGCCGGCCCCACGCGCTGACGGGTACGGTCCGGGTCAACGCCGGCCCATGGGTGCCCCCCGAACTGCTTGCGCGCATGGTCCCAATCCTAGGCGACACGGAGGACTCAATATGCCGATGATCCCGGAGGAGGAGATCGAGCGCATCAAGCGGGAGACTGACCTTGCGGCCGTGATCCGTGCGCGGGGTGTCGAATTAAAACCTTCCGGCCACGACCTGGTGGGCCTGTGCCCGTTTCATATAGACCACGACCCGAGCATAAGGGTCACTCCGGGCAATGGTTTATGGCGGTGCATGTCCTGCGGCGCGACGGGCAACGTGATCCAGTTCGTGCAGCGCTTCGACGGCGTGTCCTTCCGCCACGCCTTCGAACTCCTGAAGGGCGGCGGAGCCGCAGCCTTCACGGGTGCCCCGACCTGCCAGCCGGTCAAGAAAACCACGGTGCCGCGCCTCGCATCGCCGCTCTCGGCCGACGCGGACGACCAGGCGGCGCTGCGCCAGGTGCTCGATTACTACCAGGCGAGGCTTAAGGAGAATCCTCCTGCGCTCGCTTACTTAAAAAAACGCGGGATAGGTAGCGAGGAGGCGCTCGCGTTCTTCAAGGTCGGCTTCGTCGATCGCACGCTTGGGCTTCGCCTGCCGCAGGCCAACCGTAAGGACGGCGCTGTGCTGCGCGAGCGCTTGGCTAGGCTTGGGCTTCTGCGCGACACCGGGCACGAGCATCTGCGCGGGCGGATCGTCTTTCCGGTCGTTGCCGAGTCTGGCGAGATCGGCACGGTTTACGGCCGCGCCATCGACGACGGGGGCAAGCACGAGCGGCACTTGTTTTTGCCGGGGCCGCAGCGGGGCGTGTGGAATCCGGCCGCACTGCGCTCGCCCGAGGTGATCGTGACCGAGGGCATCATCGACGCCTTGACGTTCTGGTGTGCGGGCCTGCGCAACGTGACGACGGGCTACAGTGCGAAGACGCTGCCCGAGGAACTGCTAGACGCTCTCGTTGCGGCGAAGGTGGCGCGCGTCTTCATCGCCTTTGACCGCGACAAGGCGGGCGAGGACGGTGCGGAGGCGGTGGCGGCGCAGCTCATGGCGCGCGGCATCGAATGCCGCCGCGTCCTCTTCCCCCACGGCCATGATGCGAACAGCTACGCCCTGGCCGTCACTCCCCCCGAGAAATCCCTCGGCGTGCTGCTCAATGCCGCTGCCTGGATGGGTAAGGGGAAAGTGTCTTCACCTGTCGCGCCCGCGCCTTCTTCTTTAGCTGCTAAAGCTGCTGAATTAGCCGCTCCGCGTGCGCCCACGTTCGAGGTGAAGCCCGCGCTCAATGAGGCGGCTAAAGAAGAAAAACCGGCGGTGGCGTTGCCTCCTGCGCCGGCCGCGAATCCGCCGTCCGCTCTCTCGCTCGTGCGCAACGGTGAGCATGAATTGCTTGTCATCGACGGCCGCGAGTATCGGGTCGGCGGGCTGGAAAAGACGCTTGGGAGCGACGCGCTCAAGATCACGCTGCGCCTAAAGGTGGGCGAGCGGTTCCACTTGGACAGTCTCGATCTTGCGAGGGACGGCGAGCGTCGCCGCTTCATCGAGCGGGCGGCCGAGGAAACGGGGCTCCACGCGGACTTGCTGAAACGCGATATGGGCCGGCTCCTCCTCGCGGTGGAGCAGGCACAAGGAGAACTGGCGCGGCCCGCCGAGGAGATTGCGCCTGTCGTCATGCTGAGCGAGGCCGAGCGCGCCGAGGCGCTTGTCTGGCTGCAAGCTCCCGACCTGATTGACCGCTTGCGCGTGGCGTTCCGAAACGCCGGGATTATCGGGGAAGAAAAGAACACGCTCCTCGCGTACCTGGCGGGCGTCTCGCGTCTCCTGGAGCGGCCGCTTGCGATCATCGTCCAGAGTGCGAGCGCTGCGGGGAAAACGACGCTCATGGACGCTGTCCTCGCGTTCTTCCCGGAGGAGGACCGTGTCAAATACTCGGCGATGACTGGCCAGTCGCTCTACTATCTTGGCGAGACGAACCTGAAGCATAAGATCCTCGCCATCGTGGAAGAGGCGGGCGCGGAAAAGGCGGGCTATGCCCTAAAACTCCTCCAGTCCGAGGGCGAGCTGACCATCGCTTCCACGGGCAAGGACCCGACGACGGGCCGCATGGAGACGCAGGAGTACCACGTCGAGGGGCCGGTCATGATTATCCTCACGACGACGGCCATTGATCTCGATGAGGAGCTGCAGAACCGCTGCCTCACGCTCGCGGTCGATGAGTCTCCGGAGCAGACGGCGCGCATCCACACGCTGCAACGCGAACGGCGCACCCTCGCGGGCCTCGTTGCGAAGACGGAGCGAGCGGAACTGCTGCGAGTCCTAAAGAACGCGCAGAGGCTCCTTGGGAAAGTCGAGGTGCTGAACCCGTTTGCGCCCGCCCTCACGTTCCCTTCGGCGCGCACGAGGAACCGCCGCGACCACGAGAAATATCTGACGCTCATCGACTCGATTGCGCTCCTGCACCAGCACCAGAGGCCGCGCGGCCGTCACGAAGTGGCGGGCCGCACCCTGGAATACGTCGAGGCCGCGATTGATGACATCGCGCTCGCAAACGAGTTAGCACCCGAGGTCCTCGGACGCTCGCTTGACGAACTGTCGCCGCAGACCCGGGCGCTCCTCGGCCACATCCGCACGCTCGTGCGCAGCCGGGGCGCGGCCGTCGGCTCGAAATCCGCCGCCACCTTTAGCCGCCGCGAGCTGCGCGAGGCGTGCGGCTGGAGTTTGACGCAGGTGAGGACGCACCTCGAGCGCCTGGTCGAACTCGAATACCTCGAACTCCGGCGCGGCCGTCTCGGCAGCTCGTTTGTTTACGAGCTCATGATGGACGCCGACGCGCCGGAGGACGCGCTCCACATCGGACTCATTGACTTGGCCGAGCTCAAAAAACTCCATGCCTACGGCGGCAGGGTGGCGGGTTTTGGGTCGGGGGTGGCGGGCCAAAACGGAGGGGTGGCGGGGGGTGGCAAAACGCCGCCGCCACCCTTAACCCGCGAAGCCAGCGCTACTTGTCCCGAGGGTGGCGGGGTGGCGGAAACGCACATCTGGAGGCCGCGCGAAGAGCGCGCGTCGTAGGCATGGCCGGCAGGCGGGGCTTTGCGGCGGTGGCGTGGCTTAGGGAGCGGACACTTGGTGCGCGCGGCGGCCAGGACAAGCGCCCGCTCGCGTTCCTGCGCCATGCTCCCGATGCGCTCGCCATCTGCGCCGAGGACTGGCTCGAACACTTGCGCACCCGCAACTACGCGGAAGAGACGCTCACCGGGCGACTCTTCGGGCTAAAAAGCTTCATGCTGTGGGCGGAGGCGCGCGACGTGACACGCGCTGCCGAGGTCACGCGGCCCATCCTGGAGACGTACCAACGCTTCCTCGCGCGCCACGAGCCGGCGACCGGCAGGCGGCTCGCCTGGTCCACGCAGAGGGAGCGCATCGGGGCGCTTCGAGACTGGTTCCGGTGGCTGACGCGCCAGAACGTGATTTTGCACAACCCGGCCTCCGAGCTGGAACTGCCCCGGACGGAAAAGCGCCTGCCGGTGGCGGGCCTCTCACGCGAGGAAGTCGCGCGGCTCTTCACCGTGCCCGACCTCGCCGATCCGCTGGGCTTGCGGGACCGGGCGATGCTGGAAGTCCTCTACGCAACGGGCCTGCGCCGCTCCGAGCTCTGCCGCCTGGAATGTCCCGACGTGAACACCGAGCGCGGCACCGTCACGGTGCGCCAGGGCAAGGGCAACAAGGACCGCGTTGTCCCGTTGGGGCCGCGCGCGGCCGTGTGGGTGGAGCGCTATGTGCGCCAGGTGCGAGTGCGCCTCCTTATCGACACGCGGACACCCGCGCTCTTTTTGACGGGCTACGGCGGGCCGTTTAACCCGGATGTCTTCTCCCGCATGGTCTCCGGTTGGATGGCGCGCGTGGGCCTTGAAAAACGCGGTTCCTGCCACTTGCTGCGCCACACCTGCGCAACGCACATGCTGGAGGGTGGGGCCGACATCCGCTTCATCCAGCAACTCCTCGGGCACGAGAAACTGGAGACGACGGCCATCTATACCGAGGTCACGATCCGCCAGCTCTTGGAAGTGCATGCCCGCTGCCATCCCTCCGGGCAGTTGCCAACGCCGGAAAAAACCGCATAGTTGCCGGCCATGAGCACCGTCACCGAGATCGAGACCGCCATCGAGAAACTCTCGCCGCAGGAGCAGCGCGAGCTGGCGACGTGGTATGAGGAACGCCAGGCGCTCCTCAACGCGGCCGACTCCGTTTTCCAGTCCTACGACGACGAGGAAAAGGCCAAGTGAGCCGGGCACAGCGCGGCGAAATATGGCTCGTTGACCTTGGGATGGTCGCGAAGACGCGGCCCGTTGTCGTCCTCAGCGTGGCCTACGACGACCAGGAACGCTCCCTGGTCACGTTTATCCCGCGCACGACCAGCGTGCGAGGCACCCGCTTCGAGGTAGCCCACACCGGGCGCGGTTTTGATGCCGGAGCCTTTGACGCTCAAGGCGTCGCCACCGTGCCCACCGTCCAGCTTGTCCGCCGCATGGGCATGATTGACGGCCCGACGCTGGCGCAGGTCGAGGTGGCCGTGAAAAACTGGCTGGGCCTCACCTAAATCCGGTCTTCCGTTGCAGGGTGAAAAGGCGCAGTCTTCGGCGTGCCCGTCGCACCCGATCACGCTCCTTCTTTAGTCGCTTCGGGGCATCAGCGTCCGCCGCAACGGGCGACCTCCCCCCTCAAAACTCGCGTCAGGGTTTTTTGCAGCCGTCCACCGGGCCGGCATCGGGTGGGCCGTTCGCAAGTCGCTCTACTCGTGTCGGGTTGCCCGGCCCGTGGCTACGAAACCGCGTCGGGTCGGGGTAAATGGCTAAACGCTGACCCTGCAGGT
>Ga0302320_10022974_pt1 | contig 12276 bp, 17 predicted proteins | sample Bog_T0_3_FD_202130 | JGI IMG/M metagenome (GOLD analysis project Ga0302320, IMG submission 202130) | Peat permafrost microbial communities from Stordalen Mire near Abisko, Sweden - Bog_T0_3 | ecosystem: Environmental > Terrestrial > Soil > Wetlands > Peat | place: Sweden: Abisko, Stordalen Mire...
TAAAAATTTTTTATTTACTTTAACAACAAAAATATTCCCCCCCCAAATTAAAAAAAAAAAAAAAAAAAATTTATTAATTTAATTTAATAAATTAAATGTTTTTAATTAAATTATTAAAGAAAAAAAAATTTAATTTAATTAAAAACTTGGGGCTGATCCCCAATCATAAAAAAAAAAAATGATTTAATTAAAATTTTTCAAATTCAAAAAAATTTATCGAGAGGTATGACTTTTTATTTGCCTTTTGAATACCATGATGAACCAATGCTCAAAGAAGACTTTAAAAATTTCGAAATAATCAATTGCAAGGATAATGAAAAAGAAGTTGTTTTGCTAAACTATCGTCCACTAAGAGAGACATCAGAGCTAAAATCCAAATTAAAAAATGAAAATCGAAAGTTTTTTCGCAACCGATTATTAGAAGCCTTTTTAAATTCATCTCAGCAAAATGAAGAGGCCTTGAAATTATTTCGAGCACTTAAAATAAACTCCACTCTTCAAGACAATACCGCTATTAACTTTTGTGATAAAATTTTAATGAATAAAGAGATTATGGTAGTGTTTGAGGAAATTTGTCCATCTCACAAAATGATGACTGAAATACAAAAAAAAACTTTTCAGGAAAGTTTTGATAATTTTAACAACAAATTTATAAGATCTTTCATTTCAAATACTGAGATTTTATTCAAACAAAACCCTTTATTTTCTAAAGAATCCTCTAAACAATCTTTTAATGAAAATGAAAAGACCATAAAATATTTATGTTCGATTCTTTTGAACATAAAAGAACAGAAGAAAATAGCAAGCGATTTGATTTTTGTAAAACAAACTGAAAATGAGCTCCTCATCAAATCAATAAATTCAAAACTTGTAAATATTTCTTCATTGATTAAGAAAAAGGCTGAGAATTTAATTGAAAAAAGCCTTGGAAACTATCAAGAGGAACTATCTCTTAAACAAGTACCCTACGAATATCTTGCCCTTAAAACAAAACTCTTTGAAATGAAAACCTTGGAAAGGCTCTTTCCTAATAAAAATGCCTTAGAATCTTATAGTTGTATTATTAAAAAGCTGAAAGAGCAAAAGCAAAGCCCAAAAATTTACAAAGAAATGAGCTTGAAAAAAACGCAAAATGACTCTGGAGAAATGAAACAATATTTAGAAAAAATTAAACTCATTGAAAAAGAAATAAACGCTAAGAAGGAATCTATCCACAAATATAAAAAAAATTAATAATTATTTTGTTTTTAATTAAAAGGGAAAAATAAAGACAAAAAACGATAAAATTTATTGATTTAAATGGGAAGCAAACTGTCAGCCCTGTGCCAAGACAACACAGAGGAAAAGCAAAGAGATCGCTTTTTAAGGAACTCTTATGAGAAATTTTATTGCATCATAGACGATTATGAATATTTCTTCAATCAAGAAAATTGGATGGATTCTGTCCCAAATCCATTATATGACGCTGATCGTCTAATGTTGGCCTATAATGATTACAAATTTCATCAAGTAAAACATATAATTCACAAATTTTACTGATTAAAAGTAATATTAGGAAAAAATGGACAAACATTGGAGAAAAATCGATCTGTCGAACTTAAAGCATGGAGTTGTAACTAGGATCAAAAACGAAGTCATTTGTCCCAAATGGAAATATTTGATCCGAAAGTAATTAATCTAAATGGATTCGTTTTTAGAAAAAATAAATATTAGAGGTGTGCCCTTGAGTAAAATGAGAACTGTGATCCTAGATATTTTCAAGAGAAAATATGAAAATAACGATTTCGAATATGATCTGATTTTGAAGGCCATTTTCAAAGAATACATTCCTCAGAATTTCAAAAACATTCCTAGTTATTCAAATTCTGCCGATCTCAATGATGTCCTTTTGTTTCACGTTTTGAATGAAAATGGCATCAAGGTCATTTTTTTAATTAATATTTTTATTTATAAAAAAATAGGCTCTCAAAAGACTGCTTTGGGTTTTTAAAGAAACCCATAATGAATTAGAATATAGTCCTTTGATTGCGCAAAGCCTCAGCCTATTGCTGATTTTTTTGACTGAAGCAGAAGCCTATTTCGTTATTAAACGATTGATTGAAGATTCTAAAAAGATTTTGGATGAAAAACATCAAAATAATTCAGAGGAGTTAAGAGGATTGAGATGGCATTTTACTTTTGAAAAAGAGGATTTTTTGAAGTTTTGATTTTTTTTCATTCGTTCAATAAAAATTAATTTAAAAAAGGTATTGCAAATCATTTTTTGAAGTCGCCAAAAAGAAAAGCAGTTCCTTTAGCAAAATCGAAAAACATTTCCAGGAAATTGGGTTCAACTATACTGAGGTTTTCCAAGAATGGACGATGAATTTTTATTCAGGATTCCTGCAATTTTCAGTTCCATTTATTTTTTTTTATCAGCATTTAAAAAGATTCTTTTATTAGACTATAATTAAAATTTTTATTGCTTTTATAAATGAAGGCATCAAAATACATTACCGAATTTCCTATGCAATTTGCCGAGTTTTTAAGGTTACTAATACAAAAAATAAAATGAAATTTTGAATTAAATTAAATTTTAAAGAGGGAAATTAAAAAGTTTCAAAATCCTGTGACTTTAAAAGAAGAACTTCGAAAGCTATCATTGAATATGGACAACAAAAAAACGTTAAAAATGTTTCAGGTAAAAAAAAAATGAAATTAAAAAATTAATTTAAATAAACAAAAATCATAGAAAGCCTTTTCTTTTGGACTTAAAAAAATCAAAAAAGGCTTTTCCAAAATGAAGGTGGATATGAATGGAATCACCGTTTTACATTTTTTTATAATTTATTTAATTTTTTATTTGTCAGAAACCAAAAGCTATTTACCTTCCTCATTTAGAAACTCCCTCTGAAATCATAGGTGATGAGAAATTCGAAACAATTTGGGAATGGATTGGCAATATCTATAAGATTCTAGATCCAAAATTGATTTTTTCATGTTCAAGACATGGCTATAGTCTCTCTCACCTCTATAAGATGTGTGAGGAGTACAGTGAACAACCAATGTTGATCTTAATCAAATCTGAAAACGATAAAGTATTCATAGTCTTATAATTCTAAAACTTTCGAACATAATCAAGGTTTTCGGATCTTTTTCAGATCAAATGTTGAGAAATCAACAAGAAAATTATTATGGTTCGAATGAAACTTTTGTTTTCACATTGGAGCCTGAGGAAATGAAATATCCATCCAAATTGAAAAACAAATATCATATTCATTCGAATCTGGAATATTTCTCCTTTGGAGGAGGAGAGTGAGAATCTTATTATTTTTTTTTAAAGATTTAAATTTTTTTAATCAAGTGCTGGTCCTGCTTTCCAAATCGATTCCGAACTTTATCAAGGCCACACCTTCGTTTCTGACACTTATGAAAATAAACTTTTTACTGGAGTGGAGAATGATAATAATTTTAAATGTATGAAATTGGAGATTTATGCTTTGGAATGAAAAAAAACAGTAGGAAAAGATATCTTGAATAGATCTAAAGATAATTTCTTTATTTACAGAATTTTGGAGAATTTTTAAATAAATAAAAAAAAAAAATGGTTTTTTTCGTTCTAGAGAGGAAAAAGAAATTTTGTAAAATGAAAAAAAAAATCTATACAAATTAGAAAAACAGAAAATTTTTGAGTAATTAATTCTTTCGATTTTGTACAATTTTTGCGATTGGTTTGTAGGCTTTTTGGAGTTTATATTTATTTCTTTTGGGTTCTTCTTCTTTTATAGTTTCAAATCTATCAACTTGTTCTGTATTGTATTCAGAGATTGTTTGTATTTCGTTTACTTTGTATAATTTATCTTCTTCCACTTCGTGAAAATAAACTTGGTCAAGTAGTCCTTCATTTGGTGAAAAAAAATCATTGCCAAAATGACTGTCTTCAACTTCTTTTGCTTCTGCTTTGTTGGCAATTATTAGATTGGCTTCCTCGACAACACTCATTGTCCCTAAGAAATCATCAAAGAAAGAGAAAGTATTCAGTTCCTCCGACAATTGAAACATGTTTTCATTGAATTCATCTGCTCCTTTGATTTTTTCCCATAGTTCTGGATTTTCACGTTTTTTCTTGGTTTCATTTTGAAACGTTGTTTTGAGGTTTTTTCTCAGTTTAGGGCCATCTTTTTCATCAAAAGTCTTTTGGAATTTTCTTTTTTGTATCACTTCTCTTGTCGGCATTAAGAATTTCTTATATTATAAATTTCAGTTTATAATTTTTTGTTTCCATTTTTGTTTTTATAGTTTCGAAGTTAGTCTACCCTTAAGTTCTATAGAAATTCAAATTTAGAGATATAGAAATATAATTTTTTTTTTGAATTTTTAAACTCTATAAAAACTTTATCAAAGAATTTAGTTTTATGGAATTATTTTATTCCACAGAAATGTTCTATAGAAATTCAAATTTAGAGATATAGAAATATAATTTTTTTAAGAATTTTTGAACTCTATAAAAAGTTCATCAAAGAATTTAGTGTTATGAATTCTTTTATGCCATAGAAATTAACAAAAAAATGAAAATAATTAAATTAAAATAATATCTTAATGGAAAAACTTGGAAAAACTCCTAAAAACTGCATTGTTAATAATCCGGATCTTGATTCTTCAAACTCTGATGTTTTATATTATTTAATCGTTCTCAACACTCCATTAAATCAACTCTTAGTTACCCACTTTTTGCAATTAACTCCTTTTATTGTATGTGGCGATGGAGGTGCTAATCGTTTTTTAAATGCTTTAGAAACTGAAAAAAAGTAAAAAACAACAATTTTTTTTCTTTAATACAAATTTCAGCCAAAAGAAATTCCTTCCCAATTTAATCACAGGCGATTTTGACTCGATCAAGCCAGAAACTAAGACATTTTATGAATCCTTGGGGGTGCCTTGTTTACATGATCCCGATCAAAATTCCACCGATTTAGATAAAGCAATGAAGCAAATATTGATAAAAATTGAGGAAAATAGCAAGGTGAATGAGAAAATATTGCATAAAATCATTATCACCGGATGTTTGGGCGACAGATTCGATCATAATTTAAGTAGTTTCAGCAATTTGCTCAGATATTCCCTCTTTTTAGAATCATCAGAATTGGTTAAGAATTTCACAATACAAATAATTCATCAAAATTCCATAATAACTTGCATTTTGCCAGGGAAAACAATGTATAATCGTTCGTTATTTCTGGAAAAAAAACAGGATGTTGGCTTGTTTCCTTTATCCGGACCTTGCAAGAAAATTGAAACTTCCGGATTAAAATGGAATTTAGGTTTACTAAAACAATAAAATTTTATATCAATATTAATTTAATTATGAAGGAGGAGATTATTCTTATTTGATTTTTGGTCAATTTGTGAGTAGTTCTAATGAATTCACAGGTGATGCATTGGAAATTGAAGTATCGGATCCGGTTTTTTTGATTACGAGCATTAACGATAAATTAGCATTAGTCATTTAAAAATGAATTTTTTTAAATAAATAATTTAAACCCTGAAAATTCTTAACTTTTTTTTGCATAAATTACCGATCATACTAAAAAATAAAGTTTGTCAGTTGAAACTTTTTCTTCATGAGTCAAATCGAAACCTTTTTGCTTGAATCCATGCAAAAATTTATGAACTTCCTCATTAAAAACGTCTTTGATGTGGTTCCAAACGAAATCATGACAAAAATACAGATTTTCAATAATTTGTTATTAGAAAAAACGCTTCCCCTCTATGAAAAATCTCGTATCTTGCTCGAATATTCCAGGACTGTGGACCCCAATCTTCTCGAAAGTGACTCTAATTTGAGGAAAAATTCGTCTTTTTCAACAAATTTCTCCATTTCTGGAGATAAAAAATGGCTTAAACCCTCAGAAATCGATAATAACGGGTCTTCATCACATTTATCGCATGAGACCTTTACAATAGAATCAGAAAAAGAAAGCTATTTTTCAAAACCTTTGACAGTGGGTGAAGAAAAACCAGAGCTCAATCAAGAAAAAACCAACGAGTTATTCATCAAGATTTCCCATCTGCTTTCTCAAAAGACAATAGAAAATGAAGAAAAAATAGTACCAGACGTAAGAAAAAGTTAAAATATCATTAGAACTTATTAATTATTTAGAAAGGCAATGTTTTGTCAAATTTACTTAAGGAAATAACCAAAACCAAAGAGGAATTTTACTTAAATGACCAATTGATCTTCCAAAATATGAATCCATCTATATCCAAATCTGTAGAAACTATGCCCATGCTTCAAATACCAAAGAATTCCTTAACTCCAAAGGGAACAACATATATCAACTTTCCAACAGAAAATTTCATGATAAAAAATAGTTACGCAAAACCGAATTATTCATTTACTATGGAAAGAAAGGAACATCATCATTCTTTAATTGAAAAGGAAAACACCTCACAAATCCAAACCTTCTGGAAAGTGAGTCCCCAAGTTCAATCTATTTATCAGGAACGTGCGAAAACCCCTGAAAAAACGATTTTGATAAAAAATATGGTTCCCAACTCATTTCTCAAGAAAATTCCTTATATCTCAGAAACAAAACAGATTTTTGATAACACGAGACATGCCAGAAAATATTCGGTTCACACTCCTTGCTTTGCAAGGAGAACATATTCACCTTATCATTTAAACACTCCTGTATTAAATAATGTTAAATTGGTAAAATATTGAGTCTGATTTTTAATTTGTTCGCTTAAAATAAAATCAAATATTATTTAATATTTATTATGATTAAAATTTCTCTTCAGAAATCATTTAATATTTTTCATGTGAGAAAAATGATCCCCAAGTTTCCTTCTAAGCAGTTTTCAAGCGAATCCACCACCTCTTGTCCCATCACCTTCCAGCAAAAAAACGAGACGTTTCCTCATCATTTCGTATTTCATTCAATCATCTTCATTTCTCATTAATTTATGGGAAAATATTTAGAGTCATGCTCATATGATCCTGGAAAAAATGACCAAAGAACAATGGCTTTTCCAAAAAAGAGGCAAAGTGATAAATATCCTACTAATCAGGAAATTAGGAATGACTGATAGTTTAGCAGTGATTCCCAGAATTTATGAGTTAGTTTTTTTATATACTGTCAAAAAAATAAAATACAAAACAAAAAAAAAACAAAAAAGAATTTTAAAAGGTCACGATTTGACAATCTTTGTAGAAAAATCCACTATTGACGAGTTGCAAAAACAGGACAATAGTGTCGATGTTATGGATGCGTTTCCCAAATATCGAGTTTTCGACAAAATCAAGGATGAACAGGAAATAGATCTGGCGATCACAGTGGGTGGTGATGGCACTATTTTGTGGACGGTTTCTTTGTTTCAAAATCGGGAAGTTCCCCCGATTATTGGGTTTTCAAAAGTAATTGTTTCACTTTATTTTTAATTTAAACAATTCTGAAGGGAACATTGGGATTTATGTGTCATTATAGTGTCCAGGATTTAGAAGAGGCTTTGAAGTCTGTGATGACGAAGTTGACAACCGATCATCGTTTGGCAGTGGAAAAGAAAAATCGTGTGTTAGGGACTATTGTAAGATTATATTTTTGAGAAAAAATCATTAGTTCCATTTGAAAGCATATTCAAAAAACTCAAATTACACACAAATTTAATGCTTTGAATGATATCATCGTTTATAGAGGACCCAACCCTTTTTCAATACTTCTGGAAATCTATTTAAACGACCAATTCTTAACAACAAGTTCAGGGGATGGTCTTATTATATCCACTCCAGCAGGATCAACAGCATATGCACTTTCAGCAGGGGGTCCTATTTTACATAATAACGTAACATTTTTGTCTTAACATTATTAAAGAAAATTAAAAAAAGGTCAATTCCATTCTCTTGATACCGATTTGCCCTAATTCGCTTTCTTTCAGACCTTTGATCATACCAACTGATGTGGAAGTCAAAATTAAGGTTATATTGATTTATTTTTAGGAATTAGATAATTTTATTTTGAAGCTATCAAAAGAAAGCAAATATAACGCTTTTATTTCTGGAGATGGCAGAAACCAGTTCGAGATTTCTTACAATGATGAAATTATCATAAAAAAATCTAACTACCCTGCATTTCGTAAAAATCTACTAATTGTCCTTTAAATTTCTAATGAAATTAAGTTGTGCTTGAGGGACCGACCCAATCTTTTGATTTTTGGATGAATAAACTCAAGAAAATGCTATATTGGAATAAAAATTTCAGGTAATTCATAAACTAAAGCTAATTTTATTAATAAAGAAGAAATTAAAAGGAACGGATTTTTGTGAAGGAAATCGAAACAAAATTGATTTTTTTAATCCTAATTAAAAAAAATGACTTTTTCTTTCTATAAAACATAAAATCTAAAAATAAATTTTTTAACTTTGAAAAAACAAAAATAAAAAATTATCAAACTCATTTGAAAAAAAAAATAAGAAATTTAAAGAAGATTCATAAAAGAAAATCTGTTAAGAAATAGGACTTTGAAAAATGGAACCTTCAAATGATGCGGTGACTTTTTTTCCTTTCGTCTTAAAATGCCGACCCAACCCCATTTTTGAAAAAAGTTCAATAAAAGATTCGCAACCAAAAAAGTTGCCGTTCCAAAATACCAACAAGAGAAAACAGAAATTCTTGAAAGATTCCATCTGATTCCAAAGCCCAAAGGACCAAAGGAAGTGTCGTTCCTGATTCACTGCCTGAGGAAACATTTTGTTTTTTACAATTTGTCTGACACCGAGCTGTATTTTAAATTCATTGAATAAAATAGTTGACCTCTTTTCGAAAGGGAAAACATTGTCGGAAAAATGTTTTATTGCCAATGCGAAGCTGATGAATATGTCTTTAAACAAAACGATGACGCCTCATCTTTTTTTATTATAGGTACAACAACTAATCAACTAATCAAATATTTTATTCATTTTTCATTTTTTTTTTTTTTTTATTTAGAAAAAGGAAGTTTTGAAGTCATTGTCCACGAAAACCTCAAACGATTGATTTCTGTGGGAGAAGGATTCGGAGAACTTGCGCTTCTCTACAATGCTCCAAGATCCGCATCGATTAAGGCAAAGGAGGCATCGTTCTTATGGGCCATTGACAGAGTCACCTTTAGAAAAGTGGCTGAAGAAATGGTGGCTAAGGATTATGAAGACAACAGGAATTTCATCGAAGACATTGCTTTTTTCCGTGAGCAAATCGAGCTCATTTATAAAATCATAATTATTTTTAGAAAGTCTTACAGTCGTTCAAAAAAACGCTTTGGCTTCTGTTTTATACACCCAGAAATTCTCCAAAGGCCAAGCTATTGTCAGCGAGGGGGATCCTGGATCATCATATTATATCATCAAGGAGGTGATTATTTATATTTTAAAATTATTTATGATTTGATGAGTAAAATTTTGTTAAAAATTCAAGGGCAGCGTTTCCGTGATGAAAGGTGATAAGGAAATCCGAAAGTTATATAAAGGAGAAACCTTTGGAGAAGCTGCTCTTTATTCCGAAGCGAATCGAACTATGACTGTTGTGGCTTCTGAAGACAATGTAAAAACTTAAACTTAGATCATAAAATTAATATTTTTTCAAATAAATAATAGGTGAAATTATTAGCCCTGGGGAGAGATAATATCACGAAAATATTAGGTGACAAATTCCAGAACATCATTTACCGAAATTACCAGAAATGGGCCATTGAAAATAACCCATCCCTCAAATATCTCACCAAAATCCAAACCGAGAAGTTAAACGATGTTTTCAAATACCAAAACTACAAAACAGGCGAAGTTGTCATTAAGAAAGAAAGCCTAGGATTGCCTAAACTTTTCATTGTTTTGCAAGGCTTTTTGAAATATGTTAGCATATTTAATGAATAATAATAATTATGTTATTTTAGGGAAATGATGTTTTCCCAATGAGGACTTTTTTCCATGAAAGTTTCCTTTTGTCTGCAAATAGGAAGAAAGCGTAAACTCTTCATTTTTCCTTTCTTTTTTAACGTTTTCCTTTTTAGTTTAGAACATAATTTAATTGTGGAAAAGGATGTTGTTTTGGCGGAAATCACAATCGAGAAATTCGAGGAGATTATTGGAGGATCCATTGAAGAAATTGCAAAGAGGAACGAGCAATCGCATGAAAACAAAATGATGAAACTTGAAAACCCGTTAAAAAATGAGTCAAAGAGTCTGAATCTCAACGATTTCCTCTTCATTAAAAAATTAGGTGATTTAACGAGCCTTTAACTTAAATTTAACGACAGGTTTCAAGGTTTTGGGCAATTTGGTTCAGTTTATCTCGTTCAACCAAAGTCGAAAAAAGAACTTTACGCTTTGAAATGTGTTTCCAAACAACAAATTATTGAGCAAAATTTGGAGAAGCATCTGCAAGTAATTTTATGATAAAAAAAGCAAATTAACTTGATTTTAGCAAGAAAGAATGGTGTTAGATATTGTCAATTTTCCATTTATTATGCAATTTATGCGGACTTATAAAGATGAAAACCAGATATATTTCCTCTTAGAATACATCAAGGGAATGGAACTTTTCGATGTCATCAGAGACATTGGTAACTTTTCATTTCTTTTTTATTACGTCAGACTAAATCTGCCAAGGTTTATTAAGCACATATGACTCACAATTTTACATCGGATCGATGGTTCTGGCAATTGAATATTTGCATGCTCAAAACATAATTTATCGAGACATTAAGCCTGAAAATATCATGATCGATGAAAATGTCAGATTTCCATTTGAAATACATTTTCTATTTAATATTAAATTTAGGGTATTTTGAAAGTGATTGATATGGGCACAGCCAAAATTCTCAAAGGAAACAAAGGAGGAAAAACCTTTACGATTATTGGAACTCCGCATTATATGGCCCCAGAAATTATCACAGGAAAAGGATATAATTTCCTTGTTGATTTATGGTCAATAGGTTGATGAATTAACTTTTGGAGTTATATTTATTGTAGGCATATGTTTGTATGAGTTTATGTGCGGAATGGTTCCTTTCGGAGAGGAGGCAGAGGACCCTTATGAAATTTACGAAGAAATCATCAAGAAACCTCTGGTTTACCCAAACTATATGAAAGATAAAAGTGCCAGGAAATTAATGGAACAACTGCTTAATAAAATTCCTGAAATTAGATTGGGTTCTTCATATGCGGCTTTGAAAACTCACGTTTGGTTTGCTAATTTTGATTGGGTAAAATTTTGACTTATTTCAAAGATAAAAAAGATTTGATTGAATAGGATAAACTTTTGGATAAAGAGTTGAAGACCCCTTTTCAACCTCCAAAAAATAAGACGTTAACTGATAAAGAGGTCGAAAAAATGATTGCTTTGAATAAAAATATTGTAGATGAAATAAAAGTAATTTCTTATTACAAGAGATTTTGAATTAAAGTTGATAGACCGATCAAAAGGGGAATGCAAAACCTGCTGGCACTAAAAACAAAGTTTATGACACTAATTGGGATAAGGACTTTTAAAATTTTATGATAAAAAAGGAAGTTGATACAACAAACCATTTAATATTTAATTTAAAATAAACGATTTTGAAAATAAAACTTCAATCATAAATATTAATTATTCTTTATAAGTTAATTCATTAATTTGACTTCAACCCTTAGCAGATGGAACTACTTCCAACTCTTTAAGGAGAAACATATTCTAGCACAAAAAAGATAAGTAAAGAAACCTTGCAGAATTGAAAAGTGGCATTGAAATAAATGAGGAAATTTTTGAGAAAAAGTCTAATGAGCTATTTGAAAAACATAAAAATTCCAAATTGTAGATGTTAATATTATTTAGTATGAAGCTTAAAACAATAATAGTTTGCTTATTTTTTAAAATGTCTAAAATTTCTGACACATTGTAATCCATTTTTTCAGTCTTCCATCCATATTTTTATTTTTTTCATCTATATTTTTAATTCTCTCATCCATTTTCCTAATTCCCTTTATCACATTGTGCGATTTTAATAATGTTGCACATAAATAATGAAAAATCTTCTTTTATTTGATGTTTTGGAAATTCTTCAGAACACCAGAACAATATCAAACTGCTTTTTTTTTGTGTCCTGCAAAAAGCACCATTCCTCAATTTTGTTTTTCTCATTTTTTCTATAATTTAAAATGGTACTACTAAACCACTTTATAAAATGTGGTTTTATAAACTAAAAAATTTTTAAAAAAATGAAACTTTTATTTTTTTTTTAAAAACTGCTCCAAGGGGGACGATTTATATATAAAAAAATTAAAAAATT
>Ga0302320_10022978_pt1 | contig 12274 bp, 11 predicted proteins | sample Bog_T0_3_FD_202130 | JGI IMG/M metagenome (GOLD analysis project Ga0302320, IMG submission 202130) | Peat permafrost microbial communities from Stordalen Mire near Abisko, Sweden - Bog_T0_3 | ecosystem: Environmental > Terrestrial > Soil > Wetlands > Peat | place: Sweden: Abisko, Stordalen Mire...
ATCTTGTCCGAACCCTGGTTCAACCGGCGCACGGCGGCCCGCACCCGCGCCAGAAGTTCGCGCGGGCTGAACGGCTTGGTGACGTAGTCGTCGGCACCTAACTCGAGCAGCAGGACCTTGTCCAACACGTCGCTGGCGGCACTCAGCACCAGAATTGGGACACTGGAACACTCTTGCTTGATCTCACGGCAAATATCCTGGCCAGACTTTCCCGGCAATCGCAGATCCAGAATGACGATGCGCGGCATGGTGGCGCGGAAGGTCTCCATCGCCATCGCCCCGTCGGAGGCAATTGCTACATCGAAACCTGCGGTTTCAAAGGTCCGCCGCAAGGCACGCTGTACTGCCGCATCGTCTTCGATAACTAGGATTTTTTCCATATCAGCTTCTGTATAACTCCAGCTAATAACAGATCAATCCGCCCGTCAACGGCATGTTCACAAAACTGTGACAAACGCGGCCCTTACACCATCTTTTTCCCGGCTTAAGTTGTTAACAAGTTTTGACAATACCGTCACCTCCCCAAGACAACTACTTAGTTTCTTCTCGATAGATTGAGGGAAGCTTGTGGCAGCAGGATTCCTGGGACGAAGCGTTGCCGGAAGCAATTTACGAATTCGAGATTCGAGGAGAAGAACAATGCTAAGTATCACGAAACCACAAAATGCCTTCCGGCTGGGCGGGATGGTAGTACTTTCGCTGCTGACCATCGCACTGCTGAGCCTGCCAGCTTCTGCACAAAGAGTTGCGGTGACAAACCTGACATCTGACATTTCAAATGCCGCTGCCTTTCAGGACAGCAATCTGGTAAATCCCTGGGGCTTGTCGATCAGCCCGTCGGGTCCGTGGTGGGCTTCCGATAACGGAAGCGGCCTTTCCACCCTGTACAACGGCGCCGGACAACCTCAGGGGTTGGTGGTCACAATTCCCTCGGGCAGCGGGTCCGGGACCGGTTCGCCGTCGGGAACGGTTTACAACGCCTCCAGTGGCTTCACCATCCACGGCTTCCCGGCAGTCTTCATCTTCTGCACCGAAGATGGAACGATCTCCGGCTGGTATAGCGGCACCAATGCTTTTATCGCGGTCAACAACAGCGGCAGCGGCGCCGTTTATAAAGGAATGGCTCTGGCCAGCGCGGGAGGAGCTAATTATCTCTACGTGGCGAATTTCAACGCGGGAACAGTGGAGGCGTACGACAGCACTTTTGCCCTCCACTCGTTCGGATCGAACGCCTTTGTCGATTCGACCCTCCCCGCCGGCTACGCTCCGTTCAACGTCCAGCTCGTCGGCAGCAACTTGGTCGTGACCTATGCCAAGCAAGATGCGGCCAAGCACGACGACGTGCCCGGCGAGGGGAACGGCTATGTCGATATCTACGACACCCAGGGCAGCCTGCAGTTGCGTCTGGCGCACAATCTCTACCTGAACGCTCCCTGGGGCGTGGTGCAGGCACCCGCCAGTTTCAGTGGATTCGGCAATGACCTTTTGATCGGAAACTTCGGCAGCGGAGCGGTCTCGGCGTTCAACCTCAGTACTGGGGCGTGGATCGGAAACATGTTCGACGTCAACGGCCTGCCGCTGAAGATTGACGGGCTGTGGGCGCTGGCATTCGGCAACGGAGGCTCCGGTGGTCCCACCACTACTCTGTACTTCACGGCGGGACCTTTCGGTGAAAATCACGGGATATTTGGATCAATCCTACCGGTGTTTGGCCCCGTAAAACAGTAGCTTCGAGAACAATCCGCGGCAAGCAGGAGGGCGAAAGCCCTCCTTTCTTGTTATTGCCGATTGCAGGCTGGGGCCATACCACACGGTTACAGCTCTCCCATTGTCACTGATTTCTTCGACGAGCGCTGCGAGGTAAAAGTGGATTGCAATAAGAGGTGAATGGTTTTCCTGCCTCTTCGCCACAAGTGCCTGCTCGGAGAAATCTTTTGCTCGCTGCTGTCTTCTGCGTTGACCCTGTTGCAGACTGCATCAGTCCAGATGAGATTCGCAACACACCGTCACACTGTCCATCGGCACGCCCTAAGTTGCTGATTTTGCAAGTGATGGTTTGAAGATAGTGCCTTCTACTCTTTGATCAACTCTGATTTCTGTTGAAGAACACCACAAGTCTGACGCTGTGAAATGCAACTCATTGATCGTTGCGTTTCGCAACGCTACACCGTAACATACTGATTTATAAGCATGTAAAAGCGCACAGAGGGCCGACTTTCATCTCTTGCGAGTTTGGTATGTCGAGTGCTTTACAGAAAGCTGCCAAGCGCCAGAAGGAAAAGCGCGGCAGGGTTTCTAGCAGGAGGCAGGCCATGACAGTTCTACTCGTTCTTATGATGTTCGGCATCTTTCTTACCATCGACCATTTCTACGCCAAAGCGAAGCATCCCGTCCTGCGGGTAGCACCGGCGATGAGCAGACAGGCGGCTACCGCGCCTCGGCTGAAGCCCAGCCTAGTCGGTGGATTCTCGGTTCCGGACAATTTGCGCTATCACCCGGGCCATACCTGGGCGTTGAGTGAGAGCCCGAACCTGGTGCGAATCGGAATTGACGACTTCGCGTCCAAGCTGACCGGCAAAGTAGAGCACATCGCGCTGCCGCAACGCGGGCAGTGGATTCGCCAGGGACAGAAGGTGTGGAGCATCGTGCGCAACGGCGTAAAGGTGGACATGGTTTCGCCGATCGAAGGTAGCGTCGCCGACATCAACGAGGCGGTGGTGAACGATCCCTCACTGGCTGGCAAAGATCCCTACGGCGAAGGCTGGCTGGTGACCGTGCAATCTCCCGACTCCAAGACCAACTTCCGCAACCTGCTGGGCGGTGCCCTTGCCCGCTGGTGGACCGAGGAGTCCTCGATGCGGTTGCAGCGCGTCATGCCGAGCGCACTGGGGGCCTTGGCGCAAGACGGCGGCGTGGCCATCGACGACCTGGCCAGCACCATGCCGGATGAGCAGTGGATCAAGATCACCCGCGAGTTCTTTCTGACATAGCTCTTCTGCCCCGGAGAATACCTCCTGCTCCGGGGCGCTTTTATTGGAAGGGCAGTCGGTTTCGGCCGCGTAGCTTCCAGGTCCAAGGTTTGTACCACGGATACCGGAAGCGCGCGGCCGAAGTTATTGAATGAGCAATTGCCCCCGCTACTTGCAGTCTTTTCCACCTGGTCCGCCGAAGAAGAAGTAGGTTCCCCAGGCCGCGGCATTGTTCACGGCAGGGGTGGCAACTTTGTAGCAATTGTCGGAATTCTGGACTGGGGTCAAAGTGGGCGTCTTCACGTTTCGGCTAGTATCGGTGTACTTGATGTTCGAATGGTACGCCGCCAACGTCCAGCCCTTATCCGGCCAGGCGCCGCTACCCATGGGAGGCCAAATGTCCTGGTCGGGATCGGTTTCGCCTCCGTAGTCAATCGACTCAGCATTCTTCGTCATCTGTCCTCCATCAAAGATTTTTTCGGGGTAGTAGCCGACCCACTTCCATTGCACGTCGGCATCGCTCTTCAACAGCAGCCACCAATTCTTTTCTCCGGCGCCGTTGGGAACCAGGTACCACTCCATGGAGAACCAATGCTGCTCACCGCCGGAGACACTATACTTGGGAAACGCGCCTCCGAGCTTCCAGGTGTTGTCCGTCTGTACGAAAGCTGCACATTCCAGGTTGTAGCAGCCGAATCCTTTCTGGTAGTTCTTGGAGGTGTAAAAGATAAACAGAACCGCATGGTCTTTGTCGAAGTGTTTAGGGTATTTGATCCACCCGCCTTCCACCGTCTGTCTGGCGTCACCCGTGCCGCCCACGTACCATTGTTGGGAAAGAGAAAACTCATCTCCCGGACCCACGGTGAGGTCCCAAAGACTCAGCTCGGACCTGCCACCCAGGTTGTTGACGGTCTGATACTCATGCGCATATCGTTTGCCACCTGCCGGGGCGGGACCTTCGTCCGGTTCACCAACCTGCCCGGCTCCGTCTGGACCTTTTTGAAGGAAATCGTCCAGCGTTGCAAAGCGGGTGAGCTGATCAAGAGTGATGCGGCGCATGGGTATAGTGTTCTCCTCGCAGTTGACGGAGTTACCGAATTCGTCCAATGCGTCCTCAACGGCGGGGTTCGCTTGCGCGGAGGCATCTTCGCCGGAAGGCATCGCAGCAGGCGTTGCGGCGATAGTGATGCCGAGGAGTCGAACTGACGGTTGCTGGGCAACGGGAACGCAATCGAAATACTGCGAATCCTGCACGAAGCTGTGGTCCACTTGCACGCCCTGGTACAGGCCCAGAATGTGCTGACGCATCTGTTCGAAGGCCGCCGCATCCTTGACTTGGCTAGCCGGTTGGGCGAGATAGTCGCTGGAACTGGCGGTGGCGGTGTTTGCCACAAAGTCCTGGAAGGCGACGAACTGCTGTGAATTCGACTGGGCGTTTCCTCGTCCGCTGAACACGATCAGGACCAAGAGCACGCTCAAGATGATGGACTGTTTGGCTGCCCTCACTACGGGGTTGGTTGCGTTTGCGGTTTTCATCGTGACCTCCTCTTAATCACGGTTGGTGGCGACGTGGATCGTTAGAAAGCGAAGGGCAGCTAGAGCGCCAAGCTGCCCCGCGCCGGGTGCGCGTTCTCGGCCAGTAGAAAGGGACCGCGCTCCCTAATCGATGGTGTTCATTCAGAAGCGTGAATCCTTATGAAGGCCGCGGCTCCCCAAGCGACGGAGCCCCGCGGCCAGGCACCGCTTCCATTTCCTTTTCGGCGGCGCAGGGTCACAATCAGAGTAAGAAATGGACCCAGCGCGATTGCGTCGCCGTGCGTCCTCGGGCCCTCCCCTTGGAACTTGGCACGTTCGCCAGCCACTTCCACCGGAGCGGTTTCCACAGTGGCGAGCCGGTCGGGTGCAGTGTTGGTTCCGCGCGATGCCGTCAACACAAGCAAGGTCAAGAAAGGCCCCAAGGTCGTCGCGTACCGGGAAGTGATGTGAGTGGTCATGGGACCTCCTTTCGTCTTCTGGGTGGTTCCGGGTGTTCGCAACCCGGAGGCGGGATTACAGCCCCGCCTTCGGGAGCGCCCCTGCGAGAATCGTGAGTGGCCCATTTGGGTTCCTCCCGTTCTCGAGGGTCACAATGAACCGGTTCGCTTTCCGGTTCAATGGTTGGCGTCTGATTTGGGCATGAGTTAAAGATGATCGTCCAAGTTGCTGAAACAAAATGCGTTAGCCTCACATATGATCGTCTGTGGCGAGGGTCTAGGCATTCCCGATGTATAATCCGGCGCAACAATTGAGGTGCAAGCCGACAGTGAGCGCCACGCATGAACTTCTGCGCTTCGGGGTCTTTGAGTTAAATCTCACGACCGAAGAGCTGCGCAAGGCGGGGACTCTCATCAAGCTGTCGCCTCAGCCTTTCAAGCTTCTAGCCCTACTAGCCAGCCACTCGGGCCAGGTCGTGACCCGGGAAGATATTCAACAGCAAATCTGGGGTGAAGAAACCTACGTTGACTTTGAACAAGGGATGAATCACTGCATCAAGCAGATCAGAAATGCTCTGAGCGACAGCGCCGATACCCCCCTCTACATCGAAACCATTCCTCGCCGGGGATACCGATTCCTGGCGCCGGTGGTCTCCAAGACCATACTCGCGCCCGCCCCTCACGTGGTCGAGTCGCAGTCGGGAATTCAGAGCGGAATCGCGATGCCGGCGATCAAGCTGCCGGTAGGACCCTGGGCAACTGCTCCACCGAAGGTGCCACCCGAACCGGCGCTGGTGCTGAACTTGAAGAAGGTAGTTCCACCCGACGTGGCGACACCGCCGCCGGCAATGGCAGCAACGGCAACGGCCATGGAGCCGGGAACACATCCCAGAGGTGCACCCGGCCGTCGAACGCGCGGGACCGGCCTTGCGGTAGCGGCCCTCTTACTGATCGCGGCGGTCGTGGGTTTTCTCTATTGGCGCTCGGGGAAGAGCGCAGTCCTCTCCGAACGAGACACCATCGTACTGGCGGATTTCGACAACACTACGGGCGAGCCGGTATTTGACAGCGCTCTTAAGCAAGCCTTGAGCGTTGACTTGGAACAGTCGCCCTTCCTCAACGTGCTCTCCGACCAGAAGGTGAGTGAACAGCTGCACTTCATGGGACTTCCGGCTGACACTCATTTGAACGAAGAGGTCGCGCGGCAGGTCTGTCAGCGGGCGGGAAGCAAGGCGGTGTTGCTCGGCTATATCTCAGGCGTCGGCGGCCACTACCTGATTGGTCTAAATGCCGTCGATTGCAACACGGGAGACTCTTTGGGCAGCGAGCAGGCCGACGCCGGCAGCCGCGAACAAGTGCTGAATGCGTTGGGTAAGGCGACCAGACGAATGCGCGAAAAACTCGGCGAGTCACTGGCGTCAGTGCAGAAGTACGACACGCCTGTCGAGCAGGCGACTACGCCGTCTTTGGACGCGCTGAAGTCCTATAGCTTAGGCATGAAAATGGGAAGCACGCAGGGTTACTCGGCGGCCGTCCCTTATTTCAAAAGCGCAATTGACCTTGATCCTAACTTTGCCATGGCCTATGCGCGTTTGGGGGTGGAGTACTTTAATCTCAATCAGCCCACTCTGGCCGCGGAAAACGCGACTAAGGCCTATCAACTACGCGACCATACCAGCGAGCGGGAGAAGCTTTACATCGTTTCCCATTATCACGATCTGGTCACCGGCGACGCCGACCAAACCATAGCGGCCTATCAACTGCTACAACAGGCCTATCCCCGGGAACAGTCGTCGTACATGAACTTGAATTCCTGGTACAACGCGATCGGTAAGTACGACCAAGCCATGTCCGAAGCGCAAAATGGCTTGCAACTGGATCCCGGCAACGTTATCAACTATCACAACCTGGCCGTGACCTATATTGACTTGGACCGGCTGGACGATGCGCAGGCGGTCCTGGAACAGGCGCGGATCCGTAAGCTCGCCGATCCGGCCCTACTCGCGGACTTGTACGAAGTGGACTTTCTGCGGGGAAATACCGCGGCAATGGCCCGGCAGGTGGTGGCCGCTACCGGCAAACCGGGCGTTGAAGATCAATTGCTCGCTCTGCAGTCTGACACGGAAGCTTACTTTGGACGATTGACCAAGGCACGCGAGCTCTCGCAACTAGCGCAGGCTTCCGCATTGCACGCGGGCGCGAATGAGGCGGCAGCTTTGTGGCAGTTGGCCGGCGCCTTACATGAAGCCGAGCTGGGCGATCCACAGCGTGCGCGTCAACAGGCCACGGCCGCGCTGGCCGCTGGACCGGGCAAGAACGTGCGCATCCTGGCGGCGCTTGCCCTGGCCAGAAGCGGCGATCGCAAGCGCGCCCAGACGCTGGCAGACGAACTGGTCAAACAGTATCCCTCCGACACCATGGTGAACGACTATTGGGTGCCTACGATACGAGCGGCGATCGCGCTTGACGAAAAGAATCCCGCTGCTGCCATTGCAGCTTTGCAGGCGGTAGCGTCGTATGAAATCGGTTCGCCATCGCCAGGGATTGCGTTTTATCCGGTGTACTTGCGAGGATTGGCCTATCTGCAGCAAGGCCAAGCCGGGCCGGCAGCAGCCCAGTTCCAGAAGATGCTCGACAATCGCGGCGTCATCCTAAACATCCCCATCGCGGCCCTGGCGCATTTGCGGTTGGCACAAGCCCAGGCCATGAGCGGCAACAATGCCGCCGCACGCAAGTCTTACGAAGATTTCCTCGCCTTGTGGAAAGATGCCGACCCCGATCTTCCCATCCTCAAACAAGCGCAGGCACAGTACGCGAAGCTGCGCTAAGGCGGCCCGCTTCGCCAGTTGTTCGCGGACCTACAGATATGTCACCGGAAGCTGAGAAGTCGCACCGGCCGCCGTACTCGCAACGGCTCTCCTAGAATCTGTGCTTGTGTGCCCCACTTGTTTTCACAAAGGGTCCTTACGGTGAGTTTGCGGTTCTGCCTGCACTCGCTCCTTGCCCACTCGTGTCCGCCCACAATCTTCAGCACTTAAGTCCGTCGGCACAGACCAGCAGGGTCGGTCCTAATTCAGTACCGGTTATCTTGATTTGGTCTACAGGGCTGACTCCCGTGTCGCCCCAGAGAAGTCCCAGGAGCATAACATCGTTGTTTTCCTTGTTGGTGGTGAAGACGGGCGAACCACTGTCTCCGGGCACAACCTTGACAGTCCACCCTACCGACACCTGACATAGAAGGGTAACTCCGGTATCTCTCCCCTTTGAATCCTTCGTATTCAAGTTTCGGCACGGGTTCGAAACCGATCCGGTATCGATTCCGCTCTGCGAACTCACCCTCGTCACCGACATGTCCTTGACGGGCTTTACCGTGCCTACTATCCGGAACTTCGTGGTACCGTCCCAATCCAAACCTGATGCCGGCTTAGCTACGTAGCCGACGGGGTCAGTGGCCTTGTCAGTGAGTGTGGCGAAGGCGCTATCGCTAAAACGGCAAAACCTGTTTTCGGGGCAGTCGGGATTTTGCTCCTTCTTAAAGTAGTCAGGGTCAACACTTCCATTTCCGACCTTGTACTTGTCATCGATCGTAGGCTGATAAAACATGTTCAGATCAAGATGTCTTTGGTTGTGCTCCTGGATGCAGTGGTCGTTCGTCACCAGCCCAAGTATCTTTTCGCGCGTGGCGAGAAAGCCTAACGTACATGTGCTTGAGCTAGCCAGACCGGTGACGGCAATCTGGATCTGTAAACCGCCTACCAGCGGTCGGAACTCATCCCGAAGGGTCTTGCCTTCTCGCACTTCGTCTACCGTTTGCAGCGGATTCTGGTCGGCGGGGATGCCCGGCAAACTGACCGGCGGGGTCTCTTCTAGGTTGACTACCTCGCGCGGGATGTCTAACGCCGCCAGTACTGTCTCTACAGCCCCGGCGAGCGCCCAGGTTTCAATACCCACTTCCAGCCGGTTCTTGCTGTCATCGATGTCGGTGAACACCGCGCCGGGAAGGGCAAGCACCTGCGGGCTCAGGCGATCATGCCATGTCTTGAGTTGCCGGAAAGTGTACTGGGCCGCCAGTGCCTGAAGCTTGTGCTCCGGGGGACGGTTGGGGCCGAGAACATCCGTGATTACCCGATCTAACCTGGCCAGGTCTCCGCCTTCGCCGGGAACCATATAGAGGTAAAGGGTGTCGCTCTTCTCATCGACGAACATGCCACCGAAGGCGGGAACTCTGCTGCCCACCTGGGCAAAGAGGTCGTCGATAGTCATTACGCCGGTTGGTTTTTCGGGGGGTTGATCCTGGCAATAGGCTGCCATCGTCATGGAAAGTGACCAGAGGACAAGGCAAACAAGTGCAAGAGGCGAGCAGCGAGACATAGCGCACTCCTGAATCGCAGGTTTGTGTTATATGGCTTGGGCAATTTGCCCGATAAGTGCGAACAATAGGCCCGGATCAAGACGACAAGAACTGCGACCTCTGGGCCCGGATTTCCGTTTAGCTCCCCACAGCCGCGCACTATACACCCATTCGGGGGATTCCAACCCACTATTTTATTCTTGGCTGCGCCCGCAATCTCGCTCGCACAATTCTGTAACGACCGGCTCGCGGTAGCATCTTGTGTACTGGGAACAGTCGTGGGATGGGGCCCTCACAATCGCCCGGCGGGCCCACCATGGGAAATCTGAATGTAGCATTGCACTCTGGTGGCGGGCTGGGGTACTTTTGGTTCATTCGTGTAGAAGCGGACCCAAGGAGGACTGACGTGGGGTTTTTCGTATGGATTATCGTAGGGCTGGTCGCAGGTTGGCTGGCTGGACAGGTTATGAAGGGCGGTGGCTACGGTGTAATAGTGGACATCATTCTCGGCATTCTCGGTGGCATTGTGGGCGGCTGGATCTTTGGGCTGTTGGGAATCTGGCCGGGCGGGGGAATGATCGGCTCTATCATCGTTGCTTTTGTGGGTGCCGTGATTTTGGTCGGGATTACTCGCTTGCTGAAAAGAGCCTGAAGAAGACCATTGACCACCGCGCCGCCAATCGCTCCGAGTTGCCGCACCCCTGAAAATAGCTAAGACGGCTTGGATTGTCAGGCGGCCACGTGACCCGCTCTGCACCAGGCCGCTGGGACAGTGTTGCGTGGCTGCGCGATGCGGCCGCACATCGCGCGGTAGGGTGTCGAAGCGAGGAATCCCCTCACTTATGAGCCCAGGCACGAGTGATAATGAGATGTTGAACGCGGCCTGCGCGCAGGAGTCCTTGAAATCGTCGTCCCTCCGTCGATGTAGAGGCGGTGGGCGCCATCGACTTGCCGCGGCGCGCGGAAGCGGGTAGAACAACTGGCCGGGCCTCCGGCTGAGATCGTTGCGAAATTCGCCACCAGGCCTCTTACTTCAACGCCCCTTCACCCAGCCGCACTTCGGCCAAGTCAAGCCAGCGCTCCCCGGTTCCTTTGACGAACGTCAGTGACTCGATCCGAACTTCACGCGAGCCGGTGTAGTCTTGCCAGCGCTGGCGGGCGATGCCGAGCACTTTCCGCGCTTCGTCGGCGTGGTCCATTTTCGCGACCGTGAGGTGCGGCATGTAGGGCCAGGGCTCATCGAAAGCCAACCCGCCACAATTCAGTTTGTCATGCAACTCGCGCATGCGATAAGCGGCGCGCGCCACTCGCAGGAAAACCGTGGGAGTCAACGGAATGAAGGTTTCCACGTCCCCCATCGTGACCTCGAAGGGACTGGCCGACTGGCAAAGTTGGGTGATCAAATCAATCGCCGGCTGTTCCATACCGCACAGTGGACGGGGAGGCAGAATCGTTAAGTGTGCATCCGCGTGAGTATGCGCGGGGTGCAGGTCGCGACGCAGCTCTTCTACGAAGATCCCAACCGGGCTGCGTACATAGGCAACCGCGGCGTATACGAGGCCAGACATGAACTTTCCATTATAGCGGTCATCGGCGGAGGATGGTTTCGCGGCAGCCATTCGAGGCCGGCCAAAGCGGAGATTGCTATAATCGAAGCCAGTCGGGGCGGAGCGCAGCCTGGTAGCGCACCTGCCTTGGGCGCACCGACGCCCGCTCCAAAGCCTCTCATTGATTCCGACCACTTGTAATAAACACAATAACTTGGGGAATCTGCTTTTCGCTCAAGCAAAGTCCCAGTGCTCTTGATGGAGGGGGTTGGAACAGTTTTGACACAGCTGAATGTGTCCGTCTCGCGGCGCGCTCATGATCAAGTTACTCTCTGGGGCCAACCAGCCAGAGGCAGCGGCATGAACGCAGGTGGGAGTATTGAGCAGCGGCGCAACAAGATCCACATGAAGGTTTCCGTCGTGGCCATAAAGCATCGCTGGGATTCGCAAAGGGATGGCCGATGTCGTCAGGTCTTTACCCTCATACATACTGCGCCGTCGATCACCAGGAAGACGCCGGCATTGTCGCCGTCCTCGCAAAACAGAGTGTCGGCCGTGGAAAGGCGCTTCCTTTTCCCTATCTCGGCAAGACAACACTTAATGGCATCCGACACTTGCAGGATTAGGCTTTGCTCACCCACACTCATGATGCAACGCGTATTCCAAATTCCGCACAGCGTCGCAGTGACCATGATCACACCTGTGTGTGTGAGCCGGTCGGGCAGTGTTTCATCCATTCTCGCTTGGGTGTGACATCTTGTCATACAATGTAGGACGCCTGGCGACGCTGCCGTGCTGTCCGCGCCTGCTATGCCAGCCGGGCTTCGAATCCACGGAAGCGGCCTCAGACGATAGTCTTTAGCACCCTGTTAGACGTTGACGCTATATCCCTACCAGTTGAAGCCTTCCCTACTTCTGTGTGCGGTAATCAAGAAACCGTTGTCGAGTCAGGGTCGCAAGCCAAGCTGCGAGAGACCCGCTTGTCACAGAGATTCGTGATGGGCATCACTGCCAAATAGTTCGTGGGAACGAAATACTTCCGTTCCATTAGACGAATCATATGTGGGGACAGCGGTACTCCAGCTCTCCTTGCTGCCCCGCCCCGCAAAGGAGAACGGCATGTGGCAGTCGTTCCGTATTAGTAAGTGCTTTCTGGCGCTCCTCGTTCTGGTTCTCCTGATCGTTGCGTCGCGCCAGGGCTTCGCAATCCCTGCGTTCTCACGGTTGTATGGCACTAGTTGCAGCACATGTCACATCGACTTTCCTAAGCTGAACGATTTCGGCAAAGCCTTCAAAGATGCCGGGTTTAAGTTCCCAAAAGACGACGAGTCGATGCTCAAGATCCCACCCGTAATGCTGGGAGCACCAGCCAACGCCGAACTGTGGCCGAAGGCTATTTGGCCAGGAACGATTCCCGGCATCCCGCCGATCGGG
>Ga0302320_10022979_pt1 | contig 12274 bp, 10 predicted proteins | sample Bog_T0_3_FD_202130 | JGI IMG/M metagenome (GOLD analysis project Ga0302320, IMG submission 202130) | Peat permafrost microbial communities from Stordalen Mire near Abisko, Sweden - Bog_T0_3 | ecosystem: Environmental > Terrestrial > Soil > Wetlands > Peat | place: Sweden: Abisko, Stordalen Mire...
TCTTTATCATGTCTACTACAACATCGCGCAGAATATTTTTAGGCGCAGCCACGGCTGCGGCGGCCTCTCGAGTCTGGGGCGCCAACGATCGCATCAACGTCGCCATCGTCGGAATCGGCGGACGCGGCACCAGCCATCTGAACACGTACACAAAGATCACCGGCGCTAAAGTCGCGGGCCTTTGCGACGTGAATCAGGCTGCGCGCGAACGTGCGCAGGCCACGCTGCTGAAGAACACCGGCGAGAAAGCCAAAGAGTTCGTCGATATGCGCGAGGCCTTCGCCGACCCCACCATCGACGCGGTCTCGATCGCCACGCCCAACCACTGGCACGCGCTCGCCACCATATGGGCTTTGACCGCCGGCAAGGATGTCTACTGCGAAAAGCCGGCCTGTTACAACATCCATGAAGGCCAGCGCATGATCGAAGTGCAGCAGCAGACGAAGAAGCTGGTGCAGATCGGTTCCCAGCACCGCAGCGTGCCTTTCAAGATCCGAGCCATGGAAGCCCTGCATGGCGGCATTATCGGCGATGTCTACCTGTCGAAAGGCCTCTGCTTCAAACGCCGCGTTTCCATCGGCCACAAGCCCGATGCACCCACGCCTCCCGGCCTCGACTGGGACCTCTTCCTCGGGCCTGCGCCCGTGCGACCTTTCAATGAACTGCGCTTCGCATACAACTGGCACTGGTTCTGGGACACCGGCAACGGCGATATCGGCAATCAGGGCGTGCATGAAATGGGTATCGCGCGCTGGGGCCTGGGCGATCCGCAATGGCCCGTTTCGGCGGTCGCGATGGGCGGCAAGTACGGACCTCCCGACGACCAGGAAACTCCGAACACACTGCTGGCCACTTACGATTTCGGCCCCGGCAAGGAGATGATGTTCGAAGTTCGCGGCAACGTGACGGGCGGCGAAGGAATGCCCTTGCCCCCGAGGCGTCCGCGCGGCCCCGCTCCCGCGGCCGGCGCTCCTACCGCACCTCCTGAAGCTCCGCCCGCAACTGCGGCCGCATCCGGCGCGCTCAACGTCACCGTCGGCAATCTCTTCTACGGAACCAATGGCTGGATGTCCATGAACGATGGCGGCTGCCAGTTCTATAAGGGCGAAAGCGGCGAGATGATTCAGGAAGACAAGCCAACCCGCGGTGAAGATTCCACCAGGCTGCACATGGAGAATTTCCTTGCTGCCTGCCGCTCGCGCAATGTTGCCGACCTGCACGATCCGGTCTCGAACGCATACTACAGCGCCTCGATGTGCCACCTGGCCAACATCAGCTATCGCACCGGCCACAAGCTCAACATCGAAGCCGGACCGAAGTTCACTGCCGACGCCGAGGCCAACAAACAGCTCACGCGTCCGGTCTATCGCAAACCCTACGTAGTCTGATTCATGTGGCGGGGCTTGCTATTGCAGCTTGCCTCGCCCTTCCACATTCCAGACTTCTTCCAGTTTTCCGCCCCGCACTCCATAAACATACTCATGCAGATTCACAGCCACGCAAATGTGGTTGGGAATGATCCGGACCTTCTCGCCAATCTCAAACGACCGCTCGGCCTTCGATAGATCGATGAACCCATGCTCCTCGTTCATCTTATGAAACACCGCGCCCGGAGCTTCCATGACGCGTCCATGGCCGGGACCGCCGGAAGACAGCCGGTCGGATGAGAACGTCTTCGATCCGCCATCCACGATCATGCGATCCGATCCGGCGCGCGACACCACCGTCACCAGCACCGATGCCGCGCAGTCTTCCATCGCGCAGCCGCCGCTGGCAACCGTATTCAGATCGTTGAACACATAAGTGCCGGGGCGAATCTCATTGAGTCCTTGAATTTCGTGGGAATGATAAAGCGCAGGGGTCGAACCGCCGCTCACGATCTCCGGCTTCAGCCCAGCCGCCGTGAACTCCTCGACCAAGCGTCCCACCATCGCGCTCAGGCCCGCCAGTTTCTCGGGATCCTGATCTTTGATGTGGCCCGGATAAAACGTAATGCCCCGCCAGTCCAAACCCGGCAAAGCCCGAATGGCCTGAGTCTGCGCCAATGCATCGCCCGGTGCCACGCCCACCCGACCTAAACCCACATCGATCTCAACCAGTACCCCAAACCTGGCCCCGCTGCTTTCCGCGGCCTGCGATAACTGCTGCGCGGCAATCAGACTATCGAGCGCCACCGTCACACGCGTGATAGCGGCCACAGCCGCTAAACGCCGCAGCTTTAGCGCGCCAATCACAGGAAAAGCAACCAGCAGATCGCGCGGCTCCGCGCCCAACATCACTTCCGCTTCGCCAGGCTTGGCGACCGTCAACCCCGCAGCTCCCAGAGCCAATTGCTGCCGCGCTATGAAGATCGATTTATGTGTCTTGGTATGGGGCCGCAGCCGCAGCCCGTGCGAAGCGCAGTAATCTGCCACTCGCCGCAGATTGCGCTCCATAATATCCAGATCTACAATCAGCGCGGGTGTATCGAGCTCCCCGAAACCCGTCACTTAAATTTGATCCTGAGCTTGCCCGGTTCGGTCGAATAGATCAGCACCAGGTTCTTCGGTTTTTCCTTATCGAGCGGGAAGAAAAGCAGGCCCGAAACAGTCTCGCCGGCAGGCTTCTCGGCCAGGATCTTCCGCTTCAGCACATCGAGCAGAGGATCGCGATTCTCGCTGTTCTTAATCTCCGCCCGAACCTCAGGAGGGGGAGCAGCGGAACCGCCGCCGGCGCCCATCCCCAAACCGCCCATGCCCCAGCTGATGCCGCTCTTGCCCTTCTGCGCATCGCTCTGATGCAGCACCAGTGTTCCCTGGCCGGCAATCTGCGCCGCCGCGAGAGGTCCGCTGTGCTCGCCCGTTTGTTCGGAACGAATCAGAAAATCATCCAGATGCACATCGAGCGGCTTGCCGCCTTTCGGCGTCAAAGTCACCTCAATCACCGAAAACATTTTGTCGAAGTCGGTGCCGAAAGTATCTTTGAGCGTTTCGGAGTCGAGGCAATTCGCCGAAATGCTGACTGCCTCATTCGCCGCGTCGCCCGAGGGAAGTTTCTTGTCTTTAGCGGATACGGCAAGCGCCAGAAGAAACGCGATTCCGATGATTCGCACCATGTTGAGATTATAGGCCGCCGTTTACCAGAGAAACAGCCGCGAACCCCAGCCCGCAGCCGATCGCGACACCCGCAATTACGTCGCTAAGGAAGTGCAGCCCCAGCAGGATACGCGAAGCAGCCACGCTCAGCGCACCAAAAACCAGCAACGGCGCCGCATCAGGATAAAACAAACTGAACGGCGTGGCCACCGCAAACGCCGTAATCGTATGGCCTGAAGGAAATGAAAAACGATCCGGCGGCAGCAGTGTCGCCCAGCAGTTGGTTTCGGTCGCGCAGGGCCGAGTTCGGCCCGCAACCCGCTTCAGCGCATTGAAAAGCAGCAAACCCACGCCCACGGCAAGAAAACCCGCTTCCAGAGCCGCAAGTCTTCTCTCGCCGCCGAACAGCAGCACCGGGACACCCACCAGCGCCCAGCCCCAGCCATCGCCCGCCCGCGAAGCCGCGACCATCCAGCGGCGTACCCACAGCGGCGGAGTCCACCGATTTACCCGGTGCATGACTTTGCGGTCGCCCGCCGTGATCATCCGGATCATGCCTTCATTGTACGGCGTGTAGAATATGCCATCGTGCATGAATCGGTAAGAATGAAGACACTTGAGCTGGTGTTCTTCGATGCCGGAGGTGGGCATCGCAGCGCCGCGAACGCTTTGTGCGAGGTCGTGCGATGTGAAGGACGCCCCTGGGATCTGCGCCTGATGAACCTTCAGGAACTCCTCGATGAAATGGACGTTTTCCGCAAGCTCACCGGCATCCGCATGCAGGATATCTACAATCTCATCCTCCAGCGCGGCTGGACGCTGGGATCGGCGCAGCTTCTTCCTTTGATGCACGGCATCATTCGCGTGTACCACTCGACGCAGGTTAAGCTGCTCACGAAGTACTGGAAAAACCGCAAGTCGGACATGATCGTCTCCGTGATTCCCAACTTCAATCGCGCCATGTTCGACGCGGCGCAAATCGTCATGCCCGGCGTGCCGATGGTGACCATCCTCACCGATTTCGCCGACTATCCGCCTCACTTCTGGATCGAACGGCAGCCCCAGTATTTCATCTGCGGCACCGAGCGCGCGTACCGGCAGGCGCTCGGCATGGGCCATCCGAAAGAACGCGTCTTTCTTACCTCCGGGATGATTCTGAACCCCCGCTTTTACGAGACCGTTAAGGTGAATCCGGACGAAGACCGCGAAGCCCTGGGCCTCGACCCGAATCTCCCTGTCGCGTTGCTGATGTTCGGAGGCGAAGGCTCCACGAAGATGTACGACATTGCGCAGAGGCTGAACGAGAGTTCGCTCGAAGTGCAGATCATCGCGATCTGCGGCAAGAACCAGAAGCTCGAAGCGAGGATGCGCGAGATGCCGCGCCGCATACCGATGCATGTGGAAGGCTTCACCCGCGAAGTCCCCCGCTTCATGCGCCTTTCCGATTTCTTCATCGGCAAGCCCGGCCCCGGCAGCATCAGCGAAGCGGTGGCGCTCGGGCTGCCCGTAATTGTGGAAAGCAACAGCTGGACGCTTCCTCAGGAGCGCTACAACGCCGCATGGGTGGAGGAAGAATCGGTCGGGATCGCGCTCAGCAGTTTCCGGGGGCAGATTGTGGACGCTGTGGGCCGCATGACGGACCCAAAGCAGATATGTCTCTTCCAGGAGCGGGTTGCGGAACACAATAACCGCGCCGTGTTCGAAATTCCTCAGATTCTGGAACGAATTCTTGAAGGCACGTAGCAAACAGTTCGGGCGTTCTTATAATTCGAATTTCGTCGTGTCGTCGTATGTCGCAAACGCCGCGTGACGGCCAAACAGGGAAAAGGAACAGGTAACAATCATCTTTTCGGAAGATGGCAGTTCGTGAGGCAAGGAGTGCGGAACTTCGAGTCCGAGCAGAAACGTTTTTATCAGAAAATCCACATCACGAACAATCATGGTGGAAGCCTCGGCGCTGGAGACGGGTGCGCTCACTTCGGAGACCGTCAACAATCCGGCGCTGCGATGCAGATGTGTTACGAATATCAGTTCTCCCGTCCAGCTGCGGCTGATATAAAGTTCATCGTCGAATAAGTCTATGTCCCACTTCTCTTCCATTTCGCCAGCCCGGAAGACAACACCGTTCCGGACCTCCTTGATCAGTTTGTAAGTCAGACGACAGGGCACGGCAACCGATTCCGTCGGACTCTTTCCGCGGCGTTCGCTACCGTCGGAGCGACGCAACACAGCAAACGACTTCGCAACCCTCGGATCTGATGTCATTGACGTCTGATTCCGCGTGAATGCGCGGCGTCGAAAATGCGCATGTGAAAGCGGTTCTTATCTGCCGGTATCCAGGTGGGTTCGATTTCTCTCGGCTGGGGCATTCAGCGAGGGTATCAATATTTCGCCACGCGGAGAAGCCTGTTCCGGAAAGTAATAAAGCAAAATCGATCGCCCGATGCGCTCGCGCGGCTCAGTCTTTTCCGCCCACCGCGGCTCACCCGTCGTTCTCCACGCCGTGATTGCAACCGCATTCCAGCCGGGCCTCGGGCGGTCGCCGTCCGGCATCTGTACGACGAAAGGGAAATCGTTGCCCGCTGCAATATAACCGCCGTCGCTCATCTTGAAAGTAAAATCGGGAACGCCCAGCCGATAGATTCGTTTCGCGAGGAGCTTCATGTCCTGACCCCAGTCAAGGTCGGAATCGGCCAGCAGGCGATCCGGGCGGCTGCCTGCAAGCTCATTGGTATAGGCGATGTACTCGGGATGGCATAAGGCACCGGAAACGATCTGCCAACCGATAAGCAATAGAAAGACGACGCGCACCGGCGTTCCTCCGGTACGGATCCACTGCGCCGCTGCAGTGCCGCATCCCACCGAAAGGCCGATGAAGATTGGGAGGATGTGGCGTATCCCGATATTGATGCTCCCGAACGAAGCGGCGAGGATAACGGCGCCTGCGAATGCAAGAGGCGCCGCAGCAACTCGCCTCCCCATCGCCGCAATCGTCAGGATCAGCAACGCCAGCGGCGTCTTCAGACCCGAGACCACAGGAAAGTAATACCAGAATCCATGCAGACTGCGCCGCCCCAGCAGCCAGGCCGGATGCCCTGCCGCATTGTGCCGCCACACCGCCTGGATACCTTCATACAGCGCGGGCAAAGGAGCGAACCGATAGACCGTGGTCATCACGCAGCATGCCGCCAGAGCGCTCATCAGCGCAGGCCGGATCAGGGAACGCAACGCGGGGCGCGATGAGAACCCATACAAAGCAATCAGCGCCGCCGGAATAAACACCAGCGCGGAGAACTTCGAACTTACCGCCAGCCCGGCCAAAACTCCGAACACGAGCGAACGTTTCACAGAGGGCTTCTCAATCCAGATCCATCCCGCGAACGCCGCCGCGCCGGTGAACGCGGCGAGCGCCATATCCGTAGTTGCCAGGCCGGCATGTCCCAGCACGGGAGGAATCGTCGTGAAAATCAGAACCGCCGTCACCGCCGCCGCATCGCCCGAAATCCGGCGGGCCCACAGAAAGACAACCGCGCACGCGATCCAGAAGAAAGGAAGAATCGCAAGCCGGCCGTAGAACAGGTTGTGGTCATAGCGATGCCCGTACCCAAGCATCCGATCGCCGTCCAGAAACAAGTCACCGATATGCACAAAAGGAACGCCCGCGAAACGCAACCCAATAGCCCCCGCCACACGGGCCAGAGGAGGATGCTGGGGCTCATACGTATAAGTGCCGCGTTCGAGCCACTCCATCCCGGCTGCCAGGTGTGCCGGCTCATCTGTAGTTTGGCTGAGCGCTTTGTAAGTGGCCACGATGCGAACGGAAGCGACTGAAACCAGAACGATCGCGGCGAGGCGGAATCGCATGCCCTGCTATGTTAACGGGTCCGGTTCACACGAACGCTGCCAGCGCATCTCCTGCGTGCGCCCCGCCGCCTGCGGGGATCCAGGCCAGAATCGTGGTTCCCTCCCCCGGTCCGCTAATCACGCTCAGGATTCCGCCCGCCATCCGTGCGCGCTCGCGCATTCCCAGCAGACCGAGCGAGGAGGTTTGCGCCGCCGCGTCCGGCTCAAACCCCCGCCCGTTATCCCGGACGGTCAGCGCCAGACATCCGGGGTCCGCCGTCAGTCGGATCTCCACCGCGGTCGCGCCCGCGTGCCGCGCGATGTTCGTCAGCGATTCCTGGCAGATACTGAACAGACAGTTGGCCAGGTTGCCTCGGGAGTCCACGGGCTCGGGAATCTGCAGCGTGCATCCGATTCCGGTTCGCCGCTCGAACTCGTCGGCCAGGAGGCGGATCGCGTCCACCAGACCCCCATAGTCGAGCGCCGCAGGCCGCAGCGCGGCGGCGATTTTCCTTACTTTCTGAATTGCTGTGTCCACCATAGCTGCGAGATCCCGCACCTGAGCCGATGCCGCGGTGCCGTCCCTGCTTTCGGAAATGCTCCGATCGAGACGAGCCAGTTCGAAGCGCATCGCGGTTAGTTGTTGCCCCAGCTCGTCGTGGATTTCTCGCGATTCGCGTCCGCTCTTCCTCCCCTACCGAATCGCGCCTGGCGGTGAGCGCCCGCAACGCTTCCAGCATGTGCGCACCGCGAATCTCGTCCTGCTGGAGAAACTCCGCCATCAGATCGAAGGAATGAGCCAGACGCCCGATTTCGCCCTTGTACTCGAGCCCGGTGCGCTCCGAGAGGTGACCGCGCGCCAGCCGATCCGCCACCTGGGTCAGCCGCGCGAGGGGCTTCCCGATGTAGCGTTCGCTGTTGGTCCATGCGATGCCGAAAATCAGTGCGCAAACGATCAGCAGCCCCAGCAAATGCTCCGCCAGCGGACGCGGGACCGGTGAAAGATATCAGCCGCCCTGACCTTGAGCACCACGATCATCCCGTCGCCGCGGTCCACGTGAGCCACCGCATAAAGCCGGTTCACGCAGTCCGGTCCCGGGACTTCACCCATGAAATCGCCCCGCCGCGCCATCGCACGATCGAAATCGGGCGGGTTGGCCCGCGGTTAACTCGGGGAAGGCGGGTTCTGAGCGGCAATGGCGCCGTTTCTGTCGAGCACCAGGAGAGTCGCCTGCGCCGGCAGGGAAGCCAGACCGACCTGTTCGTTCAGCGCCTTCACGCTGACCGTCACGGTCGCCAGCCGGCGGGTTCCGTCCGGCGCGATCCTGACCAGGCTGCCGATCGGAGTCACCGGCTGGCCGTCAACTGTATTTGTTCGAATCGCTCCGACGACAGTGTCGCCCGGCTGCGGCAACGTCGCAATCAGCCGCGTCTCTTCATGCGTCAGGGGAAAAGGGTTCGTCGAAGGCGGAAACGCCGAGCAGACACTCCTGGCGGTATCGCCTCCGCTTGCCACGTCGAGCATCGACAGATTGAACAGCTCGGGAAATGACCTCCGCAAGGGAGAGAGGGAATTGCAGATTTGCGAGTCCGAGTCCTGATAACTGAGCGACGAGACCAGCCCGCGCGTGAGCTGGACCAGCCGGTCGAGATCCGTCTTTACCGTGTTCACTACGGCCGTTTCCTCCGACCGCGCCCGCGCTTCTTCCTCGTTGCGCTCGTCAACCGCGAGCGAGAGCGCCAGCAACGTCATCGGCACCAGCGCCAGGATCAGGTAAACCAGCATGCGGCTCTGCATGGTCCCTGAAATATTGAAATTTTCGAGAAAACCCTTTCGCAAGTCCAAAATGGCGGCGCGTCCTTGCTGGAGTATACCCGAAGCGAGCAGCTGAAAGCAGTCCTGTCAATGGGTTTAAATCGCTTTATATCAATAGGTTCGGGGGTTCCATGGGTACCGTTAACGGGGTTATTCCGAGAATTTTCTCGGGGAACTACTCAAGCTCGCCCCAAAACGGCCGATAAGAGAGTGAGAGGTTTATATGGTCACTCCAATATCGTCCGGCAGCGCAGTTTCGTCCGCTATTCAGTCCCAGGCTTCGCAGCCTCAGGCGCAAAACCAGACAAAGCCCGCGGCTCCGCCACAGGATTCGGTCCATGTGAGCAAACAGGCTCTGGCCGGGTCCGGCGATGCCGATCATGACGGCGACAGCCATTAGATTATCGTTCTGTTGATCTCAGCCAATAAGAGGCGGTCCAGCGGTTTCCCCGATGATCATCGACGAGGTTTCCAGGGTGAGGCCGGATACCAACCCCTGCAAAACCGTCAACTGGCCCCTAAAACGAAACGTCACAAACGAATTTTAAAACTCCCCGTACCTGTGACTGGTTTCGTTCATGTGAGGCAGTCGCTGCCGCCTGCTCTTTCTAACCAGGTATTAATCTCCCTGTCTCACCCGCCAACAAATGCTGCCAGCGCCAGGCATCGATCTCTGATAAAGCGTCCGGCCTACACTTGGGAAAAGCACTCGCTCGTTCGGCTCATTCAGCATGCCTCGATAACCGTCCTTGCGGTCAGCCAACTATGTTATTAAGTTCACCCGACGATGTATGAGACAAGTGCCCGATAGAGGGTCGAGCGCCTTCAACAGATCGGCTACATACTCACGCGCTTCGCCTTTGTCGAGGAGTCTGGCATTTTGAGTACCCGGATCTTATTCCTCCATCCGGAACGTGATCTTCGAACCCTCGGGGCCTCCGAAATAAACCCTCTGCGTCGCTTTCACGAAGTCCGTTTTGAGCGCTTTCGGGATGTCCATGAACTTCTGCGGATTCCGGTCCGTCAGCGGGAACCAGGAACTCTGGATCTGGATCATGATCCGATGCCCTGCCCGGAACGTGTGGGCAACATCGGGAAGCGCGAAGGCGATCCGGTCGGGTTTTCCCGGTTCGAACGGAACTGGCTTCTCAAAGCTCTTGCGAAACTTGCCCCGGAAGGGTTCGCCTCTCACCAGTTGCTGGTAGCCTCCCATCAGTGAAACGGCAGCCGCCGCGCCGGGCGCCGCGGGCGTTGCGGCTGCGGCATTGTAGTCGGGCGTATCGTTGGGGAAAACATCGATAACCTTGACATCGAAGTCGGAATCGGTCCCCGTGGTCGACACCTTGAGATCCACGTTAACCGGCCCGTAGATCGTGACGTCATGATCCAGAATTTCCGATTTATAAACCAGCACATCGGGCCTTGTGGCGGCGAAGCGCTGGTCTTCTGTCATGTAGGTGTTCAGAATACGCGTGCCCAGAGCATTGACGTAGGGCACCGGCCTGTTGGGATCGGCCAGGTATTCGTCGAACGCGGCCTGCGTGGGCTGCTGAAACGACAACTGCCCCTGCGTATCCAGAAAAATCGAAGCCTGCATCGCTTCTGCCGGCGGCCACATATCGAATTTGCGCCATTGGTTCAGGCCAGTCTGAAAAAGGTAAGCCTTCGGGAATTTGCTGTCGCCCTTTCCTTTCAGGTGATACAGGAAGAACGGGAATTCGATGTGCTCACGGTAGTAAGCCGCGGTTTTCGAGCCGAAGTTCACGTTACCAAGGCGGTCGCCATCGCCCCGCGCGAAGCCTCCGTGATTCCACGGTCCCATCACCAGCATGTCGACGGGAGGAGGACCGTTCTGCTCCATGAATGCGTGCTGGCGCAGCAGGCCCTGCGGATCTTCAGTGTCATACCAGCCGCCCACCAGCATCACCGCCGGTCTGATGTTTTTGAGGTGCTTCCAGATGGCGCGGGATTGCCAGACGTCGTCATAACCTGTATGGTCGATGTTAAGGTTCCAGAGCGGTTGCTGATGTTTGAAGTACTTCTCGTCCGCATTGGCGAGCGAGCCCATTTGCAGGAAGAAGTCGTAACCGTCGGGTGTGCCGAACTGGAAGGGCAGCGCAGGCTGAGGCGGCTCGGGATCCCCTTCGCGCCCCTTAAATCCCATATAAAAGTTGAAGCGGTGCGACAGCATAAACGCGCCGTTGTGGTAAACGTCGTCGCCCATGTAGTAATCGGTAACAGGAGCCTGCGGGGCAACCGCGACCAGTGCGGGGTGGGCATCGATCATCCCTGAAGTCGCGTAGAAGCCCGGCTGAGAGATCCCGTACATGCCGACTTTGCCGGTATTGCCGGGAACATGTTTCACAAGCCAGTCGATGGTGTCCCAGGTGTCGGTGATTTCGTCGGAGTCTTTCGACCCGTTGGGCGGGTTGGTGAGCTTAGGGTTATGCGCGCGGATGATCTCGTATTTACCTTCGCTCATGAAGCGGCCGCGTACGTCCTGATAGACGAAGATGAACTTCTCTCGCGCAAAGAGTTCCGAAGGGCCGAGGCTAGGGCGGTACTGCTCGAGGCCGTACGGAGCGACGTTGTAGCCCGTGCGCTCCAGCATCATCGGGTAAGTGCGTTCGTCCGAGAAGACGTCTTTCGGGATATAGACGGAGGTGAAGAGCTTCACCCCGTCGCGCATAGGAATGCGGTATTCGAACTTAGTGTAGTTTTCGCGAACGAAGTCCCGGTTGACGGTTGAACCCGCCGGCGCAGCGGGAGCCACCGCCGGAGCCGCGGTCTGGCCTCTTCCGCCTCCTCGTCCCTGAGGCCAGGCGGTAACGGACGCAAGCAGAACGAGAAATACGAGTGGGGCTTTCATATGCTGAATCGCATTATGATAGCGCGGGATAGTCAACGTTTTTTGCGGGCTTCGAGGTAGACGGGCACGAGCGACAGAATAATGATCCCAATCACAGCCTTTTCGAAATTGCGCTGCACCAGCGGGATCTGGCCCAGCCAGTAACCCACCGTGATGGTGAACGCGATCCAGAAAATGCCCCCGAAAAGACTAAACAACAAAAAACGCGAGTAACGCATCCGTCCCACCCCCGCCACGAATGGCGTGCAGGTGCGGACGATCGGAACGAAGCGGGCGTAAACGATGGCGCGCGGACCGTATTTCTCTGCGAAGGCGCGGGTTTGCTGCAGGTGCTCGGGGTGGAAGAAGCGCGATTTCGGGCGGCTGAAGATACGCGGTCCGGCGTGATAGCCAAGCAGGTACCCGACGTTATCGCCGATAATCGCGGCGCACATCAGCACCCCCGCTACCAGGAAGACGTTGTACTGCGTGGCGCCGCTGGCCACCCCTACGCTGAACAGCAGCGAATCGCCCGGCAGAAAGAACCCCACCAGCAGGCCCGTCTCCGCAAACACGATCGCAAACAGGCCCGCCAGCCCGACCGGGCTCGAAAGCAGCGAGCGGACCATGGCCAAAAGCCGGTCCGCGTTATAGCAGGACTTCAGGAATTCGAGAAAATCGTGCATTAACCGC
>Ga0302320_10022981_pt1 | contig 12273 bp, 10 predicted proteins | sample Bog_T0_3_FD_202130 | JGI IMG/M metagenome (GOLD analysis project Ga0302320, IMG submission 202130) | Peat permafrost microbial communities from Stordalen Mire near Abisko, Sweden - Bog_T0_3 | ecosystem: Environmental > Terrestrial > Soil > Wetlands > Peat | place: Sweden: Abisko, Stordalen Mire...
GTCGGGAAAGTATGCGCGATACCCTTTAGGCATGCCCCATTATCTCAATCACGCAACAGTTACGGTGCATCGATTTGCAATTCTCGGACACGCTCCTAGAGTGTCTAACTACTGAGTAGAATACCCGCCCGTTGTAAGGATGTTATTTGATCGTTATTCCAAATGGACGTTGAGGAAGCGAATCGCCTCCAAGGAGGAATCCCTACGATGCGCATACCTTCGAATCGAGGTCTGGAAACCGTGGCCTGCAACAGACCACTACGCCCCATGAACAACGACCTCTACGATTATAGCGAGCGCCCCGGCGACACTCTCGTGGTTCTCGTCGACGCCACCGGGAGGAGTGGCTGTCCGTTTCAACGGAAGTGGATTTTGTCGACGTTTCGCAATTGGGAGAACCGGTCGCGCAGATTTGAGCAGGTGGATTGGTTGAGGGTCTGTTCTTCGGCAGCCTAAGACGGTTTGGAAGAGAAGATTCGATGAGCTGACGTCTACCGAGAACCGTCCGGTGTAGTTCAAGTCGAAGGTGGCCGTGCCCGCGATGCGGGGCAAGAAGAAGCTCGGTTTCATCGCCCGAAGGTGGGGCCAGAACAGCAACACACAGAATAGCCATGTCATAAGCGATAAGAAGAGCGACGCACCCCGGCTCCTCGTGCCCAAGGGACCTGTAGCAGCCCAAATAAGTGCATTTACACAGTTCCCCTGCACAGTTCCTGCACAGCAGAAAATTGGCATGCTATGTGCGATGAAAATAATGTGATGTAAAAGTTTTATCACTCGCTCAGCGACAGTCAATTTCGGACTCGGACACTAGAACCTAGCGCGCTTGCGGCTCAGGGCTTGGCAACAAGGCTGGCTGCGGGAATGGTGACCGACCCCATGCGGCCGGAGTTTTCATCCACAACCACCATGCGCACCGAAGCGGTCTCCGGCGACGGATGCACGTCGACTTCGAAGGGCACTCCCTCGGTAAGAAGCCGTTGGTAAGTTGCGGATTTGAGCCGCAAACCGAGGGTTTGCCCAGATAGCTTGGCATGGACGCCCTCGCCATCCCGTTCCACCAGAAAAACGTCCAGCTTGCCGGTCCAGAGTTCGCCTTGCTGGGCGAGGTCGAGATCGGTGGCGCCGATGTTCAGCTTGAGGTTCGTCCCCGTGGCACTGATGGATGGGGCGGCGGTGAGGGCGATCTCGTTCGAATCGGCGGCGTCCCAGAGGGCTTGGCGGAACCGGTCCTTCAGCGAGACGGGATCCTTCTTGTATTGGAACCCGGTCCGATAGTGCAGCTTGAGGTCTTTGCGGCTGCTCACCCGCACGGTGAGTAGGTGATACTTGTCGTCCGCGGGCTGGTCGGGGGTAAAGCTGAGCAGGTAGGCGGCACGGCCGTCTTCGACGATGCTGTTGAGTTCGGTGGCGATGTCGCTGGCGCGGCGCAAGGCGCGACCGCCGGTATCTTCGGCGAGTTGCCGGAAGGTGCCTTGAATGGGGTGAGTGTCCTGCTGCATCTGCGCGGTTTCGCGGCCGGGCTTCATGCCGGGGACCATATCGCCTAGGCCCTGGAGCGATTTGTCACGGTCCGACTTTCCGACGACGAGAACATTATGCGTACCGATGTCGGCGGTAATGCCGCCCGCCTCAAGCTGCGAGGCGTCGAGCGGGTACAGGCTGGCATGAGCATTGTTGAGGGCTTCCTGAGCCTCCAGGGTCGCGGGTTCAATGAACTTCGACCCAGAGTCTCGCTGTGTCGCACGGTTGGTCCAGTCGGCGAGGACATTATCGCTGGCGACCCAAACCACGCTCTTATGGCCGGGGAGCGGCGCAATGTGTCGCGCCACGCGTGTCAGGGCGGAGAGGGCTTCGCGCTCGGGATTACTGCCCATACTCTGCAGTTTGGGGTCCGGAGGCTGTGCCACTAGGGCAGCACGACCGAGACCAGAAAAAGAGGCTTCTGGGTCGCTGTTGGAGTTCCCATTCACCTGGGCCAGATCTGCAACGCTGTGAACATAGTCGAAATGCTGCCGGTTGCGCTGCTCTTCGTCCTGGGCACGCGAGAGGTCCTGGGCGCTGGGCATCCATCGCCCGAGTTTGTCGGCGACAGCCGCGTGATCGTCTGTGGGCTCGGTGAGAACCTGGAATCCATAGCTTTTGAGAATGTAAAGTCCGACCGGCTCTCCGGGCGGGAGAGTCTTGAGAAAGCGCAGCATCTCGGCGCGGGCTTGGGACAGATCGCCCCAGGCGAGGTTGGCTGAGTCAATCAGCAGTATGGTGGCACGGCTTTCATTCGCCGAGGGGCTTGCCGGGCTCGCTGGCGGTTCGGTACGCCGGTTGCTGAAGGTGGGGGATTGGCCGGGCTTCGCGGTTGCCGGATCGACGGGCGCGCTGACGGTTGGACTCGATTGGACAAAGTAGCGAATCTCCTGCTTGCGGCCGTTGTCTTCGATCTCAAAGTCTCCAGGTTTGAGATCGGTGACGGGGTGACCCTTCTTGTCGTAAGCCACCACGCCGACATCGACCAGCCGGGCGGTGGTGTGGAGGGTGAACTCGCCTTGCGACGGAGCCAGTCGAGGGCGAGCGGGCGCGTCGGGGACGCTTGACGCTTCACTGACGGTGATCTCGGGCTCGGGTGGCGCCGTTGGGGTTGGGTGGATTTCAGCGTTGTGGTCCACGGGCGCGATGGGCGGGTTTCCTGCGACGGAGGCCAACGCAGATGCAGCGGGTGTCGCGGGTGGTGTTTCTGAGGTCGATTCGACGGTGGGTGGTACGGCCGGAGTGCTGTTGGCTGTAATCGAACTGGGGTTGGATGGGAAGAGATTTGGTCTGTCGGTCTCGTGGTCAGCGACCAGGCGCGCTTCGGCGCGAAACACATGGTAATCGGTGAAATCGACGTGGTTGAGGGACTTTTTCAGCGGTTGGAGGGAGTTGGCCACGGGAAACTTGTAGAGGGGGTCGACTTGAACCGTTTGAGCCAGGGTGGAAGAGATGCTCTTAAGGGGACAGATGTAGGTCTTTCCTCCAATTTCCACCGGTCCGTACTCCACCAGGATGGCAGCCTTGACCACCGGCTCGGTGGCTTTCAGCTCCGCCACGACGCGCAGGCGCAGGATGGTTCCGGTGTCTGGGTCGATGGCCATGTCGCCGCGATAGCCGGCAATGCGGCGGAAGGGATGGAGATTCGCCACCAACGTGGCTGCCTCGGTTGCGACGCAGCAGTAGCTCACCTCGTAATGGGACTTCTCCTGGGGAACGACAAAGCTGAACACAGCTTCCGTCTCGGTCTGGTCGCGTTCCCAGTGGCTCCAGTTCAGGCTGCTGTGCGCAGCGTCCAGTAAAACGGTGGACAGGATGGGGCCAAAGATTCCTCTTGTGGTGAGGCCTTGGGCGATGGCAGGAGGCTTCTTGTTCGTACCGGTATCGAGGGCCTCCTGGCCGTTTCTGTAGAGCACAGTGGCAGTCGAGATTCCGACGGGGTGCAGGGGCTGGTAGGGGATGAAAAAGTCGCCCTTCTGCAGTTGTGGGGTATCTTCAAACCGCGTGGTCTTCTGGGTGGCGAAGAAGTTCGGCAGTTGTGGTATCGCCTTGCCCACGTAGGCCACCGTGCGGGCCAGCATGGCGCGCTGCTCGGCGAAGGCGGGGGCCGGCTTGGCGAAGCTCTCCGCAGCGGGAAGGTCAAGGAAGGCGGAAGAGTCGCCCAGGGCGGCAAGCGCCTCACGGGATTTCTCACCCGTCAAGTTGGCGGTGAGGGCTCCAAGCCGTGACCGACTCAGGCGCTCGGTGAGCTCTAACCCCGCAAGTTGGTAGGCGAAGTCGGCATCCGGCTTGGACCTTGCGGTGGTCAGCAGTTGCTGCAATTGGTCGACGGTGAGGCGGGTGGCAGCGTGGGAGGGAAGGGATAATCCAGCGGCGAAGAGAAGAAGTGCCCACTTTCTCATGACAAACCCGTCGGCCCTTGCAATCGAAGAGCAATCCGGCGGGAAGGGTCAATCAGCGTACGGGGCCGGGTTGCGGAGGCAGGGCTCCATGCGCTCTGCAAGCTTCCATGGCCATTAGACACCCTTGCGCTGGTTGCGGTTATGAGCTAGCGCACTTCGATGTCACCATCCACATCCACGACCAGGGCGTCGCCCTGGATCTCCACGGAGTGGATCTTCAGCCGCTCGAGAGACACCTTGTAGCCGGAGGTGGCAAACGAGCCGGCCAGCGCCTGGCGCAGGACGTCGGCAGCATTGACTTTCATGCCGGACGGGACCTGGTGGCTGAGAAAGGGCATGAGCACAAAGTTGAGTTCGGCGTGTTCACTGACCCGGTCGATGCGCGCATCGCGGAATCCGACCGTCTCTCCTTCACCCACCGGGGCCAAGGAGACTTCTGCGGGAAGGGCGAGGGCGATTCCGATACACGCCCCACCGACGGCGCGACCCAGCTTGGAGTGGGTCTTCATCTTCACGACAATCCGGTCGGCGCCGAATCGGAGCTCAGGATTCTCGGCGTAGACGGAGCAGGCGGACTGGGCGTTGCCTTTCAGGTAATAACGACCGTTTGGACCGCCGAACAATTGTCCTTTCAGGGTGCGCTCGAGGGCTTCGCGGCTCACTTTCAGTTCAACCCCGCCAGCCGGCGTGATCACCCCTGATAAGAGGATGCAGATTACCAACATGCGTGCTGGTATTGTCATAGGAGTATCGTAGAGCGAAGCTTGGTTCAGCGCCACTTTTGTGTTAAAGCCTGGAACGGCTTTCCTGCCAACGTGCCGGTCTCCCGAGGGCTAATCGCCGTATCTGCAACCAGATAACCGCGGTCTTGACGCAAGACGCCCCCTGGCCCAAAGGGGTGAGCTTAATCGATTTTGGTATTGATTTTTGAAGAAAAAATACGTAAAATAAGAAGCTGTAGTTTGGACTGAATTGACTGCAGCCCCCAGGCCGTCAAGCAAGCGGTACGGCACTATCAAATCATATTAAGGACAACAAACCGATGGCAAAGCGTCGTGGAAATCCGAATTGGGGCAAGCCAGAGCCGATTGGCCCGGTTGTGCCCACGGTGACTTCTTTCGAGCAGATTGTGAAGGAATTCAAACTGAGCCCTGACCAATACATCCGGTCGACCCGGTTGCGGGAGTGGGCGCGGAGGAACAAGAACTCCAAATATATCCCAGAAGCCCTTCTTGAGGCCTGGGGCTTCGAAATTGAGTCGACTTTGTAGCGATACCTGTTGAGTCTGTTTTGAAAAGCGCCGCCTCCGGGCGGCGCTTTTGCTATTTAGTCACGCGAAAGGGAACGTTGACAGAGGGTACTTTGCCCTACAGCGCGCCTATGGGCGAGAATGGGAACATCCCTATGGCTGGCAGCTCCCGCACTTTCGAGGCTCCCTTTACCGATGTGCCAGGTGCGCTGGCGGAGATTCGTGCCGGCCGCATGGTGGTGGTGGTGGACGACGAGGATCGCGAGAATGAGGGCGATCTCACCCTGGCAGCCGAATACGTGACTCCGGAAGCGATCAACTTCATGGCGCGCTTCGGCCGCGGGCTGATCTGCCTGACGCTCACCGAGGAGCGGGCGGATCACTTGCGCCTTTTTCCCATGACGCAGCAGAATTCTTCCCGTTTCGGCACCGCGTTCACCGAGACCATCGAAGCCCGCGAAGGAGTGACGACCGGGATTTCAGCGGCAGACCGGGCGCATACGATCCAAATCGCCATCGATCCCGGTTCAAGCTATAGCGATCTGGCCCGGCCCGGCCATGTATTTCCGTTGCGTGCGCGCAAAGGGGGTGTGCTGGTCCGTGCCGGGCAAACCGAGGCGTCTGTCGACTTGGCCCGTCTGGCCGGATTGAATCCCTCCGGGGTGATCTGCGAGATCATGCGCGATGACGGAGCCATGGCGCGGATCCCGGATTTAATTCCATTCTGCCAGGAGCATGGACTGCTCATTCTGACGGTTGCCGAACTCATCCGCTACCGGCTGCGCCACGAGCGGTATATTGTGCGTGCCGGGGAGGCGCGGATCCAGACCCGGCATGGCGAATTCCGCATGATTGCGTATGAAAGCGAAGTGAATGGCGGGGAGAGCCACATCGCCCTGGTGCGCGGAGATCTTTGCGACGATTGCCCCGCGTTCTCCAGCGGACCGGCGGGGTCCGCGCAGGGTGAGAGCCCTGTGATCGCGGCTGGATCGCGCAATCTGGCCGCGGCGGGGCACACGCCGGCCTGTTCCCGTGCCGTGCTGGTGCGCGTGCATACGCGCTGCACCGCCGGCGACGTCTTTGGCGCCAATTGCAATTGCCGCGCGACGCTGGACGAGTCCATGCGCATGATCGCGGAAGAGGGGTGCGGGGCCGTGCTCTACCTGCACAATACGTCGCGCGGATTTGAAGTGGAGCAACCCACCGCGCACGGCAATGCGTTTGCACCGCGCGGAACAGCCGCAGGAATGGAACCGGAGCCTGCGCGGCTGGTTCTGCATCAGGAACTGCGGGCCCGGGAGGGCTCGCAAGCGCGAACAGGGCGTATTCTCCGCGCGATTGGGCTGGGGGGGCAGATTCTCTCCGACCTGGGAATCCGGCGGATTCGGCTGTTGTCGAACACGCCGATGCATATTCCAGCCCTGGAGGGCTTTGGCCTGGAGATCGTCGAGCAAGTGCCGATTCCGGTTGAGGAGTGCAGCCGGGTTGGCTGAGGACTCTCGACTCGACCGGAATCTCTTGCGCGTCTGGCTTTCTCTTTAAGAGGCCTGCAATTCTCTGAGCCGCAGAAATGAGTCTGCGGCAAGGGTACAAAGAGGCACGACCTCACGCCGGTGGGCTATCCGAAGTAAATGCAGGTGGGTGAAGTCCTCGTGGAGGAGTGCCGGAATCTCGTCGCCGCGTTGTCGGCCCGTTCCAGGCGGCTCGTGGCCGAATCGGCCGCAGCACGCAGGTCGATTTCCTGCAGAGACGAGGAATGCTCCATATTGAAGTCTTCCGCAAATCCGCGTCTCCTCTCGGTCGGAGATTTGGAATCCATGGTTGAAGAAAGGGCTGCTCCGATGGTTTGGAGCACTCCAAGCGAGGATGGAGTTGTGCGCCGTGTGGGTGTTCGTCTGCTCATCTCATCTCTCCTTTTCTCAATTAGACAATCCGTTGCTTTCTTGGTGATCGAACTGATCGACATTCCTTGCAATCGGGTCCAGGTATGTCGTTCCACACGCCGCCGGAGACGATTCAGGCCGCGGTTGAGATCGAGCCGTCTCTTTCCTCCAGGACCTGTTCAGGGAGGTTCGAAACCTCTAGAGCGGCATGCACAGGCTCGTTGGCTGCGGAAAGGCAAGCCAGCTGATGGTCTTCAAAGTCGGCCCTGGCGCGCTCCATCTCGACATGCAAGTAAGCCGCAAACTGATTTGTGACCCCGTAGTAGGCAAGAGAACTCGCCTGGGTGAACTCGGCTAACTTGGCTTGAAAAGCTAGTTCAAGATTCCGACAAAGCAGGCATCGCATGCTGCGCTCCAATTCTGACTCAAAGCAACTCAGTTCCCAAGGTGGTGATCAGGAATAAGTCGGCCCGAAAGGGGCCGGAAATCGACCTTGCCTCGATGAGAAGACCTTTGACATCAAAAGGTCATCAACTCAACTTTGGGCTGTGGTGGATTGGCGATGTGCATCGTCGCGATTGCGCACGGAGGCGCAGGGAGAACGTTGCAGCTTCGGACTGTTGCCTGTGTTCGGAGCAGATCACTAGGAAACCTCTCAGGGGTGAAACGATCCAAGAGGAATGGACTGCCAGCACAACGATTGGATGGTCAAACTATGCCCGTTCCGGGCCCCGCATTCCGGTGACCCACGAACATCCAATGGCCTGATCATGCGCTGAATTGACCAGCATGTCAAGGAAGCTCGCTGTGAATCTCACGAATATTCACCCCCTATTGATTTGACGCGGTTAAAGTCGAGCCGAGTTCCAGAAGCGAGTGATCGCACCGTGACGCGGAGGTCAGATTCCGGAACAAATGCCGTGTCATTTTCGTACGAACATAGAGAGGTGACTGCGATGCGATTGGTGCGCCTGTGTGCGGTTCATTTGCCCTTCCTGCTGCTCCTGGCCGGTACGTTTGAGCCAACTCAGGCCAAGGCGGAGGGATGGCAGAAGTCCTACCCGGTCTCGGGGAAGCCTCAGCTTGTGATCGGCACGGGAGACGCGTCGGTGGAGTTGCATAGGTGTGGCGCCTGCCGCGCCGTGCGCATTGAGGTGAACTGGAGGGAGCGGCGGCCTTCCGACTTCCTCTTGAAGGAGTCGCAGTCGGGTGATCAGATACGGTTCCAGCTCGATGAAAGGTCACCGCTTGGGATTCATTTCACAGTCGGAAACCGGCACGCTCCGCAAGTGACCGTTGAGACGCCTGCTGCGCTCGATCTGGAGGCAAAGACGGGCGACGGCGCTTTGAAGATCTCCGGAGTGCAGGGGAGTCTGCAATTGCACACCGCCGATGGCGCCGTGGATATTGAAGATGTGACGGGGGCGGTTCGGCTGACGGCCAGCGACGGCACGATCAAGATCCACAACCTCACTGGAACGCTGGAGTCGCGCTCCTCGGACGGACATGCGACCATCGACGGGAAATTCACCGGACTCCAAGTCCACACCAGTGACGGAAACCTGGATTTGACCGTCGAAGAGGGCTCGCAGTTGGCAACGCCTTCCCGGATCGAGAGTTCGGATGGGCATGTAACCGTGCGCTTGCCGCGCGCATTGCCATTGGATCTTGACGTGCAGGTGGGGGACGGCAAGGTCGAATGTGCGCTGCCCGTCATGACGGAAGGCTTCAACTCAGAGCGGGGAGAGCGGGGAGGCGGACACAATCTGCGGGGCCGTCTAAACAGAGGCGGGCCGACGCTGACGATTCGCACCCAAGATGGGAATGTGACCATCGCAGCGCTGTGAGCGCCGAGGCGAGAGAACAAAAGTAGATTTTTCGCTCGCCACCCCAAACGAAGCTGGGTTTGGGGCGCCGTTCACTCAGCACGGCAGTCTCGGTTTTGTTTTGAGATTCACGAACAGGACACTCGTTTCCAGGGGCAGAATCTTGGGCTTGAGCAATATTGACCATCCGATCTCGCCGAACTCATGTAAGATTTCAGACACTGCCCAACGGGAAAAACTCGCCATCGCCCCATCATGCGGAGATCGATCTCCGCCATCGATTTGACCGATTCCGTAGACGCTCTCGAGGCCAATTAACTCGCAATTGTATTCCCCGCACGAGAGAGGTTGGATCGTATGAGTGTTCATCTGGTTAATCCCAGCGATAATTCCTTTGGCACCGCGGTGATCACGCCGCGGTGGCTTTTTGTGCTGGCCGCGGCGACACCCAGCGAAGTGGGAGACCCCATCCTGATCGATGAGTCTCTGGAACAGATTGTTCCGGAGAGCATTCAGCCGGGCGACATTGTGGGCATCAGCGTGCACACCGGCAACGCCCTGCGCGGGTACCAGGTGGGTCGAATGGCGCGCAGCCGCGGTGCGTGGGTGGTGTATGGCGGCATTCATGCGACGTTGTTTCCCGAGGAGGCCCTGGAGCGCGGGGAAGGCCACGCCGTGGTGAAGGGCGACGGGGACATTGCTTGGGGCCATGCGGTCAGGGACTGCCTGGCCGGGAAGCTGGAGCGCGTGTACGAAGGCGGCCGGATCGAGGGCAGCCAGTTTCTGGCAGCACGGTGGGACCTGATGAACCCGGCCAAGTATATGTGGGCTTCGGTGCAGACCATTCGGGGCTGCCCGAAACATTGTTCCTTCTGCAGCGTGTGGCGCACCGACGGGCAAAAGCCACGTCAACGCAAGTTCCAGAGCGTGATCGACGAGATCGTCTCCCTGCGGCGGCTGGGCTTCCGCTTCATCGCGCTGGCGGACGACAACTTCTATCCAGTCACGTTCACCGATCTGCGCCTGGCGCGGGAGCAGGGAAATACTGCCAAGGTGGAAGAGCTGACCGCGATCCGTGCCGAACGGTTCCAGTTGATGGAAGAGCTGGCCAAGTTGCCCAAGGACATGGTGTTTTTCACGCAGATGACCATGGAAGCCGGCGAAGACGGAAGCTACCTGGATGCCATGCGCCGCGCGAACATCAAGGGCGCGCTGGTGGGCGTGGAAGCCGTCACTCCGGAGGGCCTGAAGGCGGTTTATAAGGACTGGAACTACTCCGGCGAAGCGCTTGCCACGCAGTTGCAGACCTTCAAGAAGCACGGCGTGCACGTGCTGGGGTCGTTTATCTTCGGCCTGCCCACGGATCGTCCGGCTACCTTCGACGCGACCGTCGCTATGGCCATGAAGGCGGGCGTGACGTTTGCGCAGTTTGTGATGATGACGCCGTTCCCGGGTACGGTGGACTTCGGGCGCTGGGAGAAGGAGCAGTCGGCTCACCCCACTTTAGTGGGCGACGTGCCGATTACCCGCTACTGGATGATTCCCACCGAAGTGCGGCCCAAGATGTTCACGCCGCACCCGACGATGAGCTCCGACGAGATTCGAGATCGGACGCAGCATGTGTGGGATACGTTTTACACGTGGAAAGCCATTTGGACACGCTCGGCGTGCACGCCGAACTTGAAGTCCCGCATCGCATTCATGTTCTTGTCGAAGCTTTACCGGCAAATGTATGCAGGGACAGGGATTTCCACCGACAGCGCGCGCCGGAAGAAGTCGAAAGCCTGGGCCAAGTGGACGGCCAAGCAGTGCAAGCGGCTTTTCCAGGCCACGCCGATGCCGGAACTCGCCGGGCCGGTGTGGGAGATCGGGATGCCGCAGTTGGGACAGGCGGCCTTTGAGGGCGGAGAAGGTCTTTCTGGGCCGTTTGTGGTGCTGCCGAAAAACTGATCAACGGGGTCACCCTGCGTGGCAACGGGCGAGTTTGAAGGTGCGCTGATTGGGGCACTTGATGGCTGGGCGGGGTGCACGAAGACGCTCACGTTCGACCGTAGAGCAGGCCTGTTGATGGGGTTCGAAGTGATTCAGGTGACGTGAACGGATGGGCTGGGACATGGTATCCGGCCCTCGGCGCAAAGGCAAGGACGCGCCGGATGTGGTTTATCGGTAGGGTGCTAGGGATTGCTGTCCTTTCCGAGGAATCAAGATCCGGATACCAGGAATCGCCCGGAGATAGAATTGCTGCTGTACGAAAACCATCTCCCCAACGCCCCATTCGATGATCGTTCACCACGCATGCTCGCGCGTTCTTTCCGCCCGGTTGTCGCTGGCCTTGTTGTGCGCTTTGACGGGGTGCGCGGGCGGCGGAACCTCTGCGCCAAAACCACCTCAGATCGCCGTTTCCTTGAGCATGCCGACCGTGACCGTGCCGCAGACCGGAATGGACGTCATTGTGCCGATTCACATCGCTTCCCCAAGTGAGACAGCTGTCGTCATGTTCAGCGGTTTGCCCGGTGGCGTTCAGGTGGGGTATGCTGCGTCGGATACCAGTCCATCGGGCGACCTGACGTTCAAGGGCGACTCATCGACGCCCCTGGGCACCTACATGCCGACCATCAATGTGAGCTCGGCCGGCGGCATGGCTTCGACACAGTTCACGCTGGTGGTGGTCAAGTAGGATAGCTGGCTTGGATATAGATGAACGGCGACGGGGCTTTCCCTGGCGAGAATCTATGCGCAGCAATGTCGGGTGATCGATGCATCGCTTATGAACTTTGGTTCCTTCTTGGAAGGAACTCTCCGCAGTCGATTTCTTTTCCACTTGCTCGCATTGTAATCGTTCGATTACACTGTAATGGATGGCGTCCGTCAGGCCGCTTCCGCAGTTCACTGCATGGCTTGATGGATTGGCCGAACCAAAAGTACGCGGCGTGATCCTTGCTCGCATCAAGAGGCTTGAACACGGACTCATGGGAGACGAAAAGCCGGTGGGCGAAGGGGTTTCGGAGTTGCGAATTCACTTGGGAGCTGGTTGGAGGGTGTACTTTACGCGAAGCGGATTGCAAGTGATTGTGCTACTCGCCGGCGGATCGAAGCGCACCCAGGCGGCAGACATCCGACGCGCGAAGGCGCTGGCCGCATGCCTGGACTAGAGGAGTTGTTTCTATGAGCAAACGGATCAAAGCAGCCGATCTTCCAGAATTCGACGCTGCGGCATACTTCGACAATGAGGAAACCATCGCCGCTTATCTTACCGACATCCTCGCGGCAAACGATGCCGCACTTCTGGCTTCTGCGTTGGGAGACATTGCGCGGGCACGCGGCATGAGCGAGATTGCAAAATCGGCGGGAATCACGCGCGAAGCGCTCTACAAAGCGCTACGCCCAGG
>Ga0302320_10022982_pt1 | contig 12273 bp, 10 predicted proteins | sample Bog_T0_3_FD_202130 | JGI IMG/M metagenome (GOLD analysis project Ga0302320, IMG submission 202130) | Peat permafrost microbial communities from Stordalen Mire near Abisko, Sweden - Bog_T0_3 | ecosystem: Environmental > Terrestrial > Soil > Wetlands > Peat | place: Sweden: Abisko, Stordalen Mire...
TTATTTAGCTCTGCTCCCTCGTTCTTCGGCCCTTCGCTCGGCCCTGCTTTCGCAGCGCCTCAAACGCTACTATGGCCTCTGCTGACTCCCTTGTTCCTTTCGGTCCAAGGGTCTCCTTGGGTCAGTCAAACGACTCTTCCTCTCACGCCGTCGAGTTCTACCTGACGCAGCTTGATGACCTTTGGGCTTCGCTGTTACTCGCCAGCTTGCCGCCTGCGCCCGGCCTCACTACTCGTTCGTGTTCCTACGGCCAAGAATTTGCTTCCGGTTCTTTCAGCCTACGCTTTACAGCCCGGCCTAACCTTCCGCTACGGTTGGCGTCATCGCCCCCGTCGGGTTTTCCCTCCCGATAGTCGTCTCACCTGCCAAGCACACGAGTGCGGCGGCCCTCCGCCGCTTTCAGACGGAGGTGGTTCTATTTCGCCTTGGCCACCTCGACGGCGAAGACCTGGGACGGTCCCTGCATGTTGGAGCGGAAGACGATCCATTTGTTGTCCGGCGTGAAGGTGAGATTTGGTTCAAGACGGTAATCGTGCTTGGATAGGTCCACCAGTTTCTCCACGTCGAACTTGCCGATTTTCACGTCTTCGTTGCCAACCCTCATTGTCCCGGGCTTTTCCCGCCGCGGCGTAAAGAGATAAAGCCATTGTCCATTGCCGGGCGGATCGCAGCGCGTGCCATCAGGCAAGCGGTTGGAGACGCCATTCGGTCCGCCGCCGTCGCCGGCGAAGAGCTTGCCGTCGTGGGATTGGTTGTAATGCACCGACCATTGCGAGCGCTCGATCGGATAGCGGGTGCGCTCGCCGGAATCAACGTTCACCCCCGCCAGCCAGAAGACGCCGGACTTGGGCGTCTGCAAATCATACCACACCGTCTTGCCGTCATAGCCGAAGAATTCGTGCCCGGCGATTTCCATGGGCATGGTTCGCGGATGCATGAGGCGCGCGCCGGTGCCGTCGGTGTGAATGGTCCAGATGCGATCCACCACATCCCAGGCGCCTTCGTGACAGTATAAAACCAAGTTCGGAACCGTCGGAGAGCACTGGTCGTGGTTGAGATTCTCGCTCATGGGGAAGAAGGTCCGCACCGCGCCGGTTTTGATATCGACTGCAAAAAACTGCAACATCCGGCCGGCGCCGCCACCGCGACCGCCGCGGCGTCCACCCGCAGGAGCATTCGTGGTTTCGGCTGGCGCGGCAGGGCCACGTCCGCCAGCTTGACCGGGGACGGAGCATTTGCCGATGATCAGAGTTTCATCGGCATTGACGCCGCCGAATTCGCCGGTGAAACCGAGCTTCGCGACTTCGCGCGTCGCCTTCGTATCCACGTCGGTGGCGTAGATGACGGTCTGGCCGTCCACGTTCTTCTGGTAATAGACATTCCGCGACTTGCGTCCGACTTCGACCCCCGCGCTGCTGCCCGCGCTGTAACGCACGCCGGGCGCGACCAGTTCGATTTTGCGGGTTTTGAGATTCACGGTGGAAAGGCCTTCGGGAGTCCAGAAAATGAGCTTGTCGCCTTTGGCGGTGTAGCCGTTCTGGTGGAAGTAGAGACTCAGGCTGCCCGGCTCCTGGGAAAGACGGATAATGCGGTGGCCGGTGGCAGGGTCGATCCAATCGGTGGGCGGCGCCGTCGCCGAGTTTGCAGCGGCGGCTGGAGGTGGTGGTGTGTTATTGTTCACAGTGACGCACCCCGAGGTGATGAGCAGGAGCAGTCCGAATGACGCCAGGAGAACGCTCTTGGCGGAACCGATACTTGTAGCCGGTCTGTCTTCTATTTGACAATTCATGGTGTGCTCCAATTTAATACATCGCAACCGACAACCAAACCAAATCTGGCTGCTCCCCGTCTATAGGCGAAGCGCCCGAAATGCCACCGGACGACGGAACTTGTCGGCCGCGCCGGGTTCCGTCGGCGAGACGCCGACGGATGCGACCGGGACGGTCGCGCTCCCCGAAAAGCCGCCGGCTATTGCCGTTCGGCAATATGCAGGTCGCGGATCCATATATTCCGGTAGCGGACGGGATTGCTGTTGTGGTTTTGCAATTCAATAAAGACCGCCGGATCGTGTTGTTTGTAAAATGACTTCGCCTTGTAGGCGACGCTCCCGCCGATGCCGTCGGTGCTGCCGATGAACTCGGTCCGATGCTGAACGACGACCCCGTTAAAAATCACCGTCACGCAGGCTTTTTGCACCAACTCATTTTTTTCGTTCCAACGCGGGGATTCCCAGATGATGTCGTAAGTCTGCCATTCGCCCGGCGGTTTGCTGGCGTTGACCAGCGGGGGCATCTGACCGTAGAGGGCGCCCGCCTGGCCGTCGGGATAAGTCTTGTCGTGATAGGAATCAAGCACCTGAATCTCATACATGTTGTTAATCATCACGCCGCTGTTCCCGCGCGTCTGCCCGTGGCCCGACGGCGGAGTGGGAGCGGACCATTCAATGTGCAACTGGAAATCGGACCACTTGCCGCGGGTGCGGATGTCGTTGCCCTTGGGTTGGGTCACTTCCACGTAACCGTCCTGCACCTTCCAAGTCGCGTCCTGCAGCGTCCAATTCAAGTCCTTGCCCTGGCCGCCCTGCCATTTCGAGAGATCCTTGCCGTCAAAAAGAACTTCGGCGTCAGAGGGTGGCGTCGCGCCGAGGCTGAAGTTCGCTCCCGGAGTAACGACGTCCGGCTGCGGGCGGTCGGGATCATGCTGGTGCCATTTGTCGCCGGGCAGCATGGAGGTGTCCTTGAAGCCCTCAATGCGTTCTCCGGAACCCGCACCGGCCGGAGCGGGAGGAGTTTGCGCGCGGGAATAAAAAGTCACCATCGCCAATATCGCCGCCAGCGGAAGCATCCGGGCGCGAAGGTCCCGGTGAGTTTGAAAGAATGCCTGAGATTTCATGGGCCAAAAGCTGGCCCAAGTCCTGTCCGAATTCCAGTCGAAAGTTTTGGCCGACCCGGTGCGTTTCGACAAGTCGTCGATGGTTGGTTCTGAGCCATTGAAAGAATATTTTTTGCTTCCGGATGCTTCCGGATGCTTCCGGATGCTTCCCGGTGGGCAGCGGGAGGTTGCAGAATGCGGAGCGAAAACGGGCTAAAAATGACAAAATCATTGATGACAAAATCATAAATCATTTGCGCGAACGGGCAGCGGCAGGGGGCGAAACTCGTGGTGTGGCGCGGCGTGACATAGACGGAACTCAATAGAAAACACCGCAAGAGCAACTTGCGGATTTCCTGAATTCCCGGCGATTCGACTGGCCTTCGGGTTGGCATTGTATCTATGTAACCATAGTCAGTAAGATTTGTCAAATGGATCATCGAGACGTGGGAATGGAAACGGCGCGGTGAGAAGCTTTGACACGCGGGCCAGATGGGTGACGAGCTTTGGGGTTTTCAACAGAAGCGAACGAAGCCAACGAAGCGGGGGAAAAACGTCGCTATGGCGCCGTGGCGGTAAACTGGGCATTCACTCGTGTCAAAAGTTGGGGCTGGCCGATGTTATCGGGATTAGTTTTTTGCCTTCGCTGGCGGCGGTGCAAGCTGAAGATCGCTAAATTCTGCCTTTGCCTTATTGAAGTCTTCGGTGAGACGGAGATACTCGGCCTCTTCGTCAGTGTTTTTGAAGGTGAACACTTTACTTGCCGCATCAAAGGTCAAGTCATCCCATTTGCTGTCCACAAACGTGAGGATTTTTAGCATTGCTTCCCCCGAACGGACCTCAGCCTTACGTACGACAGGGTCACTCGGAGCAGAATCGCGGAAGCTTTTCGTAAAAACCTTCACGTTGGCTTCTATCATCCTGCTCGGTAGGTGGATCCTCTCCAACACCTTCCGGTAAAGTTCTGGTCCGTTCTCCGCCAGGCCTTGCAAGTCCCGGCAGGCCACAATGTACCCCTCGACGGCCGCTTCCCTATTTTTCAAATCTTCCCGGACTTTTACCTTGGCAAAATTCAGCACAGGCGGATTCGTCAACGCCATTGCGGAATCGCGGTATTTTTTCATCATCACTTTAACCTTCGCGGCGAAGTCCTCGGTCGCGCGATCCCGCATCAAGGATATCCCGTGCGGACAGCCTTCCTGACGGCTCTCTGACGCTCCCTGCCGTCAGCCCTGACGCCTACAACCAGTGTTAAGTCCTTGATGGATAACAAGGTTGACGCGCTGACGGGGTAAACACCCCCAAAGGGGGCAACCGCCCGGTTTGCATCCCGTTTTCGCCGCCCCCGTGCGTTTAAACGGTGTGGGAAAGCGCGATAATGGAGGCTTGTTTTTCGGCGGAGCGAGGTTATTTTCCCGGCATGAGCAAGGTTGAGGAAATCGAGCAGGCGGTCGAGCAATTGCCTCTGCACGACTTTATTTAGCTGGCTGGCTGGGTTGACCAGCGTCGCCAGCAGCTTGAGATCTTTCCTACGGCCACGGACAAGAGGCAAGGGGCGGCCCGTGTCCACAGCGCCTTCCTAAGCGTCCTGGTGGGCAGCGGGAGGTTGTAGAATGCGAAGCGAAAACGGGCCAAAAATGACAGAATCATTGATGACAAAATCATGAAATGCGACCGCGGGTTGGGGCAGCCAGTGCTTGGGGGGCTTTATGGGCGGCATTGCGGTCCCAAACCGGCTTGTGGGGGTCTGGAGCCAATTACGGATTGCGGATTTTTGGGGGACGGGAAGGGGATCCTTTGCTACTGAACCTTGAAAATGGGGGCTCGCGGGAGCTCGCCCCTCCCGAATTTCCCTCCCGAACTCGAGAGTCAGCTTTCGATGACGCCGATTTCGACGGGTTCGACTTTGATGCCGTGTTTTTCGAGCCATTTGATGGCAGCCTTTACCGCCGGCTGCGGGCCGCTCAATTCGAGGCAGACGATGCCGATTTCATCGGTGACGCTGGCTTGGCGGACGTTGGTGATGACGGGGAATTTATGGCCGAGTTCCCAGATCACGGGGTTGGTGATGTCCTTGGGCGGGTACATGAGCCAAAGACGCGTGCGGGATTGGGTAGCGGCGGTGGTTTTGGCGGGGGACGCGGATTTTTTTTTGGCGGGCATAGGCGCTTTGGTTCCAGGAAAAACAATACTAACCGCCAGCGATGGCGGGGATGATACTGACTTCGTCGCCGTCTTTGAGGGCGGTTTCCTGGTTTTGCAAAAAGCGAATGTCCTCCTCGTTGACATAGACGTTGACGAAACGCCGGATGCCGCCGCCTTCGTCCACCAGGCGCTCCTTGATGCCGGGGAAACGGGTTTGCAATTCAGCGATGGCACCGCCCACGGTCGCGGCGGTGATTTCGATCAACTCCTCGTTGTTGGTCAACTTGCGGAGCGGGGTTGGGATGCGGACTTTTATGGCCATAAATTCAATTTAGGTATCGCGAGTGTCTTAATTCGGTAGTTCGTTGGCTTTCTGCCAGAAATTAATTATAGATTCGACTAAATTCTCTTTGTCTGAATACTCGCGTTGGCGATATGCCGACAGTTCCAACTCAACAATATATCCATTTTGTAGGCGCAAGCGAGGGCAATATGAGTGGAATAACCGATAACCTGAATCGTTAGCGAACCGATCGAATTGCCACCGAACGGTTGAACCGGTCTGGTGCGCGACGTGGCGCCGGCGAGACGCCGACGCCCGCGACCGAGACGGTCGCGCTCCCCAGAAAGTTGCCAACGATTGGGGTCAGATAACTTGGAATGGTGGTCTCGATCTAAACGCACATGTCTTGCCACGTTTCTTACGCGCCGACCTTTTCGACCGGGGACAGGAGGGCTTCGAATTCGCGCAGGCTGGGTTTGATTTCGCGGGTGAAACCGGCATGGTTAACAACCGCATCGATGGTTTTCAGACCGTTGCCGGTGATGCAGAGGACCGCGCTGTCTCCGGCCGGGATGGAGCCGCTGGCGATAAGTTTTTTGGCCACGCCAACGGTTACGCCGCCAGCGGTTTCGGCGAAGATGCCCTCGCACTCGGCCAGAAGCTTGATGCCTTCGCGGATTTGGTCGTCGCTGACATCTTCGGCCGCGCCGCCGGTGTCTTTCATTACGCGCAGGGCGTAAAAGCCGTCAGCGGGGGTGCCGATGGCGAGGGATTTGGCGATGGTGTTGGGCTTGACCGGTTTGAAGAAGTCCAAGCCGGCTTTTTGGGCGACGGAAATCGGGGAGCAGCCGGTGGCCTGGGCGCCGTGGATTTTGTATTTGGTTTCGGGGGTGAGACCGAGCTTGATGGCTTCGCCGTAGGCTTTGTGGATTTTGGTGAGCAACGAACCGGAGGCCATCGGTATGACGGTGTGCTGCGGGATGCGCCAGCCGGATTGCTCGACGATTTCCAAGCCCATGCTTTTGGAGCCTTCGGCATAATATGGGCGAACATTAACGTTAACGAAGGCCCAAGGGTACTTGCCGGCGACCTCGGCACAGAGGCGGTTGACTTCGTCGTAGTGGCCTTTGATGCCGATGACTTCGGCGCCGTAGATCAGGGAATTGACGACCTTGCTGTGTTCCAGGTCGGATGGGATGAAAACGTAGGCTTTGAGACCGGCGGCGGCGGCGTTGGCGGAGACGGAATTGGCGAGATTACCGGTGGAGGCGCAAGCGACGGTGGTGAAGCCGAGTTCGCGGGCGCGGCTTAACGCGACGCTGACGACGCGGTCTTTGAAGGAGAGGGTGGGGTAATTGACGGCGTCGTTTTTGACCCATAATTCCCTGATGCCAAGCCGTTTGGCCAGGCGATCGGCTTTGATCAGCGGAGTGAAACCGACTTCGAGGCCGACGGTGGGATCGTTTGCGACCGGCAGCAACTCCCGGTAGCGCCACATGCTTTTGGGGCGGGATTGGATGACGGCGCGGGTCATCACCTGTTTGATGCGATCGTAATCGTAGGCGACTTCGAGCGGGCCGAAGTCGTATTCGCAGACGTGGGTGGCTTCGAGGGGGTACTCGCGGCCGCATTCGCGGCATTTGAGGGCCTTCATGAAACCGATGTGCTTGTCGTGTTTTTCCATAAAACTGAATGCTGCATGGCGGATTAAAGCCGCGATCAAGATGGGGCGGCGACGTAGCACCGCCCTACCAAATTAGCCTAACCGTCGCCGCCGCCTGGGCAAAATGATGCCGCAGACAACGGGAGAAGAGGGGGCGCGCTCTTCTCATTTTTTCCCGATTGGGCAAGAACGGCTTGCCGGTTCGGGCTGGAATTGGCACCTGGCGCAGCGGAACGCGTCCGCCGCCGGTTGCCGTGGTTTCATAGGGCCAGTCCCTCCACCACTCGTCATGAGATCGTTGATATCAACGAATGCGGATATATTGATACATAAGTTTTAAAGTGTCAACCGACAATTTTCGGGGTATAATGGGAGACGAGTGGGCAAAGAGCTTGATGTTGAGCAGTCGGGAAATTAGAATCCCTGAATCCGGAGATGTTTTTTAGACAGATTAGAAGTGTTGGTTGCGTCGCAGGGCTCCTGTGCGCGACCTGGGTGATGATTTTCGATGCTCTTCCGGCTCGAGGGAACGCTTATGCGACGGACATCAAGCTCAACGGTTCCACCAACAACGCCGCCATCGTCCCGTCCGGGTCGGTGCAAATAAGTTATATCCTGAATCAGGCGGCTGACGCCGGGGTCAGCGTGCAAATCTTTGCGGGATCCTCGGTGGTCTGGAGCAATTTCCTGGCGGGAGGTTCGGCGGGGGCGTTGGTGGGAAGCAATTCGACGGTCTGGGGCGGGACCAACCAATCCGGGCAAGGCGTCACCGCCGGGATTTACAGTGTCAGCATTACGGCGGCGACGGCCGGGTATGCGACGTGGACGAATATCACGGATGACAGCGCCAATTTTGACGTGCTGGTGCCGAGCGGGATAGCTGTCAATAAGAATCCCAACAGCCCGTATTATGGACGCGTCTTTGTCAGCGATGCGGAAAACGGGACGCCGGGCGTCTACAAATGCAATGCCGACGGCAGTCCGGCGGACGAGGGCGGTTTTTCCGATGGTGGATACCCGTGGAGCGCGGGCTACGGGGGAGCCGGGGGCGCGACTTATAGTCCGTGGAAGATTGCAATAGGGTGGGATGACACTGTCTATGTGGACGACTGGTCGGGCCAAGGGATCGTCCTGGGCTTTGACGAGTGCATTTCGAATTACACGACTGTGTTGGATTCGTACAATTATCCCAATCCGATGGTGCTCTTGAGCGGGCCTTGCGTGACGGGGTTGGGCTCGAACACGCAAATTTGGATGGCGGACGATCACACCAATAACAACCAAAGCGCTGGAATCGTGCGCTGGAACTTGACCAACGACCAGGTGGCAGACTTTGACACCGGCACGAACGTGGTCGGGATCAGCCCCGGGGGATTGAATCTGGGGCCGTACGACGTCTCGGTGGATACGAACGGCAACATCTACACAATTCAGAGTCTGGATGGCGTGGATGAGCCGGGCGAGTTTTTGGTCCCGCGGGTTTTCCGGTTTCCGCCGGTGGCGGGGGCGCCTGATCTCACGCCCACCTGGAGTGTCCTCTCCACCAATCTGTCGGTGGAATACGCCTACGGAATTGCGGTGGATCCGACGGGCAGCCTGGTGGCGGTGGCGGTGCGCGGTTATGGGCCGTCCAGCGGCAGTTTTGTCGGGCAGAATGGGGCGGTGAATTTGTACCGAGCCGCCGACGGCACACTGTTGACGCGCCTGACCACGAACGATGATTTTATCTCCATGGCGTGGGATAATGTCGGTAATCTTTATGCCGGGGACTTTAGCACGGCGACCTGGCGGGCCTATTCGCCGCCGGGGGCAAATCAGACGACGACTCCGGCGGTTCCGAATATCCAGGTGTATGACGCAATCACCCCGCCGTTGTTATCAGCACCGATTGTGCTGCCGAACCAGTTTTGTTTTACCCTCGCCGGTCAGAGCAACGTGACTTATGTGATTGAAAGCTCGTCCGACTTGGTGGCCTGGGCGCCGGTCGCCACCAATTATGCGACGGTTCCGACGCGTTCGGTCACGGTGCAGGCTCCCGCGACGGCCAGCTTTTTCCAGGCGGTCGTGCCGTAGAAATGTTATTCGCCAATTTCCTTGGCGTAGTCGGCGGGGCTGAGGAGAGCGTCGAGTTCGGCGGGATTGGCTGGCTTCACCTGGAAAAACCAACCGGTTCCGTAAGGATCGGTGTTGACCCGCTCCGGATGCTGCGCCAATTCCGGGTTGACGGCCGCAACAACTCCGCTGACGGGGGAATAGACATCGCTGGCGGTCTTGACGGATTCGACCACGGCGCAGGATTCGCCGGCCTTGAGCTGGCGGCCGACGGCGGGGAGTTCGACGAAGACCACGTCGCTGAGTTCGTGCTGGGCATGGTCGCTGATGCCGACGGTGGCGAGGCCGTCGCGGAGACGGACCCATTCGTGGGATTTGGCGTGCTGGACGTCGGCGGGAATTGGAGTGCTCATAGATTACAATTGACAGTGGGCCGGAAGCAATCGAGGCGGTTCAGCTTTTGCGATAAAGGGGCTTGGGGACGATGGTGGCCGGGGAGTGTTTGCCGCGAATTTCAATGGCGATCGGACTGTTGGCCGCGGCCATCTCGGGCGGAACGTAGCCCATGCCGATGCCGACGCCGAGCGACGGGCTTTGCGTGCCGCTGGTGACGTGGCCGATGGGGCGCGCGCCCGGGCCGGTGCTCCAGATGGGATAATTGGGCCGCGGCGGCGCGCAGTTTTCCGGGGATTTGAAGGCGACCAGCTTTTTGGCGGTGGCGCCGTTTTTTTGTTCGGCCAGAACAGACCGCCCGATGAACTCACCTTTGCCCAACGCGACGAAAGTTCCCAGGCCCGCTTCGATCGGGGTGGTGTTTTCGTCCAGTTCATGGCCGTAAAGCGGGTAGCAGACCTCCGTGCGCAAGGTGTCGCGGGCGCCGAGGCCGGCAGCCTTGAGACCGAACTGGCTGCCCACTTCCATGACTTTGTTCCAGAGGGTGGGAGTGATTTCGGCGGGCGCCACCATTTCAAAGCCGTCCTCGCCGGTGTAGCCGGTGCGGGAAATAAAAATGGACCGACCGAGAAATTCGCGGCGGGTGATTTGATTTTTTCGCAAAGCCGAGGCCGGTTCCTGGCTGTTCGAGGTGGAAAAAAAGGAGTCAATGAACAGCGCCGCCTTCGGACCTTGCAAGGCGAGGGCGCCAAAATCGGCGGAGAGATTTTTCAAATCGACGGCGGAACGGTGGTGAAAGTCAGCCAGTTGCTGATTGAGCCAGGCGGCGTCGGTGGCGATGCGGGTGGCGTTGACGATGAGCAGATATTCTTCGGCTTCGACCTGATAGACGTAGAGGTCGTCGATGGCGCCGCCGCGCTCATTGCACATGATGGTGTACTGGCCCTGATGGATTTGGAGTTTGCGGATGTCGTTGGTGAGGACGCGATTGAGGAATTCGGGGGCGGCGCCGCCGCGCACCGCGATTTCGCCCATGTGGGAAATGTCGAAGAGGCCGGCGGCGGTGCGAACGGCATGATGTTCCTCCATGATGCTGGTGTATTGCACCGGCATTTCCCAGCCGCCGAAGTCGGTCAACCGGGCTCCCAACTTCTGGTGGGCGGAGAATAGTGGCGTTCGCTTGAGCATTCCAAAGTTATGTTGGGCGAAGTTATAGGGTTTTCCATCGCGGACGGCGACAAAAATCGGCGCTCGCGCCAAAGTCTTTTCCGCCAACCTGACGACGGTTGCTTTTACGGATGGACCATCCGGATAAACAGTTTTCCCGCGCTCGGCATAGTCAGAGTCGTGCTTTCGTTGGAGCCGTTCGTGCTAACAGTGGACGTGGCCCGGCCCCAGTTCGTTGTTGCCAGATCAGTATTAGTTTGGAGCACGAAACCCACGGCTTGGGAGGTCCACGAGAGGCTGACGTGCGTTGCGCTCGTGGGGGTGACGGTCAATGAGGGCGTCACCGGAATCACCCGGGTCAAGACAGTTATAGTGTTGGTGCCGTAATTGGCGCTGATCAAATCGGGATGGCCGTCGCCGTTGACGTCTGCGGCGATGACACAATTTGGGCCGTTGCCGACATTAAGGGTGGCGTTGGAGCCAAAACCGCCACTGCCGTTGTTCGTCAACAGCGTGAGCGTGTGGCCCCATGTCGGGCTATTACCCTCATTGGCGACGATCAAATCCACGCTGCCATCGCCGTCGATATCCGCCGCGGTGACACAAAAAGGATAATAGCTGGAAGGAGTCCCGGCAAAATCGAGTCCGAAATTGCCGCCGGAGGTATTCGTCCATACCAAAATCGTACTTGCAGAGGTAGGGCTTGCGCTGATCAAATCCATTTGGCCGTCACCGTTGACGTCGGCTGCCACAACGCAATTGGGTGCCGGCCTGTTAATGGAAGAGTATAGAATCGAGAGATACAAACTGAAGCCGCCGGAACCATTGTTCGTCAGCACGACAAGGCTGCCGGTGTGGCCGCTGCTGAAATTCGCGACCACCAAATCCGGTTTGCCGTCTCCATTGATATCGGCAACCACGACACTGGTGGGCTGCACCCCGTGCGTGCTAAGAGTGGCACTCGATTCAAACCCACCGGAACCATTGTTTGTCAGCACCGTGAGGGTGTTATCCCAGCTATTCGCGCTGATCAAATCGATGTAACCGTCGCCATTGATGTCCGCCGCCGCCAGGCTGGTCGGCCCGTAACCTACGGTCAGGGTGCCCTTTAACGCAAACGCGGCATTGCCCTTGTTGGTCCACACCGTCAGCGTGTTGGTGGCCGAGTTGGCGCTAATCAGGTCCACCTTCCCGTCGCCATTGACGTCCGCCGCGACCACGCAGGCTGGTCCATTGCCGACGGTGAGGGTGCCCTTGAGATGAAAGACTCCGCTCCCGTTGTTCGTCAGTATCGTCAGGGTGTTGGTTCCGTAATTGGCGCAGACCAGATCGACGCTTCCGTCGCCGATGAGGTCCGCTGCCGCGACCCAACACGGGTTGGCTCCCACCGTGTAGGTGTTGGTGGTGAAATCCAGGCTCTGTGCGGAGGCCAGGGTGAGGGAGACCAAGAGACAGCATACCACAACAGCAGCGCGGGAGCAGTTTAACTCATCCATAACCCGATGAAGCATTAGCCAACAATGACAGATACCGAGATCCTGTCAAGGACAACAACCGCGCGTTTTTGCAAACCCCCCTCTCGTAGGTGGCCTTGGTGAATGAGGATGCGGGGAGTGACAACGGAGTGAGGGCGTTCGCTTCACCGGTAGTGGCACCAAGGCGCGACCCGGGGGGTTCCCTGTCGCCCGAATATGGGGCG
>Ga0302320_10022983_pt1 | contig 12272 bp, 11 predicted proteins | sample Bog_T0_3_FD_202130 | JGI IMG/M metagenome (GOLD analysis project Ga0302320, IMG submission 202130) | Peat permafrost microbial communities from Stordalen Mire near Abisko, Sweden - Bog_T0_3 | ecosystem: Environmental > Terrestrial > Soil > Wetlands > Peat | place: Sweden: Abisko, Stordalen Mire...
TTCTTTGCAGGGGGCGTCTTTGGCGCTGACGGTTTTGGGGAAGGCGCTGGTGAGCGCGCCGAGTTGCGGGAGCATCTTGAGCTTGTCGAAAAGGCCTTCGGGGGCTTTGACGTTCATCAGGCCGGTGATACGGTCGGCAATCTGTTCGAGGTGGTCTACGCCGAGCGAGAGGGCCATGCGGCGCTCGGAGCCGAATTGATTGATGAGGACTTTGTGGCCGGGGTGTCCTGCGATGTTTTCAAAGAGGAGAGCGGGGCCGCCGGGGGCGTAGTTCCCTTTTGCTGTGGAGCTGGAGCGAGCGCCGATTTTGCTGACGCGGTCGGTGATCTCGGTGATTTCGAGTTCAGGCGAGACTTGTTCGCGGATGCGCTTGAGTTCGCCGTGCTTTTCGAGAGTTTTGATCCAGTCGCGCAGATCGTCGTAGGCCAAGGGGTTGCTCCTGCAATCTTGATTCTTCCCCATCCATACTAAGGCTTTCTGCGGGTTAGGACTTTCGGACTTCGGGTAGAGGTCGACTTGTGAAGAAGCTGCGAAGAGTCACAGGCGAGGAGAGTTGATGCGCAAGAAGACGCCCGCCAGGGGCTAAAGCCCACGCGGCTCTGGTGGCGTTTTTGGCACGACTGAAGTCGTGCCCTGACACTTAGTCCGGCTTCGCTGGAGTTTGCTGACAAGCAGTAAGGACCTGCCCATCTAGAGTTTCCCGGCTAGCAGTGAGGCCACGCTATCAGGCGGTGACTTGGGTGATGTGCACGAAGCCGGGGTCGGTGATGGCGTCGAGGGGGAAGCCGAGGCGACGCCACTCGTCGAAGCCGCCGCGCAGGGGGCGGACGCGTTCGATGCCCAGCTTGTGGAGGGTCATGGCGGTTTTGGCGGCGGTGGCCTCGCTGGGGCAGGTACAGAAGAGAACGACGTCGCGGTCGCGGGGGATCTCAATATGGCGCTGGGCCAATGCCTCAGGCGAGAAATGGATGGCGCCCGGGAGGGTGAAGGGATCGGGCAGGATTTCAAGCGGGTGACGGAGATCGACGATGTAGACGGGCTCGCCGGCATCGAGTTGACGCATTAATTCCTCTGGGTCGAGGCGGGCCGCTGCGAGGTCTTTGAGAATCATGCGGCGGCGGAGGAGGCGGCCCACAAAGAAGATGAGGACGCCGAGAAGGAGCAGAGCGCCGGAGAAGCGGCCGGTCCAGTCGAGCAGGCTGGTATCGCGCTTGAGCAGGTCTCCAAAGAAGCGGCCGGCGGTGAGGATGACGCCTACCCAGAGCGTAGAGCCGATGCCGTCGAAGAAGAGGAATCGCGCAAAGCCCATGCCGTTATCACCGGCGACGGGGGGAGCGAGAGTGGCCAGTCCGGGGACGAACTTGGCGATCATGAGGGTGACGTCACGGCGGCGGCCAAAGGAGTCCTGCGTTTTGCGGACGCAGGTGGTGGGCTCAAGGGAGAGCTTGCAGAGGATGCGGAGCACATGGTGGCCATAGCGGCGGCCGATGAGGAACCAGGAGCTGTCGGCTGCCAACGAAGCGGTGATGCCGACAAGGAGGGCTGCGGGAAAGCTGATCTGGCCCTGAGCAGAGAGGGCCCCGGCAGCAAGGAGGACAGGCGTGGCCGGCAGAGGGATGCCCAACTGCTCCACCAGGACCCAGGCGAAGAGCAGCAGGTAGCCGTACATGAGGAGAATGTGTGTCGGTAGGGCCATGGGGAAGCTTCCAGTCGTTGTTTGCGAAAGATGGGCTTGCGAAAGATGGGGTTGACCGGACGGGGAGGTCTGCCAGGGACAGGCCGAGATCCGGGAGGTTTCATTCTATCGGATGATTGCTGAGAGGAATTCGTTTCATTGGATTATCGAATTGAGGATGCGTTTATCACAGGAACATCTCTTCGATAGTCTTCATCGGCAGGAATAGGCGATCGGGCTGGGTCAAGAACGGTGCGAAGTCGTGCTTGAGGTAGAAATTTCGTGCACCGGGTTTGGCGTCCACGACAACAGCCCAAGAAGCCACCTGGCGCGCTCCCATTCGAGCACGCTCCAAAGCGTCAAGCAGGAGATATTCTCCCAGACCGTGCCCCTGCAGCGATTGGGCTATTGCCATCCGTCCGAGCAATGTGACCGGGATGGGAAAGCGCGGGAGCTTTCCAGCCAGATTGAGCGGCAGATCTGAGGCCAGAATGGAATGCGCGGAGAGTGTGTAAAATCCGGCAATAGTCCTGCCGTCCGCAGTGAGAACGAAAGCGGCGGCAAGGTTGCGCTTTTGGTCCTGACCCGCCTGCCGCTGAAGATAGGCATCCAGTTCTGGAACGCCACAGCTAAAAGCTGTTCGATCATGGTGGGGCGTGAGGAGCTCGGCCCGATAGGGGAGTTGGCTGTCGCTTTGGTCCACTACTTTGCTGCGCGATCTTTGTAGCGCTTTGCTGCAGCCTTCATGCGGGCGCTGGGGGCCGGCGGATTCAGCAAGGCATGAACAAACTGATCGCGGTCCTTTTCGCCCAGAGTCCAACTGGTGTGCTGTTGGATGGTCCTGATTGCAGCTTCATCGGCATGTTGCACGATGAAATCGGAGAGCGAAAGCCCTTTGATGCGGGCTGCTCGCTCAATACGCTCCTTCTGCTCAGGAAGAAGACGCGCTTCGGTCCGTTCAGTGCGCAGCGCCAAAGCCATAGGATTTCGCGGCTCCTCGTGTACGGTGAACTAACGTACATTTTCAACTATACATCAGACCACAACTGCTTGCTCCGGAATTGCGCTCTCGAACGCTAGAAAGCCGCCCGGAGGCGGCTTGTTGTTTGGGATGCGGAACTTTGGGAAGCGCGGCTACTGCGAAGCGGACTGGTTGGAGTCGGCCGAGTGCACGGAATAGGCCGGGGTGGCGTTGGCGATGGTGTCTTTGTGGGCAAAGTAGTCTTTGTCCCAGAGGTTCTTGTAGAACTCGCCAGTGAGCTCGGCGGCGCGAGGGCCGAAGGTGGGGCGGCCGCCCTCGAGGAAGAAGACGGTGACCAGGCTGCCCTGGGGTCCATCGGAATAGGAGGCGAACCAGCCGAACCGGGTTCCGTTGTCGGAGCAGGTGCCGGTTTTGCCGAAGACGGGGAGCTCGTTGAAGTTGGCGCGGAGGCGGCGGGCGGTTCCGTACTCGACGGCGCCGGCCATGCCATCCTGCATCTCGGGAACGTATTTGGCGATGTCGAGAGTCCGCTTGATCTTTGGGGTCATGTGAGCGGCTTCGTCGGGAGTGGTGGGATGCTGGAGGTAATAGAGGTTTCCGCCGTTGGCGATGGCGGAGACGAAGGCTCCGAGCTGGAGGGGGGTGAGCGAGACGCCCTGGCCGAAGCTGCACATGCGGCCGACGCCGCCTTCAGAGGCGGGAATGGGCTGGTCAGGATATTGGCCGAGCTGTTCACCGTCGATGTGGTAGCCGGCCAGTTCGCCGAGGCCGAATTGGGTGGCGTAGTGGCGGACGCGGTCAAAGCCGAGTTCGCGGCCAAGCTCCTCGAAGTAGAGGTTGTTGCTCTTGGCGAGGGCCTGGGTCATGTTCATGCGGAAGCCGGCGAGCTGGACGGGAGTGTCGCTTGTGACGAGGCCCTCAGAGAGAGCGGCGAGGGCGACGGTGAGCTTGATGGTGGAACAGGGCTCTGCGCCGGGCGAAAGGGCCAGCTTCTGGTTGACCATGGCGAGGATGCGGCCGTTGGAGGGGTCGATGACCACGGCGGTGCCGTTCATGTCGCCGAGGGCGTCGATGGCGGCCTGACGAACGACGGGGTCTTCTCCGGCGGTGATGTCGCCAGCGAACTCATCAGAGGTGGCGAAGGAACTGGCCGTGAAGCGCTCGTAGTAGTGATGGCGGCGGGAATGGAGGGCAACCTGGCGGGCATTGGCTCTGGCCTGGCCCCTTGCGGTGAGCCTGGCGGGCCCGGATTGCGAAGCGGCATGGGTGCGACTTCCGCGGACCGCCGCAGACGTGGCGGTGGAAGTGCGCGCAGAGGCAGTATGGGAGGTTGTGCGACGGCTTGCGGCGCGATGGGTTTCAGTAAGACGCGGCTGAGTGGCTCTGGGGCGATGGAGGGTGTGCGGGGCGTCCAACGCTGCGGCGCCGGGCAAGAGAGCGACAGCTCCAACCAAGGCAATTCCGATGGTGCAAACGAAAGACAGCTTCATCCGGTAAACTTCCCCTCAAAAAGTGGATTTCTTGCTGTACGTCTGCCCATGGGCGGCGCACTTGATGCCTGGCTTGACTCTTGCCTATCGACCAATCCGAAGACCCGGATCGGTGTTACAGCGAATTTGGGTTACTATGCCATGCGGTCTTGCCAGTCGAAGTGATCAGAATCACCAGTTGTTCAATCTATTGAAACCAAACGTGCTTCGGCGGAAGACAAAAAATCCCGCTGAAAACCTGCAATTTCTCCTGATTCAACGGGCTTTATCAAACTATACAGCCCTGATAGAAGAAATGAAATGGTCCAAAAGCGTTAAGAGCCCTTGGGGGGGTCGATTCGGCTCTATTCCACGCTGCACATTCCCGCACTGGGCCTTGCCTAGGAAATGCTTCTTGGTATCGACTTTTTGGCAAGACGCGGCATTTTGGGCAAGACAGAGCGTTTTCGCTCAGTAGAAGCAATCTCTGGATTTGCCGAATCTTCGCCTGTTGGGCTGTATTAACTAGAAGGATACTTTCGGCTTGGTGCCAATTCGACCGGAACGCAAAAACGCTGCAGGAGCGGTCAATGAATGAACCCGTCATTTGACAGTTGATAAATCGATGTTCGCATCAGTCGAGCGCGATTAGAGCGGTTTCAGGATAGGTGTGCCCTGTCGATCTTCAATGCCAGGTCGCCCCTCCTTGGGGTCGGGTCGACTAGGGTGTATGCCCTTGGGTATAGCAATCCTGAAACCGCTATAGTGCGATGAACAACAGGTAACGTGGTTAAAAATACCCGGGGCTTATCAGATTCCTTCAGGTCTCACAGATTAACCCACGTATCGGATAGGGGCCGGTAACCTCATGCGGACCACATTCCGAAAGTTTCCACGATCCGCTGCCGCAGCTTTCTGAAGCCGGCTTTGAGCTTAGGCGCAGTGTTCCAGACATTGTCAGGCGGGGCTTGCGAAAATAGCCTGGCCATGACGGCATAGGTTGAGGTGGAGTTATAGATCATATAGTCGCATCGAGACAACAGATACATTTCTACAAGGGCCTCCACGCTCCTCTCCAACGCGTCCGGACACTCCCGAGTTCGATGAAGTGGAGTTCCAGGAGGAGCAAACCACTTCGGCGTAGTGATCAGATTGGAGTAGCGGCTTCGCAAGTCCTCTTCCACGGCCTTGTTGTCTGTGCAGAGAAACACGGATGCGTTCGGGTGGATGCGCAAGATGCGCCGGGCGATACTGTCGTAACGGGCATAGGAGTTTTTCCGGTCCGTGTAACGTATATGCATCCCGATGGTTACCTGCCCGAACTCTCGACTCCTAAAATCCTCTGCTCTGCTCAAAACGACAGGAGCAAACACGAGCCTCTGCGCCAATTTCCGAAGAATCTCCTCATCACTGAGTTCAGCCCAGGCGGCGTACGCCCCTTTGAGGTGTGGCCGCAAACGCCACAACTCATCGTCCCACGCCCATCGAACCGCTACACTCTCGGAATAGTTCAGACAACCAAGGTTGATCCTATATTTGGCGGCGATCTTGGGAATGCAGTCCGCCTCCTCCCGACCAGGCTCCATCTCCTCAATCAAACTACTCGCCGACTTGCGCAGGTTACCGCGCCAGGTCGCAGGGGTGACCGAGTCTGAATTCCAGGGAGGTTCCGATTCGAGCATGCCCGGAGTGTCAAATAGCTGGGGAAACGCGTTCTTTCCGTTCAGGCCATAGAACTGCTCATCGGTCCAGTCGATGTAGAGTTTACGCTGGGTGAGATCGGCATAGAGGATACTCGTCAGAATACAAAGCAGGCGATTCCCGAGGCCAGCCTTCCCTTTCACAAGCAGGTGCCTGTGAAGATCTTCATTTCCGGATGCCGGATAAGGTGTGGCAACGGGTAGTCGACTCAAATCGTATGGCCTCCGAAAACCCGCGAAAGATCGCCGAGTCACTCCTTGAGCGGTGCATAGGGTGAAAGCCCTGCATGATTCAAGACAGTTTCCGCAAGGCTAAAAGCGTTGCATCGCTAAACTCCGACTTGATCAGCGTTCCCCTAGAACTGCAAGCGGCGAAGGAAAGCGGGAACGTCCAGATCGCGGTGCTGCTCATCATTGCCATCCTGAAACAGGGATGAGACGGGCTCGGCGGTTTGCTGCTCGTGGGCTGTTTCGAGCCGGCCTGCTTCGAGGCTCGCACCTTCTCTGAAATCAGCGGCGTAGTCCCTGGGCTGGGGAGCGGCATCGGACTCCGCGGCCAGTTCGGCAAACTTTGGCCGGGCGGCCCAGGCCGTCTCTTCCTCTTCGCGCGGGACGCCGCTCTCAGTTTCGACGGCGGCCGCGGAGGACGAGGCGGCGACGGTGACGGTGGTGGCTACGGCCGGCCTGGAGGAAGAGAAGAAAAAGGGCTGGTCGGAGTCCGCCTCTTCTTCTTCGCTCTTGAAGCGGGGAGGCTGGGGTGGGGACGCAGGTTCGGCGGCGGCCTTCTGGTCGTCGAACCAACTACTGGGCTCTTCGACAGGAACAGTGGCGGGCGGAACGGAGGTGGGCGGGGCTGCGGCAACGGGGACAGAGGCGATGGGCGGGGCGGTGAGGGGCACGGAAACGACCGGCGACTCCTCGACGCTCAACATGCGGGCGCGGCGTTCGGGCATCTGGTCGCGGAAGCCGGTGGCGATGACGGTGATCTTGACCTCTTCGCCCATTTTCTCGTCGAGCACAGCGCCGAAGATGATGTTGGCGTCTTCGTGAGCGGCGGACTGGATGAGGGAGGAAGCCTCATTGACCTCAGAGAGCTTGAGGGAGCTGGAACCGGTGATGTTGATGAGGATGCCGCGTGCGCCATCGATGGCGCCGGCCTCAAGCAGCGGCGAGGCCATGGCTGCCTGCGCGGCCTCAATGGCGCGATTGGAGCCGGAGCGAACTGCAGTACCCATGACGGCGTGGCCCATGCCGGCCATGGTGGTTTTTACGTCGGCGAAATCGCGGTTGATGATGCCGGGGATGGTGATGATGTCGCTGATGCCCTGTACGCCCTGGCGGAGCACGTCGTCGGCAATGCGGAAACTCTCAAAGAACCCCGCATCCCTGGCCACGGCGAGGAGCTTTTCGTTGGGGATGACGATCATGGTATCAACGCTATCGAGGAGTTCCTTGAGGCCGCGCTCGGCTTGTTGCAGGCGGCGCTTGCCCTCAAAGACGAAAGGGCGAGTGACTACTGCGACAGTGAGAATGCCCATCTCGCTGGCCAGCGAGGCAATCACCGGCGCAGCGCCGGTGCCGGTGCCGCCGCCGAGGCCGGCAGTAACGAAGACCATGTCTGCGCCTTCGAGGGCCTCGATGATTTTTTCAGAGTCTTCGAGGGCTGCGCGGCGGCCTACGTCAGGGTTTGATCCCGCGCCCAGGCCGGAGGTGAGCCGCACGCCGAGCTGCAGCTTGACCGAAGCCTGGGAGAGCTTGAGGGCCTGCACGTCTGTGTTGGCGGCGATGAACTCGACGCCCTCCATGCGGGCCTGGATCATTCGGTTGACGGCGTTGCCGCCGCCGCCGCCCACGCCGATGACCTTGATGCGCGCGTCGCGCAAGGGCTCGTCGTGATATTGAATGCGCATCTCGCCGGCTTCTTTGCTTTGCTTATCCATGGGGGACTTTATCTCCTGGTCATCAATTGAATTCAGCTAATAGCTGGCTGCAAACACGGCGCGGAATTTGGCGCGCAAGCTGCTTCCTTCCGCCGCCTTGGTGATACGAGTGCGATGAATGTAAAGAATCATGCCGATGGCCGCTGAAAAACCTGGGTGCACCAGTTCTCCGGGCATACCGGAGAGGCGCACCGGCATACCCGTGCGGGCAGGGACACGCAACTGGCTCTCTGTCACATCGAGCATGCCGGGCAGCAGAGAACCGCCGCCGGTGAGCACGCATCCGGCTCCCAGCGCATTCTCCACGCCGCCGAAGCGCAGGCTTTCGCGCACGTAATAGAGCAGCTCGCGCGCGCGGGGCTCCAGAATCTCGGCAATGGTACGCAACGGCAGCCGTTGCGGCTGGGGATTGTGGATCTCAATCTCCGCTCCCTGCGGCACAGCGGTCACCACGGCGTTGCCATATTGGCGCTTCAGCTCTTCAGCCTGGGCCACGGGCATTTGCAGGCCGACGGCAAGATCGTTGGTAAAGTGCGCGCCGCCGATGGGCACCGATGCTGTATAGGCCACTGCGCTCTCAAAAAACACAGCCAGATCAGTGGAATGTGCGCCAATGTCGATGAGGCAGACGCCCAACTCCCGCTCGTCGGTAGAGAGTGTGCACTCGGCGGCGGCAATGGACTCCAGCGTGGCCTCAGAGACCTCAAGCCCAGCGCGGTTGGCACAGGTGATGGCGCTTTGCAGGGCGCTGCCGGAGCAAGTGGCGATGTGCAGATCGAGCTCCAGCCGCGCGCCCACCATGCCCACGGGATCGAAGATGCCGGCCTGGCCGTCGAGGATGAACTGGCGTGGGAGCAGGTGAAGAATTTCGCGATCCGGAGGCCGCTCAATGGCGCGGGCGCGATCGATGGCGTCGCGGACGTCTTCACGAGTGATCTCGCGCATGCGGTTGCCCAGTTCCAGTCCGCCGTTGGTGTTAAGGCCGCGAACGTGAGGTCCGCCGATGCCCACCACGCACATATCCAGGTTGGCGCGGGCGATGCGCTCGGCCTGCTCGCATGCGGCGCGCACGGCTTTCGCCGCTGGAGCCAGTTCAGCGATGAGGCCCTTGCGCATGCCGGCTGAGTCCACCACACCATGGCCGCGATAGCGCAGCGCGCCATCGTAGAGGTCCGCAGCCAGCAGGCGCGTCCATGCGCCGCCGATGTCGAGAGCCACTATGAGGTTTTCCTGTTTCTGGCTCATCGCGCTCACCCGCCCTGCGCCATGACCGCGGCCGGATGCGATCCGGAAGCAGCCTGGGGAGTTTTGGTGGCAGGCTTGCGCTTGCCAGCGTTGAGCGCAGCCAGCTTACCATCTGACCGCTTCACGTCCGCGCGATTCTTCTTGTTCTGCGCTGCGGGCGTGTTCTTCTTTGCGGCGGGTTTCGCGGAGGGCTGCTTGCCGGGCGCATTGTCAGGAGCGGCTTGCAGATCGGCAACTGTTGGCGCGTCAGCGGCCATCTGGCCAGCCCGGGGCTTGGATGCGGATGGAGTTGCAGCGCTGGCCGCAGCATCCGGATCGGCGAGCGCATCCGGCTCGCCTTGCGCCATCTGCAGAATCACTTGCTGGTCGTAGCGCAGATCGACGGCGGAGAGCTTGGGATATTGCTGACGCCACTCCGCGATGTGCGCCTGGTATCGCTGGAAGCGCTCGAGAAAGTGATCCTGGCCAAAGTGCGCCAGCACGTCATTGCCCTGTTCCGGCATGGTGACGCGCGCATCCTCGGGGTCGGTCAGGTCGATCTCGGAGATCTGATCGGAATAGTGCACGCCAGAGGAATCGAGATCGGCCATCATGCGCAGATATACAGCCATCCGCGTCTTGCGCGCATCGGCGGTGTCCTTGCTACTGAGGCCGGTGACCACCGGAAACGAGTAATGACGGTTGGCCATGGACGCCGCGGACATGGGCAGCAGGACGCCGTTCGAGTCCACCAGCCCGACTTGCGAGCCTTGACGGGCGAATGCCGCCGGCTGCCGCTCGACAACCGAAACGCGAATCTGGTCAGGAAGGATGCGCATGACCGTTGCGTGCTCGACCCAGGGGATGGACTCCAGCTCTTTGCGCCGCTCATTCAGCGGAACAAAGAAAATGTTGCGCCCGATGTCTTCGCCGAAGACAGGAAGCATCTCTGAGCGGCTGACCTCGGTGAGGCCGATGGCTTGAATTTCGCTGGTGCCCGCAATGCGGAAGCGCGCGTCGCGTTGGAGGTAAGTCTTGAGTAGTACGCCGGAGGCGGTGAGCACTCCCAGCATCACGAGCGCAGCCAGGGTGAGGAAGACGCGGCCCACGGTTGAGGCCGGCCGCCACCACGGAGGACCGGGCTCTTCGTAGGGCGAGAAACGCTTGCGCGGACGCAGATCGTCGTCCGCGTCGGGATCCTCGAACTCCAGCGGCATGCCGGGCAGGACACGGCCCGCGCGGGGCACAGCCTGCTCGACGCGCCGGAAGCGAGGCTCCTCGGGCGTTTCGTCCTCCAAGTTCAGAGGCCGGTTTGTGTTGTTACCGCCTTGATATTTCACGCCTGAGCAAGGTCGTGAAAAGTCGCCAGATAACACTATAGCCCGGAGCGTAACTGCTTTAATACACAAAGAGATGGAAGGGAACCCGTGGGGTTACGGGGGCGTGAACAGGGGGCGGGGGCCGGGGCCAGGGCCAGGGCCAGGAATGCATTATCTTCTCATGCTGCTTTACATATAACGCGATACGTTATATCCTGATTCCGGATGATTCAGAGCTTCAAGGACGAAGATACCAGGGAGCTCTATGAAAAAGGCTCAAGCAGACGCTGGGCGGCTATTCAGGTTGTCGCTCTCCGAAAGCTGGACCAGATTGAAGTTGCTGTTAACCTGAGCGATCTGCGCGTACCGCCGGGCAATCGGCTCGAATCGCTGAAGGGCGACCGGTCCGGCCAGCACAGCATCCGAGTCAACGATCAATACCGCATCTGCTTCGTATGGTTGGCTGATGGCGCACATGAAGTTGAGATCACGGATTACCACTAACGGGAAGGCTCAGCAAGGAAAGGAATGGCAAGAGTGACGATCAGCAGACCAGCTTCGGGATGGAACCTTCAGAGGGTCATCACACATCCCGGTGAGATGTTGCGCGAAGAGTTTCTCCTTCCTCTCGGTATTAGTCAGAATGCTTTGGCGCTGAAAATTCGTGTGCCCGCAACGCGCATCGGCGACATCATCCACGGCAGGCGCGCGATTACGCCGGATACCGCACTGCGCCTGGCCCGCTTCTTCAGCAACAGCCCGGAGTTCTGGCTGAACCTTCAGCAGATGCACGACCTGTCAAAGGCCAAGCTCGAATTGAGTAAGACGATCGAGCGCGATGTTGAGACTTACGCCGGAGCGTGAGTTGGGCAAGAATCTCGATGGGAAGCGCACTTGAACGCGTTTACGCTCCCGCGATCTCTACGCGGTTGCGGCCGCCTTTTTTGGCGGCGTAGAGGGCGGCATCGGCGGCAGCAATAATCTGGGTTGCATCTGCGGCGTGGCTAGGCACAAGTGTGGCGCAGCCCAGGGAGATGGTGACAATGTTGTGCTCGCTGTCTTCGTGCTTGATTCCGAGATCCATCACGGCGCGGCGCAAGCGCTCTGCGGTTTCCTCTGCGCCGGCGGCGGGCGTGCCGGGCAGCAGGATGGCGAACTCCTCGCCACCCAGGCGGGCGACCGTGTCCGCGGAGCGGCGCGAAGTCTCAACGGCGATGCGGGCAATGGTGCGCAGGCAACTGTCCCCCTCAAGGTGCCCGTAGAGATCGTTGAAGGCCTTGAAGCGGTCGACATCGAGGATTAGCAATGTGAGCGGCGTAGATTCGCGGGAGGCGCGCTTCCACTCGTCCAGGATGGCGCGGTCAAAGTGCCTGCGGTTAGCAACACCGGTAAGCGGGTCCATGGCGGCCAGGGTTTCCATGGAGCTGGCCAGCTGCCGGTACCTCTCTTCGCTGTCGCCTGCCGCGGCGTGGGCGCGCTTGAGGTCGGCAAAGACGATGGCCACCACGCTGACGCTGAGCACCGCCGTGGCCAGAAAGAGCTGCAGGATGAGGATGCGGTTTTCGAGGCTGGAATCGGCAAGCTGGCTGAGCGGGCCGCCGCCCGCGGATACGGTAAAGTGGGTGCCGATGGCGGCGACTACGCAGCATCCGAGCACACCGCCGCTCAGCCCCATGCGAACGACAAGAAAGAGCAGCGGCGGAAAGATAAAGAAGAGCCAGGGAAAATCGGCGCGGGAGAAGATGAGGGCGGTGGCCGCGGCGATCATGAGCAGATAAAGCAGCGTGTTGGCCAGCCGCGAAGGATGGAATAAATCACCGGTCTCCTTGCGCGCCAGTCCCAGAATCAGCGGGACGACCACGGCCATGCCCAATGCGCTGGCCGGAAACCAGAGCAGCGTAACCGTGAGCGGGCTGTCCAGGCCAACGTGGAGTAGCAGACCGGCCATAACGCTGGCGGCAGC
>Ga0302320_10022986_pt1 | contig 12272 bp, 14 predicted proteins | sample Bog_T0_3_FD_202130 | JGI IMG/M metagenome (GOLD analysis project Ga0302320, IMG submission 202130) | Peat permafrost microbial communities from Stordalen Mire near Abisko, Sweden - Bog_T0_3 | ecosystem: Environmental > Terrestrial > Soil > Wetlands > Peat | place: Sweden: Abisko, Stordalen Mire...
CGTGGCTTTCGTATCGATGCTTTACGGCTCGAGGCCGGGAGCGGGTTCCACTGTTTGGCGACTTCGGGCTTGTCAGCCAGTTGGGGAGCGCGGATTACGCACGGCCTCGAAAGTTCAGGGAGAAGTCGGAAGGTTGGCTTAATCTTGTTCGGGCGATGTGGCCGGAGTGCCCTGCCTCTATTGATTCAACTGGCAAGGGCCTGTTTGTTGACCGGGCGAATGCAGTTCTGCCCGGTGGAGGGGAGACTGGCTATGTTCGAAAGTAAGGTAGGAATCTGGCGTCTGTCGCTGGAACAAATAGAAGCTACTGTCGCCGATCATCTCGGGCGCGGCCGCGTGCAGGGAAATCAGCCCGGCCCGTGCATTCGCGTCAGTTTCTGCCCCTCAGTGTTTTGCAGCATCCACGGAAGCACTCGAATCACATAGTCGAGACCCAGCACCTCCAGCTGTTCGGCCATCTTGTCCAGCATATCGTCGGCTTCCAGATGAGCCGCCACATTGTACTGTTCTTCGAGTAGGTCAAGTGTCTCGCCAAACAGGGCAACCTCTTTGCGTATCCGCGCGCGCCGTCCGCCTGCCCGCAGGTCGAGGGCGCGCCATTTTGCTCCGTTCAGCACCATCATCGCCGGATGGTCGCCGAAGTTATCGCGCAACTCCCTGGCCGACAATCCGGAACTCGCCAAACAGTTTCTGGCGAAGGTCGCGGCGGACGCCACTTTCGCAGGCGACCGCAACGCTCGCCTCCTGTGGTGGTACCAGCAATCAAAATATGAGCGGTCGGACAATGGGCGTTGTCCCATCGTTCGCGTCCGGGAAAAGAACTGGTAAGAAGGTACCGGAAACTCAGTGCAAAGATAAGTACCGATGATACCGGATATCGGGCTGGTGCGTCCGCCGCGAGGACCTGCTAAACGCTGCGCCGTTACCGATTAACCCGTCACGTAATCCGTCAAGCGCGGCAGGCCGACTTACGGGTGAGATAGTACGTGCTCACACCGGGATCGTCGTAAGTGTTTTCGAGTAAGAGCCCATGTGCTTCGATTAGGTTTCGATAGCTGGGAACCGCGTAATAGTGAAATGTCACGCCGTTCATCGTGCCTCTGACGGCCGTATCGCCAACCCCCTCGATTTCAGCCCCGGTAAACAGGAACGGCGCGCCCGGCTTGAGGGCGCGTGACACACTTGCGAACACGGCAGCCTGACCGGTGGGGAGGGAGGTGAAAAATCATCCCCCACGAAATCGCAGCGTCCAGGCCGCCATCTGCAAACGGAAGGCGCCGAGCGTCACCGCGCACCGCTGGCGTCCCTGGGAGATTTGCCTGAAACCGGGCAAGCATCCCTGCAGAGCTGTTGAGACCAATGACGCGATGGCCTACATTCACAAGCGCCTCAGTGATCGGCATGCCGGTGCCGCAACCGACATCCGGAATGCGAGAATGGGCGGGCAGCCGGGTCGCGACGGCAAGCGCCTCAGCGACGCCGAAAGTCCGGCTGCGATCGGTCTGGTACCAGTCGGCAATCGAATCGTATTCACGCATGCTCGGTGTATTTGATGTTAACGAAGCGGTCCAAAGGGGCCGCGCGAAAGGCCTCGAAACGCCCCCTGCGCCTGCGGCTCAGGCAGGAAATTCAAGGTTTGCTGCATAGGAAAGGCCGCCTGACGGTCTCAGTCTCCCTCGAAATTACCCGAGATCCCACAAGCCAAACCACAACTGCGCCCAAACACTACTTCGGAATCGCGTCTGCCACCGCCGACCAATGCCCCACCAGATACCGCACTACCCGATCCCCCACTATCTGCGCCGCCTCCAAAGCAGGCATATACGCCGAATAGCTCCCGGTCACCAGCCCCTTCAGGCTCTCCGCCGCCGTCGACCCCGGCGCTTCCCGGTCATAATTACTCACCGTCCGCAGCACCAGCACCCGATTCAAATCCACCCGCCCGGCCCGGCTCAGGAACGTCAGGGCCTGCATCGTGCCCGAATCCTCCATGGCCGCGATCATGTAATTCCCCTTGCCCCCGGTGTAGTAACGGGTCCACTCGTTGGCCCACGCATCCAGCCGCGCGCCGTGCCAAAAGGTGCTCGAAGATATTGTGTCGCCCTTCGCTACAAACGGCGGCCTCAGCGCATTTTCAAAACCTGCAAACCTCGCCCGAGAAGCCTTCATCTGGTCGCTGTCTTTCAACGGCGTATCGCGCGTCAGGCGGTAGGCCCAGTCCACCAGCGAGGCGTTCAGCGTATACATCTCGCCTTCCAGTTCCGCGCGCACCGGCTGCTCATACGGGACCTCGCGGCGCAGCGGAACATATCCGATAGGCCAGTCCTTCGGGATATCCCGGGCATCGATCTCATACGACAAATCCCCATCGATCACATGCTCGGCCCAGACTGCCGATCCCAGCGAAACATCGGCCGGATCGCCTCCGCCGATGCCCGCTACAACCCAGTAGGCCTTCGAAAGATCGAACTGCGGATCCGTCCCCAGCGCCATCACCGACGCAGCGGCCCTGGCGGTCCCGACGCCGGTCAGCATGCCGAGCACTCCATCGGCGTTCATGCGCGCCGCGTGATAGCCGGCCGCCACAGGGATCACTCGATCCAGGTGCTCGCGTTCGACCCACAGCTGGTATTCGCCCGGAACGTCTCCCGTATCCTCCCCGCGCTCAAACATCGCGACGACGACGACCTTCACCGGAATGGGTTTGATTTGCGCGCCGGCAAACGCCGCAGCGAGCAACAGGAGAACGAAACGGGCCATGAGAAATCTTAACCAATTAACCGATATGGTCTTCCCAGTCCCCCGTAATCAGCCGCGCGCCTCGGTTGTGCGTGAAATAGTCATAAGCCCACTGGAAGAGAATCAGCACACGGTTCTCGAACTCCACGATGTAGAGCAAATGAATAAACAGCCAGGCCACCCACGCCAGATAACCGCTGAAATGGAATGGCCCGATATCGGCCACCGCATGATTGCGCCCGATGGTCGCGAGACTGCCTTTATCCCAATAGCGGAACGGCTCGGTCTTCTGCCCCTTGATCCGGTCCGCAATCACCCGGGCCACGTAATGCCCGGCCTGCATGGCCGCGGGCGCCACACCGGGAATCTGTTTGCCGTCCTGCTCGAATCCGGCCAGATCCCCGATCACGAAGATCTCCGGATGCCCCTGCACCGACAGATCCGGCCCCACCTTGACCCGACCCACCCGATCCAGCCCGGCGCCGGTTCGATCCCGGAGAATCTTCCCCAGAGGCGATGCCTGCACGCCCGCCGCCCAAAGAACCGTGCGAGCCTCAATGCGGCTTTCTTTCCCGCTGCGATCCTTCATGGTGACGCCTTTCGGGTCGATCTCCGTCACCGTGGTGCCGTCGCGAGTCTGGACGCCGAGACCGATCAGCGACCGCTCAGCCTTCTTCGACAAATCCGGAGGATAGGGCGGCAAAACCCGATCGGCGCCTTCGATCAGGAAGATCTGAGCATCGGACGGATTGATGGCGCGAAAATCCTTGCGCAGGGTATCGCGCGAGATCTCGCCCAGAGCCCCGGCCAGTTCCACGCCGGTTGGGCCGCCGCCCACTACCACAAACCGCAGCAGAGCCCGGCGCGCCTCGGCATCGGTCTCTTTCTCGGCCCTTTCGAACGCAAGCAGTATCCTTGCGCGGATCTCCGTCGCATCTTCGATCGTCTTGAGCCCCGGCGCCAGCGCAGCCCACTCCGGATGGCCGAAGTAGTGATGGGTCGAACCGGTCGCGACAATCAGCGTGTCGTATGGGACGCGCACCCCATCTTTAAAAACCACCTCACGCCCCGCGACGTCGATATCGGTAATCTCACCCAGCAGCACCCGCGTGTTCTTCTGCCGGTTCAGTACGTAGCGCAAGGGCGAGGCGATCTCACCCGGCGACAGCGCGCCGGTCGCCACCTGATAGAGCAGCGGCTGAAACAGGTGAAAGTTGCGGCGATCGATAAGTGTCAAATCCACATCGGCGTTTTTCAGAGAGCGAGCCGCATACAGCCCGCCGAATCCCCCTCCGGCGATCACTACACGATGTCTCATGGCACTGATAGGATGAAGCGACCCATGCAGATAGTTGCAGGAATAGACCTGGGCGGCACCGCCGTCAACTACACCTTCATCGACGCGCGCGAGCATTTCCTGATCGAAGGCCTCTGCGAACACCCGGCCCGGTCTCGGGAAGGTCCCGACATCTGTTTGAACCAGATCTCGGACGGCCTTAAGGCGGCGGTCGAGAAGATAGGCCATTCGCTTTCCGACATTGTGATGGTGGGCCTCGATACTCCGGGCCCGGCCAGTTCCACAGGCGTTTTCAGCGCTAAAGGCTCCACTAATTTCGCCCACCCGGCCTGGTCCGGCTTCGATATCCGGGCAGGGCTTGAACGTCACCTGGACAAACCGGTTACGTACCTCAATGACGGGAATGCCGGCGCGCTCTGGGGCCATTTCGTACTCTTCGGCGGCCGGAACCGGATGACCTCAGTTTCCGCGATTATCGGTACCGGCCTTGGCGGCGGAGTTATTGCGGAAGGCAAAGTGATCACGGGGCGCAAAGGCTTCGGCGGAGAACTGGGCCACGTCCTCATCCCTTATCAACAGATTCCCGGGATCGAAGGGCTGCGCCCGGCATGCAATTGCGGACGCGTGGGCGATCTCGAAGCACTCTGCTCGCTGACCGCCATTGCCAAATCCCTGCTGCCGTTCTTCCTGGCGCGGTTCCCGAATCATGAACTGTCAGGCGCCCCGGATGGAGCAAAACGCGTCCGCAGCCTTGCTGAATCGGGCGACCCTATGTGCCGCGAGATCTTCCGCGTACAGGCCAACGCCCTGGGCCTTTTCTTCGACGAGATGGTCAATACCTTCGACCCCGACGCTTTGATCGTCGGCGGAGGTGCGATCGAAACGTCCGCCGAATTTCAGAACTGGTTCATCGATGAAGTCCGTGCCGGCATGCCTGGGCAGCGAGCCGAACAGGCCGATATTCCGATCCACATCATGCCCCATGGCGATACCGCGGGAGCGCGCGGCGCCGCCATCGAAGCCTTGAAAATCGCGCGTGAAAGAGAGTCGATCTCATGAAGAAGCTAATCCTGCTGGCCCTGTTTGCCTTCCCCGTGTTTGCCGCACCGATCAAGGTTATGCTGATCGACGGCCTGAGCGCAGGCGCCTATCACAAGTGGCAGCAAACGACCCCGATATTGAAGAAAGAACTCGAAGAAACCGGCCTGTTTCAGGTGGATGTGGTAACGATCCCCGCGCAGCAGCCCGACTTCTCGAAATACCAGGTGGTGGTCTCCAACTACGACGGGCCGGACTGGCCTGCCGAACTCAAGACCGCGTTCACCGAATTCGTGAAAGCGGGCGGCGGATTCGTCTCGGTGCACGCCGCCGACAATTCCTTCGCGCTGTGGCCCGAATACAACGAGATGATCGGCATCGGCGGCTGGCGCGATCGCAACGAAACCGCCGGCCCGCTCTGGTTTTTCAAAGACGGCAAACTGGCCTCCGATACCAAACCCGGCCATGCCGGCGGGCACGGCAATCGGGTCCCGTTCGCGGTGACCACTCGCGACGCCCAGCACCCCATCATGAAAGGCCTGCCGGTCGAGTGGATGCATCAGGGCGATGAACTTTACAACTCGCTTCGAGGGCCTGGTAAGAACATGACGGTGCTCGCGACCGCCTACTCCGATCCCGCCAACCATGGCACGGGCCACGACGAGCCGATGCTTCTCGTGGTTAGCTACGGCAAAGGCCGAATCTTCCACACCACGCTGGGGCACGACATTAATGCCCTGAGCTGCGTCGGGTTTATCACGACGTTGCAGAGGGGAACCGAATGGGCCGCGACTGGCAAGGTCACCCAGAAAGTCCCGGCCACTTTCCCGAGCGCGAACACGGTCAGCTACCGCACCGATATAGCGGCCATGGACCCCAATTACAAAAAGGGTCTGAACGGCCTCGATAAGTAAGCGGTAGAATAACGGTATGCCCTCGAAGAAGCTCTTTGTCGCCCTATTTGTGCCCATGCTTGCCGTGGCGGCGCAGCGCGTTGATCTTTCGACCTCTGATAAGACCGACTTCGCGCCCGGCGGTACGGTCCGCATCGAAAACTCGACCGGCGAACTCAACGTTGAAGGCTGGGATCAACCGTTCGTCGAGATCCGCACCGACCGGTACGCCTGGTCTGCCAAAGCCGACCTGAAGCGCCTTGACGTGATAAAGAAGCTCGAAGGCAATACCCTCACGATCACCACCAGGCACAAGCGCTTCAGCGATATTCGCGTGAACTACCGAATCCTGGTGCCCCGCAATACCAAACTGGTGATCCATCACGGTACGGGGTCCGTCATCGTTTATGGGGTCGAAGGCGACATCGATGCCTCCGCCAACGTTGGGGATGTCGTGGTTCAACTGCGAGATCCGGCGAAATATAAGATCGACGCGTCCACCAATCTCGGCACCATCTATTCGGACTTCGCGGGAACCACTAAAGGCCGCCGCCTCCACATGGGTTCGGGCCTCAGCGGCGAAGAGGACGGCACGGGCGATCAGCGCCACATCACTCTCCATGTAAAAACCGCCGGTGGCATCACGATCCAGAAGGTCTCGGTTTGAAGGTAGGTTTCGTCAGCCTCGGTTGTCCGAAGAACCTGGTAGACAGCGAAGTCATGATGGGCCAGCTTTCGGCCCGCGGGCATGAGCTCACGGTGCATCCCGATCAGGCCGATGTGCTGGTGGTCAACACCTGCAGCTTCATCGACCCCGCCAAGCAGGAATCGATCGACACCATCCTCGAGATGGCCGAGTACAAGAAGGTCGGGCGCGCCAAACGTCTGGTGGTTGCGGGCTGTCTGGTCGAGCGGTATCGCGGAGATATTCGCAAGGACATGCCGGAGGTCGACGCCATCGTCGGCACTAATGAAATTGACCGCATTGTCGCGGTCTGTGAAGGCATCGAGGAACCGCTGGCCGCCGACCCCGGCCTGTATCTTTATCACGACCTCACGCCTCGCGTGCTGGCCACGCCGCGCCACTTCGCGTACATCAAAATCGCCGAAGGCTGCGACCATCCCTGCACCTTCTGCGTGATCCCGCAGTATCGGGGCAAGTTCCGCAGCCGCCGCTTCGAGTCGGTGGTTTCCGAGGCCACGCGCCTGTTTTCGCAGGGCGTTCGCGAGATCAATCTGATTGGCCAGGACACTACCTGTTACGGCGAAGACTTCGGTTTGAAGGACGGTTTGGCGCAATTACTCGCTCGGCTGGCGGCTATTGAAACGCCGCAGGAAAAGTGGGTGCGGTTCCTTTACGCCTATCCCAACCGAGTCACTCAGAAATTGCTGGACACCATCGCCGAACATGCGGCGCTGGTGAAGTATATCGACATGCCGCTGCAGCATGCCAGCGCGTCGGTGCTCAAGCGCATGAAGCGCGGCGCGAACGGCGATATTTTCCTCAGACTGCTTGAAAAGGTTCGCAAGACCAACCCCGGCGTGGCCATCCGCACCAGCTTTATCGCAGGCTTTCCGGGCGAGACGGAAGAAGACTTCGATACCCTCTGCGAGTTCGTGAAGGCTGCGCGATTCGATCGCCTGGGCGTCTTTAGTTACTCCGACGAAGACACCAGCCGCAGCTTCGAGCTCGATGCGAAGGTCGATGGCCGGACGATTAACAACCGCAAGCGGCGCCTGATGGCGATCCAGCGCAAAATCTCCGCCGCGAAGAATAAGGAACTGGTGGAACGTGAAGTTCAAGTTCTGGTCGAAGGACCTTCCCCCGATACCGATCTGCTCTGGCAAGGCCGAATGCCTACTCAGGCGCCCGAAATCGACGGCGTCGTACTCATCAACGATATCGAGGGAGAAGATCCGAAACCCGGCCAGATCCGCCGGCTGCTGATCACGGAAACCCACGATTACGACATCCTCGGGACGCTTCTGCCGATGACGGAGTCATGGTCCGGCATCAGCGCGCCACCGCCCAGCTTGATCAGCATCCAGCCCGCAACGCAGATCCCGGCCCGTTGAGTTTATGAAGTGCCCCATCTGTAAGAAGCCGGTGAAACTCTCCGACCCGGAAGCGCCCTTTTGCAGCGAACGCTGTCGCGAGGTCGATCTTGGCAACTGGGCGATGGAAAAGTATGTGATTTCGACACCGGCGCAGCACTTACAACGCCCGGAAGACGAAACCGAGGAATGAAACGCTTCTGGTTCCTGATCGGGACCTGGTTTGGCTGCGGATACTGGCCTAAAGGACCCGGAACCGCGGGGTCCGTTGCCGCGATCCTGATCGCCTGGCCGCTGTGGAAACTGGGCGTGACGAATGGGGGCTTCGCATTACTATCGATCGCCGCGCTTTGGCCCGCCATTCACGCGGCGGGCGTTGTCGAGATCGAAACTGGGCGCAAGGACCCGCAAATCGTCGTGGTGGACGAAGTGCTGGGGCAATGGCTGACATTGGGGGGGGCAACGCGCCTGAACTGGCGTTCGTTGCTGTTCGCCCTCGCGCTCTTCCGCCTTTTCGATATCCTGAAACCGCCGCCCATACGTCTTATCGAACGAGTGCCGGGCGGCGCGGGCATCGTTCTTGACGATATGCTGGCCGGTGTTTACGCCGCGCTCGTGCTGTTTATGATGGGAAGGTTCAATCTTTACTAGCCATATGCCTCTTCGCAAAGAAACAAACGGTAAACCCCGCATTTCCAATGTCGAGCCCGAGGCTGCCATCACGGGTGGGGAGCTGTACATCCGAGGCAAAGGTCTTTCGGCGGGCGCGGCGGCCATGATCCGGCCCAACGTGACCATCGGCGATGTATCGGCTCCGGTGGTGATCGGCTCAGATTCGCTCCTGATCGTGAAAGTTCCCGAGGGCGCATCGGCCGGCGAACTGATTGTCGGACGCGGTGACGCTTTGAGCGAGGCCTGGGTCTGCGATATCGGCATTCCGATTGCCGAAAACCTGCATCCGGTGGCGAGTCCGGCGGTCGATTCCTTCGGCAACGTTTATGCGACTTTCAGCGGATCTCGGGGCCAGAAGGTGCCTGCGGCGGTTTACCGGATCGACTTGAATTTCAATGTCCGGCCTTTCATTAACGACATGATGAACGCGACCGGCATCGCCATCGGGGCCGACGGGCTGATTTACATTTCGAGCCGGTTCGACGGCATGATTTATCAGGTAACGCCGGGCGGCAGCATGTCGGTTTACGTAGAGGGAATGGGCGTGGCGACCGGTATCTGTTTCGATCCGGCGGGCAACCTCTACGTCGGCGATCGGAGCGGGACCATCTTCAAGATCGCGCCCAACCAGCAGATTTTCGTCTATGCCACGATGGAGCCTTCGATCTCGGCCTACCATCTGGCCTGGGGGCCCGACAACCATCTCTATGTGAGCGGGCCGACTACTTCGAGCTTCGACAGCATTTACCGTATCGCCGATAACGGCGATGTGGAGGTTTTCTACCGGGGTCTGGGGCGGCCCCAGGGGATGGCGTTCGATGCGTCCGGAAACCTGTATTCCGCCGCTTCGTATGCCGGCCGCAAAGGCGTGGTGAAGATCAAACCCGACCGCTCGATCAGCCATTTCCTTTCCGGCCCCAGCATCGTGGGACTGGCGTTTTCACCCTCGCGAGCCATGATGGTCTCGACGACCAATGCAGTCTATCGGGTGGATGTCGGGATCCGCGGCTATCAGCCGTTTTAGTCATGCACAATGCGGAAATTATCGCCGTCGGTTCGGAGATGCTCACTCCTGACCGGGTGGATACCAATTCGCTTTTTCTCACCGGTGAGCTGAATAATCATGGGGTTGAGGTGATTGAGAAGCACGTGATCGGCGACAACCGGGAACGGATCGCTGCCACGGTACGGCGCGCGGTACGTTCGGTGGAATTCGTGATCGTTTCCGGAGGGCTTGGGCCCACTGAAGACGATGTGACACGCGACGCAGTGGCCCTTGCGCTCGACCGGCGTCAGGTGTTTAACGCGGAGATCAGCAGCGGCATCGAGGAACGTTTCCGGCGCATGAACCGGGTGATGCCGGAGATCAATAAGCGCCAGGCCATGGTGATTCAGGGCGCGCATATTCTGACTAACGACAAGGGCACCGCGCCGGGACAGTGGATCGAGGAAAACGGTTCGGTGGTGATGATCCTGCCCGGGCCGCCGCACGAACTGAAGTCGATGTTCACGCGGCAATGCCTGCCGCGGCTGGTGCGGCTGGTTCCCCCGACCGTAATTCAGACGCTTGTGCTGCGGGTGGCCGGTATGTCGGAATCCGACCTCGATCAGACCATTTCACCCATCTACAAGCGCTATGAGAACCCTGTGACAACGGTTCTCGCGCACAATGGCGATATTCAGTTGCACCTTCGGGCGCGCTGTGCGACCGAGGGCGAAGCGATGGCACTGCTGGCCGACGTCGGCGGCCAGATCGATGCGGCGCTGGGCAACCGAATCTATTCGCGCAATGGCGATCCTCTGGAGACTGTAGTGGGTGCGAAGCTTATTGCGCAGCGAGCCACCCTGGCTGTCGCGGAAAGCGCTACCGGCGGGGGCCTGGCCGACCGGATCTCGGGCGTACCGGGCAGTTCCGCGTACTTCCTGGGCGGTTTCGTCACTTATTCGAAGCGCCTGAAGACGGATTTGCTGGGCGTAACGGAGGAACTGCTGAAGCAGTTCGGAGCCGTCAGCAGGGAAACTGCCGAAGCGATGGCCATCGGCGCACGCAGGCGCACCGGAGCGACCTGGGCTATTTCCATCACGGGCAACGCCGGGCCGACAACCGATGGCGATGAAGCCCCGGTCGGGACGATCTATATCGGACTCGCGGGACCGCGCGATACGACCGTCCAGCACCGTTTATGGCCGGCAAGCGACCGCCCCAGGGTGAGGGCTTTTGCCGCGCAAATGGCTCTCGATATGCTGAATCGAAAGCTGGAGGGAATTTGAGCGTCGACCCTTTGGCTAGACGATTCCGGCGAGCTTTTCTTTGATCTGATCGGCCGTAAACGGCTTACGGACATATCCGGCAGCGCCCAACTGGACCGCTTCCATAACTCTACCCTGACCACCCTCGGTGGTGATCATGATGACGGGGACATTTTTCATGCTCTCCATCTCTTTAATACGGGCCAGCAACTGCAGGCCGTCCATCTGCGGCATATTGATATCGGAAAGTACCAGCCCGAAGGTACGGGTTTTCAGAATCTCGACAGCTTCGGTTCCATCTCCGGCTTCGTGGATCTCGCCCAACGGGAGATCGGTCTGACGGAGAACCCGTTGCAGGATTTTCCGGATAGCGGCGGAGTCGTCGACGATAAGAACATCCAAAGGTGCGGTGGCGGTCATTAAGTTCCTCCCTTGAACTATCGGCGGAAGCGGCGGAAGGCATTAGAGACTGTTTATAAAAAGGCGATATCGGAAATCGCATTAAAGTGTTTCCGCGATCGGCCGATAAGACTAACAAGGTAGTCGCAATGGACAAATCAACGCAGGTGGCGGCGGTCACGCCGGGAGCAGCATTCTCCCTGGCGGTAACGAGTACGCCTGTTTCACCCGCGGTCCGCGCACACGTCAGTGCGGTGGCCGCGGCCGTGCGCACCCTTAATGAATCGGGCATCGCCGGTACCGGGAGGGAAGTAACCTTTTCCCTCGATCCGGGCACGCGAATTCCGATTGTAAGAGTTGTCGATAAGGATACGCAGGAAGTTATTACTCAATGGCCGTCGGATTATGCATTACGACTGGCTGAAACTACACAAGGTGGGGGGCAGATTCAGGATGAATCAATACTTCGAACAAATGATACTTACAGCCAGTCCGGTTGAACTGATTCGGCTGCTGTATCAAAGAGCGATAGCTTCGGTACGCGATGCCCGCGAGCATCTGAGAAATGGCCGGATTCCGGAACGAGGCCAGGCGATAAACCGCGCGTGGCTGGTGCTGGTGGAACTCGGCACATCGCTCGATGTCGAAGCGGCGCCGCAGCTTGCAAAGCGTTTGGGCGGACTCTACGCCTATATGCAGGGAAGGCTGCTCGAAGCGAATCTGAAACAACAGGATGCGCCGCTGGCCGAAGTGCTCTCGTTGTTGAGCACCCTCGAAGAGGCCTGGAAGGCGGTTCCGGACTCCGTTGCCGACAAGGCGACGGTCGCCGCGAGAAACCCCTGGGCGGGCGCAAGCGCAAACCTGGTTGACGACGAGCCCGTGCGACTTGCACTCTCTGCGTAAAATCGGCCTGAACTACTCGACGCCTG
>Ga0302320_10022988_pt1 | contig 12270 bp, 13 predicted proteins | sample Bog_T0_3_FD_202130 | JGI IMG/M metagenome (GOLD analysis project Ga0302320, IMG submission 202130) | Peat permafrost microbial communities from Stordalen Mire near Abisko, Sweden - Bog_T0_3 | ecosystem: Environmental > Terrestrial > Soil > Wetlands > Peat | place: Sweden: Abisko, Stordalen Mire...
AGTCGCCTTGCTTGTAAATCTTCAGCGATTGATCGGCCGGAATGGCGTCGATCAATTCGACTTTGAAGTTTTCGCCTTTGTCGCTGAAAACTTTCTTGGCTTCGTCGCGCGACCAGATTTCCTTGGTAAACGGTTTGTCGCGCGCGACGATCTCCTTCATCTTCTTTTCGATGAGGGGCAGGTCTTCCAGCGTGAAGGGCTGGTTGCGCGCGAAGTCGTAATAAAATCCGTTCTCGATCACCGGGCCGATGGTCACTTGTGTGCCCGGCCACAGATCCTGCACCGCCTCGGCCAGCACATGGGCGGCGTCGTGACGGATCAGCTCCAGCGCGCGCGGGTCGTCGCGGTTGATAAATTCGATTTTTGAATCGTGCTCGACGGGGTCGGCGAGGTCGGCGACCGAGCCGTCGAGCGCCATGGCGACGGTGCGTTTGGCCAATGAGGGCGAAATACCCTTGGCGATATCGAGGCCGGTGGTGCCTTGCGGATATTCCCGGCGTGCGCCATCGGGAAAGGTCAGGGCGACATTTTGCGCCATGCGGGTCTCCTGTTGCTCACTCCCGCGAACGAGCGCGGGTAAGCGGATTTAAGAGGGATATAGCAGGGGAATCGGGCGGCGCAAGTTCGATATTTCGCGCTCAAGCCCGGCGCAGCCACCCCAATGGCCGCCCGTCAATCACCAGCAGCGAGGCCGCGATGATCAGCGCGCCCGCGATTTCAAAGAGGGTGAGCGGCTCGCCAAGGAACAGGACGCCAAGCAGAATGGCGGTGACCGGGATCAACAGCGTCACCAGCATCACATTGGTCGCGCCCGATCGGGTCAGTATAGTGAAGAACACAATGTAGGCGAGCGAGGTGCCGAGCGCGGCCAATCCGACCAGCGCGCCCCAGGTCGCGAGTCCGGGCATCGGCAGGGTCCAGGGCCGGTCGACCGCGCAAGCAATGATCGCAACCACGATAGTTGAGCAAATGAGTTGGCAGGTAGACGAAGTGATCGGCGGTACGCCGATCAGCTTGCGCCGGCCCCACAATCCGGAAAATCCGTAGCTGAGCGCGCCGCCGAGGCACATCAGCATGCCGATGGTCTGGTTTGCCGACGGCCCGATGCCGGGGCCGCGCAACACGACCACACCGGCCAAACCGATGATCACGCCGGCGATGCGGCGCGCGATCAGCTTTTCATCGCCGAACGCGCCGAGTACCAGCACGGTGAACAAGGGCGTCGTGGCATTGAGCACCGACGCCATGCCGCCGGTGATGAAAACCTGGCCGCCGATTAACAGCGAAAACGGAATCACGTTGTTGAGCATCCCCATCACGAAGAACGGAGTCCAGCCGGCAAGTGTCGCCGGGAATTCACCGCCATTGCGCCTGAAGGCCGGAAGCAAGAAAGCCGCGCCCAATCCAACGCGTACCAGCACCACGGTGAAAGGCGGCAATTCATGCAAGGCGGCGCTCGAGAAAAAGAACGAGCCGCCCCATAGCACCGACAACAAGATCAGCAATGCCCAGGTCTGCCGGTCCATGGCGGTCGAGGGCGCAGTGATGGCGGTCAATTGAAATCTTTCCTGGCAATGGTGGCGGGTGCACGACTAGAAGGGAGGCCATTGAGGCCGTCCACCCGATTTCCGGCCGGTCGATCAAGGCACCGTTTGCGTCCCGCGCCAGCGCCCGTAACGCCAGGGGGCCCACCAACGCGCGGCGGCGGGCAAAGCCTGCGGCACGAAATCGAGCCCATGCGTGCCCCAAGGCTGGCAACGCAGGATGCGCGCCAGCGCCATCCATCCGCCCGCCCAAAGACCAAAGCGCATGATCGATTCGTCGGCATATTCCGAACAACTCGGCAGATGCCGGCAGCGCGGGCCGATCAAGGGCGCCAGCGTATAGCGATAAAGCGCGACCAATGCGTGCCCAATGAACCGCGGCAGCCGCGCAAAGCCGCCGGATTGGGATTGTTTGTTCATTGCCGACATCGAAGCTGCATGACCGGCGCAAGAGTTCCCGGTCAAGGAACTGCCCATGGTTTGACCAAATTCGGCCGACGATAGCGACCTTTTTACACTGGCCCGAATCTCCCCGCTGATTTAAATTTGAGATGTTCGGGGTACTTGAAGCTGCCAGGCCCAAAGGCGTGGAGCGCACGTCAAAGCTACGGAAGGGCTCGGCGCTAAGAAGGGGGAAGGATGCGTCACTCCCTTGGTTTCGCGATTGCGCTGGCATTGGCCGCGCCGGCTTTGCTATTGCCCGGAGCCTCGCAAGCGGGCGACCGCACCTTGCCGATGCGCTTCGATTTGCGCCTGCAAGGACCGGCGGATGCCTGCGGCGCAAAATGCCCGGCATTGATTTCGGCGAGCGGCGCCATCACCGCCGATAGCGCGCGCGATTTCTTGGACTTCGCGCAAGGGCGCGATCTTTCCAACGCCATTGTGGTGCTCGATTCCGATGGCGGATCGGTGCTGGGCGCCATCGCGCTTGGGCGCGAAATCCGCCGCCTCGCGCTCACCACCACGGTCGGGCACACCACCGATATTGCCGGCAACGGACGTCGGCGCCCCCGCGCGCTGCTCTCGCCGCAGGCCGATTGCGAGTCGATGTGCGCTTTCGTGCTGCTTGGCGGCCTGCACCGTATCGTGCCGCCGCAGTCGCGCGTGATGGTGCACCAGATTTGGCTGGGCGACCGCCGCGACGATCCGACCGCCGCGAATTATTCGGCCGAGGATCTCGTGCTGGTGCAGCGCGACATCGGGCGGCTGGCGCAATACACAGCCGAAATGGGTGCCTCAGTCGATCTGCTCGATCTGGCGCTACGGATTCCACCCTGGGAGCCGATGCACGCCATGACGCGCGACGAACTGCGCCACACCAAGCTCGTGACCGAGGAGGCAGATGCGCCTGCCGCGGCAACGGTTGCAGCGGCGCCGCCCGCTGTGGCTGCGCCGGTTCCGCCGGCGACCGACGGCTTGAGCAATGGTTTGAGGAGCGACGTGAAAGCCGATTGGCAGGCGACCCGGATTAGCGAGCGGCGCTGGTCCATGATCGATCGCGCCGGCAGTGCCGCGCTGGCGCGCCATCATCCGCTGACTGTCGAAGGCGACGATATCGGCAACTTCGATCTGGTGGTTGCCTGCGGTGCAGGAGCCGCGAGCTATGCCGTGAGCTATGTCGAACGCCGCCATGCTGGCGATTCCGTGCCGCTGCCCGCCGGTGTCGGCACGGTCACGCTGCGAATTGGCAGCACGTCGGCGGCGCTCAAGGTGGCCTCTTCTCAAAGCGGCAGCGAACAAGGCGAACTCGTCACTTATGCTGCCGGGACGCTCTCCTCTTCGCTGATCGGCTCATTCGCCTCGGCCGGCAATCATTCGATGGTGATCGAAACCGAAGCCGGTGCCATGGTCACGACCATCCGTCTCGGCAATACCGGCGCGCAGATCAATTTGCCGCGGCTAACGGCTAGTTGCGGCAAAGCGTCCGGCGATCGCGCGGATTTGGCGCCGCTCAAGAAGACCGGCGGTATGGCGGCCGCGCAGTAGCCGCGCCGCGAATAAAAGGCGGATTAACCCGCCGGCTTGCGCTTCTTCTCGATCTGATCGACCGCGTCCACCACCGCGTCGAAGGTGAGCATGGTGGAGGCGTGGCGCGCCTTATAGTCGCGCACCGGCTCAAGCACCGCGATATCGGCCCATTTGCCGGACGGCGGCGGACCGTTCTCCTTGAGCATCTTGCGCACGGTCTCCCGCAACTCGCGCAATTCGCTTGGCGATGAGCCGACCACATGGTGGGCCATGATCGAGGATGAGGCTTGGCCGAGCGCGCACGCCTTCACGTCATGGGCGAAATCCGACACCAGAGGCCCGTCCATTTTGACGTCAACGGTCACGGTCGAGCCGCACAGCTTTGAAAGCGCGGTGGCGGAGGCGTCGGGTACGGCAAGTCGGCCCAGGCGGGGGATATTGCCAGCCAGATCGAGGATTTTCTCGTTATAGACGTCATTCAGCATTGAATTTGCCCTGAACGGCCCCAAAAGAACCCAAAAGCACCAGTGATCCAGTGGATTGCTTGGGCCGTATAAAGCAATATATAGGGATCGACCCGCCGGTACGAGAAGGGGTTCTCGCGCCCGGTGCTGGGAAGACACTACTGGATGGGAATGCGGCGTCCGCGCCCTTAATCGGGCTTTGACGCGGCCACCCCGGTGACACATCCGGAGCTGCCCCTCGAAGGCATTGCCCCGGTCGAACGGAGAGACCGTTAAATGGACGCCAAGAGCACCATCGTTAAGCCATTTCCGACGCAGGGCTTGTCCGATCACGTCCGCGCAACACCAACCCCGGCCGGTCCGCGCCCGTCGCGCGAAGCCGCCGAAGAGGCCGTGCGCACGTTGATAGCCTTTACCGGCGACGATCCCAAACGTGAAGGCGTGCTCGATACGCCCAAGCGCGTGATCGACGCCTACGAGGAAATCTACCAGGGCTACCGCGAATCTCCGGTGGAGGTGCTCGACCGCACCTTCAGCGAGACAGGCGGCTATGACGATTTCGTGCTGGTCAAGGACATCGGCTTCAATTCGCATTGCGAACATCACATGATGCCGTTCTTCGGCAAGGCGCATATCGCCTATATGCCGACGGAGCGGGTGGTGGGGCTCTCGAAGCTGGCGCGTTTGCTCGATGTCTATGCGCTGCGCCTTCAAACGCAGGAGCATCTCACCTCGCAAGTGGCGATTGCGATCGATGAGATTCTCAAGCCGCGCGGCGTCGCGGTGATGATCGAGGCCGAGCATATGTGCATGTCGCTGCGCGGCGTGACCAAGCCCGGCGCGCTGACGGTGACCACGCATTTCACCGGGGCGTTCCGCAAGGATGCCAACGAGCAGGTTCGTTTCATGACCATGCTGCGTGGGGCGCAACGCTAAGCGGCGCGCCCCGCAATAACTGCGAGGCGTATGTGGCCGATAAATCCGACATCGAAGAAGGCTTGGCCTTTCTTCCCAAATTCGACGCCGACGGGCTGATCACCGCGGTCGCGACCGATTACAAGTCGGGCGACGTACTAATGGTCGCGCACATGAATGCGCAGGCGGTCGCGAAGACCATCGAAAGCGGCGACGCTTGGTATTACAGCCGCTCGCGCAAGCGCCTTTGGAAAAAGGGCGAAACGTCTGGCCATGTTCAGCGCGTGGTCGAACTGCGCGTCGATTGCGACCAAGATGCGCTTTGGCTCAAGGTCGAACAGGCCGGCGAGGGCGCCTGCCACACCGGGCGCCGCTCGTGCTTCTATCGCGCGGTGCCGGTTGGCCAGACGGGCGCGGTTACGCTTGAAATCCGCGATGGTGAGAAGACGTTCGATCCGAAGGCGACGTACGGGAAGAAGTAATCAGTGTCCCGAGCGTAGCGCGGCATGAAATGACGCGCTACGCTCGGGACCGTTAAGAATTCGGTTTTGAACGGTCCCGGCTCTGCGGTGCACCGCAAGTGCGCTGCACCGCGTCCGGGACAAGCTAGGCCTTCATGCTCGCCAGCAGCCTTTGCGCCCTTATCAAATGCGGGCGGTCGAACATTTTGCCGTCGATGCCAACCGCGCCGGCGTCTGGCTTGGCCGCGAAGGCGGCGATCAACCGTTTGGCATTTTCGATCTCTTGCGGCGTTGGCGTGAACACCTCGTTGATCACCGGCACTTGCGCGGGATGAATGGCGAGCCGCCCGGTGAAGCCGTCGCGGCGGGCCTCTTGCGTATCGCGGCGCAGCCCCTCTGAGTCGCGGAAATCGACATAGACCGTCTCGATCGCAGGCAGTTTGGCCGCCGCGGCGCCAAACAGACACATGTTGCGGGCCAGCCGATAGGGCTCGGTGAGGAGGCCGGCCTCGTCGCGATTGGCTTGCGCACCCAGTTCGGCGGAAAGATCCTCCGGCCCCCAGGTCATGCCGATCAATCTTGCGCTCGCATCGCGGAAGGTGCCGGCCGAGAAAAGTCCGGCGGCCGATTCCACGGCCTGCGCCAAAATCTTGATCGAGCCTTCCGGCAAACCGGCGAGTGCTTCGCGCGCGGTCAGCTTGGCGTCGAGATGGATCACGCTGGCGCCGCCTTCGGACTTGGGAAACACGATGGCGTCCGGCTTGCCTGCCACGATCGCGTCCAGGTCAGTGTCGGTCATGCCGGTCTCGAAGCCGTTGATGCGCACCAGGATACGCGGCCGGTTTTTATTGGCGGCGTTGCCTTTGAGAAATTCCAATGCCGCGGCGCGCGCATGCTGCTTGCGCTCGGGCACGATCGAATCTTCAAGGTCGACGATCACGGCATCGGCGCCGCTCGCCATTGCCTTGTCGAGTCTATTGCCGCCGTCGGCGGGAACGAACAGAAGGGAGCGCATTAGTGTTGTCGATTCACTTTCGAATCACTTCGGCCGCATGACCATGAAAGCATTGCGGTGGCATTCGGCGACCAGCGTGCCGTCCTGCTTGAATGCCTTGTGGTGAAATTCGACGATGCCGGCGCCGGGCCGCGATTTCGACGGGCGCTTGCTGATCACCACGGTGGTGCAATTGACCGTGTCGCCCTCGAACAGCGGATTGGGGAATTTTACGTCGGTCATGCCGAGATTGGCGATGGTTGTGCCGACCGTCATGTCCGACACCTGGATGCCGATCATGAGGCCGAGCGTGAACAACGAATTCATCAGCGGCTGGCCCCATTCGGTCTCGGTCTCGCAGAAATGGCGGTCGATATGCAGCGGCTGCGGGTTGAGCGTCATGTTGGAGAACAGCATGTTGTCCATCTGGGTGACGGTCCGGGTGTAGCGGTGCTCATAGAGCTTGCCGACCTCGAAATCCTCGAAATAGAGCCCGCCGCGTTTGTGCCGCTGGATCGTATCGACCATCGCTTCCTCCGTAGAAATACCTATGCAGGGCAAGAACCAGATAGGAGCCTGCTACCGGCGTTTACCCTTCATTTACCATAATTACCCATGGTCTCCAGGCACGCTAGTCGCGTGAGGCCCATAGCAGTCGTTCGCGCCCAAGGGCAACCCGATGGCCGTCAATTCAGCAACCGCCAGTGCCGCGCCGCAGATCGCCGGCGCGATCCGCCAGGCCGCAAGCTCAAGCGGCATCAGCTTCGAATACCTGATCACCACGGCGCAGATCGAATCCAACCTCAATCCGGCGGCGCAGGCGGCGACCTCGTCGGCCAAAGGGCTCTACCAGTTCATCGACCAGACCTGGCTCGGCACTCTCAAGACGAGCGGGGCGGCCAATGGCTATGGCCAATATGCCGACGCCATTTCGCGCACGCCGGACGGACACTACGACGTCGCCGATCCCACCATGCGGGCGGCGATCATGCAGTTGCGCAGCGATCCAGCCGCGAGCGCGATGATGGCGGGTGCTTTCACCCGCGCCAACGCCACCCAGCTGCAATCCGCGATCGGGCGTGCGCCCACCGAGGGCGAGCTCTATATCGCGCATTTCCTGGGCTCCGACGGCGCCGGTAAACTGATCGCGGCGGCCTCGAACGAGCCGCAGTCCAATGCCGCCGACATGTTTCCGCAAGCCGCGGCGGCAAACCGCAATATTTTCTACGATGGCACCGGCCGGCCGCGAACCGCCGGCGAAGTTTACGCCAAACTGACCGGGCGTTTTGAACTTGCCCGCGCCTCCAGCTTTGCGCCGGACACGCGCGTGGCGCTCACTACTGATCCGCGCGCGCTATCGCCCGACACCGCCGGTGTCACGCAGGCTTTTGCGCAGGCCAGTACCAATTTGCCGCCTTTGCCCGACAGCAAGCCGTTGTTCCAGAGCATGTTCACCGACCGCGCGCGCAAAGCAGTGACGCAAACCGTAAGTAGCCTATGGGCGCCGGCCAATACTGCGTCAGCGTCGCCCGATGCCGGGCGTCCGCTCGAACTGTTTACCGACATCCGGCCCAACACGAAAAAACTGCTCGGCAACGCTTCGTAAGATGGGGCCACGGGCGCGCGATCGTCGTTAACGTTGCATCAATTTCTATGGTGAACGCTTTGTTAAGCCTCGTTCGTTAGGCTTTGCGGGCGCCGTCAGTATGGACGGCAGGTTCGTAAGCGTCTGGTCGTGTCATGATTGTACGTCAGTTCCTGCAGTGGATCCGCCATGCGCCGCCCGGCGAACGCGCCGAGGCCACATCCGCACTGGCACGCGCTTATCTGCATTCCGATTTATCGTCCGACGATCTTGCCGCCGCCGAAGGCGCGATGATCATGTTGCTGGATGATCCCTCGCCGCTGGTGCGCTGCGCGCTCGCGGAAGTTTTTGCGTCATCCCAGAAGGCGCCGCTGGTCGTGGTGCGCGCGCTTGCCAGCGATCAACCCGATGTCGCGCTGCCGGTGTTGTCGCGCTCGCCGCTACTGCTTGACGAAGACCTGGTCGATTTGATCGCCACCGGCCAGCCGACGGCGCAAGTCGCGATTGCCGGCCGCGCGATGTTGTCGCGCCCTCTGGCGGCGGCCATCGCCGAAGTCGGATCGGCGCAGGCTTGCCTCGCACTTCTGGAAAATTCCGACGCCGACATTGCGCCGTTCTCGATCGACCGCATGGTCGAACGTTTCGGCCATCTGGCGGCGATCCGTGAAAACCTGGCGGCGCGCGACGACCTGCCGATGGCGACGCGCCAGGCGCTGCTCAGCAAGCTCTCGCTTACGCTGGCGGGCTTTGTCGCCGCGCGGCAATGGCTGGGACCGGAACACGCGCAATACGCGGCGCGTGAGGCCTGCGAAAAGGCGACGCTCGCGCTCGCCGCCGAGACGCCTTACGACGAGATCGCCGAACTGATGCGGCATTTGCGCCAAAGCGGCCAGCTCACCGCCGGCATGATCCTGCGCGCGCTTTTGTGCGGCAATGTCGTGCTGTTCGAGGAAGCGCTCACCGAATTGTCCGGCCTGCCGCTCGACCGCGTCACCGGTTATATCCACGACAAGAATATTTCTGGCTTCCACGCGCTCTACAGCAAGGCCGGGCTGCCGGATGTCGCCTATCCGGCCTTCCGCGAGGCCATCGCGGCGATGCGCGACGGTATCATGGTCGGCGAGCAGGGCGGGGTGGCGCGGCTCAAGCGGCGCATGGTCGAGCGCGTGCTGGCGCGTTGCGCGCATGAACGCGGACCCGATACGGCGTCGCTATTGGCTTTGCTCCGGCGCTTTGCGGTCGAAGCCGCCCGCGAGGAAGCCCGCATGTTCTGCGACGATTTGGTGGCCAACGATCAAATGGCCGGCGAGCGGCGGCTGGTGGCGTAAGCCAGGCTTGCCGCGGAAAAATTTATTCCGGCACGATCGAGGGGCCCGATATCTGCTCAAGCACTTCGGGCCGGTCGCGATTTTCGAAAATTAGGAATTCGTCGGTGACCTCGCGCAGCCGCCCGGTCAACGATGCCGCCAATTCCTGGGCGTCCGATTTGGAATATTCGCGATAGATGGCGCGCACCGCGTCGACATGCTGATCCACCAGTTTGACGGGAATGCGGGTGGCATCGGGCGTGTATTCCAGCAGTCGGCATAGGCTGTCGGCCGCCGCCGCCACCAGCGGAAACCCGAATGTCGCGGCTTCGCCCTTGATGTCGTGGGCGGCGTGGAACAGTGCTTCCTTGGTGCTCTTGGTAAAACCGATCTTGACGACGCCGTGACGGGCCAGATCGAGCCGGTCACATTCGGAATCCATCCACGAGGCGAATTCCGGGGCGAGTGCCGCCAGTGCCTTTTCGGCGCGACTGACCGGATCCTCTTCGCCGGGCAAATAGGGCCTGTTGGAGATCGCCTTGCGCAGCTTGTCTTCCGGCGTAATGACCTCGTGATCGCCGTAAGTGGCGGACGCCGCCGTGATTTTCGGGGGGGCCATGGTCGTTGCCTCTAGCCTGGGGTGCGGACTTTTTCGAGCAAGGGTGCTTGGCGGATGACATCGGCCTTGCCGCCTTTGCGGCGTTCGGGGCCGACATAGTTGGGATTGACGTTGCGGCGCCGGTCGGGCCCGAAATAGGTCTTGGTCTTGATGAACGGGCGCGGATTGGCGACCACGTTGACGATGCGCTGATAGAGGCCCTTAGCCGAGATCGGCTTGGCGAGGAATTCGGTGACGCCGGCATCCCGCGCCGCGGTGACACGCTTTTTCTCGGAATGTCCGGTGAGCATAATGATCGCCACATAAGGATTGGAGTTGGCGCCGGGCTGGCGGATCATCTGCGTGAGTTCGAGCCCGTCGAAAATCGGCATCGCCCAATCGGTAATGACGATGTCGGGGATGTAATGGGTAAAGGCTTCCAGGCCGGCGGCGCCGTCTTCCGCCTCGTAGACTTCGCGCGCACCGAAGCCGTGCAGCAGCGTGCGCAATATCCTGCGCATATGGGCGTTATCGTCGATGACGAGGAAACGCAGGCGGTTGAAGTCGATACGGACCATGAGTACCCCGGGCCTCGGGCGAAGGGCGCCCGATACCGTAAGGCAAACTACTGAGCGCCCATTAAGGAAGAGTTTAGGATGTTGGAGCCCGTTTTTGGGGGCTTTGGCGCCTGATTTTGGGCCACAGGCCCGGAAAAAGGCCAGTCCTTGTTGAACCGGCTCTCATCTTGCGCCATCAAGTTACGGTAGGCTTTGCGCGCGGCTCTATTTCGCTAGGGTGCTCCATGAAAACCATCCTGATCCCGGCCGAGGATCACGACGCGATGCCGGCGGTTCTTGAGGCCGCCCGGCTGATCGCGCAGCAGTTCGAAAGCTATATGGAGGGCTTTGCGGTCCGCCCGTCATTCGGGACCTATGTGACGGTCGAACCGGTGAGCGGCATCGCCATTTCAGGTGCTTTCGAAGCCGACACTGCCAAGCAGGTGCGCGCCGAATTCGAGACCTTCATGCAGTCGCATGGCGTGCCGCGCACGGCGGCCGGTGACGGACTTGCGCGTTATTCCTACGATTGGCCGCGCGACGAACCGGCCGAGGATGAGTTTATCGGGCGCCGTGGCCGCGTCTTCGATTTGATCGTATTGGGCAAGCCCGGACCCGAGCCGCAAAATCCGCGCATGGCGGCGTTGGAGGCCGCCTTGTTCGAAAGCGGCCGTCCGGTTCTGATCGTGCCGCCGTCGGTCCCGCAATCGATCGGACGCAACGTGCTGGTGGCCTGGAACGACAGCACCGAACAGGCCCACACCAACGCCTTCGCTATTCCGCTGTTGCAACGTGCCGACAAGGTGACGGTATTGACGGTTGAAGGCGGAACGGCATCGGCGGCGTCCTGCGAGAGGGCCGCGCTTCATCTACGGCGCAACGGGGTCAACGCAACCGCTTTGCTGATCAAGTCCGGCGCGCGCTATTCGGGCGAGGCGACCGGCGAGGTCATCCTCGCTCAGGCGGCGAAGCTTGGCTGCGATCTCGTGGTCAAGAGCGCCTATACCCAGAGCCGTTTGCGCCAAATGATTTTTGGCGGCGCCACGCGCCGTATCCTGGGCAATGCCACGCTGCCGGTATTCATGGCGCATTAAGTCGAATGACGCACGAGCTCGATCAGCCAAAATTTTCGACCAGTCCCGACGGACATAAATATCCGGCATTCCTGACGGTGTTCCCGTCGATCATGCTGCCGATGTTTCTGGCGGTGGTGGATCAGACGATCGTCGCCACCGCGTTGCCGGCGATCGTGGCGTCCACCGGCCATGTGGAACGCGCGTCATGGGTGGTCGTGTCTTATCTGATTGCGGCGACGATTGCCGCGCCGATTTATGGCCGGCTCGGCGATGCTTTCGGCCGCAGGCGTTTGATGTTTGGCGCTCTTACGCTGTTCATTCTTGCTTCGCTTTTGTGCGCGGCGTCGCCGACCGTCGAATGGCTGACGCTCGCCCGCGTGCTGCAAGGTCTCGGCGGCGGCGGCCTGATGACGCTGTCGCAAGCGCTGGTCGGCGAGGCGATCCCGCCGCGTGAGCGGGCGCGCTATCAAGGCTATCTCGCGGCGGTCGCGGTTTGCGCGAATACATTTGGTCCGATCGCCGGCGGCTATCTGACCGAGCATTTCGGCTGGCAATCGATTTTCCTGGTCAATGTGCCGATTGGGCTGGGCGCGCTAGGGCTGACAATCCGGCTGCCCAATCCGGTGCGCGAACGGCTGCCGTGGAAGGCCGATCCCGGTGGGCTCATTCTGTTTACATTATTTATTGCAACCGCGCTTCTGTCGCTCGAACAAGTGCAGCACGCCGAATTAAGTTCGCTGCCGCTCGGCGGCGCGCTGCTGGCGGCTGCCCTGGTCGCGCTGGTGTGGCTGGTGCGGCACG
>Ga0302320_10022989_pt1 | contig 12270 bp, 10 predicted proteins | sample Bog_T0_3_FD_202130 | JGI IMG/M metagenome (GOLD analysis project Ga0302320, IMG submission 202130) | Peat permafrost microbial communities from Stordalen Mire near Abisko, Sweden - Bog_T0_3 | ecosystem: Environmental > Terrestrial > Soil > Wetlands > Peat | place: Sweden: Abisko, Stordalen Mire...
CGGAAAAGGGGACAGTCCCCATTTGTGCGCAGCACCCTACGGGCCGTTCCGGCAAATGGGGACTGTCCCCTTTTCCGCCCGCGATGAATCGCTGCAGGTTGAGGCCGTCGACGAATTCCATCACCAGGAAATGGACCCCGCCCGCCTCGCCCGCATTGTAGGCCCGCACGATGTTCGGATGGTTCAGCGCGCCGATCGACTGCATCTCGCGGCGGAAGCGGCTGACCGCCTGGGCGTCGTCCAGGTAGCGATGCGGCAGGATCTTGACGGCCACGATCTGCTCCAGGTAGATCTGGCGGGCCTTGTAGACGACACCCATGCCGCCGTGGCCCAATTCTTCCAGCAGTTCGTAGTCGGCCAGGCGGCGGGTCTTCACCACGCGGCGGAAGACGCTATCGACCATCTCCAGGCTGTCGGGGAAACGGCCGCGGTATTCTTCCACCTGGAGGAACGTTCCCAGGCGTTGCCGGCAATCGAGTTCGATTTCCAGCAATTCGGCCAGCAATCGGTCGCGTTCATCGGGCGGGGCCCGCATCAGGACTTCTTCGATCAGCGGCGGCCGGCCCGCACCGCAGGCCTTCTCGAACTCGTCGCAGACCTGATCGATGTGCGCGGTGGAGTGGACGTGCGACTGCGTCGGTTCGTGGCTTCCCTGCTGGCTCACGGCACTGGACTTCCTGGCGACTTGGGGGATACCTCTTTTTATGCTATCAGGTCGGTCCAGAGCTGTCTATGAAGCGGACATTGCTACTCGCATCGGGCCACGCACCCGGTTGACAGCCCCTGGGTCCGTCGATTATTCTTAGGGTTTAGATTTCCCGTCAAGTATTCGGGCGGCGAGCCTCATCCGGCACATCGTCCGAAAGCGGGAGAATGGGAAGCTGGTGAGAATCCGGCACGGCCCCGCCACTGTGATCGGCGACGAAAACCGCAGATTTGGCCACTGTCCCCTCGGGGATGGGAAGGCCGCGGCAAGTAGGTTGACCCGAAAGTCAGGACACCAAAAAGGATCTCCGCTCGTTGACCGCATCGCCACCCGCGACCCACTCGTGGGTGCCCCGGTACCCGGCAAGCGGATATGCCTTCGTGGGAAGGTCCAATGGCCATCGTTGCGCAATTAGGCCCTCCTTGTCGTATTTCGGGCTTGGTTTGTGGAGCGAAGGGCCGATCATGTCGCAGGTCTCGACAGAAGCTCAGGGAAAGGTCTATCTCGTCGGCGCGGGCCCTGGCGATCCGGGGCTGATCACCGTTCGCGGCGCGGAATGTCTCGCCCTGGCGGACCTCGTGCTCTACGACTACCTGGTGAATCCCCAGACGCTGCAGCACGCGCCGGCTTCCGCGGAGCGGGTCTGCCTCGGCCAGCCGCATCACGGCCGCGAGATGCTCCAGCAGGAGATCAACAGCCGGATGCTGGCGGCGGCCCGCGCGGGCAAGAATGTGGTCCGCCTGAAGAGCGGCGATCCCTCGCTCTTCGGACGCGGGGCCGAGGAAGTCGCGGTCCTCACCGCCGCGGGCATTCCTTGTGAAGTGGTGCCCGGCGTCACGGCCGCCTTTGCTGTGGCCAGTCATGCGGGCATTCCCATCACCCATCGCGACCTGGCCTCGGCGGTGGCCCTGATCACCGGGCACCGGCGGGGCGACGGCGTCGGCCCGGAATTGGACTACGGCTGTCTGGCCCACTTTCCCGGCACGCTGGTTTTTTATATGGGCATGACCACATCGCGGCAGTGGAGCGAGGCCCTGATGCGCGGCGGCCGGTCGCCCGACACGCCCGTGGCCATCGTGCGCCGCGCAACCTGGCCGGACCAGGAGACCGTCCGCTGCACGTTGGCGACGGTGGCGGACCTGATCGAGCAGCGCGGCATCCGCCCGCCGGCCGTGATTGTCGTGGGCGAAGTCGCGGCCCTCACCCCCGGCCCCTCTCCCAGAGGTAGAGGGGAGTAATCCGATGGCCACTCGACTGCTCTTATTGCGGCATGCCCGAGTTGCGGCGCAATACCTGGGCCACATGATCGGCGCCACAGACATTCCGTCGGAGCCATTGGGCGAGTCACAGACGCGGGCCTTGGCCGAACGCGTTGCGCGCTGGGCGCCGCAAACGTGCTATTGCAGCCCGATGCAGCGTTGCCGGCAAATGGCATCGGCCACGGCCTCCGACTTGCCGCCGATCATCGATCCAGACCTTCGCGAGATCAATTTTGGCCAGTGGGAGACACGCACCTTTGCGGAGGTCGTAGGCGGCGATCCGGCGTTGATGGACCGTTGGGCCAGGTTGAGTCCCGATTTCGCCTTCCCCGGCGGGGAAAGCGTGGGAGACTTCCTGTGCCGCGTGCGAAACGCGGCCGAGCGGCTGGTGAATGCCCCTGCCCCGACCGTGCTGGCGGTTGCTCATGGCGGAGTCATCCGCACGATGATCTGCCACCTGCTCGGCCTGGACCCCCGGCACTACCTGGCCTTCGACATTGGCTATTCCTCGCTGGCGGTCATCGACCTGTTCGACGGCCGGGGCACGCTTGCCGCCTTGGAACGGGCGGACAGAATGGAGGCCGCGCATGGCTGAAATCGTGCTCGTTACCGGCGGATGCCGCAGCGGCAAGAGCGATTACGCCCAGCGCCTGGCCGAATCGTTGCCGCCCACGCGGCTGTTCGTGGCTACTTGCCCTGTGACCGATGACGAAATGCGGCGCCGCATCGAGCAGCATCGCCTCGCCCGTGCCGACCGCGGTTGGCAGACCGTCGAGGAACAATGCGATCTGGCGAACGTTCTTCGCGCGAATGGACATCACCAAGTGGCACTAGTCGATTGCATTTCGCTCTGGGTCAACAACCTGATGTTTCATGCCGATCGCGAAAAAGGGGACAGTCCCCATTTGTGCGCAGCACCCTACGGGCCGTTCCGGCAAATGGGGACTGTCCCCTTTTCCGGCCGCGGGCTGGCCGAGGCCGACGTTGCCCAAGAGTGCGGCAGCGTGCTCGATGCCGCGGAGGCCGTTCGCGGTACGGTGATCTTTGTCACCAATGAGGTCGGCCTGGGCGTGGTGCCGGAGAACGCCCTGGCCCGGCGCTATCGCGACTTGCTCGGCCGCGCCAATCAGACCATCGCCGCCCGCGCCGGCACGGTGACGCTTTTGTGTTGCGGAATTCCCCTTCATCTGAAAGTTAAGACGTAGAAGTAGGCATAATCGTGAACTTGCTGGAAACCACCCTGACGCGAATTGTTCCACCGGACGACGCTTGGCGCACGAAGGCCCGTCAACGACTCGATCAACTCATTATGCCGCACTGGGCCTTGGGCCGCTTGATGGACCTGGCCTTGGACCTGGCCGGCATGACCCGCTCGATGAATCCGCCGGTAGCCCGCAAGACCATCATCACGATGGCCGGCGATCACGGCGTGGCCGCCGAGGGCGTGAGCAAGTACCCGCAGGAAGTCACCGCGCAGATGATTCATGGTTTCGTCAGCGGCATGGCCGGCATCAGCGCCCTGGCGCGCCTGGCCGGGGCGCGGGTCGTGGTGGTCGATATGGGCGTTGCCGCCGACCTGGCTTCGTTGACGAAGGCTGGGAAGGTCGTCGATAAGAAGATCGCCCGCGGCACGGCCAATATCGCGGCCGGTCCGGCGATGAGCCGCGAAAACGCGATTCGCTCCCTGGAAGCGGGCATCGAAGTCGTGGACGATCTGGCCGCCAGCACCGATGTCTTTGGCACCGGCGACATGGGCATTGCGAACACGACTCCTTCCACGGCCGTGGTTGCCGCCCTGACCGGGTTGCCGGTGGCCGATTTGACCGGCCGCGGCACGGGCATTGACGATGGCCAACTGGCGCGCAAGATCGTCGTCGTGGAAAAGGCACTGGCGCTGAACCGGCCCGATCCCCGCGACGCGCTCGACGTGCTGGCCAAAGTCGGTGGCTATGAGATCGGCGGCATTGCCGGCGCGGTGCTGGGGGCCGCCGCGCGGCAGAAGCCGATTGTCGTGGACGGCTTCATTTCCACGGCCGGAGCGCTCTTGGCCCATGCCCTTTGCCCGGCCGCCGGGCGCTACATTATCGCCGCGCACCGCAGTGCGGAACCGGGGCATCGCGCCATGCACGCCCGCCTGGGCGCCGAACCACTCTTGGACCTGGGGTTGCGGCTGGGCGAAGGCACAGGGGCCGCGCTGGCCATGAACCTGGTCGATGCGGCGCAGCGAATCTTGACCGAGGTCGCCACGTTCGAGGAAGCACACGTTTCGAAGGCGGAAGCATGAAGTCGCTCTTGGCCGCGTTGCGGTTCCTTACCATCGTGCCGCTGCCTGGCGTCTGGGGCACGGCCGAGGAAGACCTCGCGCGCAGCGTGCCCTGGTTCCCGTTGGTCGGGCTCCTGTTGGGCGCAATCGCGGCCGGACTGGCATGGGCCGTGGCTTTGGTCGCGCCGCCGCCGGTTGCCGCCGCCGCGATGGTCGTCGTGCTGCTGAGTTTTTCGGGCTGCCTGCACCTCGACGGCCTGGCCGACACGGCCGACGGCTTCCTCAGTTCCCGCCCGCGCGAACGCATCCTGGAAATCATGAAAGACAGCCATACCGGCGCGATGGGCGTCATCGCGATCGTCTGCGTGCTGCTGATGAAATTCGCTTCGCTGGCCGCGCTGAATGCTGCGGCGATTCGGCCGGCCGTGCTGCTCATGCCGCTGGCCGGGCGATGTGCGATGGTCGTCCACATGGCCGTTTTGCCTTACGCCAGGTCCAACGGAACGGCCGGCATCTTCTTTCGCCACCGGCCGCGCTGGTCGGCCCTTTGGGCCGCGGGGGTGCTGGCCGCAGCGGGTTGGATTGTGGCCGGTCCGCGAGGGCTTGTCGCCTGGGCAATGTGCATGGCCCTGACGTTGCTCTTATCCGCCTACGCCGATCGCAAGATCGGCGGCGCGACGGGCGACACACTGGGCGCCGTGTGCGAGATCATTGAAACCGTGCCGGCGGTCGTGCTGGCCCTGGCAGTCCAAGGCGGAGCGAGGTGACCGATGGCCGACACCGATACGACGCCTACCGCGTGTGAAAAGCATGGCGGCAACCTCCGCATGCTGGCCGAACGGACCGGGCTGGACCGGGACCAGATCCTCGATTTCAGCGCCAGCATCAATCCGCTCGGTCCGCCCGACGGTCTTCGCGCGGTGCTGGCGCGGAATATCGAGCGGTTGGTGCATTATCCTGATCCAGACTGCGCCGAACTGGCCGCCTTCCTCGCGCAACGTCATGGCGTGTCTCCGGAGCATATCGTCGTCGGCAACGGTTCGACGGAGATCTTCTATGCCCTGTCGCGAGCGATTCCGTTCGGCCGCGCGGTCATCCCCGTCCCATCGTATGGCGATTACGCGGCAGCGGTGCGCGCGGCGGGACGTGAAGTGTGTTTCGTGAATCTCCAGGAAAGCCAGGGCTTTGCCGTTGACTGGCAAGCGTTGGAAGAGCAACTCCGCGGCACGGATCTGGTGATGCTTGGCCAGCCCAACAATCCCACCGGCCGGGCGTTGGACGTTGAGGCACTGTGCGGCCTGGCCGCTCGGCATCCGGCGACCACTTTTGTCGTTGACGAGGCGTTTGCCGATTTCATGGAGGGATACGTTTCTCTGGCTGGGCGGACCGAGCCCAACGTGATCGTCGTGCGCTCGCTGACCAAGTTCTACGCGGTGCCCGGACTGCGGCTGGGCTATGCTGTGGCGTCGGAGGCGGTGGTGCGGCAAATCCGCGGCCAGATACTGCCCTGGTCGGTGGGCGTCTTGGCGCAGGAGGCGGCCGTCGCGCTGCTCTCCGATGCGGAGTACGCGCGGCAGAGCATCGCCCTGGTCAACCAGCAGCGGCAGCGACTGAGCAACGAGTTGATGAAGCTGCCCGGTTTGTACGTCTACCCAAGCGTCACGAACTTCCTCTTGGTTCGCTTGGATCGCAGCGACATCACGGCCCCGGAGTTGGCCGATCGCCTTCTTCAGCAGGGAATTGCCATCCGCGTCTTCGACGAAGAACAACACCTCGACGCCCGTTTCTTCCGCGTCGCCGTGCGCACGGAGGAGGAGAACCGTCGGCTGTGCGAGGCAATTTGGAGTGCGGCGATTTATCGCCGCTTTCGGCCGCTTTGCGGCCTTTCAAAAATTGAAAGCGGTGATAAATCACCGCACTCCAAAAAAACGCCCGCCTTGATGATTCAAGGCACGAGTTCCAACGCGGGCAAGAGCGTGTTGACGGCGGCCATCTGCCGGATTCTTTTCCAGGATGGCATCCGCGTGGCCCCGTTCAAGGCGCAGAACATGTCGCTCAACTCGTTCATCGACCGCGACGGCGGCGAGATGGGCCGCGCCCAGGTCGTGCAGGCCCAGGCCTGCCGCCTGGAACCCGACGTGCGCATGAACCCCGTACTGCTCAAACCCAATTCCGACACCGGCTGCCAGGTCATCGTGCGGGGCAAGCCCGTGGGGAACATGCGCGTGGGCGAGTATGTGGCCTACAAGCCGCGGGCCTTCGCCGCCGCGAAAGAGTGCTACGACGCCCTGGCCGCGGAGTTCGACGCGATCGTCCTGGAGGGGGCCGGGTCGCCGGGCGAAGTGAACCTGAAGAGCCACGACATTGTCAACATGCGGATGGCCGAATATGCCGGCGCGGCGGTGCTGGTGGTCGGCGACATCGACCGCGGCGGCGTTTTCGCCGCGTTCGTCGGCACCTTGGAAGTGCTTGCCCCGTGGGAACGCAAGCGGGTCGCCGGCTGGATCGTCAATCGTTTCCGCGGCGACGCCGGCCTGCTGGGCCCCGCACTCGATTACACGCTGCAACACACGGGCCGGCCCGTGCTGGGCGTGGTACCGTATCTGGCCGATCTCGGACTTCCCCAGGAAGATTCGGTGGAGTTCAAGAGCGGTGCGCTCGATGCGGGATGGGCCGGCGAACCTGTGTCGGGGCAGGCCGGCACCGTGGAAATCGCGGTGATCGATCTGCCGCACATTGCCAACTTCACCGATTTCGACGCTTTCCGCACGGAACGCGACGTCCGCCTGCGAATCATCCGCGCGGCGAGCGAACTGAACGGTCCGGATGCGGTAATCATCCCCGGCAGCAAGAACACCCTGGGTGACCTGGAATATCTCCGCCGTAGCGGGCTGGCCGCGCGGATCGCCACGCTGGCCGCAGAGGGCCGGGCGGAGGTCATCGGGATTTGCGGCGGCCTGCAGATGCTCGGCCGAGAAATCCGCGATCCGCTGGGCATCGAATCGGCGGCCGAAGGTTCCTGCGGACTGGGGCTGTTGGCTGCCGACACGGTCATGGCGGCCGAGAAGACGCTGGTTGCGGCGACCGCACGGCATGCCCCGTCCGGCCTGGAGGTCCGCGGCTATGAAATCCACCACGGTCAAACGACATTTGACGGCTGCGAACCGCTGTTGACTCGCGACGATGGCCGGGTCATCGGCATTGCCGGCGACGGCCGGCGCGTGTGGGGCACCTACCTGCACGGCCTGTTCGACTGCGACGCATTCCGCCGCTGGTTCATCGACGGCCTGCGCGTGCGGCGCGGACTTCCGCCCGTGGGACAAGTGATCGGGCGTTACGATATCGAGCCGGCCCTGGACCGCCTGGCACAAGTGGTGCGTGAGAGCATACGAATGGACGAAGTTTACCGGCTGATGAGCTTGTGATGCGACTCGAATATCAAATCCTGAGCGCCGTGGCCATTGATCTGGTCTTGGGCGATCCCCGCTGGCTGCCGCACCCGGTGCGCGGTATCGGCCGGCTGGCGCTCTGGCTGGAGGCGTTGGCCCGTCGCGGCTTGGGCCCGACGCGCGTTGCCGGTTTGCTGACGGCGCTGGCCACCTATGCCATAGTTGGCGCGGCGACCTGGGGCGCGATCCGTCTGGCCGGGGCGATCGATCCGCACGCGGCCGATGCGGTCTCGATCTTTGTCATCTACACGACGATTGCCGCGCGGGACCTGGCCCGGCACAGCATGGCCGTCTTTCGTCCTCTGGCGGCCGGCGACCTTGTTGCGGCGCGGCAGGCGGTTGCCGCCATTGTCGGCCGTGACACACAGCAACTCCACGAAGCAGGCGTAGTCCGCGCGGCCGTGGAGAGCATCGCCGAGAGCACCGTGGACGGTGTCACTGCCCCGCTGTTCTTCGCGGTCATCGCCGGTCCCGTGGGCGCGATCGTCTACAGGGCGATCAACACCTTGGATTCCATGTTCGGGCATCTCGATGACCGCTACCGGCGATTCGGCTGGGCGGCCGCGCGGATCGACGATCTGGCCAACTATCTCCCCTCGCGGCTTACTGCGCCGTTGCTCTGCCTGGCGGCGGCACTGCTCAAAGCAACCGGCACCCGTTGGGTGCCGGCTATTCATGCCGTGCGAGTCCTGACGCGCGACGGGCGGAAACATGCCAGCCCCAACGCGGGTCTCACCGAAGCAGCCATGGCCGGCGCCCTGGGCGTGCAATTGGGTGGATTGAATTATTACGACGGCCAACCGCTGGAAAAGCCGGCCATCGGCGACCCGCTCGTGCCGCTGGCGCCGCGGCACATTCCCCGCGCCAATGCCCTGATGTTCCTGACCACGGGGCTGTTTCTCACAGCCTGCCTCTTGGCACGTATCGCCGCGCTGCAACTCTGGCACGCATGGAGGGCCGCCACATGAGCCAGAAACCGCGAATCCTGATCTTCACCGGCGACGGCAAGGGCAAGACCACGGCCGCCCTGGGCATGGCTTTCCGCGCCGCCGGTCACGGACTGCGGTCGAGCATCGTCCAGTTCATCAAGAGCGACACTTCCGTCGGCGAAATTGCCGCCGCCGAAAATTCCGCCGCCATCGAGATCCATACGACGGGCCTGGGATTCCTGCCCCCGGCCGACGATCCGCACTTCGCACAACATCGCGCGGCGGCCCAAGCTTCTTTGGCCAAGGCGGTCGAAATCTTGACTGAACGCAAGGTTTCGTTGCTGATCCTCGACGAAATCTGCCTGGCTGTCGCGCGAGGTCTCTTGGAAGAGCGGCAAGTGCTCGATTTTCTCAACCAGGCCCCGCCGGAAATCTGTCTGGTGCTCACCGGCCGCTATGCGACACCCGCCCTGGTCGCCGCCGCCGACACCGTGACCGAAATGCTCTCGATCAAGCATGGTTTGGCCACGGGTATTACCGCCCAGAAGGGAGTCGAGCGATGAATGCCGCTTGTCCCAAACTGGTGATCGCCGGAACCACAAGCGGCGTCGGAAAGACGTCGATCACGCTCGGTCTTGCGCGATTGTTTGCCCGGCAAGGCTTGCGCGTGCAGACTTTCAAGGTCGGGCCGGACTTCCTCGATCCGACTTACCTTGCCCTGGCCTCCGGCCGCACCTGCTACAACCTCGACGGCTGGATGACTTCGCGCGAGTACGTGTGCGAGTTGTTCGCGCGGGCGACGGCCGATGCCGACATCGCGCTGGTGGAAGGCGTGATGGGCCTCTTCGATGGGGCGGCGCCGTGTGGCCTGGAAGGCAGCACGGCCGAGATCGCCCAATGGCTTGGCGCCCCCGTGTTGTTGGCGGTCAACGCGCACGGCACTGCCCGCAGCCTGGCGGCGATAGTCCAGGGCTTCGCCCGCTTCGAGCCGGGCGTCCGCGTCGCGGGAGTGATTGCCAACCAGGGCGGCTCCGAGCGGCACCTCGCCTGGTTGTCGGAATCGCTGGCCGGTGCGGCAACCGCGCCGCTTGTGGGTATGATGCCCCGCGGATCATTGCCGACGCTGCCCAGCCGCCATTTGGGATTGGTAAGCGCCGAGCAGGCCGGTCTTTCGACCGAAATCCTCGACCAATTGGCCGACGCCTGCGGCCGGCATCTGGACGTATCGGCCATCTTGGAACTGGTCCACTATGATCGAATTGGAGAACATGACAACGGTGGGCCGGTGTTCGCCATCGAAGGCAAGCTTGTCCCACCCTACTCCCGCAGCCTCCGTGTTGGCATCGCCCGCGATGAAGCCTTCCACTTCTATTATCCTGACAATCTGGAAGCCTTGTCGCGGGCGGGCATCGAATGGGTGCCTTTCTCGCCGCTGGCCGACGCCCGCTTGCCCGCGGACCTGGATGGGTTGTACTTCGGCGGCGGATATCCGGAACTCTACGCGGCCCGGCTGGCCGACAACGCAACGTTGCTCGCCGACATCCGCGAGTTTGCCGCCGCAGGCGGCCTGGTGTATGCCGAGTGCGGCGGGCTGATGTACCTTGGCCGCGCACTCACCGGCCTGGATGGCGTCCGCTATCCGCTGGCCGGTGTGCTGCCCGTCGAGACGGCCATGCTGGAAAAGTTCCAGGTGTTGGGTTATGCGGAAGTCACCTGGGCGGCCGATTCCCTGTGGGGAGCGGCCGGAGAATCCGCCCGTGGCCACGAGTTTCACTACTCCCGCATCACGGCCCAAGACGCGGCGGCCGATTGGCGGCCTGCGTACACCGTTTGCCGCCGCAAGGCCGAGCCGGCCTTGGAAGGCCTTTGCAACGGCCGAATCCTGGCCGGCTACGTACACCTGCATTGGGCGTCGCGGCCCCAAGCGATCGAACACTTCATCACTCACTGCAAGAAGCAACCATGAGCAATGCCACCGACACGACCGGAATTCTGATCATCAGCCACGGTAGCCCGCGCGCGGAGGCAAACCGTGGTTTTGAGGGCATGGTCGCGCGCGTGGCGTCGCGATTGCCCGGCACGGAGATTTTGCCGGCCTTCTTCTCGATCGTCCGGCCCGATATTCCGGACCAGGTGCGTGCCCTGGCGTCTCGCGGGGTGCGGCGCATCTTGTTGATGCCCTATTTCCTCTATTCCGGTCAGCACGTCACGGTCGATATCCCGGCCTTGATGGACGAGTGTCGCCGGCAGTGCCCTGGTGTGATGCTCGACCTGTTGCCCACGCTGGAAAACGATCCATCGCTTGAAGATTTGCTGGCGGAACGGCTGGCGTCGCTTGCCCTGTGCGGCCCGCAGTTGCCCGATGCGATCGCTGGGGCCAGTTCGCTGGCGTGCGGTCTGCCGACCACGGGCCCGGCTATCGAACAGCGAAGCTACGAGATCATCGACCGGCAACTTGGCGATTGGGGTCCGGCCGATCCGGCCGCGCGACAGATCATTCGCCGCATCGTGCATGCCACGGCCGACATCTCGTTCGTCCGCACCTTGCGGATCCATCCGCAGGCCGTCGAGCGCGGCCGTGCGGCGCTGGCCGCCGGCAAACCGGTCCTCTGCGACGTCAAGATGCTGCAAGCGGGCATGACGAAGGTCCGCGGCCAGATTCTCTGTGCGATCGATCGTCCCGAAGTGGCGGACCTGGCCCGCGCCAACGGATGCACGCGGGCGGCGGCCGCGATGGAACTGCTTGCGCCGCACATCGAGGGGGCAATCGTGGCCATCGGCAATGCCCCGACCGCGCTCTGGAAGATCATGGAAATGGCCCGCCGCGGCGGCCCTCGCCCGGCCCTGGTCGTCGGTCTGCCGGTGGGCTTCGTCGGCGCCCGCGAGTCGAAGCAGGCGTTGTGGGAAAGCGATCTGTGCTCAATCACCAACATCAGCCCGCGGGGCGGCAGTCCCGTGGCGGCGGCGGCCGTTAACGCCTTGGCCTCGCTAGGCGAGGAGGAGTAATTATGAAAAAACAGTGGTTGACTCTTCTGATTCTGGTCCTGGGCATCGCTTTTTGGACCACGCCCGCGCATGCCATGCACATCTCCGAAGGCATCCTGCCGATCGACTGGGCAAGCCTGTGGTTCGTTGTCGCGGCGCCGTTCGTGCTTTGGGGACTGCGAACCATTCGCCGCCGCATGGAGGAAGACCCCCGCGCCATGACGCTGGTGGCGATGGTCGGCGCGGCGATCTTCGTCATCTCCTGCATGCCCATCCCGGTTCCCTGGGTTGGCACCTGCTCCCATCCCTGCGGTACGGGCCTGGGGGCGTTGCTCATCGGGCCGGGGCCGACGGTCGTCGTGGCCAGCATCGCCCTGGTCTTTCAGGCCCTCTTCCTGGCCCACGGCGGACTGACGACCCTGGGGGCGAACATCGTGTCGATGGGCGTGGTCGGGGCCTTCAGCGCCTACGGCCTGTTCCATTTGCTCCGCAAGGTCGGCGTGCCGGTCTTTGTGGCGGCGGTGGCGGCCGGAATCATCTCCGACTGGGCCACCTACGCCACGACCTCCTTCGAACTGGCCACGGCCCTACACGGCGACGGGCCGCTCTGGAGCATGTTCGCCGCCATCGCCGCCGCATTCGTTCCCACGCAACTCCCCCTGGGCATTTGTGAGGGAGT